>Ga0065705_10104796_pt1 | contig 11082 bp, 11 predicted proteins | sample SwibulcommuniRL2_FD_59092 | JGI IMG/M metagenome (GOLD analysis project Ga0065705, IMG submission 59092) | Bulk soil microbial communities from switchgrass field near Rose Lake, East Lansing, Michigan, USA - RL2 Bulk Soil v2 (version 2) | ecosystem: Environmental > Terrestrial > Soil >... | reverse complement strand
AAACCGGGCGCCCCAGAGCCAGCCATCGTCCGGATTCAGGGCCGGCCCCGAGGAGGGCTCATAGGAGTCAGGGAAGCCCATGCCACCATACGCGCCGAGCTCCCAGTCCCCCTTCTGACCTTTGTCGGCGGCCGCCGGCGTGGCGATCAATGCCAGAGCTGCCAGCAGCATTACGACCTTCTTGTTCATGGCCGACTCCTCCCAAGATGGTTTGTCACGATCATCGGCTACCTAGTACGTGACGACGAGGGAACAAGTGAAAATACTGTCGAGCTTGTCGAGGTCGTATAGGGCCACGGTCCCGGGAGGGAGCAGTGCCGCAGGGTCGGCGGCTGCAGCCTGGGCTGGCTCGTTGTCGTAAAGCCATTGCAGGCTGACCTTGAGCGCCAGGTGGGTGGACATGGTCACCGAGACCCAATTGATCATGTTGCCTCGCCAGTTCGCCGTGTTGCTGAGGTCGTCGTCGAGGATGAAGTCATTCCCGTAAACGGTCACCTTGCCAAACTTTTGCTGGTAGGTCGAGGTAAACCTCGCACCGAGGAAGGTGCCGTCGAAATCCGCGGGCTCCACGACATCCTCTTCGTCGGTATAGGTCAACGAGTAGTCAGTCCGGAACTTTACGCGTTCCGTGTCTTTCCAGATGTTCCCGACTCCCCCCGCCACTGTGGTCCGGTTCTCGATGCCGGCAAAGCGGTCGCGCTGCCAGCCGCCAAACCCGAACCAGTAGAAGGTCTTGGTGATATCGCGGCTGTACTTGCCACTGAGCATGTAGTTCTCTGCCGTCAGCGCCGAGGAGGAGTCCTCATTGATGTCCACGGGTGGACCTGCCGAGGAGACGACGTGGGTGGTCGTGGTTGACTCGGAGCGTATCCCGGCTGCGATGATTTCCAAGAGAGCATTGTCCCAGGTGCGCTTCAGGGTGTTCTTGAACCCAAGCGTGTTGACATTCGAGTTGCCGGACGTGGCCACGTACGCCAGCTCGGCGCTGTCTCCCCAGCCGATTTTTTTCTCGTCAGGCGGTTTGTCCTGGGCTCGGGCGGCGAAGGGCAGGGCGCCAGCCAGAATGACGGAAATGGCCCAGGCCGGGAGAGGTTTTGGGGACATGTGCGAGAAGTCTCCTAAGCTAAGCGATCGATTGGATTCATACCGCGCTGGTGCAGTAGCGGCACTTCTTAGCTTTGGCAAGCACCTGCTCGCCGCACTGGGAGCACTCTTTCATGGCGGGGCCGGCCGGCGCCGGGGCCGGCTTCATGGCGATCTTGACTATCATGAACACGCAGAAGGCCACGATCACGAAATCCACGATGGTATTGAGGAAGAGCCCGTAGCGGAGCGTTGGCACGCCCGCCTTCTGCGCTTCATCCAGGGTGGCATACTGCGTGGTGCTGAGGTTGATGAACAGATTGCTGAAGTCCACGTTTCCCAGCAGAAGACCGATGGGGGGCATGAGCAGGTCGTTGACCATGGAAGAGACCACTTTGCCCGCGGCTCCCCCGATGATGACGCCGATTGCCAGGGCCAGCGCGTTGGTCTGCAGCAGGAAGTCTTTGAATTCCTTCATCGCCTTCATCGCCCACCTCCGTTGGAGAATCACCCCGCGGCCAGCCACAGTTTTTGGAAATGGAGTATGGTGCAAGCCATTGGCAGTTTGCAACCTGCGTCGATTCACGGACCAAACGCGGTCGCGAAACAGGAAGGCCGACCTTGCGGAAGGGCCTCCCGGGTCCCCGAGACGATGGTGAAGCGCCCCAGGAAACGGTTAAGATATCGAAACCGAATTGGATGGGCCCACGTTTCCTAGGTGTCGGGATGGGGCAGTCGTCATGATAGGCCGGACCCTGAAAAACTATGTCGTCGAAGAGGCCCTCGGGAAAGGGGGCATGGGCATGGTCTATCGCGCCCGCGATACGCGCCTGGGGCGCAACGTGGCCCTGAAAGTACTCAAGCCTGAGGTGGTCCAGGATCCGGACCGTCGCCGGCGCTTCATCCAGGAGGCCCGGGCCGCTTCCGCAGTCAACCATCCCGCCATCGCGCAAATCTACGAGATTGAGGAATCCGACGACACCACTTTCATCACCATGGAGTATGTGGACGGCTCCACGATCCGCCAGCTGGTGGAGCGCGGAGAGCTGGACGTCCCTGCCGCGCTGGAAGTTGCGATCCAGGTCGCCGATGGCCTGGCCCGCGCTCACGAAGCCGGCATCGTTCACCGGGACATCAAGTCCGACAACGTCATGCTGACACGCGACGGTCATCCGAAGATTCTGGATTTCGGGCTGGCGAAGCTGCTGGACCCGGGAGGGGAGTCCGATCCTGGTGCCAGCCGAATGGAGACCGTCACACGTACCCAGGCGGGGATGATCCTGGGCACCATTAATTACATGAGCCCCGAGCAGGCGCGCGGGCTGCCGGCCGATCGGCGCTCGGACGTTTTTTCATTCGGCATCCTCCTGTACGAGATGGTGTCGGGAAGCCTGCCCTTCAAGGGGGCCAGCGTGCTGGATACCCTGCACGCCATCGCTTATCAGCAGACCCAGCCCATCACTTCGCTGAAGGCGAGCCTGCCTTACTCACTCCAGAAAGTCGTGGACCGCTGCCTCCAGAAGAAGCCCGAGGATCGGTATCAGGATCTCCGGGAAACCGTGACCGATCTGAAAAAGGTGAAACGGGAAGTGGAATCGGGCGTGACCGGCGGCGTCCCGTTGCTGGAGCGGGTTCGTTTCTGGCTGGGCGGGATGACGACCAAGGGGATGATCTGGGCGGCCGTGGCGGGAGCCATCGTCGGCGGCCTGCTGTTTTCCTGGCTCCTGGGGAGCGAACAGCGGAACTGGGCTGGGCTCTTGGCCATCGCCGTGCTCGGAGCCTTCATCTTCCGCCGGTTTCGTAACCGGGGACAGCGAGAGGCTCGGAAGTTCGCGAAGAAAGCCTCGGCGCTCAGGGAGGTCCGTCTGATCACGCTGCACCAGGGGCAATTCACCGTGGTGGTGGAGGCACCTACCGCGAAAACCTACCTGAGGCTCAACGCGCAGCTTACGGCCGCCAACGAGCGGCTCTATCACGGGGAGCCCATGACCCTGGTGATCAAGGAAGGCGTGCCCGAGGAAGAAATCCGCAGGCTGCTCTCCTCGCCGGGCGTCCAGTTTCTTCGGGATGAGGCCAAGAAGCCCTCACGGCTCAAGACCTCAGGAAAGAGCTCCTAGGATGAAACTCCAAAGCGCCGCATTCGAGGCGCAGGGCATGGTGCCTTCGCTGCATACCTGCGACGGTGAAGACCTCTCGCCGCCTTTGACCTGGGACGATCCCCCTGAAGGGACGAAGTGCTTCGCTCTGATATCCGACGATCCGGACGCCCCGGGGGGCACGTGGATTCACTGGGTGATTTGGAACATTCCTCCCGCCAGCCGGGGCCTCCCGCAGGGTGTGCCGAAGACGGCGGAATTGACTGACGGAGCCCGCCAGGGAATCACCGATTTTCGCAGAGTCGGATATGGCGGCCCCTGTCCGCCTTCCGGAACCCACCGTTACTTCTTCCGCCTCTATGCACTGGACGCGAAACTGGATCTCCCATCCGGGGCGAGCCGCAACGACCTGGATGGCTGCATGCGCGGCCATGTTCTGGCGCAGGCGGAGCTCATGGGCAAGTACCGGCGGTCCTGAGCTGCCGTGCCGCGCCTTGCCGAGAATCCCTTCGAGCAATGGTTCGGCGCCCTGGAGCGGCGCCAACTCACGCATCTCAGCTTCAGCGAAGTCCGCAGGGCCCTGACGGCGCTTTCCTCGCTCTACGTGGAGCGGCGCGGGCGTCTCGCCACCGGTGCGGCGATGGAAGGGAATGGAAAGCGCGCCGCATTCGCGCTTTTCTACGGCCCGATTCACTATCTCACCACCCAGGGCATCATCCGGGGCCTGGCCCCCGCTTCGGCCGCGCCCCAGCGAATTCTGGATCTGGGTTGTGGCACCGGGGTGGCCGGAGCGGCCTGGGCCATGGAGTACGAGGGACGACCTGAGATTATCGGTGTGGACCAGAGCGGGTGGGCGGTCGCGGAGGCGCGCTGGACTTACGCCACGCTGAATCTGCGAGGGCATGTGCGGCGCGGGACGCTGGAAAAGATCGAGCCGGCCGGGGCGAATGATGCGGTGCTCGCAGCCTTTACGGTGAATGAGCTGAGTTCGCAAGCTCGCGAGCACCTTCTGAGCGGGTTACTCGCAGCCGCCCGAAGAGGGTCCGCCATTCTCGTGGTGGAGCCGATCGCGCGGCGCGGCTTCCCCTGGTGGAAGGAATGGATGGAAGCCTTCCACGATTTGGGAGGGAGAATGGATGAATGGCGATTTCCGGCCAATCTCCCGGGAACCCTGCAGCTTCTCAGCAAGGCGTCGGGACTGGACCATCGCGAGCTCAAAGCCAAGAGTCTCTGGATTCCCGGATCCACATTGGAGCGCAGCCAGCCGAGACAATAACGTATCGCGATCGCCGCCTTCGCTTCCCGCAGCACGGAAATTCCCCGACACCTTGTCCCCTGCGCGTGACATTTCACGCTCGGGAAAACCGCTCCATCACCCCAGAAGCCTTTCCAGATCCGGCATCTAAGTTGCGGCTTTCCCAACGGCTTCCTAATTTCGCCGAGGCAGTTGGCATCATGCTTGCCCTCCTCCCGGTCCCCCGGTCAGATTCAAATCATTCTCACGATCTCGCATCTGGTCACCTCGATTCACCCAATGTGGGGGAAACGCGAAAGGAGTTCCATAGCGGCCAATCGAGCTCGACCAAGGAGCCTGGGCGAAAGCGACCCTCAGTGCCCGGCTCCGAGGGTCGGACCCCGGGACGCACGGAGAGGCTGTCGCGTCCCGGGTTTTTTTGTTCGCCCCTTCGTTTGACAGAAACCAGCGCTCCGCGTAAAGAAGCTCCCACGCCGGCTCAGGGACGTGCCGGAAGATCGAGGGGTCTTACAACATTCGTGGAGCCGTTCTGGATGAGTACCGTCGTCTTACTGACTCTCTCCAACATCTTCATGACCTTTGCATGGTACGGGCACCTCAAGTACCGCTCCCTTCCTCTCTGGCAGGTGATCCTCGCCAGCTGGGGGATCGCCTTCGTGGAGTACTGCTTCCAGGTACCTGCGAACCGCTACGGATATGCCCACTACTCCGTCGCCCAGCTCAAGACGATGCAGGAGGTCATCACACTGGTGGTCTTTTGCGTGTTCTCCATCTTCTACCTGGGTGAGGAGATGAAGTGGAATTATGTCGTGGGTTTCCTGTTGATGGTGCTTGCGGTCTTCTTCATTTTCAAGCGCTGGTGAGGTGCTGCCAAGGCACTCCGGCCGAAGTATCATGGGGAGCCAGCCTTGGGGCAGCCAATGGAATGGATATAGTTCAAAGGGGAGTCGGATTGACAGAAGCCCGCCGCACCGTTCTAATGAGTCCGCCTCAACACGATTTTGCATGTGTGTCCCTCCTGACGGCATTGCCGCAGCAAGGAAGTTGATCTTCAGAGCTCTTTGAGCAGAAGCCACCCGGTTTGGAGTCGATAATGGAAGCAGGGATGAAGCAGGTCAAGAACGCCGTGGCCGTGGCCAGCGGCAAGGGGGGCGTGGGGAAATCCACGGTGGCCACGCACCTCGCGCTGGCACTGGCGCACAGCGGCGCCAAGGTCGGATTGATGGATTCCGATATCTACGGCCCGTCAGTTCCCACCATGCTGGGGGGGGGTGCGCCGCCTCAGCCGTCGGCCCAGCCGGGACTGATACACCCGGTGGAAACCCGAGGGATTCGGTATATATCCATGGGACTTTTCGCGGGACGGGACACGCCGGTCATCTGGAGAGGTCCCATGGCCACGAAGATGGTCCAGCAATTCCTCTCGCAGGTGGTCTGGGGAGAGCTGGATTATCTCCTCATCGATCTCCCCCCCGGCACGGGCGACGTTCAGCTCACCCTGACCCAGTCAGCCCCCCTGGTGGGAGCGGTGATCGTAACCACCCCCCAGGATGTTGCGGTAGGGGTGACGCTGCGCGGGCTCCGGATGTTCGAGCAGGTCCAGGTCCCCATCCTGGGAATCATCGAGAACATGAGCACCTTCGTCTGTCCCCACTGCGGAAAAACCACCGAGGTCTTTCGTCATGGCGGGGGCAGGAAGGCGGCGGAGGAATTGGGAGTTCCCTTTCTCGGGGAAGTCCCTCTCGATCCAGCCCTGGCCGCGGCGGGGGATGCCGGAGAGCCGCTGGTCTCCGTAGAGGGTGCCGTGAAAGACTCACCGTCGGCCCGGGCCTTCCTGGATATTGCCCAAAAACTTCTTCAGCAGGTGAAAACCGTCAACTCTCTCACTGAATCGGTTCGCCACCACCCGACCGAGGTGAAATCAGCGGACGGAATCGTGGAAATCAGCTGGAACGACGGACATGTCAGCCGCCTTCCCTACCGCGCCCTGCGCCAGGCCTGCCCCTGCGCCCTTTGCGTGGACGAATGGTCGGGAGAACGGCGATCGGACCCCAACCGCATCTTGATGAGCGTGAGGCCGCTCGATATCCGCCGAGTAGGCCGCTACGGATTACAGTTCAACTGGTCCGACCTGCATGGCAGCGGAATCTATACCTACGATTACCTGCGCTCCCTGGATCCTACCGCTCCCAAGGACTCCTCGAACCCCGCGGCATCCTGAGGACCGGCGGTTGACAATCGCGGACTAAAACGGTACGATTTCGAGGGAAAAGCGGACTTTTTTAGTACTGTTTAGCGGGAGCTAGCGAAATTGATCCGAATGACCCGTCTCACCGACTACGGAATCGTGCTGCTGACCTACTTCGCTCGAGACCCTCAGTTCACCCTGCACAATGCCCGGGATGTGGCGGCTTCGGCGCGTCTCCCTCTTCCGACGGTTAACAAGATCCTGAAAGCCCTGACGAAGAAAGGCCTTCTGGTTTCGCATCGGGGGGTCAAGGGAGGGTACAGCCTGGCCAGGCGCCCTGAGGAGATCTCGATGGCCGACATCATTACGGCGACGGAGGGGCCGGTAGCTCTCACCCAGTGCACCTTGAGCTTCCCTGGACAATGCGTCCAGGAGTCCTGCTGCCCGGTCCACGGAAACTGGCAGAAGATCAACGACGTCATTCGCCAGGCCTTGGAGAGCGTCAAGCTCTCCGAGATGGCCCGGCCGCTCCCGCAAGAGCCTTCTCCTCTCACCGGAACAATCGTGCGCAAGGAGGCGCGGGTTTCATGAGCACATCCACCAAAACCATCCAGGATCTGACCGAACAGGAATACAAGTACGGCTTCGTGACGGATATCGAATCAGAAACCGTTCCCCGGGGACTGAGCGAGACCACCATCCGGCTCATTTCCGAGAAGAAGGCAGAGCCGGAGTTCATGCTGGAATGGCGCCTCAAGGCGTATCGCCACTGGCTCACCATGAAGGAGCCGACGTGGCACAACGTGCACTATCCCCCCATCGACTACCAGAACATCATTTATTACTCGGCGCCCAAGCAGAAGAGCGCGCCCAAGAGCCTCGAGGAAGTGGACCCCGAGCTGCTCAAGACCTACGCCAAGCTCGGCATTCCTCTGGCGGAGCAGAAAATGCTCGCCGGCGTCGCGGTGGACGCCGTCTTCGACAGCGTATCGGTGGCCACGACCTTCAAGGCAAAGCTGGCGGAGCTCGGCATCATCTTCTGCTCCTTTTCCGAGGCCGTATTGAATCATCCGGAGCTGGTGCAAAAGTACCTGGGCTCCGTGGTGCCCTACAGCGACAATTTCTTTGCGACGTTGAACTCGGCGGTCTTCAGCGACGGATCCTTCGTGTACATCCCTAAAGGGGTACAGTGCCCGATGGAGCTCTCCACCTACTTCCGCATCAACGCCATGGACACCGGGCAGTTCGAACGAACCTTGATCATCGCCGATGAAGGGGCGCGGGTGAGCTACCTGGAGGGATGCACCGCCCCCATCCGGGACACCAATCAGCTGCATGCCGCGGTGGTGGAGCTGGTGGCGCTCAACGACGCCACCATCAAATACTCCACGGTCCAAAACTGGTACCCGGGGGACAAGGAGGGCAAGGGAGGCATCTACAACTTCGTCACCAAGCGGGGACGGTGCCTGGGAGCGAACTCCAAGATCTCCTGGACACAAGTGGAGACCGGCTCGGCCATCACCTGGAAATACCCGAGCTGCATCCTGCAGGGCGACAATTCCGTCGGCGAGTTCTACTCGGTGGCGGTGACCAACAACTATCAGCAGGCGGACACCGGCACCAAGATGATCCACATCGGCAAGAACACCCGGAGCACCATCGTAACCAAGGGAATCTCCGCCGGCCACGGCCAGAACACTTACCGGGGCCTGGTGAAGATCCTGAAGGGTGCCAGCAACGCTCGCAACTACTCACAGTGCGACTCCCTGCTCATCGGGGACAAGTGCGGGGCCCACACCTTCCCCTATATCGAGGTGAAAAACAGTACCTCCCGGCTGGAGCATGAAGCTTCAACTTCCAAGATCGGGGAGGACCAGATTTTCTACTGCAGACAGCGCGGCATCTCCACCGAGGATGCCGTGAACCTGATCGTCAACGGCTTCTGCAAAGAGGTTTTCCGGGAGCTGCCCATGGAGTTCGCTGTCGAGGCCCAGAAGCTCCTAGGAGTGAGCCTCGAGGGAAGCGTCGGTTAGCCAAGCGTATTCATCAACGGAGAAGGCAACGTGCTGGAGATCAAGAACCTCAGAGCGAAAGTCGGGAGCCGGGAGATCCTGAAGGGGATCAACCTCACCGTGAAGCCCGGGGAAGTACACGCCATCATGGGCCCGAACGGATCCGGAAAGAGCACCCTGGCCCAGGTCCTGGCGGGGCGGGACACCTACGAAGTGACCGGGGGGGAGGCCACCTATCTCGGAAAAGACCTCCTGGACATGGACCCTGAGGAGCGCGCGCGCGAGGGGGTCTTTCTGGCGTTTCAGTACCCGGTGGAAATTCCGGGGGTGAGCACCACCTACCTGCTACGGGCCGGCCTGAACGCCTCCCGCAAGCATCAGGGGCTCGAGGAGCTGGACGCCATGGATTTCCTCACCTTGGTGAAGGAGAAGGCGCGCCTGGTGGAAATGGACGAGAGTCTCATGAACCGCTCGGTGAACGAAGGGTTTTCCGGCGGCGAGAAGAAGCGCAACGAGATTTTTCAGATGGCGGTGCTCCAGCCGAAGCTGGCCATCCTGGACGAGACCGATTCGGGGCTGGACATCGACGCGCTGAAGATCGTGGCGCACGGCGTCAACAAGCTCCGGGGGGCCGACCGGGCCATCATCGTCGTCACGCACTACCAGCGGTTGCTCAACTACATCGTCCCCGACAGGGTGCACGTGCTCTATGAAGGGCGCATCGTGAAATCGGGCGGCAAGGAGCTGGCACTGGAGCTGGAAGACAAAGGGTATTCCTGGATCGAAGAGAAGGTGGCAAACGCGTGAGCGCCCAGGAGCATTACGTCAGCGAGTTTTCGAGACTCCAGAAGGAGCATGCGCCCCGGCAGCCGGCGTGGCTCGGCCTGGTCCGCAAGGCTGCACTGGATCAGTTCGCGGAGCTGGGCTTTCCCACGCTCGACGACGAGGAGTGGAAGTACACCAACGTGGCGCCGATCGCGAAGACTTCCTTTCAGCTCGGAACGGGGTCGAAGGTGCCGGGCCTGAAGGTGGATCAGCTGCAGCGAATCACTTTCGGTGAAATGGAGTGCAGCTATCTCGTGTTCCTCAACGGTCGCTTCACTCCGGAGCTGTCCCGAATCCGGCGGCTTCCCGACGGAGCATGGGTCGGGAGCCTCGCCGTGGCGCTGGAGGAGGAGCCGGGCCGTGTGGAGCCGCACCTCGCCCGTCACGCGGCCTTCGACAAGCAGGCCTTCGTGTCTCTCAACACGGCCTTTCTGCAGGACGGCGCTTTCGTTCATCTTCCGAGGCGCAAGGTGATGGAGGAGCCCATCCACCTGATCTATGTGACGGTCCCCAACGGCGCTCCCCTGGTCTCGCACCCGCGCAACTTGATCGTTGCGGAGGAGGGAAGCCAAGTGGCGGTGGTGGAGAGCTACGTGAGCCTCGGGGATTCCCCATATTTCACCAACGCCGTGACCGAGGTGGTGGCATCTGAAGGAGCGGTGGTGGACCTCTGCAAGCTGCAGCGCGAGAGCGAGCAGGCCTTTCATGTGGCGACGCTGCAGTCCCACCTCTCCCGAAGCGCCCGATTCGCCTCCCATTCCATCTCGCTGGGCGGCGCGCTGGTGCGCAACGATCTCAACATGGTCCTGGACGCCGAGGGAATCGAATGTGTCCTGAACGGACTCTACCTGGCCCAGGGAACCCAGCACATTGACAATCACACCTTCATCGATCATGCGAAGCCTCACTGCGCCAGCCGGGAATTCTACAAAGGTGTCCTCTCCGGCCGCTCTCACGGCGTCTTCAACGGGAAGATCATGGTGCGGAAGGATGCGCAGAAAACCGACGCCAAGCAGACCAACAAGAACCTCCTGCTTTCGGAGGAGGCGCTGGTGGACACGAAGCCCCAGCTGGAGATTTACGCCGATGATGTGCGGTGTACCCACGGCGCCACCATCGGTCAGCTGGATGAGGACGCTCTGTTCTACCTTCGCAGCCGGGGCGTGGGTCGTGAGGACGCCCGCAGCTTGCTGATTCATGCGTTCGCCACCGATCTCATCAGCCGGATCCCGGTGAAGCCGGTCCGGACGGGACTGGAGTGCCTGCTGATGACGCGGCTTCCGGTGGGAATCGAGCATCGGGAGGGAGCATGAGTGGCTCGGAGAGGACTCTCAAGGCCGGCGTGCCGGCGGGAGCCCCGTTTCCCCGCAGCGCCCATCGCGTTTCGGCGGCCTTCGACGTGGAGGCCATTCGCCGCGATTTCCCCATCCTGCAGCAATCGGTGAACGGACATCCGCTGGCGTACCTGGACAACGCCGCCACGACTCAAAAGCCGAAGGCGGTCCTGGACGCCCTGAATCACTACTACACGCGGGACAACGCCAACATACACCGGGGCGTGCACGAGCTGAGCCAGCGCGCCACGGCCGCCTATGAGCAGGCCCGGGAGAAGGCCAGGAGCCT
>Ga0065705_10002459_pt1 | contig 11082 bp, 9 predicted proteins | sample SwibulcommuniRL2_FD_59092 | JGI IMG/M metagenome (GOLD analysis project Ga0065705, IMG submission 59092) | Bulk soil microbial communities from switchgrass field near Rose Lake, East Lansing, Michigan, USA - RL2 Bulk Soil v2 (version 2) | ecosystem: Environmental > Terrestrial > Soil >... | reverse complement strand
TTTTTATCGCTATTATCATTGGATTGCTTACCGCAATAACCCAATATCTCAAGTACAAGACTACCACAGGAGCCGCGTTCTGGAAAAAAATATGGATCCCGACAACCGTAGCGGTTATAGCAGCTTCGCTGATTCTTGCTTTTGGAAATATCGATTATGAGAAACATGGGCCAATGTTTCTCGGCGCCATATGGCTGGGCGTTGCTTGTGCAGTGTATGCGGTCGTTGCCAATGCTGCCTATATATGGCTCGGGATGAATGGTAAGCTGAAATTATCCGGGGGTTCCGTGGCACATGTTGGATTCGGGATGGTTTTGCTGGGAATCCTGATATCATCTTCAAAAAAAGAAATNCTTTCTCACAATACAAGCGGTATTTCTATTGATTTTGGAAACGAAAGCAAGGAAAAATCAGGCGAAAACCTTACGCTGGTCAAAGGAATGCCTATGAAAATGGGAAAGTATGACGTGACCTATATCAGCGATTCAGCACATCCCAAAAAACAACAGTGGTATTATAACATACACTTTAAAAGCCGCACCGATGATGAAGAATTTACACTAAAACCAAATGCTTTTGTTAATTACAAAGGAAACGAAGGGTTGATGGCTAACCCCGATTCGCGTCACTATTGGAATCACGACGTTTTTACCTATGTGTCGGCACTTCCAAATCCGGAAAAGAACAAAGACACCAGCAGCTTTCAAACTTATAAAGTAAAACCGGGTGACAGCATCTTCTATTCAAAGGGATATATTGTACTCGAGAAAATTACCACAAAAGACAGCATTCCGTTTGCCGCCTTTCAACCTGGTGATAAAGCAACGGTTGCAAGTTTGAAAATCCATTCTTTCAATAAAACAAGTTACAGCGCAGCTCCTTTGCTCATCAACCAAAAGGGGAACTTGTATGGGCTGGCCGACACGATCACATCGGAGGGGCTCATTGTAAGGATCGATGCCATTGCCGCCAATGAAAAAGAGCTCGATATTGGGGTAAAAGAGTCCGGTTCGGTATTGGAATATGTCACTCTAAAGGCGTACAAGTTTCCTTTCATCAATGTCCTTTGGCTGGGTATCATTATTACGGCTATCGGCATTATTATCAGTATGGTAAGGAGAATCCGGCTAAATCGCCTGTAAAATGAAAGTTAAACTTTTGGACCGGACCGCGCGAAAACAGCAGTGTTGTTATTTTTATTGTCTTGTAATTGAGCCGATTTTTTCGCAATTTCGTGACGGCAGTCAGTATGTATTTATCACGTTCCAATAAGGCGTTATTCAGAGCAATTGCAGTGTTGCTTCTTGCACTTTGTTCAGTACGTGCCTTGGCGCAGGTTTCACCCGAATTGCCCGCTACAGATACCACGACACCAATGCCCTCTTACGAGGAAAGGGCTAAAAAATGGGGGCCCAATGATACCATTATTGTAGGCGCCATTTGGTATAACAAGGAAATGCTTTCCACAAAGGAAGAACCCATGGTCTGGGTTTCTAAATTGCCACCGAAGAAGCTTGAGAAATATATTGCTGAATGGACAAGACTTCGTAATGCTGTATATGTTACGTATCCGTACGCAAGAGTGGCAGGCTACACCATTAATGATATTAATGCGAAACTTGCTAATGTCAAATCAAAAAAAGAAAGAAAAGACTACATAAAAACAAGAGAAAAGGAACTTCGAAAAAGCTTTGCCGACCCGCTTTCTAACCTTTCAGTTTACCAGGGTAAAGTATTGATGAAGCTGATCAATCGTCAAACCGGCAACAACTGTTACGAAATAATCAAAGAATATAAAGGCGGCATGAACGCCCGGCTTTACCAAACTGTCGCGTTTTTCTTCGGGAGCAGCCTGAAACAGCAATATGATCTGTCAGATAAAACTGACCGGCAGATTGAAAGCTTTGTCAACGAGATCGATGGGAACTGGTATGGAAATCCGTACCGTACTGCCAATCCTTAAGGAAGACAGAAATCCTTAATTAATGTTTCAACATAGATTTTGCCGGCTTGCCCGTATCGAATATTTTTGCAGCTTCATTTCCACTCATATTTATTAAATGACAGACTCTTTAAGACAGCAACCGTCCAACCCCGACGCTGTTGATGGAAAACTCGATATTCTCGCTATTGGAGTGCACCCCGATGACGTGGAGCTGGGTTGTTCCGGCACGCTTATAAATGAAATTAAAAGGGGTAAGCGCGCAGGTATAGTAGACCTGACACAGGGCGAATTGAGTACGCGGGGAACTGTTGAGACAAGATATAAAGAGGCAGCAGAGGCAGCATCGATCATTGGAGTTGCCGTGCGCGAAAATCTCAAAATGAGGGACGGCTTTTTTAAGAATGATGAGGAGCATCAGTTAAAGCTGATCCGGACACTCCGCAAATACCAGCCGGATATCGTTATTGGCAATATTTTGCATGACCGCCATCCCGATCACGGCCGTGCGGGGCAATTGATCAGCGACGCCTGCTTCCTCTCCGGTTTGGCCAGGATCAAAACGAAAGATGAAAAAGAGCAGCCGCAGGCTAAGTGGAGGCCAAGATATTTTTTGCAGTTCCTGCAGGACTGGTTTCATGAACCTGACTTTGTGATCGACATCAGTGATGTGTTTGAACAAAGAATGAAATCAATCACGGCTTACAGTTCACAGTTTAATGCTGGCAAGTCCAACGACGATGGTCCCCAAACCTATATTTCAACGCCCGANTTCCTGGAAAGCATTGTTGCCCGTGCACGCATGCTTGGTAAGAGAATTGGNGTGAAATACGGAGAAGGTTTTCTAACCGAGAAAAAAATTGGCATAAAGACNCTCGAGGCATTGATACAAATAGAGACTTAATNTCATAAGAATAAGTTTTTTTCTTACGTTCCTGCNTATTTCTCATTATTTATTACACAATTCACACAATAACAATATTTATAGGCGTTTTATGGGCGTCTTCAGTTACCTTTGCATTGAATTTAAACACAATCGAGCAAATGTCAAGTCCCAAGTTCCCTAAAATAACCCTATCGTTTCATAGTGAATTGAAAAAACGTATCGGCGACTATTTTACACAGTCCGGAAAACAAGTAACAGGAAACTTTAAACTGTACTTCAAAGCAATATTGCTTGTGGTAAGCTTTATAGGAGTTTATACACATCTTGTTTTTTTCACACCCCCCATCTTGCTTGCTATTGCGGAATGTGTTTTAATGGGGTTTCTGACTGCCGCTATCGGCTTCAACGTAATGCACGACGGTGCGCATGGCAGTTTCAGCCCGATTAAATGGGTGAATAACGTGGCTTCGAATGCTGCGAGTTTTTTAGGAGCCAGCCAGTACATGTGGAAAACAAAACACAATGTCATTCATCATACATATACCAATATTCATGGCGTAGACGACGATATTGAAGCGCGCCCATTTTTGCGGCTTTGCGATGAGCAATCGCATTATTTGATACACCGCTATCAGCATTTATATTTTTGGGCTGCCTATTCACTCCTTTATATATATTGGGTTTTCGTCAGCGACTATATGAAATACTTTTCGCTGAAAATTGGGACTACGCGTATCCGGAAAATGACGTCCTCAGAGCATTTCTTTTTTTGGTTTTATAAACTTTCACATGCCTTCTTTTTTGTGGTTCTGCCAATTTACCTGTTGGGCTTTCTGCCGTGGATGATCGGCTTTTTGAGTATGAGCCTCGTGGCAGGATTTGTGCTGAGTTTAGTTTTCCAGCTTGCTCACACAGTTGAGCATACTCACTTTCCTCATCCTGACGAAGCAACCGGAAAAATGAGTGATGAATGGGCAATTCACCAGATAAAAACCACGGCCAATTTTGCGACGAAGAACAAATTTGTAAGCTGGTTTGTCGGCGGCCTGAATTTCCAGGTAGAGCACCATCTATTTCCCAAGATATCTCATATACATTACCCAGAGATAAGTAAGATCATCAAGAAGGCCTGCCAGGAATATGGAATTCAATATATAGAATACAAGAAGGTGAGAAGTGCTGTTGCATCACACCTCGCATTTCTTAAGGCCATGGGCAAGGGACCCACTCAATTTGAAGTTGCACACTAAAACACAGTTTCATTTTCGATAAATTTTAATAACGTCTCCCTACCGGGAGGCGTTGTTTTTTATGCCGGTTAGAATAAATGCTTCACCGTTACTAACCCACTAAAACTTATTTTTACAGTTCAATTTTGTCTTATGGCGAAAGTTAACGTGGGCATAGTGCAGATGAGCTGTACAAATAACAAGCAGGCAAACCTGGATAAAGCAATTGATAAGGTAAAAGAGGCTGCCTCAAAAGGCGCACAAATAGTTTGCCTGCAGGAACTCTTCACGTCGCTGTATTTCTGTGACGAAGAGGATTACGATAATTTCAGGTTGGCCGAGCCGGTGCCCGGTCCATCCACTGATGCGCTTAGCAAGATCGCCAAGGAAAGTGGCGTTGTCATCATAGCTTCATTATTCGAGAAAAGAACGCAGGGTCTCTATCATAATACGACTGCAGTGATTGACGCTGATGGCACCTTCCTGGGTAAATACAGGAAGATGCATATCCCCGATGACCCAGCCTACTACGAAAAATTCTATTTCACACCAGGCGACCTCGGATACAAAGTCTTTAACACGAAGTTTGCCCGAATTGGAGTGTTGATATGTTGGGATCAATGGTATCCTGAAGCGGCCCGCATTACTGCCCTGATGGGGGCACAAATACTATTCTACCCCACGGCTATTGGTTGGGCCACTTCGCAGGATGAAGCGACCAATACGGAACAATATAATGCATGGCAAACTATCCAGAGAAGTCATTCGGTAGCAAATGGGATACATGTGGTAAGTGTAAACCGCGTAGGATTTGAGCAGGAAGGACGAATGAAATTTTGGGGAGGTTCGTTTATCACGAATCCGTTTGGCAGCATCATTTGTAAGGCCTCGCATGAAAATGAGGAAGTTCATGTAGAAGAGCTTGACCTCGAGAAGACAGAAAGGTACCGCACTCACTGGCCATTCCTGCGCGATCGCCGCATAGATAGTTATCAGCAGATCACAAAAAGATATATCGACGAGGAACCGGCAATGAGCTAACTCTCACGATAAAAAATTTCTTACTTTCATTAATCTATTGTGAGACTTAAGAAACCAAACTCTACAGGAGAAATGGATACCAACCCAGCCAATATCAAAGAATTTTCCAATTCGCCTGCTTCGCAACTAACAAACCAGTCTGCTGGTTCTTCGGACCTTACTTCTTTTCGGCTCACGGATTTTACTCCTAAGCAACTTGGCTATTATTTCCCGGCAGAGTTTGCTCTGCATGTTGCGACCTGGTTAAGCTGGCCACACAAGGAAGCCTCATGGCCCGGCAAAATTGACACAGTCTTCCCACACTATGCACAGTTTGTTAAAGAACTTACTAAGGGTGAAATTGTCCGGATAAATGTGGCTAGCAAAATGATGCAGCAGTTTGCTACGATGCACCTGGAAAATCAGCACGTTGACTTAAGCAAAGTCGAGTTTTTTATTCACCCCACCGACGATGCCTGGTGCCGCGATCACGGACCGGCATTCCTTGTGAATCCAAAGGCGGATTTTAAAAAGGTAATCGTCGACTGGGGTTATAATGCATGGGGCAATAAATATCCGCCATACGACAATGATGATATTGTTCCAACTTTAATAGGCAACACGTTTAACACGCCGGTGTTCAAGCCAGGAATTATAATGGAGGGAGGAGCTATTGAAGTCAACGGAGCAGGTACGCTGCTTACGTCTACATGCTGTCTTTTAAACCCCAACCGGAATCCTGGGTTAGGTCAACAGGAAATTGAAGATTATCTGGTCAATTACTATGGTGTAGAACAAATATTGTGGATCGATGAAGGTATAATCGGGGATGACACAGATGGCCATATTGATGATACTGTGCGTTTTGTAAATGCCGATACAGTGCTGACTGTCATAGAGGCAAGCAAGGATGATGAAAATTTTGATTTACTTAAAAAAAACCTCGTTCAACTCACAAAGATGCGGCTGTTGAATGGAAAGCAGCTGAACATTGTTGAATTGCCGATGCCCGATCCGGTGATCTGGGATGGACAACGCTTACCGGCTTCTTATGCGAACTTTTATATCTCCAACAGATCCGTTGTCGTGCCTACCTATCGATGCGATAGCGATGAAAAGGCATTAGAAATAATCCAGGGTTGCTTCCCCGACAGAAATGTAATTGGCATTGATTCCACTGACATTATCTGGGGACTTGGAAGTTTTCATTGCCTTAGCCAACAGGAACCTGCCATATAGGTTTTAGGGCAAATTCCCTCTATGCATAATTCATTTAGAAATCTGCGAACAGATTGATTTGGATTTTCCTAACTTGCACAGCTTTTTCAAAATATAAAGATGACCGATTTCTCGAATTTTGACCCTAACGTAGTCAGTAATCCCAACAACAACATATTTGGCCTCCCAACTTCGGAAGAGGATGCACGGGTTATTATTCTCCCGGTTCCCTGGGAAGTTACGGTAAGCTACGGATCGGGCACTGCGCGGGCTCCGGAAGCGATTTTGAAATCGAGCCTGCAGGTGGACCTGTTTGATCCAGATCTGCCTGAAGGGTGGAAGCAAGGGTATTATATGAGGCCAATAGACCGCAAATTGCTCATGAAAAGTGATTACCTGCGTAAGGAGGCTGAACTATATATTGATTATATCTCCCGCGGCGAGGACGTAAGTGCCAACCAGTTTATGTACAAAACGATGAAAGATGTAAATGAGGGTGGCATTTTTTTAAATAACTGGGTATACGAACAAACCAGGGTCTTATTGGAAAAGGGAAAGCTGGTTGGACTATTAGGTGGTGATCATAGCGTGGCATTGGGGTTTTTTAAATCGATCGGGGAAAAACACGGTGACTTTGGAATTTTGCAGATTGACGCTCATTGTGACCTTCGTGAAGCCTATGAGACATTTAATTATTCCCACGCCAGTATCATGTACAATGCCCTTTCGCAGATACCTCAAATAAGCCGGGTGGTGCAGGTCGGTGTTCGCGATTATGGTGGCGACGAATGGGAGTATATAAAGAACAGCGGTTATAAGGTAATAACCTATTTTGACAAGGAAATAAAATCGCGGCAGTTTGAAGGCGATTCCTGGAAACGTATTGCCGAAGAGATGGTGAGTAAATTACCGCCATTGGTTTACATCAGTTTCGATATTGATGGGCTTGACAGAAAACTTTGTCCTCATACGGGAACACCTGTACCGGGAGGATTTGAAACCGAAGAGGTTTTTTATGTTTTCCGGAAAGTGATTGAAAGCGGAAGGAAAATTATTGGATTCGACCTGTGCGAGGTTGGTATAAGTGACAGCGACTGGAATTCTAATGTGGGTGCCCGGGTTTTGTTTAAGCTGTGCAATTTGTTATTGGAGAGCAATAGCTCAAAGTCCTGAGCCCCGAACACCATGCAAAAATTTGAGCTGATTTTAATCAATGAAAAGATAAAGCAGTATGGATTATTCGCTTTATTAATTATCCTCTTCAACTGTTTTGTGTTTGCCTACCTGGCGGTTACGAGGAGCGAAATAAGATTTAGATGTATCGGCGTGGTAACCTGGATATTCGCTCTTTTTGTTATCCAGCATTTTGCAAAAAAGAGAGGAAAGGATTTTAGTGCTGAAGGTGGGTCTATTTTAATAATCATTGCGGTATACCTGAGCTTCCGATACTGGTGGCCTGCGGCGGTCATGGTGATCCTGGCAATTCTCTATATTATCTCAATTCGCCAATTCATCCTATCAGTGAATGCAAGCCATATTATTTTTCCTTCCTTTCCGAAAAGAATCATTCAATGGAACGAACTTAATAATGTCATGATGAAAGACGGTTTGCTTACACTGGACTTTAAAAATAATAAACTCATACAAGTATTTATAAACAAGGATAGAAACGATCATGATATTGATGAAAGTGATTTTAACGATTTTTGCAGAAGACAATTAAACGTTACCTCCGGAGTTTTATAATCTTATTTTTAATTAAGATGGTTTCAGCAGCTTTATGAATCTTAAGCATTCACCATATATTCTCTTTTCCGATGGCAACGGAAACATTTTCGAAGACACGTCTCTTTTTGTGACGGGCCGAAGCGGATGGGATGCCTTGCCGGTACCTGCAGAGGAATGGATTGAATTGCCTGACGGCGGATCGTTATACGAATTGCCCGGCCGAAAGGGAATCGGCATTGATGTAAAGACCGGCGAAATGCGGCTATGTGAAAAAGGATGGGCCGTGGCCGCGTTCATACCCCCGGCTCATACGGGATATTATCTCTCAGCCTATGAAGCCGAAGCGGGTGCGCCGACGTTGCCCTTATTTTGTTATACCGCGGTGGGATGGGATAGCGATAAATTTTACGTTCCCGCTACCAGGATCGAACCCGATATACGACAAGACTGCGCAGGATATGATCAAAAAAAAGTCGAATCCGGGGTTAGCCAAATGCTGCAGGCTTATCCACATAATCGCCTGGTAAATCACCTCGCGAATAATTGTGCGCTCACATATCATTGCCCGGCAGCAAGAAATTATTTTNTGGGCCGCTGGGAATGTCCTATACCGGTCTCCCCTGCATGCAACGCAAATTGTGTGGGCTGCATTTCGCTACAGCCGGATGAAGAGTCTATCGTGTCGACACAGGATCGCCTGGCTTTCAAACCGACCGTAGAAGAAATTGTTGAATACACCGTTTCACATTTGGAAACAGCTCCCTACCCTATTGTGAGCTTTGGCCAGGGTTGCGAGGGAGAACCACTGCTGATGTGGGAAACAATTGCTCAGGCAATAAAAGAAATTAGGAAGCACACTACTAAAGGCAGCATCAATATCAATACAAACGGGTCACGGCCAGATGCCGTAAGAGTATTATGTGAAGCTGGTTTGGATTCCATACGCGTGAGCACTAACTCGGCGCGGCGCGAAATATACATGCCTTATTACCGGCCCAACAATTATGGCTTTGAAGATATTGTTGAAAGTCTAAAAATCGTGAACGCATTTGGCGGATGGACTTCCATTAACTATTTTGTTTTTCCGGGAATGACCGATAATATAGAAGAGTATGAGGCATTGAGAGCACTAATTAAAGAAACCGGCTTGAAAATGATCCAATGGCGCAATTTTAATATTGATCCCGACTGGTATTTAGGAAAGATTGGTATTACCGACGCGGGTGAGTGCATGGGCATTAAACAACTACAAGAATTAATAAAAGAAGAATTTCCTGGTTTGAAGTTTGGCTACTTCAACCCGCCGATAGAGCGGATCAGGGGAAGGTTTGAAATGGATTTTGCCCACCATTAAAAGGGTAAGTGAATGCTGTATCAAAGTGAGTCAGCTATTTTAACAAAATGAGCACTCCTGTCAATTTTTCTTTGTATAATATTGCACGGTCTCAAAATTTTATCTTATTACCATGATCATCAAATTCAAACTCATTCTGCCCGTTTTATTCAGTCTTGTGTACACAACCCAACTCCATAGCCAACAACAATCTCTAAAAAAATTTGAGGGCTATTACCAGTTTACAAATGACACAGCCACCTATCTACACATTACTTCAAAAGGAAATAATTTAATTCTCCATCAATTATGGGACGGAAAAGAAATAAATTTTGAACGCAAATCTGAATTTGAGTTTTTTAACGGTGAAAACTCATTCCCCCTTAAATTCAGTAGTGATCAAAATGGAAGCATTACCCGGGTTCTTGCATTTGACAGGGACCTGTGGAACAAAGTAAAAAATTATAAACCTGTAGTCGACAAAGAGATTCATTTAACTCCTGATCAATTAAACCAGTTCCAGGGAAAATACACATTTCAATTTGAAAAAGGCAAAGATTCTTACATACAAATTACTGCTGCGAAAGATCACATCACACTTAAACAATTATGGGACGGAAAGGAAATAAATTTTGTACCTAAATCAAACGTAGAATTTTTTTGTAAAGAACAATCATTTCCGTTGAAATTTGTTAAGGACAATAAGGGAAATGTCATACAGGTTCTTGCATTCAATAAGGACCTGTGGCAAAAAGTTAATAAATAAATGTTTTGAGGATACGTACCGTGACATTGACGTTTAAAGCTTGAAGTTTACTGTTTAAGGTTTTCGGCGTGTCGAAATAGCAGAAATAAAAAAGGAAGCAACAAAAGTTGCTTCCGGAANCAACTGCGTCATTCATTAGCACTTCCCTGCGCATTCGGTAGAGACCGCTGTTGCAGAACGTTAGCCAATCTTCCGCTAATACTAATCAAAAGAAGCAAGAGACTTAACCACGTAAATACGGGGCTTAACATTAAGTGCCATGTTTTATCAATTATAACGAGTCAAAGGAATCACATTGTTTTCACAGCGTGAAATGCAATCGACGAGGGGCAATAAAGTCTATATCAAATCATGATTTAATACTATAAACCCTCCGTTTCCAGTCAGGAAACAACGCAAATTTGTCTTGAAAGAGCCCGTCTGGCTATTCGTCGGCGAAAAGAAGCCGCCCATGGGTTTCATTTTGCTGCCCGCGACGGGTTGCATAATATTGCGTGTGCAAGCACAGAGTTTATACAGCAAGCCAATCGTTGTGATGGTACACATACTGGTATGGGCAGTTTTCGGTCTTGCTATTTTTTACTATCAGCCGGTAATTTCTGATTTCGAAATCCCATTCCAGTTCTGGATAAAGCAAACCCTGGAGCTAAGCTTGTTGGTAATAACCTTCTATCTGAACGCATTCTTGCTTGTTCCCAGGTTACTGTTGAGAAATCGCAGGGCGTACTATTTTATGATCGTTATTGGAATTGTAATAGCAATTCTATTTGCTAACAGAAAGCTGGATAGAAGCTATGCGCAATTTCAGGGACGTCGTATGTTTCAATCGCAGAATGCATTAAGGGCGCCTGGTCCGCCTATATTTATCCCCGGCGCACGCGGTGGTCTGGGAGTAACGCTCACCGTCGCGATCACTTCACTGGTCGTCGGCATCAGCACCGCCATCTCAGTTATACAAAA
>Ga0065705_10003097_pt1 | contig 11084 bp, 11 predicted proteins | sample SwibulcommuniRL2_FD_59092 | JGI IMG/M metagenome (GOLD analysis project Ga0065705, IMG submission 59092) | Bulk soil microbial communities from switchgrass field near Rose Lake, East Lansing, Michigan, USA - RL2 Bulk Soil v2 (version 2) | ecosystem: Environmental > Terrestrial > Soil >... | reverse complement strand
GCATGTCGCGGTGCCGACGGTCAATCTGGCTTTGTGGCGACTGAACGTAGAGGGCGAGGTCACCGCGCCGCTCACCCTCACCATGCAAGAAGTGAAAGGCCTGCCGTCGGTTGAACTGATGGCCGTCACCGAATGCGCCGGCAACGGCCGGCGGTTCTACGATCCGCCGGTTCCTGGCGTGCAATGGGGAAATGGCGCCGTCGGTAACGGACGCTGGCGCGGGGTGCGCTTGCCCGATGTCTTGAGGAAAGCAGGAATCAAGGCCTCAGCTCGGGAAGTCCTGTTGAACGGTGCGGATGTGCCATTTGGGACGATGCCGGACTTCGAGCGATCAATCCCGATCAAGAAGGCGCTTGATGCCAACACACTCCTCGCGTACGAGATGAACGGTGAGCCCCTTCCCGTGAAGCATGGCTTCCCGCTTCGGGCAATCGTCCCTGGTTGGGCAGGTGATTCATGGACGAAGTGGGTCACGTCGATTCGCGTGCTCGATCGGGAGCACGATGGCTTCTGGATGAAACGCGCGTATCGACATCCTGGAAAGCCGGTTGCGCCTGGAACACCGGTCGCGCCCGAACGGATGCAGCCCGTCACGAGCCTGCGAGTGAAGAGCGTGATTGCCGCGCCCGCCGACGGCGAGTTTCTTCTCGTTGGCGCGCCAGTCGTCATTCGAGGTACGGCGTGGAGCGGCGATGCGGGTCCGGTCGACGCGGTGGACGTGAGCGTGGACGGCGGTCGCAGATGGAGTCCGGCGACGCTGCACCGGGATCAGCGCACTCGATTCGGCTGGCGTCAATGGGAGTTCAAGTGGACGCCGTCTCAGGATGCGTACTACACGCTTCTGGCGCGAGCACGTGACACAGCCGGTAACATCCAGCCATTGGATCAAGAGTGGAATCCCTCCGGCTATCGGTGGAATGTCGTCCCGCGTGCGAGGATCAACATCGTACGCGAGTTGCCCGGCGATCGGGCGCCCGCGGGGATTGCACCAGCGGCCTCCGTGACCACTGTCGCCCAGCCCGCCTCGTTCAGGAGCAGCTGCGGCGTCTGCCACGAAGATGATCTCATCCGACAGCAGCGCCTTACACGAGCAGACTGGGATCGCGAGATCGACAAGATGATCGGCTGGGGCGCAAAGCTGAAAGACGAAGATCGCGCTGGGTTCCTCGACTATCTGTCAGGCAATTTCGGTCCCCACCCACGTTGACTGACAAGCGCGTTGAGGAGCTGCAGCGCTACAGCTCGCGCCTGCAAAGCCGGGGCGATCAGGCCGGCAAAGGTGGCATGGGAAGACCTGGAGTGGCGAACACCATCTCGGTAATCGCCTTGATGCTCCGGTTCCCGAAGCGGAAGGGGACGATCAGCCGGAGAGGCGCACCGTGCCTCGCCGGGATTGGTGCGTCGTTCATCAGCCAGGCGAGCATGACCTGAGGATGTCGTAGCGTCGCCACGGCCTCGTCGACGTAATCACGATCGGAAGCGACGAGGCGACAATAGTGCGCCCCCGACACGAGACCGAGCATGTTGGCAAAATCGGCGAAGCGGACGCCGGTCCACTTCACGATACCGTGAGGATTGGCGGCGCCGCACTGCATCAAAAATGTGTGGGACACGCGCGGCAGGCGCTCCAGATCCGAGAAGTGCATCGTCCCGGTGAGTCTCGCGAGACCGCGCGTATCCACCTTGATTTGCATCTTCTCGTAGTCGAACTCAATCTCTGGTGCTTGCCGGTTCGGAGTGCGCCACATGAGGGGGTCGGTGATCGGTCCCGCCGCCGATGGCGGGTGTTCCGGAGCCGAACCGTCTGCGTTCAGCGGAAGCGGCGCGGGAAAGCCATCGCGAAGAGGACGTTCCACGAGCTGGTCCGGCCACGGCGCCTGCGGCGATGGAGTCTGGGCTTGCAGGCTCTCACGCGTGATTACGCCGAGAGACATGCCCGCCAAGGTCGAACCCGAAAGACAGATCGCCGCACGTCGTGAGAGAGTCATCGCTGTACCTCAGAAACACACGGGGCCGGCACCGGGTGACGGGCGGCACGCCGCGGCTACTGCTTGTGGGCCTGCACGTACTCCAACGCGAACGTCTTGAGCGCCCCGCTCGTCAAACCAAGCGCGGCGGCTTCCGTTCCCGCGCGCTCGGCGTCCCACTTGTCGACCTGCATTCTCTTGATCATCCAGAACGCGGCGGCGCGGTTGGCGCTGGCGCAGTGCAGGAACGCGGGATTGTTCCTGGGGTTAGCGATTGTCTTCAGGAAGTTGTCCACGACCGTGGGATCGGGCGACGCGGCGTTGAATGGGAGGTGCACGAAATTGATGCCGGCCGCTTTCGCCGCGGCAGCTTCGGCGTCGATGTCGGCCCCCGGCTCGCTCGCCTGCCGCAGGTTGATGATCGATGCATACCCCATCTTCTTCAGCTCCGCCACGGCGGCCGGCGTCGTGGCGCCCGCGCACGCAATCGTCGTTTCGACGCGGGCGAAGTTGGTTACGCCAGCCACCGATTCCTTCGTCACGCCTTGGGCGTGCAGTGTCGCCAGAACGGAAAGGACACACGCGGTGGCAAACATCAATCGCAATTTCATGACAGGACTCCTGTTGAGAGGGCGGTATGTGGTGTGGCGACAGCGTGTATGTTAGGTTCCTCCCGCTCAGGCGTCAATTCTGCCCACCACGTGGATAACCCGTAATGTTCCACGTGGTATTGTCAAGTTGAGGCGGCGGCTGGCAGAGTAGGCCGATGACGAGCGTTGCCGCCAGCTACTGCGGCCACCGGTTCCCGCCCGAAATCATCAGCACGCCGTCTGGCTCTACCACCGGTTCTGTGTGAGCTTTCGATATACCGAAGATCTCCTCGCTCAGCGCGGCATCACCGTCTCCTACGAGGCGATTCGACAGTAGTGTTGGAGGTTCGGTCTTGAGTACGCTCGTCGCCTGCGCCGTCGGCAAGGGCACTTGGGCGACACGTGGTACTTGGACGAACTGTTCGCGAGCATCCGAGGTCGCCAGCAGTATCTCTCGCGGGCCGTGGACCAAGATGGTGACGTGATCAATATCCTCGTTCAGCAAACGTGGACGCCGTCGAGGCCAGCGCGTCGTCCTGGGCTCGACGGCTGCGGCGGTTGCGGCCGACGCGCCCTGCAGGGTCCAGATTGAAGTCTCGCTGCTGCGGCAAGTACCTCTGGCGCGTGGTGGGCCGGAGGTCACACGATTGCGCTGGAACTGCCTGACAGACGATTTGCCTCGAAGACTAAGACGAACCTCCTCGCCGGTATAAAGTAGCGCAGCGCATACGATTGTTTCTGTACACAACTTCACTCGTCTGCCTGCTGGCGCTGGCGCTGTCCATCGAGCCGGCCGCGGCCCAGGCGGTGCGGGGCAGCGCGGGCAGACTGCCGCGTACGGCCGATGGCAAACCCGACCTCCAGGGCATCTGGCAGGTGCACAACAGAGCTATGTACGATCTGCAGGATCATGATGCCCGGCCGGGCATGCTCGCTGGCGAGGGGGTTGTCGAGGGAGGCGAGATTCCCTACCGGCCCGCGGCGGCGGCGAAGAAGGCAGAGAATTTCGCGAACAGGCAGACCGCCGATCCGCTCCTCAAGTGCTATATGCCGGGTGTCCCGCGAATCATGTACCTCAATTTTTCGTTTCAGATCTTTCAAACGCCGACCCACATTGCCGAGACGTTCGAGTGGTCCCATCTCCACCGCCTCATCTACGTGAACGGAAGCAAGCCTCCCGCTGGCATCGACTTCTGGATGGGAGATTCACGCGGTCACTGGGAAGGCGACACGCTCGTGGTCGAGGTGACGAACCATAACGACAGAACCTGGTTTGATATGGCTGGGGACTTCCACAGCGATGGGCTGCGTGTGGTCGAGCGCTACACGCTGCTCGACGTCGATACGATCCAGTACGAAGCGACCATCGAGGATCCGAAGGTCTTCACCAGACCCTGGAAAATCAGCATGCCCTTTCATCGTCAGACGGAGATGCACCGGTTGCCCGAATATGACTGCGCGGCGGAACTCGAAGAAGGTAGTGGCGCGTTCACGCGCGACCCACGAACGTGGCCGCCCGTACCTTGAGATCCTCGAGCTTCAGCAAAGGGAACCTTCTATGAGAGCGCGCACTGCCAGGTCGTTGCTGCCGCTCGCGGCCGTGTTGGCGGCGTTGCTCTCCTTGACGCCGGCCGTTGCAGCGGCCCAGACACCGACGGCGGCAGCGACCTCGCCCATCCGCCGGATGGCAGACGGAAAACCCGACCTCCAGGGCTACTTCAACCCGCAGGCGCCGGGGGCGAACTTCGGTCTCGAAGTACACACCGCGGAGTTCGGCATCCCGGCGGGAAAGGGCTTCATCGTCGATCCTTCGGACGGGAAGCTGCCGATGCAGGAGTGGGCGAAGGCGGAGAAGCAGAGCCGCGTGCGTCCGGAGCGGGGCTACGACGATCCTGCGGCGCATTGTTTTCCCAACGGCCTTCCGCGATCGATGTACACCGGCGGGTTCCAGATCCTTCAACCGCCTGGCTATGTCGTGTTGCTCTTCCAGGGCGACACCGGACCCTCGTACAGAATCATCGCCCTCGACGGGCGACCCCACGCGCCGGAGCGCGTCCATTTGTGGCAGGGTGATTCGGTGGGGCATTGGGAAGGCGACACGCTCGTGGTCGAGACGACGAATCTCAACGGCAAGGCCTGGCTGAATCAAGCAGGAGAAATCGTCAGCTATCAGGAGAAGGTTGTTGAACGCCTCACGCCCATCGACGGCAATACGATCAACTACCGAGCGACGATTACCGATCCCGTTGTCTACACGCGGCCGTGGAGCATCGCGTATTCGCTGACACGGTCGCAGGATGAGCTGCTGGAGGTCGCGTGCCGTGAGGACAACGACGACCTCGAACATCTGAAACAGGTCAAGGAGGCGGCCGCGAAAGACGCATCCGCGCAACCCGGGAGACAGGGTCGATGAGAGGGAATCTGGTGTGCGCCTTCGCCGTTATCCGCCTGCTGTCGACAGCGATCCCGGTGGGCGCGCATCATTCATTCGCGGCCGAATACGACAAGAACAAGCCGGTGACGATCAAGGGTGTCGTGACGTCGATGAAGTGGTCGAATCCCCACGCGTGGCTGTACCTGGACGTCAAGGACGCTGATGGAACAATTGCTCATTGGTCGTTCGAGCTTGGTGGCGTCAACGGGCTGTACCGCCAGGGGTGGCGGAAGGAAGACCTGCAGGCTGGTACCGCGCTCGCCGTCGAAGGCTTTCTATCCCGGACTGATCCGCACGTGGGCAACAGTCAGAACATTACGTTGACCGACGGACGGCGGTTGTTTTCCGGTTCCCCGGCTCCCAAGTAAGAGATGGAACGTGACGCGCTGAGGAATCACCTTCCTCCTCAGTGCGTCACTACTGGTCAAGCGCAGCTAAGCAGTGTGTAGCCGTGCTCTTGCGCATGTGTCGCCGCGATAACGCCCGCCGGGACGAAGCGGCCGTTGCGGACGGGATTCGCCATCAGCTCTTTGAGAATCGCCTCCTGCGATCCGCCCGTGGCCATGGCGAGCCGGCCGGCCATCCCGCGAGTGGCCTGCGCGCAGACCGCGATGACGGCGCCCTTGTCGGCAAGCGTGGCAAGCGTGCGCGCGCCTTCCTCGAGCGGGAGAGGCGGATTGACGGGGTTGACGGTCACGGCCTTCGGCAGATCAAGTCGCTGCGAGAAGTACTGCCCGTACTTGGCCCACATCGCATCGTTGTAGCCATACGCCGTCGACTGGTGGCGGAAACAGATGATGACGCCGACGTCCGCTGGTTTGACGCCGTAGGGTGACTCATTGATGTTGAACAGGTTCCCGGCAAACTGCACTCCGTCCTGACCACCCTGACGGCTGGCTGTGTCGACGAAGATGCGATGCTTCGTGGGCAGTTCGTCCATCCAGCGGTCCAGTTCGTGACGGGCGGGACCGTTGCCCGCGACGGCCGATTGAGCACGCAGGGACCTCCCGCCGGTCGTCAACGCGGCCAGAGTGGCGCCAAGCCCGGCGACCAGGGCGCGGCGATTTGGCATCCAAGTCATCGTTCGTCCTCCTTCGGCTGATCAATCGGCGGCAAGTATATACACAACGTCGCAGATATCATCCTCGGCCGCTTCGAATTGNACGCCCGTTGCAANCTCGATGTNGAGGGTGAGGATGGCTCGTCAAGGAGCAAGTAGAATGTGGCGGGAAATTCGCGCGACCAACGGTGGAACGTCGGCCGGGAAAGGCGGAAGGTCTGACTGCGGTGATGCGGGTCGCCAACGCGCTCTTGATCTGTTCGGTGGCCGCGCTATCCGCATGGGGTCAGACGTCCCCTGCCCGCGCACGGAATCCGACGCTGCCGCCCCAGCGGCCGGCGGCGTCGCACATGACGACGAGCCATCTGACAATCGACGCGAGCGCCAGCGAGAATGAGGTGAAGCCCGGGAACCGCGTCTCGCTCCTGCTCGACATCGTGCCTCGCCGGCGGATGCACGTCTACGCACCTGGCGCCACCGGCTACCAAGTGATCAAGCTCGCGATGTCACCTGCGGCAGGGGTGACGTATCAGCCGGTGAAATACCCTCCGTCCGAGATCTACGAGTTCGTTCCGCTGTACGAGCGGGTCCCGGTGTACCAGAAGCCGTTTCAGCTTGTTCAGCCGGTGGTGCTCGACGACTCGCCCGACGGGGCGGCGCGCCTCCGGAGGGCGAATAGGCTTATCATCAGCGGCTCACTGAGCTATCAGGCATGCGACGATCGGCTCTGTTTCGCGCCGGCGTCAGTTCCGGTGTCTTGGACGTTCACCGTCAGATAGCCCTGTCGCGTGCGTGAGTCAGAGAGGAAGGAAATGCAGCGTCCGCTTGCGGTCTTCGCGGCGATAGTCTTCGCGTTCGGCGCCGGCGCTGCCACGGCCGGTCAGGAGGCCCGCGCGGCGGCTCTCGTGCCGAGCGTCCGTGCCGCCATTGCCAAACACGACTTCGCCGCCGGCGAGGCACTCATCACTCAATATCGGTCCCGGCAGGGCGTGACCTCCGAGCTTGCCGAAGCGGTCTCATGGCTGGCGCGCGGCGCGCTGGCCGACCACGAGCTCGATCGGGCCGATCAATACGCGCTCGATGCGGAGGACCTCTCGATCGAGCTGCTGAAGACCACGCGGGTGAACGACGACCGGCACCTGGAGCTCGCGCTCGGCGCGGCAGTCGAGGTGCAAGCGCTTGTCAAGGCGGCGCGCGGCGCGCGGTCCGAAGCGGTCTACGGACTGAAGCGGGCGCTCGCGGAGTACGGCGACACAGTTCTCCACAAGCGGATTCAGAAGAACATCAACGCGCTCAGCCTCGAAGGGCAGCCGGCGATTGCCCTCGACACGGCGGAGCATCTCGGCCCGGTAGTGCCTACGTTCGATCAGTTGAGAGGCAAGGTCGTGCTCCTCTTCTTCTGGGCGCACTGGTGTCCCGACTGCAAGGCCGAAAGTCCCATCATCGCGCAGCTCCTCGACAAGTACCGCAGCCAGGGGCTCGCGATCGTCGCGCCCACCCAGCGCTTCGGGTACATCGTGTCGGGGACGCCCGCGCCGCCCGACGCGGAGCTGCGTCACATCATCGAGGTCCGCGACACGTACTACCCGTTTCTGCGCGACCAGCCAGTCCCGCTCAGCGAAACCAACCACAAGGAGTACGGCGTCTCGTCAACACCAACGCTCGTCCTGCTGGATAGGCAAGGCATCGTGCGTGTCTACAATCCCGGGACGATGAGCGAAGCAGAGCTCGACGCCGCCATCCGGCACCTGCTGTAAGCGGCCCCTCACCTGTTCGGTGCGCTCCACGATTTCAAACAGCGGTTTGACTGAGTGTTGGCCCGAGCTTATGCTGTCGGCTCCTATCGACGTGCTGGCGATCGCACTGCTGACCCTGTTCGTGGCGAGTGCCAGCTTCTCCACCGCGGCGGTAAACTCCATGCCGATCGACGTGGCGCCCCCGCACATCGTCTCCTCGCTGGTATCGCTCCAAAATTTCGGCGGGAACGTCGGCGGATCCTTCGCACCGCTCGTGACTGGCATGCTCGTCTCGGCTTCGGGAGACTTCACTGTTCCACTGCTCGTGGCAGCTGGCGTCGCGCTTGTCTTCGGCTGCGGCTCTTACGGCCTGATCGTCGGCAATCTCGACCGGGAGTTGGAGACACGATAGGCGACGCGATCCGCCGCGCGCCTCTTTCAAGACCTTGCAACGCCACGCCCACAGGCGTGCCTGCTCCGCTTTTGTCATCGCGTCTCCACTCTAGGACCGTTGTCCCGAGGAGAGAACGGGATGTGTTACCAGTGCCTAGGGATTTCACATTTTGGAGGTGGCTCCTCAGGCTGGACTCGAACCAGCAACCCTCCGGTTAACAGATTGATGCAGGTTCACTATCTTGTTGGTTCTTCGTCGGTTCGCCTCTGGTTGCTCCTCGGTCTTTCCCGGTGTTCGGGAGCAAATTGTTCACAGATTGTTCACGGGGTTCGAAAATTCCCCCCGATGGGACCGCGTCCCCAGCTCAGGAATCGAAGAGAACCCGGACATCCTGAAACCGCATTGGCGCGTCGGTGGCGGTTCGTCGGGTCCTCGAGATCCTGTGGGTCACACTCGGAAAGGGCTATGGCTCCAGATCCTTTCGCATCTGCTCGTATTGTTCGCGCGTGATCTCGCCGCTTGCGTAGCGGCGCTTGAGGATATCGAGCGGGGATGCGTGGGCTTCGCGCCCCGGTACACCTCCAAGGAGGCGCACCACCAAGATTGCACCGACGATCAATGCGCCCCAGAAGACGAGCATCGCCAGACCTCCGAGCCACATTCCAACACCCCACATCCAGCCTCCTCCGCGCCACATCATGCCTGGGCCCATCATGCCTCCCATCGTCGAGGACAGGGCTAAGGCGACGATCAACAGGATGACGAGTGCGATGATTGGATTTCGGCCGGTGTTATCCATGGCACGCTCCCAAGGCCCAGTCGATTAGCGTCCAATATCTCAGCGATGCTCGAGCGAAGCTATTGCTCGACGCAGGCGTTGGTCGGCCTCACGGGCAACACCTTGCAGCTCGGCGTTCTCGCCGACGATGCCGAGCGCCGCGATGGGCGCCATTGCGGCTACGGCGCTTCTGCCGGGTTCGATTTCGTACACGATCACGTTGCACGGTAGCAGCAGGCCAATTTCCAGGTCGGCATGCAACGCTCGATCTGCGAGCGGCGGATTGCATGCGCCGAGGATGATGTATTTGCGAAACTCGCGATCGAGCTTCTGCTTGAGCGTCTGCTTCACGTCGATCGTCGTCAAGATTCCAAAGCCTTCCGCTTTCAGCGCTTCAGATGCCCGCTCGACCGCTTGTTCGTATGCCAGCGGAACCATTACACGCAACCCGTAACGAGTCTCTTCCATGAATGCCTCCGCCGCAAATCCGAACCGCCGTGGCCACGAGGTTTCCGTACCGTTCAGCCTGATCGGCTAGGGATGGCGTCGAATCTTCTTCGCTGAACAAACCCCGTCAGCCGGTTACGCGATAGTTCCGCATCATCCCCATGTCCTCGTGCTCGAGGTTGTGGCAGTGATACAGGAAGAGTCCTGGATACTGTGTGAAGTGAATCAGCACGCGCACGCGCTCCCCGGGCATCACCAGCACGGTGTCCTTCCAGCCTTCATCAGTGAACCCGTCGCGTAGCGACTCGCCCTCCTGCGCCATGCGCGGATCGACTTGTCTGCTAAGGACGCGGAATTGCCGGCCGTGCACGTGAAGGGGATGCGCCATGCGCATGCCCATCACGCCGGCGCCGACATTGGCAAATTCCCAGACTTCTTTGGAGCCGAGCGAGACCGTCTCGTTGGATGCGACGCTCGCCATCTCGAACGTCCGGTCGTTCAGGAGCCACTGCATGCCGCCGGAAGTCACCGGAAACAGCCGGGCCGTCACGCGACCGGTCTCGGTCGGCTGCCACGAGGCATCGAACGTCGAGAGCCTGGCGGGCAGTTGGAAGTGAGACGTCTCGCGACGCTGGACCTGAATTCGCAGAATGGAGAGCGGCGCTCCATTGGGAAGCGTGTTCGCGCCTGCCATCATCCGTCCCATGCCACGGCCCATCCCCATCCCCCGGCCCATCCCCATTCCCATTCCCATGCCGGACTCCACCCCGGAAAAGGGCAGGCTTCGCAACGCGAGGCTCGCGCCAATGCGATGCTGCCGCAGATCGAGAATGAGGTCCGCGCGCTCTCCGGGCGCCAGCGTCAGATACGACCGTCGGATCGGCTGCTCTAGCAGCCCGCCGTCAGTGCCAATGAGGGCCATGGGGGTGTCATCGTCCCATGCGAGCTTGTAGATCCGTGAATTGGAGCCGTTCAGCAGTCGCACACGGTAGGCGCGCGTTCCCAATGCAAGGGAAGGTGGCTCCAGCCCATTCACGAGCATACGGTCGCCAAGAAAGCCGGTCATCTGCTCCATCGGCATGCCGGCACGGTAGACGAACTGATTGCTCGGATCGAAAGCACGGTCCTGGAGCACGCAGCAGATCTCTGCCTCGCCCGATGGCAAGCCCAGCGCGGCCTCCTTCTCATCGGACACGATCAGCAGTCCAGCCAGCCCGGCATACACTTGCGGGCCCGTCCGATTGTGATGGTGCGGGTGATACCAGTACGTCCCCGCACGATTGATGACGTCGAACTCATACACGTAGGTCTGGCCTGGCGCGATCATGGACCGAGGATGGCCGTCCATGGGGGCGGGAACATGCAGGCCGTGCCAGTGCACGATGGTTGGTTCCGGTAACCCGTTGGTGAACCGGATGCGGACCTTCTGACCCGTTCGCAGGCGAATAATGGGTCCAAGGTACGAACCGGGAACCGCTTGCAAGGTTTCCGGCGGGCCCTTGACGACGCGAGCGGCGTAGCTCCAGACATGTGTTCGCGCGCCAGACAGGATCTGAACGTCACCAGGCGCGGCTCGGAGCGCAAGCTCCACATCCGGCAGGAACGAGGACTCCGCACTCGCGAGGAGCGGCCAGGGCAGCGACTCACCTGTTCCGCTTGTCCGGAGGAGCGGCTCGCC
>Ga0065705_10002933_pt1 | contig 11090 bp, 7 predicted proteins | sample SwibulcommuniRL2_FD_59092 | JGI IMG/M metagenome (GOLD analysis project Ga0065705, IMG submission 59092) | Bulk soil microbial communities from switchgrass field near Rose Lake, East Lansing, Michigan, USA - RL2 Bulk Soil v2 (version 2) | ecosystem: Environmental > Terrestrial > Soil >... | reverse complement strand
GGGGCGGGCCAGCAGGTCGTAATCACGCGACCCGACGATCTCGGCTCGCAGAAACTGGCCGGCGCTGAATTCCGAGGGGTCGCAGTCGGTCAGATAGACGACCGGATCGATGTCGGGCGCTTGTCCCTCGAGCCTGCCGCGCAGCACCAGTTCGTGCTCCGCGGAGGGACCATCGACGAGGAGTCGCACGTGCTGGCCGGCCCGTAACTGCTGGGCTCTTTTGACGATTTTCTTCTGCAGGCTCATCAGCGCGGACTGCCGCTGCTTTTTCACTCGCGCCGGCACATCGTCGGCGAGCCCGTGCGCCGAGGTCCCTTCTTCGTGGGAGTACGTAAATACCCCGACGTGATCGAAGCCGACCGTTTTCACGAAATCGTGCAGCTCCGCAAAGTCGTGATCGGTCTCGCCAGGGAAGCCGACGATGAATGTGGTGCGCAGCGCGACATCCGCAATCCTGGTGCGAATCCGATGCAAGAGACGTTCGTAGCTCGCGCGCGTCCCCGGTCGCTTCATCCGCNTCAGAACGTCGTCTGATGCGTGCTGCAGCGGGAGGTCGATGTACTTGCAGACCTTCTCGCTTTCGGCGANTGCCTCCAGCACGTCATCTCCGATNGTCGTCGGGTACAGGTACAGCATCCGAATCCATTCGAGACCGTCAATCGTGTTCAACTCGCGGAGCAGCCTGGCCAGCGCGCCGCGTTCGCCCCGATCGTTGCCGTAGAAGCTCGTGTCCTGCGAAATCAGCAGCAGCTCCTTGACGCCGCGCGACGCGAGCGCGCGCGCCTCGCGGACGATCGAATCGGCAGGACGACTGCGATAGTGTCCGCGCAATGTGGGGATGATGCAGAAGGCACACTTGTAGTCACAGCCTTCCGCGATCTTGATGTAGGCATAGTGGCGCGGCGTCGCGAGCAGGCGAGGGGTATCTGCGTCGTACAGGTAGGTGGGCAATTGCCGGGATCCGGAATCCGGCATCCGGGATCCGAGGTTCACGAGTTCCCCGTTTGATCGCAGCAGTGGAACGTGGGGCGGGTTCCGCGGAGCAGCAGTGGCCGGCGACGCGGGCCCGCCGATGGCCTTCACAATCTCCGGCACTTGTCCCGTTCCGAGAACGGCGTCGATTTCCGGAATCTGCTGGCGCAGCTCGTCGCGATAGCGCTCAGCCATGCACCCGGTCACGACCAGCCGCTGACACTTGCCGGCTTTCTTCAACTCGGCCATCTCGAGAATCGTGTCGATCGATTCCTGCTTCGCCTTGTCGATGAAGGCGCAGGTGTTGACGATCAGGATGTCGGCGTCCTTGGCGTCGCGGGTGAGCTGATGACCCGATTGCCGGGCGAGCCCGAGCATCACCTCGGAGTCGACAAGGTTCTTCGGGCAGCCGAGAGAGATCATTCCAACTTTCATTCGCGAAGATCTAAGGATACTCGACGGATAATCACGGCGTGGATGTCGCCTCGCTATTGAAGGGGAAAGTACCGTTCGAGACTCAGGTGACGGTGAAAGGCTGGGTCCGGACGCGGAGGGATTCCAAAGCCGGACTGTCGTTCATTCACGTCCACGATGGATCCGGCTTCGATCCGATTCAGGTCGTCGCGCCCGCTACGCTTCCCAATTACGAGGGCGAAATAAAGCGTCTGACGTCCGGTTGCTCGGTGATCGCCACGGGCACGTTGACCGCAAGCCAGGGCCAGGGCCAGGCGGTCGAGATCCAGGCCGCATCAGTGGAAGTGATTGGCTGGGTCGAAGATCCCGAAACGTATCCGATTCAGCCGAAGAAGAGCTCGTTCGAATACCTGCGCGAGGTCGCGCATTTGCGGCCGCGCACGAACACGCTCGGCGCCATCGCGCGCGTGCGCCACGCGCTGAGCATGGCAATCCATCGTTATTTCCACGAGCACGGATTCTTCTGGGTGCACACGCCGATCATCACCGCGAGCGATGCGGAAGGTGCCGGCGAAATGTTCCGGGTCAGCACGCTTGACCTCGTCAACAACAGCGCAATTCCACGCACGCCGGACGGGAAGATCGATTTCAGCCAGGACTTCTTCGGTAAAGAAGCCTTTCTCACCGTCAGCGGCCAGCTAAACGTCGAGACCTACTGCCTTGCGCTGTCGAAGGTTTACACGTTCGGACCGACCTTCCGGGCGGAGAACAGCAACACCTCTCGCCACCTGGCCGAATTCTGGATGATTGAGCCGGAAATCGCGTTCGCGGATCTGACCGACAACGCGGATCTCGCCGAGTCTTTCCTCAAGTACATCTTCACGGCACTGCTGAACGAGCGCGGCGACGACCTGAAGTTCTTCGCGGAGCGGATCGACAAGGACTCCGTCGCCAGACTCGAGCGGTTTGTCGCGTCACCGTTCGAGCGCATGTCGTACACCGATGCCATTGGCGCGCTCGAGAAAAGCGCGAAGAAGTTCGAGTTCCCGGTGCATTGGGGAATGGACCTGCAGTCCGAGCACGAGCGCTGGCTGACCGAGGAGCACGTCAAGGCGCCGGTCGTCGTCATGAACTACCCCAAGGAAATCAAGGCCTTCTACATGCGCATGAACGACGATGGAAAGACCGTTGCGGCGATGGACGTCCTGGCGCCGGGGATCGGCGAGATCATCGGCGGCTCGCAGCGCGAGGAGCGGCTCGACCACCTGGATCGCCGGCTTGCCGAAGTGGGACTCGATCCGCGTCATTACTGGTGGTACCGCGATCTACGACGCTACGGCACGGTGCCGCACGCCGGCTTCGGCCTCGGTCTCGAGCGGACGATTATTTACGCAAGCGGGATGGCGAATATTCGCGATGTGATTCCGTTCCCGAGGACCCCTGGAAATGCGGCGTTTTAACCACGAAGGTCACAAGACCACGAAGTAACTTCTGAGTCTTCGTGTTCTTCGTGATTCAGAATGCCACGAACATGTGCTCGAGCCGCTCGCGGGCCTTCACGGTGCGCTTCAGTACCTCGATCGGATCGCCCGTGTCGGCCACTTCGAACATCAGCACCCCGTCGTAGCCAATCTTCTGGGTCTCCATCATCGCCGCATCCCAGTCGATCCGTCCCGCAAACGGCACGCGGTGGTCGTCGTTCCGCCCGTCGTTGTCGTGCACATGCGTCGTCCACAGATGGCCGCTGACCGTCTCGATTGCGTCGCTCAGATCGCCCATCAGATTCGCGTGCCCGTAATCGAGACAGATGCCGACGTCCAGTCCTTCGAGGTCGTCCTCGATCAGCTGGCAAATCGCCGCGGCGCTCGATAGCGCGTTGGGCATGACTTCGACCGCGACGCGGACGTTTACCGTACTCGCAAGCGCAGCAATTTCCTCGACGCTTCGGCGCGCGGCGTCCCGCTGATTGTCCGGCGCGGGCATCTGCTGACCGTTGGGAATGCCGAGATGCAGGACGAGGTACTGGAACGGGATCGTCTCGGCCACCTTCAACGTCGCGGCGATTTCGGCGATCGCGGCCTTGCGCCGAGCGTCGTCTCCCGCGGCTATCGAGAAGGAGCCGATCCATTTGCCGCCGCGCAGCGCCTCGACAATCGGCGCGTGCATCGAATGGAACGACAGCCGCAGATCGGACATCCACTCGGCCAATTCCGCCGCGGCCCTGGGGTCGTGGTAGTCGAAATGTGCTCGCGTCGCAAAGACCTCGACGGCCTCGAATCCGTGACCGGCGATATCGGCCAGATGCTCGCGCGTCAGCCGGCTTTCGTGGAACAGATGCGTGGAGATGCCAAAGCGGTGGTCAGCCAAGCATCTCATTATTGCAATTCTTTATCGCAATTCCTCCAGGTGTTCCGCCAGCAGTTCCCGCAGCCGCGCGAACCGGGCATAGCGCGCCAGGTTCGCGCTTGCGAACGCCAGGGTCCGCGGAATGTATTGAATGTAGACCGTGTTCTGCCGTGACGTGGTCTGGAACCCAAACGTGCCGAGCGCCTTCAGATTCCGCTGCAGCGCCATCAGGTCGAAGCGGCGCCGGAACTCGACTGGACCCGATCGGCCCGGGAGCCGACCATCACGCAGGGCAAGAAAAAACGCCATCAGCGCGTCAACTTGTGCCTCCGTGAAGTCCACGTACGAATCTCGCAGCAACGACACCAGGTCGTAAGTGTCCGGCCCCATCCGCGCATCCTGGAAATCGATGATGTACAGGCTGCCGTTGTGCATCATGAGATTGCGACTGTGGTAATCGCGGTGGCACAGGACGCGCGGCTCGCCGGCAAGCTCCTTGGCAATGGCGGCGTACTCGGCGGCAAGGGCGTCACGGGTAGCTGCGCTGATCTGAGCGCCCCGATAGGCCTCCAGAAAATGTTTCGTGAAGAACTGCAGTTCCCATGTCAGCTTCTCGACGTCGAATGCGATGCTGTATGGGACGTAACCAGGTGAGGCGAGCTCTGCACCCCGCCGCTGCAGCGTGTCGATGAAGCTCACCGCCTGCCGGTAAAGCGCCGCATGCTGCGCGGGAGAAGCCGCACCGAGGTGCGCCTGCAGCGTCACGTCGCCGAGATCCTGCAGCGCGATGATGCCAAGCTCGTTCGAGTGGCCAAGGATGCGCGGGACCGGCACCGGCATCTGGCTGAGAAGCCTCGCCACGTTCACAAACGGAAGCGCGTCGAAATCGATTGGTCCCGGATGGACGGCGAGGACCTGCGGCGCCTCATCGCGAGCGAGGATTCGAAAGTACCGGCGGTCCGACGCATCGCCCGAGAGCGGGACGACTTTGGCGCCGCGCGCGTTTGGCTTCGACGCCAGGTAGGTATCGATACGCGTGCGGGCGTCGTCAGCGGAGCGGCGTTCCATCGATTGGCGCAATGGTGAGGTCGTCGACACGCTGTTCATTGGTGGCCACATCTCCATCCGCACGACGAATGATCATGTTCTCCCACGGCCCGGCCGGCACTCGCACGCCATCGGTGACGATGCAGCGCCGCAGCCGCGCCCCAGGATCGATTTGCACATCGTCCCACACGATGCACTCTTCGAGCCGGGAGTCCGGAACCGCGAGCCGGGAGTCATTTGGTTCTTTGATTCGAAACCGCATGCAGGTGTCGAAATAATCCCGCGGCGTGCCGATGTCGAAGAACTCCGAATCTGTAATGAAAGCGCGAATACTGTCCGGGCGCGCAGCAATCAACGTCGGGTACAGGTTCTTCACAGACTCCGCTGGCATGTTATCGGGCAGCGAGGCGAACGCTGCACTCTCGACTACCTGTACGCCGACGAAGTGAAACGAGAGGTCGGTTGACCCCGCTCTTGTGAATCCGGTCACAACGCCGCGGTTATCGGCTACCACACCACCGTACTTCGCAGGCTCGTTATTCGGGATGACAGCCATCGTGACGAGCGCACCTGACCTGCGGTGTGCGTCGACAAGACGGCTGACGTCGACGTTGGTGAGCGTGTCGCCGTTGACGATGAGAAAGGTAGGGCTGGCGAGGAGCGGCAGCGCGCGCCGGGGACCGCCGGCGGAGCCCAGGACAGGCATCTCCCACGAGTAGCGGACGCGCACACCATCCGTCGCGCCATCGCCGACGATCCGCGTGATGGTGTGCGGCAGGTGATGAAGGTTCAGCACCGCATCGTGGATGCCATGTCCCGCAAGCCAGTTGAGGATGCGCTCAACGATGGACCGATCGCCTATTGGAAGCGCCGCTTTGGCGCGAACGAACGAAAGCGGACGGAGGCGGGTAGCCAGACCCGCGGTCAAGACCAGCGCGGGGATCATTCCTCGCTGAAAACCATGTTCGTGCCCGTCAGGCCGAACTCCTCGCGATGCTTCATGAAGAGGGCGCGATAGGAATCCAGCAGGAAATCCGACGGTGTCCGTCCGAGCGCCTGTGCGATGGTCAGGATTCCCTCTTCGCCTCCCTCGATCTCGACGAACGTCCCGACTGGTGTTTCGTCGAGGGCGATGGTGACGTCCTGCGCCGCGTACTCTTCCCGATATTTCTCNTAGCGGAACCACACGTGCAGGCCGACTTCCTCGAGCACACGCTGGACGACCTCACCGTCGCCNATCACGGTCTCGTACTCGTCGCGAACTTTCATCGATCCNGGGAGCACGGGACCTTTGAACGTGAGCAGGCTCTTGCCCGATTCGGTNCTGATGCGCAGAGCGCAGCGCCGCTCGCGGAGCGATTCGTCTTCCGTATCGAGCAGCGCGTCCTCCTGCAACCGCCGCGAACGGAGCGGCGTTGCCCCCGTCGCGACAATCGCAGCGCGCGCTTCCTCTGGACTGGCGAACCGGAGTTTGACTTCCCGCTCGATCATCAGCGTCACGCCGGCGCCTCCGTCCTTTGAAAGAGGCGTAGGTTGTATCACAAAAAATAAAAGGCTCAGGGCTCAGGGCTCAAGGCTCATGCAAATCGCTGAAACCTTAAACCCTGGCCCTAAGCCTTTGGTGCCGTACCTCGAGCCTTAAGCCCTGAGCCTCGAGCCTACTCCTTCGTCACGACCACCGCCGTGTCCTGACCATTGCGCAGGATGCGGAGGATGACCGTGCCGCCGGATGGGACGCGCGCCAGTTCACGGCTCGCGTCCGCGACGCTGCTGATGTTCGCGCGACCGACGCGAGTAATCACATCACCTTCCATGAGGCCTGCTTTTGCGGCAGCGCTTCCCTGATCAACGTCGACGACCACCGCGCCGCGCGTGTCGGCATCCAGCCGCAGACGACGGGCGACATCGGGCGTGATGTTGCTCAGCGACATGCCGAAGCCGCTGCTCGCTTCCTGCTGTGGATTCGTGTCGCGTCCGCCGCGGCCGCCGCCGATCGCCGCCTGTTCGGCCTCGAGATCCAGCTCGCCGACTCTGACGTTCAGCGTCTTCTCTTCCTTGTCCCGGATCACTCTCACCGGCACCGTTGTGTTCGGCGGCGTCGCGATAACCATCGACACGAGCGCGTCACGATCCTTCACCGGCTTGCCGTTGAACTGCACGATCACATCGCCCGGCTCGAGGCCTGCCTTCGCGGAAGGCCCATTCGGGACAACCGAGGCGACCAGTGCACCCTGGCGGTTCTTAAGACCGAGCGTCTCGAGCGCGTTCTGCGGAATCACGCCGATCTGCACGCCGATCATGCCGCGCGTGATCTTGCCGGTGCGCATCTGTGGCAGCAGCTCGCGCACGGTGTTGATGGGGATGGCGAAACCGATGCCGATGTTGCCAGCCTGCCGCGCGTCCGTGTAGATGGCCGAGTTGATCCCGATAACCTCGCCGCGGATGTTCAGCAGCGGTCCACCGGAGTTGCCCGGGTTGATTGCCGCATCGGTCTGCAGCACTTGGGTGCTGCGCCCTTCCGTTGTCGGGAACGGACGCTCAAGCGCGCTGATGACGCCGACACTCACGGTGTGCGCCAAGCCGAAGGGATTGCCGATGGCCATCACCCAGTCGCCGGGCTGCATCTGGCTCGAATCACCAAACTTCACTTCGGGCAGCGTGTGGTTTGGCTTCTCGGTGAGCTGAATCAGCGCGCTGTCGGTCAACGGATCGCGTCCGACAACCTTGGCCGCGTATTCCTGATCCGAGTCCTCACCGTAGAGCGAGACCTCGATCTTCGCGGCGCCGTCAACGACGTGGTTGTTCGTCAGGATGAGACCGGACTTATCGATGATGAAGCCCGTCCCGGCCGCCTGCACCACTTGATCGCGCGGGCGCTGCCGTTCCGGCGCTTGACCGCCACCACCACCACCACCGAAGAACCGATTGAACAGATCGTCGCCGCCACCGCCGCCGAAGAACTCGGACAAATCCTGCGTGCGCTGGCGCGACTCGGTCCGGATGTTCACGACGGCCGGGGTGACCGCCTTGGCCACGTCGCGGAAGGTTGTCGCCGAAATCGAACCCGTGATCGGCGCGCCGTTGAACGGCGGGGCTGTGCCTACGGTCTGGGCGGCCGACTGCGGCGCCAGGTCCAGACGCGAGGCGATGACCATCCCGACCGCAATCGACGCAATAGCGATGAGCAATGCGTAAAAGAAAGTGGTTTTGCGATTGGACATCTCTGAAATCCTCGTTAATGCTGCTTCCCAGCCATTCGACCTATTGTCTCCCGCTGGGGCCGTCTATACGAATCTACGAAGTTACCTTTGACGAAATTGTGAAAACTTGCGTGTCGCTGCCTCATATTTCGAGCGCGACCAGCGACGTTTGCCGCGGTCCGCTGACCACCGCATCGCGTTCCCGGCGGAATACATTGATTTCCGTCCGTACTCCAAAAGTGTCGAAATAAAGGCCGGGCTCGATGGTGAATCCTGTGCCGGGCAGAATCCGACGGTCATCGTGCGTCTCGTAATCGTCCAGATGCACGCCGTTTCCATGCACCGTTTCGCCNAGNCTATGCCCCGTGCGGTGAAGAATGTGGGCGCCATACCCGGACTGCTCGAGCACGTTTCGCGCCGCCCGNTCGACCTCCCACCCGTGCAGCTCTCGTCCTGTCATGGCCGACTCTTCAACCAGTGCCAACGCCGCGTCGCGTGCACGGACAATCGTGTCGAAGGCGCGAGCAGGCTCGTCGGCAACACGGGTTCCCGTGAAGCCAACCCAGGTGATGTCAGCAAACACTGCGCCTGGCTCGCGTACCTTGCCCCAAAGGTCCAGCAACAGTACCTGGTCCGCCGCGATGACGGCGGCGTTCTCACGTGATGGCAAATAGTGAGGGTTGCCCGCATTTGGCCCAAGCGCGACGTCCGGCGCCGAGTCGCTGGTGAGCCCCTCGTCGTCGAACCACTGCAGCATCTGCTGCTGCACGTCGTACTCGGTGATTCGCTCGCGACGCTGAAGCGCGCGGCGAACGGTGTCGAACGCCCGGTCCTTGATGCGATAGAGCGCATCGGATGCGCGCATGTGCTGTGCGTACTGAGTAGCCGTCCAGGTCGCCTCGAACCGTTGCACCAGATCTCCGGACGACACGATCTCGACGCCGCGAGCGCGAATCATTTCCGCAGTCCCGGCATCGACGCGCGAGAGATACGGAATAGCGGCCTGCGGTGAATATTCCATCGCGACGCGGCGAACACCGCGCAGCAGACGATCGAGGCCTGACGAAAGCTGCTCGCGACCGGAGTAGGTTTGCTTCTCGCCAGGGAGTGCATCGAGATTGTGGCGCTCGATCGCATGCACGAGCGCGCGCGGTGATCCCGAGGCAGGGATCAGGTAATACCAGCGGCGCGTGGTCATGTGCAAGCCATTGCCTAGACCGGCGAGCCGCGCCGCTATCGGATTGGAACCGTTGAAGTCGTACAGCAGCCATGCGTCCAGGCCTTCGGAGCGGAGACTCTCCTGTACGGCGGCCACGTCGAGCGGCATGACGTCAGAGTATAAGGTCAACATTCAGGTGGCAGGTTGCAGGTGGCGGGTGGCAGGAGGTTGGCAGGTCCACCTGCCTCCTGCCACCTACTATCGGTATGACGCACGTAGCTGTTCAATGGTCGGAGGCATAATTGCCCGTATGAAACGCCAGATCTTGTGCGCGGTGATTGCGGCGGCGGTGGGTTCCGTGGCCTTAGCCCAGCAGGCGCCCTCGACCGAGACAGGGCAACCGCCGCTGACGTTCCGAGTCGAGGCGAACTTTGTCGAAGTCGATGCCTTCGTCAGCGACGCGTCGGGAAAACCCGTCACCGATCTGCGCGCCGCCGACTTTCAGGTGCTCGAGGACGGGAAGCCGCAGATGGTCAGCGCGTTCTCGTTCGTGAACATGCCGATCGCGCGCGCCGAGCGGCCTCTGTTTTCCCCCACAGCGATCGAGCCCGATGTGGATACCAACGTCGGGATGGACGGCCGCATCTATCTGTTCGTGCTCGACGACGCGCACGTCGACCTGACGCGCGGGCCGCGGGTGAAAGAAGCGCTCCACCGGTTCTTCGAGCGCGATTTCGGCGTTAACGACATGGCGGCCGTCGTCTACACGGGCGGCCGCTCGATCGATGGCCAGGACTTCACCAACAACCCGCGGCTGCTGCTGGCCGCCGTCGACAAGTTCATGGGACGCAAGCTGCGGTCGGCGACACTGGAACGACTCGATGAATACAACCGGCAGCGCACAGCCGGGACGCGCAATGCCGGCGATCCGGTCAATGATCCGGTGGCGTTCGAACGCGCGCAGAAGGCGCGCGACATGCTCGATTCGCTGCGCAAGCTGTCGGATTTCATGGCGGGGCTTCACGGACGGCGAAAAGCGCTGGTGCTCGTGAGTGAAGGAATCGACTACGACATTTACAACCTCTTCGACAACAACTCCTCGGCGTCTACCATCATCGACTCCACGCGTGACGCCATCGCCGCCGCGACGCGGGCCAACGTGAGCATCTACTCAGTTGATCCGCGCGGCCTGACGACACCTGGCAGCGAGCTCATCGAAACATCCAGTGTCGCCTCCGATGAACCGAACCTCGGGCTTGGCTTGCAGTCCTCGATCGACGAATTGCGGCTGTCGCAAGACAGCCTCCGTGAGCTTTCCGACGAGACCGGCGGTTTCGCGTTCGTGAACCGCAACAACGTGGATGAAGCGTTCGCCCGCATCGTCGCCGAGAACAGCAGCTATTACGTCCTCGCATACTACGCGCCGAACGACCGGCGCGACGGCCGGTTCCGCAAGATTGAAGTGCGTGTGACGCGGCCGGGCGTCACCGTGCGCGCCCGGCGCGGGTATGTGGCACCGCGCGGGCGGCCTCCCGCTCCCACGAAACCATCCAACGATCTCGAGACGGCGCTCAAGGCGGCCGTGGACAGTCCGTTGCCGACCTCCGGCATCCCGATGCGGTTGTTTGCGGCGCCGTACAAGGGCACGGCGCCGAACGCCGCCGTCGCGATCGCGGTAGAACTGAACATCAATGGGCTGAAGTTCACCGAGAAGAACGGTACCTACAACAATGCGGTGAACATCGTAACGTTTGTGGCCGACGCCGATGGCAAGACGCGCGTGAACGAGAAGGCGTCGGTGGATCTCACGCTGATGCCGACGACCTACGCACGCGCGCGTGAGCGGGGCTTCCGTATCACCTCCGCAGTCAATCTTCCGCCGGGCCGCTATCAGCTCAGGGTTTCGGCCGCCGATACGGCCGGCGTCGCGGGAAGCGTCGGCCGCACGCTCG
>Ga0065705_10004864_pt1 | contig 11093 bp, 11 predicted proteins | sample SwibulcommuniRL2_FD_59092 | JGI IMG/M metagenome (GOLD analysis project Ga0065705, IMG submission 59092) | Bulk soil microbial communities from switchgrass field near Rose Lake, East Lansing, Michigan, USA - RL2 Bulk Soil v2 (version 2) | ecosystem: Environmental > Terrestrial > Soil >... | reverse complement strand
AGAGCGATCAGAGCTATAATTGCTCTTCTTGTCGGGTCTGCTATGGCTTGAAAAATGTCTCTTCTCATACGTTATGAAACCGATCAGTTGCAAGTATAAACGCAACCGTTCGGTTTCGCAAGTCTTTTTTTACATTTTTTCAAGAGGCGAAAAATAAGGTCGGATTTCAGGCTTGGTTATGCTTGGAGATTCATGCGATTTGTTCCGGAACCGTAAGGTTTACTTCTCCTCTGCGCTAAGCAAGCGAAGAAACTTGCGTCCAGGGANGGGTCGGTTCGTGGTTTTTCTTTCGATTCGAATGAACGCCCGGCTGAACGCAGACGTATTCACGTGGAGATTTGTGCACGCAAATCTAATGGGGATTGCGCACGCAAATCTAATTAGGAGAATATCTAATGAAAAACAGTTCGCTGTTGAGCATCAGCTTTCTGCTCTTGATCCTCTTGCTTACGTTTCACCTGGCGGATGACATCAGGCGCGGGTATGAACCGGGTGGGCTCTCAAACCTGGTGGGCGGGGTGCTCATCTCCGTCGTCTTGCTGTACGGAACCACCGTGCTCTTCGAACGGCGATCGGGGTACATCATCATGCTGCTTGGGTCGCTTTTTTCCTTGGTCGTCCCTTACGTCCACATGAAAGGGAGAGGTGTCGGCATCACCAGCAGGGTCCCCAATTACAGCGGACACTTCTTCTTCGTCTGGACCCTGCTCGCGATCGGCGTGCTCGGGCTCTTCTCCGCCCTCCTCGCGGCGCGCGGACTGTGGAGCCTGCCATGGCGCAGAGCCCGATAAGCGCCTCATCACGATTATCAAACACCCCAGGCAAGCGTATTATGACGCGCATGAAGCGCATCTGGACGATCATTGGCGTCGGCGATGTTACTCGCAGCTTCAAGTGGTATCAGTCGCTACTTGGCCTGCCGGAGTCGGCTCCCGCTCATGATTACTTCGGTCAAATTCTCGACTCGGATGGAACGGTCTTGCTATGCCTTCACCAGTGGGGCGATCATGAGCATCCGTCCCTGATGAGCCCAGATAGTGCGCAGCCCGGTAACGGCCTGCTCTTGTTTTTCCGAGTCGATGATTTCGACATGGCGCTACCAAGGGCACGGGCTCTTGTCGCTCGGCTCGAGGAGGAGCCTCATCTAAATCCGAACACTGGAACTACGGAGTTCTCACTCCGAGATCCGGATGGGTATTACGTCACGATCAGTGCGCTCGGATAAAAACTGTCTTTCGCACATAAACAAGCGGCACAACCTCGAAGGGGATCGCCCTGCAAGATTGTGCCGCCGTTTTGACCCAATGTCTCACATTGGTACCCACGCGGAACAGTCGGGTCTTTTACGCATTCTAGTTACCCTCCCTGAAGCACGTCAATAAAACGATTTAAAATAAAACAAGGACACTAACCATCCCCTTAGTTACTGATAACGCAAAGCGGTCAGCGGATCGACTTTAGTCGCGCGCCTCGCCGGAATGTAGTTGGCCAGCAGCGCGACACTAATGAGCACCAGCGAAATTATTACGAAGGTACCTGGGTCAGTGGCGCCTACGCCGAACAGTAGGCTCGCCATCAGCCGAGTTAGAGCAAAAGCTCCAGCAAGTCCGAAGCCAACCCCGATCAATACCAGTTTCAATCCCTGACCCACAGTAAGTTTGAGTACGTCTGTCTTCTGCGCGCCAAGGGCCATGCGAATGCCAATTTCGCTGCGGCGTTGAGTGACTGAGTAACTCATCACTCCATATATTCCGACCGCGGCGAGGACCAGGGCCACGGCCGCGAAGATGGTCAGAAGTAGCGTGCTGAAGCGTTGTCTTGCGACTGACTCCGAAGCAATCTCCTCCATCGTCCTGATGTCGGAAACCGGTTGATCTTTGTCGATGTCCCAAACTGCCTTCCGCACCGTACCCGCAAGGGCAATTGGGTCGACCTCGGTTTTTACTACCAGATCGCGCGGCGCCAAAAAGTCGGCCTGCACGTAAGGAAGATACATCTGTGGCTTCGGATCTGCAGTCAACTCAAACTGCCTCACGTCCTGTGCGATGGCAACAATCTGAAACCAATCATCCGGCGAAGCGTTTCTCCCGGGCGTGAGGCGTTTTCCAATCGGATCCTCACCGGGCCAATACCGCTTGGCCATCGCTTCATTAATGATTACCGCGCCAGGCATCTTCGCCGTCTCCTCCGGGCCGAATTGCCTTCCCTTCAACAATGGTATTCCCATCGTCGAAAGATAGTTCTGACTTACAACTCGCGTAGCAATGATTATTTCCTGACCCGGAGGCGGCGCCGGCCGACCTTCGATCTCTACGCCCACGGAATTACCCTGCCGGTACAAAGGCAAATTGGTGGTAACGGCTGCCGACTTCACTCCCGGGAGTGCCTCAACTCGCTCGATCAGATTCGTATAAAACGCCGAACGTCGCGCCAGATCAGGATACTTCTGGTTTGGCAACACGATTTTCATCGTCAAAAGATTGTCTGACTTGAAACCAGGGTCAACGCTGCGCAGTCGCAGAAAACTATTGATCAAGAGTCCGGCACCGATTAGAAGGACCAAAGAAACTGCTACCTCGGCAATCACCAATAGCCCGCGAATGCGGTTGCCACGACTTCCTGCTGAAGAGTCTCTGCCGCCTTCCTTAAGCGTCTCGTTAGGATTGAACATCGATGCCTGTAAAGCTGGAATGAGACCGAAAATCACCCCGGTCACCAGCGACACCAGCAGCGTAAAGCTGAGCACCCGAGCGTCCAGCGTGATCGCCTTAACTTGCGAAATGTTTGGCGGAATGAAACGCGTCAGCAGGGCTATGCCGGCAATCGAGAGCAGCAAGCCGACAACTCCACCTATGGCCGCTAGCAAAATACTTTCGGTCAAAAACTGGCGAATCAAACGCCAGCGGCTGGCTCCGAAGGCGACGCGCACCGCTATTTCTTTTTGTCGCACTGCTGCTCGAGCAAGCAATAGGTTGGCAACGTTGGCGCAGGCGATGAGTAACACCAGTCCAACGGCACCCAGAAGGATTAGTAAAGCCGGCCTAACATCGCCGACGACGTGCTCATGCAACGGCACGACGACGGCGCCGAGGTCAGTGTTCTGCTGGGGATATTGCTGTTGCAGGCGAGTAGCAATTGTGTTCATTTCCGCCTGTGCCTGCGCCACACTGACTCCCGGCTTCAAACGCGCCACGACTTCAAGGTAGTGGCTGCCGCGGCTTGCTGCCTGCTGAGAAGTAAAGGCCATGGGAACCCACAACTCGATGTCCTGGCTGGGAAACTGAAATTGCTGAGGCATAACACCGACGACTGTATGGCTTTGCCCGCTCAAGGTGATCTGCTTGCCGATGATGCTGGTGTCCGCACCGAAACGTCTCTTCCATAGGCGATCGCTGAGGATGACGACATTATTGGCGCCGGGCTGGTCCTCTTCAGTTGTGAACGCCCGACCCAGTTGCGGCGATAAGCCGAGCACCGAGAAAACACTCGCGTTAGCGCGCGAGCCTTCAATTCTTTCCGGATCGCCGGCGCCCGTCAGATTAACGCTTTGATCGGCGACAGCCCCCATGTCTTCAAACACATGGTTCTGATTCCGCCAGTCCAGATAGTTGGCGGCAGCGGGTGTATCGCGCGGATAACCATGCTTGGTAGCCTCTTCCCAGACCATTACGAGCCGCTCTGGCGCGCTGTAGGGCAAAGGCCGCAGCAACACGCTATTGACGACGCTGAAAATTGCACTGTTCGCGCCAATGCCCAGGGCGAGCGCAATGACAGCAATGGTCGTGAAACCGGGATTCTTCCAGAGCGTCCGAAACCCATAACGTAAGTCTTGCCCCAAATCCTTCACGATGTTCGTTCTCCTTTGTTCTCCCGGTAATATTGGATCCTGATAGACGGCGCGATGGACGCGGCGAAGTTCGTGCGCCAATAAGTCGCTTTCAGCTAACTCAGTCAGCGATGACTGATAGGCTTCGTTACTGGTGGCGCCACCTCGTAACAACTCTTCGTAGCGATCATCGAGGTGCTGAGCCAACTCCTCGACAATCTCCGCTTCGCGAGTTGGCGCTAAACGCAAACTCGACACGCGCTGCCTTATCTCTGCTTTCCAGTCAGGCATTTTCGATCCCGGTAATAAGATTTATTGCTCTGACAAATTCGAGCCAGCTGCTCCGTTGTGCCACCAGCACTTTCTTTCCTTCGGCAGTCAAACGGTAATAGCGCCGCCGCCTTTGGTTGACCTTTTCTACCCAGCGGCCCTGAATCCAGCCCCGTTTCTCGAGCCGGTATAACAACGGATAGAGCGAGGCAACGTTGAAGCGCAAAAGGCCGCCCGAACGCGCTTCGATGAGCTGGCCAATGTCATAGCCGTGGCGTGGTTGGTCCTCGACGAGCGAAAGCACGAGGAGCTCGGCGCTTCCCTTCTTCAACTCACGATCCAGCATCCGTGAACCTATATATGTCATAGGCATATACTACTGAGAAGTATACGCACGGTCAACCGGAACGTTCCAAAAAAGTTTTGTGCACGATTTACTCGCGGAAGGCAAACAGAAANCGAATTGTTATGACGGGCGGGGGTTAACGACCTGGCGACAGTCTCTTTAGCTCGGTAAGGTGCTGACCTACTTTGTCCTCGACGACGACAAAATCAACTTTGTCACCAACACGAATGTCGTTAAAAAGCGCAGGGTTCCTGATCCAAAACTCCATCTGCATCGCCGGCATTAGATCCTTAATCTCTTCGTGTTCGATTTCCACCCAACCCTCTTTACGGTTGACTATGGTGACCACCCCCGTACCTGGATAAGGCTTGTCGAGCACCGCCGGCGGGAACCCGGGCGGATTATTTATCTGGGCCGCGGGCTGCCGCGTGGGGCTGGAGGCTGTCGTTTTCTCGAGCCGAGTTTGGGGCCGGCAAGACAAAGCCAGCGTTGCCGGCATTAAGACTAATAAGAAAATCACGGCAGACACTTTTGGGGACATGATGACTCGTTTACTTGAGTTAAGAAACAACTATTAAATTGATAGGACTTCTGGCCTTGGGTCTTCGGTCTTGGGACTTTGCTTTTGAGTTTAGCGCGGTTTCTAAGTCCTCTTTGGAGATGAGAAAGAATCGCGCGCAAGCCTAAGACCGAAAACCGTACTGGAATTACTCGTACCGTAACGCAATCATCGGATCCACTCGTGCCGCTCGACGTGCGGGCAGATAGCTGGCGAATAACGCGACGACAGCCAGCACCAGCGTTGGAATTAGAAAAGCTCTGGCGTCGGTGGCACTGACACCATAAAGCATGCTGGCTATGACTCGTGTCAATGCCACCGCTCCGGCGAGTCCGATAACGGTACCAACGGTCACAAGGATCATCGACTGGCGCACGACCATTCGCAGGATATCGGCAGGTTGGGCCCCCAGCGCGAGGCGTATGCCGATTTCGTGCGTGCGTTGGTTGACGGAATAGGCCAGCTGGCCATAGATGCCGATGGCTGCCAGCAGCAATGCAATGACAGCGAACACACCCAATAGGAAGGTTGCGAAACGCTTCCGTGCCAGCGAGTCCGAGAGTCGCCCCTGCATGGTCCGCACATCAAAGGTAGGTACATCCGGATCCAGCGCCTGTACCTCTTTGGTAATCGTTGCGGTCATGGGTTCAGGAGCCGACGAAGTACGAACCACTACGAACATGCTCCGAATCGGAATTTGTTCCGCCGGAAAGTAGACACCGATCGGCACATCTTTATCCACGCTGAATTCCTTGGCGTCGCGAACGACGCCGACAATTGTGCGCCAGGACTCTTTTTCGCCCAGACCCACACGTTTGCCCAGCGGATCCTGGTTGGGCCAAAAACGTTGTGCCAAACTTTCGTTGATCATCACCGTTGCGGGTGCATCCTTAACATCGCGATTGTCGAAGTATCGTCCACTGGTTAGCGGCACGCCCATAGCGCGAAAATATCCCGGGCTGACGAAGCGCTGGTTCGCCATCACAAAGTCAGCGGAGTTTTTTGGTACGTAGCCCTCTATGGTTACCGGTCCCCAGGCAAGCGCGACTGAACTCATCGGCAAAGAATAAGCAATGCCGGCGTCCTCGACTCCCGGGAGTGCCCCGATATGCTCGTTAAGTTGTTTGTAAAAGTTGCTAATCGCCTCGGCTTTGTATTTGGCTGCAGGTAATGCCAACCGGAACGAAAGCACGTTATGAATGTCAAAACCCGGATTGGCGTCCTGTATGCGCTGGTACGTGCGCAGCAAGAGCCCGGCGCCAATCAGGAGCACCAGCGACAGAGCGACTTCGGCAACGATTAGCAGATCTCTTTTCCGATGGTGACCACCGTCTAACGCGCCAACGCCCGCAGGTCCGCGACCGCCATCCTTGAGCACCTCATTCAAGTCAACGCGTGATGCTCGCAGCGCGGGCGCTAAGCCAAAGATAATTCCGGTCGTTAGTGAAACGAAAAACGTAAATAGCAGCACTCGACTGTCCAGACCAATCTCGTGGCGACGTGGCAGCGTGTCAGGACCGAACAGTCGCAAAACTCGGATGGCACCGAATGCCAGCAGCAGCCCCAGCCCTCCGCCCATCAGTGATAGCAGCGTGCTCTCTGTTAGCAGTTGCCGAATCAGTCGTGCGCGGCCGGCGCCCACAGCCGCTCGCACAGCGATCTCTTTCTGCCGCACGGCGGCGCGAGCCAATTGCAGATTGGCGACGTTGGCGCAGGCAATGAGCAGCACAAAGGCCACCGATCCCAGCAGGATCAACAGCGAACGGCGCACGTCGCCCACAACCTGCTGCAACAACGGCACGACACTAATCATGAAACCGCTGGCGGGCGGATAATTAGCCGGATACTGTTGCTTCATCATGCTGACAATTCGATCGATGTCAGCTTGTGCCTCAGTGATATTGACTCCCGGTCTTAACCTGCCAAAGATGTTGTAGTCTTCATGTGAACGCGTCGCGCGCATGGTTTCCGTCATCGGCAAGGGCAAAAGCAGGTCGGCGTTATTAATCTTGTTAACAGTCGGCATCACCTCCTTGTTCAAAGAAAACTCAGGCTGCATTACGCCAATAATGGTTACGGCGTTTCCATCAAGCGTCAGAGTTTTACCAATGACCGCGCGATCGCCTGCAAAATGTCTCTGCCAGAATCCATAAGTGAGAATCGCCGCCGGCGCACTTCCCTTCCCGTCCTCTTCGGGAGTGAAGACGCGGCCGAGCATCGCCTGAGCGCCCAAGAGAGAAAAGAGCGAAGAGGAAACTCTGGCTCCCTCGACGCGTTCCGGTATGCTCTGTCCGGTGAGATTGAAGCTGCCATCAATGGTGACGGCCACGTCATCGAAAACCTTGTTCTCCGCGCGAATATCCAGATACTGTCCGGGTGAGAACCAATCCTGTTCGACATTCAGTCCGGGCGAACGGTTCCAGAGAATCACCAGGCGATCCGAATTTTTGTAAGGCAAGGGACGAAACAGGAGAGCATTGGCGACGCTGAAAATAGCGCTGGTGGCGCCGATGCCAATCGCCAGTGACAAAACCGCCACCGCTGTAAAGCGCGGGTTCTTGAAAAGCATCCGGAAGCCATAGTCAAGGTCTTGCCAGAGAGTTTCCATTAGTCACCTAGATCGTGCAGGATCAGANGTCGCGCAACGTCNTGCTANTACGCAGCGAAGTTGGTCCGGGTTTTGATTTCTCATTCACTAACTAACACGAAACGACACTAATCCAAANGTTCGTGTAGTTTGTGTCCGTTGGTGAATCGCCATTTGTGCTTGGCNAGCTATGCTCCGGCAATAGTTAATTGAANACACAATGAGAATCGTCGCATTAGCGAATAACCCCCTTCCTTAATGAAACTCATTTGGCGGAGCGCTCGTTTAAAACCCTCAGAGGACCTTGAGTTTCATAGAGAAAGCCGGAAGGTATTCAAGCATGAAGAATATAGAAATCCATTACTGCTCTTTGTGACCAGTCAAGAAAATGATCGCTGCCCGGGTGGCAGCTGCATTCGAAGACGATAACGACGTTCAGGCAGCAATAGTCAAAGGCGGGCTTGGCGAACTCAGCGTATCTATCGATGGTAAAAAGGTAATCGATACGAATCGGTTTTTGTATCCTCGCCCCAACAGGATTATAAACGACATAAAGAGCTTGTTAACAAAGTACGCTCATTAACGCGCGGCTTCGGCCCGGTGACTAGGGAGGCTGGCGCGCTTTTTCTCCGCTGTTTTTATTTTGGCTCCAGAAGGCTCATTCGTCGGAGAATGAGAGACGGCAACGAATGTTCCTGGCTCCAGAGGAGCCAAATATCTATANACTTTGCGATCAACTGCTGTAGGCCGCTCCATCGGAGCGCAATGTACTAGATGAATATCCGACCCAGCGGTTTTCGCTCCGCNGGAGCGAAGAACTTNTTAGACCAGATCAGTTCTATAAACATTCCGTCCCTCTGTGACNGGTTNTCGAAATGCTTAAATTTATTTCTCGAAGGTCATAAATGATCATTGCGCTCGCCTCGCCTCGTATCGCCACAACGCTTGATGACGGTTTAGACAAGATCAAGCGAATGCTCTCTGAAGCTTCCGCCCAGGGTGCGGAGGTCCTGTGTCTTCCTGAAGCCTTTCTGCCAGGTTTACGTGGACAGGATTTTGAAGTCCTGCCGTGGGATCGGTCGCAGCAGGAATATGCGCTCCAGGTCGTGGCACAGTTGGCGCAGAAGTATGCAATCGCCACAATCCTCGGAATGGAGAAGGTAACAGTTGCGGGCCGACAGATCGTCGCCTTCGTGATTGATTCGCACGGCTGGGTTCAGGGCTATCAAACTAAGAACCAACTGGACCCTGCCGAAGATCGGTTCTATGTGCCTGGAAACACCCGGCGGCTTTTCGAAATCAACCGAGTCAAGTTTGGCGTGGCAATTTGCCATGAGGGCTTTCGCTATCCCGAAACAGTGCGATGGGCCGCCTCGCGGGGCGCCAAAATTGTCTTTCATCCCCAACACACGGGCTGTGAACTAGCAGGCATTCGCTTGACGGAATGGGGCGCGGCCAGCGCACCTTATTATGAGAAGGCGTTGATGATGCGCAGTATCGAGAACACGATTTACTTTGCTAGCGTAAATTATGCTTTGCGCTTCCAGGAGTCTGCGACAAGTCTGATTGATCCAACGGGCAAGTGCCNGGCGTATTTACCTTATGGACAAGAAGGTGTGCTCGTGCAAAGAATNAACCCAGAGGACGCGACTGGTTTGCTGGCCAAGCGATACGCTCCTGAACGCTACCAGGAATGCAAATCGGACTGACCACACAGCTACACAGAAAACACATGTTGGTTGCAACAACAGCTGTCACTTCTCGCAAGCCGACGAGCGAATGGATGCTTTGGGTCGTCGCCTTGTCTTGTGCGCTTCATGTGGCGGAGGAGTACTTCACCGGTTGGCAACCGTGGGCTCGCGAGACATTGGGTATTGTCATGCCTACAGCGCGCTTTCTTTTTATGAACGTCGTGCTGGTCACTGCCGCCGCTGTTTTCGCAAGCATCGGTTGGAAACGCCCAACGCTCAGCCTAACCATTCCAGCAGCGACTCTGGTTAACGCGATCTTCTTTCACATTCTTCCAACTATCGCGCAGAACCGCGTATCACCTGGGCTTTATACTGCTGTGCTGCTCTACCTGCCCTTCTCCTCGTGGGCTTTTGTGGGCGCCTGGCGCGATGGCGTACCGAGGTTGGCAATGGCATTGTCGTCAATAGTAGGCGCACTCATGATGACGGCTGTGGTTTTAATTGCGAGATGGTTGAGCCCTTGAGCTAGACAGCGCGTCTGGTGTCATCGCACGCCTAGAACCGTCATGACCCTTCGCGAGGTCCATCAAACACATAACCAGNTGAAGTCTCACAAAGTATGACGTCGTAACTCTCCAGCATTGGCATTGCGATCGCTTCCAGTTCNTTCTTCCACANNTCGCCTTCATAGAATGCGTTCTTCATCCGCTCTCGTTCGTCGAGGGATGGAAAACTGCGCAGCCAAACGAATTTGTTGGGATTCTCGAGGTCAAGTAACGGCCCCATTATCTGCATGCCATGTGCGCGCAAAGCGGGTATCGATCGCGTTTCAAAAAACTCTACGAACTCGGAGCGGCGGCCGGGCTTGATTCGATAACTTCGCACTTCGACTATCATGACCTACCTCCTCAATCTCTGTGTCACCTCTGTGTCGCTGTGTTGAGTCTTATTATTGATTGTTCACCACGGAGCCACAGAGAACACGGAGGTTGCGCAGAGAAAACGTACTCACTCCTTCACTCGCGTATCTATCGCGATCCAATTCACTTCCCACGTCTTGCCACCATCGTCAGAGAAGGCTTGTTCGAACCGGCAGGAATTCGGAGTGATATCCGAAATCACAAAGCGAACAAAGATGGCTCGACCGTTGAGCGTCTCCTGGTCGTAGAACTCGCCGCGTCCATTTTTGAACTCTCCGATTGTGGGTATGCCCAGGCTACCGCTACTGCTGTTGGCAAAATTCAAACTCCACTGGTGCGATTCGGGATTGTAGAGGCGCAGGTTCAAGCCCTCGAAGTGACCTGCCGGGCCATCCGCAGTTAGTTCAACCAGATTGGCTCGCCCATTCCAGACCTTTCGAACTACGGTCGTGCCTTCATACTCAACCCACGTAGTCGATCCGGTTAAGGGCCGCAAGAGCCGCTTCAGATGGGTTTTCCAGGTACCGATCTCGAAATCAAAATCGTGTTGTCCATCTCGTGACTTGGGGGTCTGTTGTTGGCTTGATGCAGTCGTGTTTGATTGTGTCTGTGTGAAGACCGGAATCGGTTGAAAACCGGCGATAAGCCCGAACGATAGGGAGATAGCGTGGAACAATTTAAATGTCTTCATTACCGTACCCTTCTTCTGCGTTTCTCTGCTCGGCTTGCCCGGTCAGCGCAAAAAAGCAAAAATACGTTGCGTCAGCTTTGCACAAAAGTCCGCGGTGGCATTCGCTGTCACCAGGGAGGAATGACGTGTGGCCTTGTGGATCGAGAGATACAGAACCGGAGCCGTAGCGACCGCTTCGAACACTCAGCTGGGCTTGGTCTTGC
>Ga0065705_10002679_pt1 | contig 11096 bp, 11 predicted proteins | sample SwibulcommuniRL2_FD_59092 | JGI IMG/M metagenome (GOLD analysis project Ga0065705, IMG submission 59092) | Bulk soil microbial communities from switchgrass field near Rose Lake, East Lansing, Michigan, USA - RL2 Bulk Soil v2 (version 2) | ecosystem: Environmental > Terrestrial > Soil >... | reverse complement strand
TGGGGGACGGGTTGAAAAACGCTTTTATCCGGTCTCGTAAAGATGCCATGTCATCCTCTGAATACATCCTGGACTTGTCGTTCCAAACTGCCAAGGTTCTTTTCGATTGTGCTCATAATCACGGCGTGTCTGCCGCCATTCGATAATTCCAAAAACTTTCCATAGAACACGGTGTGAGCCAGCGTGATGATCAGGGTATCGCTCGAACCGCTTTCGATACCTACATCGCTCATCTCTGCTTTTGCTTCTGATGTCACTTCACCCATCAGCGGTTCGAGACCAAAACCATCCACTGCAAAAAATAAACCACCTTGTGCAGCACCGGTTCGAGTTTCCCAGATGTGCTCGCTATCTACTCGTTTGCGTGCATCATCCTGGATGCTCTGCCCCCAGTAATTCGCAATCGCCTGAATGGCGATCAGAGCCTTCTGCCCATACGCTTCCAGCCCATCGGCGATCACCTTCGGAGAGACAACCCATTCGAAGCCACCGCTCATTCTTCCACCACGCCTTCAGCGATCGTGGCAAACTGGCGTTCCACCTGGATGAACACGACCTTGATCAGCTTGCTCTGGTAGGTCAACCGGTCTTCCGCCTGGATGTCCATATCCGGCTCACCCAGGATGAATACGGCCTGGGTGGCAGCTCGCGCCGCATCAGACTGCACCCGGAAGCCACGTGAGCCCGCATACTCGATGCGCATTGCCTGAGCGGTGAGTGTGCTGCTCCCGCGCCGGATCGCCACGGAGACTTCATTGCGTCCCCGGATCTTGCGCAGGCGTTTCTGGTAAAACGTGACGTTCATCTAATCACCATAAGTCCCATACTGACCGTTGTACTTCTTACACGCTTCGAGATATTCATCGTCAGCGCTCTTCGCATCCTTGCCCCATGAATCGCTGCTTCCGGAGAGATCTTCGCTCACCGCGCCAAATGAATATTTCAAGCCAGACCCTTCCTGAGCATTGACCTTCTTCGTCAGCGCCAGGGACTTCGCCTTCATCAGCACGATCCGGGCTTCCCGATCGCCCATGGTTTCATACTCCACGTCAGCTGCTTCGGAGCCCTCCGCTTCGATGTCCGTTCCGATCCATGCAGCCTTGTAGGAGAAATCCCGTGCCGCCGAATATCTTGGGATGGGATAGAAGGTGATCTGCCCGTTGCGGATCGTGTGCCTCTCGCACCAGTCCCCAGGCAGAGGGATGATCTGGCTGCTCGCGCTGAACATCACACCTTCCCCGCCCAGGGTGAAGAGACTGATCATCCTCAGGAAATCTGCCGGCAGATCATAGGTGGCAGTACCCGAGACCACGTTCAGCGTCCCGATCTGCACCACGCCGCACTGCTCGGAGAAGTCACGGACCGCATCCTTCACAGCGTTCTCATACTGCGTTTCGGTGGGCACGCTGTCTTCCGCAGGCACATCCAGTTCCAATAGTGCAACCAGCTCTGAAAGTAATTTGCTCATACCTTCCTCGCGTAGATTTCCATCATGTTGCCAGGGAATGCAAATTTCCGAAAACCGAAAAAGAGACTTGTCACGAAGAGCATCACATCCTGGGCAGGGTTTGCGTAAGGCGTATCCAGATAAGGGTGGAGCACTTCGATCTGCTCATAGCCCAGGCGCTTCAGGATGTTCTGCAGATAGCGGTTCCCAAAGAGCACCCAGTTGCGCTGGGCATCCAGCGCCGGCAGCTCGTACCAGATCCGGTACACGAGGCTGTCCGTGTCAGGTGTTGCCAGGATCGCCAGCAGCCCACCAGGCTTCAGGATGCGGGTTGCCTCTGCCAGATCTGTGATGGGTGTACTGATGTGCTGCAGCGTCCCACGGAAGACCACTGCATCCATGCTCCCATCCGGGATCGAAGCCAGGTTCAGGAACATCTCGATGCCCCTGCCGGCTGAGATCTGCTCTGCATACGGGCTGGGCTCGAAGCCATAGGTCTGCCAGTGCCCGCCAAAGTTCGCAAGGAAGCCACCCGTCCCACAGCCGATATCGAGCACTGCTCCGCCTGCCGGCATGCGCTCGCTCAGCCTGGCATACTCCATGCAATACATCTGCTCACGCTTCGCATCGTGGGCATAATGCTCCACGAAGTAACCACGGGGATACAGACCAACATCATTCATTGGGCACCTGGTGTGATGATCTCGTGCGGGATCTCCTGCACGGCTTCGAGCACTTGTGGGACCGCGTGAGCGTAATGACCCACAAACACATTGAACTCCGCTTTCAATGTGTGCACATCGATGGTCCGCATATCGCCGGTGAGTGAATCACAGCTCACAAAATTAATGACCGTGCAGCCCATCAGCTTTGCGATCGCAATGCACATCAGCACGCTCATCTCGGTGGCTTCAGCAAAGCCCAGCTCTGCCACGGGATCCACGTGCAAGCGCAGCGGATGATCGGGCAGGCACATCTCCGAAAAGCCAGGGTCTTGCAATATCACGGTGATGTCTGGGTTCGGGGTTGTCATTGGCGGCTGCACCTGGCACTCACCTGGGCACGCGTGGGCCTGTTTGCTCATCCGGCATCCATCCTTCTGCATCGAATAGATCGGGTTCGTGAGACCCAATCCCTGCACGATCAGGATGGACTCATTCATGGTGAGCACAGGACCCTTGCCGAAATGCTCTGCCCGCAGGTGCTTCAGGGATGGACCTTTCCCCACGATCCATGCCATCTGTCCTGCGTACAGGTCTCTCAGCTCCTCCACCACGCGCCGCTTGACCAGGATCATCCCGCTTTCCTCCGCAGCACTGCCACCGTTCCCACCACGTCATCCACTTCCCACTGGGGATGCTCGCCCAGGAACTTCTCCACTGCCTTGCGGATCGTCTTCCAGAAGGGATTGTCATAATCGTGCAGCGCCACCACCTGCGCATGTGGAGCAAAGTTGCACAGGTCCGGATAGACCCAATCGAACGAGTGACCGCCATCGATGAAGACCAGATCGATCAGATCCTTCCAACTCTTCCCGATCACCCGGCTGTCACCCTGCATCACTTCCACATTCTTCACGCCCACCTTCGTCATGTTCTCCAGCACCAGCTTTTTGCTGGTCGGAACATCGTCCGCAGGATGCCAGGAGAAATTATCGATCGTGATGATGCGTGCCTTTTTGTTTGCCAGTCCCATCACAGCAGTCATGCCGCCATACAGGGTGCCAATCTCCACGATCAGCCCGCCATCTGGAACTTTTGCAGCCAGGCGAGCCACACACTCACGCTCATTGATCTCCGTGAGCGGACGAACGATCTGCGCCTTATCCACTGCCTTCACATCGCTGATTTTAGGTAGCATTCAGAACTCCTTCGGTTGCTGGCACATTGATCCGTGCAACCCCGCGCCCATAATTGTGAAAAATGATCTTCGCCAGATGGCGATGTGGATGATTCCAATCCACGGATAATGCCTTGTACTTCACCGGGCATTCGTGCAGCGCCCGCATCAGCGCCAGCTGCTCATCCCACTGCTGGAAGCGCAGCCACTGGGAGTGCCAGGCTTCGAACAGCGCAGTCACCTGCGCGTTTTTCCGGAAGAAGATCACACCCGAATTCAGGAACTTCCTGTTGGGATCTCCGCCCAGCTCCTTGATGGTCTGGTCACGCTCAGCGATGTTGATCTCCCAGCCCGCACGCTCCTTGTTATAGAGTTTGCCGATCGAGAGCAGTTCTTCAGCCAGCGCCATGTCATACTCACCGAGGAACCCGAACCCCTTCACGATGTCAGACATGAACTCGGTATCTGCATCGATGTAAAGTGTGCGCTCGAAGGGAGTGAGCTCGCACAGGGCTGGCTTGATGCGCCCGGCTCGGAACTGGAAGTTCTGCCTCTGGTTGGGGTCGAACGGGCTTTCGCCGGTCCACTCGATGAACTGGGCACCCTTCACAGGTGTATCGCCCACCACGCACACAGGGATGCTCACGCCCAGGTTTCGCAGCGATGCCATGCTCTTGCGCACTTCCGTTGCAGCCTTCGCACCAAAGCACATATACACGATGCCAATCGTCTCATCCTGCACGCGCTCGATCCTGTGGACCACAGGACCCTTCGAAGCTGCAAATTCCTGGATCACGGTTGCGGCCCGTTTTGCAGACTCGCCCAGATAGGGATAGAGATCTGCCACAGCCCGCTCTCTTTCCTGCTGCATCTTTCCCGGATCTGAAAGCATAGCCGTGATCGCACCCAACAATTCTTCCGGCTCATTTACCATCGGACCTACATCCGTGTATTCCCAGAATCGGATTCCCGTGTGCACGCCGCGCCGGAACCAGGGTGCATTCAGGATGATCACCGGCTTGCCGGTCACACAGAACTCATACAGCGTGGAAGAGCAGTCATTCACATACAGGTCCGCACGCTCCATCACTTCTTCGAAGTCCCACACCGGCTCGATGCCACACTGCCGGTAATACGGATCCAGCCCGCCAATCATCCTGGGATGTCCATGCCCGATCACCGTGAAGTTCTCCTGCTGTGCCAGGAGTGACAGGATCTGTGCATAATGCTTCAGCGCATTCCCCGCCTCTGGAGCGATCGCAGATCCATCCCAGTGGAAGGAGATGCACACCACAGGCTTTCCTTCGTGTCCCTTTGTGGGGATGTATTGATCCATCTTCGGTGTGCCGATCACGAACCCTGGCTTATGTGGGAATGTCTTTGCCACCAGCCTGCGCGTGTGCTCATTTGGATCCAAGAACAGGGAGACATCCCGCTGCATCCCTGCCCCGCCTGCATACGCGCTATGGGGGAAGGTGAGCCCCACACCGTGCTGCATGAAGATCTGCGGCCGCCTCGGGTCCTTTCTCAGAGCCGCCTGGAGATCTCCATAGGCAGAAGTGACCACAGGACCATTGCCCAAGGGCATCACATCCAGCTTGTTATTGATGCCTGGCGATTTCAGCGCCACAGCATCGAGCCCTTTGCTCACGGCATAGGGATGGATCAGCTCGGGCACATAGAACGAACCACGCACCGCTTCATCCAGCGCAAAATAGACCGGCGCCATATGTTCGATGTAATTCGAGCGTCTCGCAAAGAAATCAATTGGTCCTGCCCAGTGCCTTTGTGCCATGCTTCTCCAGAATTCCCCTCTCCCTTTTCCAGGGAGAGGGGTCAATTCTCCAATTCTCTACTTACTAGCTTGCCGCCTCTTCCACCGGAACGAACGCACCCTTCTCAGGCACGGTGCTGTCCGTGGCATTGAACTCTTCCGCATAGTATTGATCCCCAGCCACGAGGCGGGTCACATCGCCGCTGGCTGCATAGATGGGGAAGGGTCCCTTGATTGCCATGGGCTGGAAGACACGGTGCTGCACCAGCTCACGGTTGCCCACGATCCACAGGGAATCGGGGAACTCGGTGCTGACGAAGATCGGTCTGTTCTTCACCATGCCAGAAAAGCCGGCTGCATTGATCAATGTCTGGGGATATCCATCGCGCTTGAAGCCTGTCCAATTGCTCAGGCGGTCTGCATTCGTGATGCTCGCCAGATAGAAGGTGGGCTCATAGAAGCGCTTCGCCACGATCACAGCCGCATTGCCCAGCAGGGCATACAGCGCACCCAGATCTGCATCTGCAGTGCTGACGGTCCACGCAGCGGTGGAGTTATTGGGCACACTCTTCACAGCCGAGAAAGCCATGTAGAGCAGCCCCTGATCGATCTTGCGGCGCATCTGCTTCACCAGGTTTGCCATCGTGCGAGCCACAGCATCCCAACCCAGCTGCGAGCGGGAGAACACAATCGCCTCCCGTGAGATCGCATCTGCCAGGCGGTCCGCCGCGGCTTCGATGGTCTTATAGGCAAGCGATGTCTTCACACGCTCGATCGGCTGCATCTCACCGTTGCGGATGGAGCTATAGGAATAATCCACCAGCAAATCATTGGCACCGATGTCTCCAGCGGTCAGGGCTTTGATCTTCCCATCCGCATAATTGATCACGAAGTCAGTGCCTTCCACGTAGGTGGTGCCTGCCGGGTTCGAGGTCACAACGACTGTGCCTGGAGTGATGTGCCCGTGGCTGAGGTTGTACCAGGCGTCTTCTGCACCGGCTGCTTCCACCTCATCGGTGATATCCACGGCATAGCCGCTCTCACCGGTGGTGGCTTCGTAATACAGGCGGGTGGGGGAGGTATCGATCGTGCCCACATCGAAGATATTGGCAGCCACCAGGTTCGGGAATGCCTCTTCGATGATGGCTCGTGAAACGCTATAGGGCAGGTTCAGGTCCGTGGTCAGTTCTGCTTCCTGCAGCAACTGGCTCTCATGCATCAGCTCGCGCTGATGCAGCTTGTCAAACCGTTCCAACAGGAGACTGGTGAACACAGCCGCAGGGCTCTCCGCACGTTCTTTCATGGCGCTCTTGGAGCGGTTCTCATGCTTGCGGATCGCTTCCGTGAGCTCGAAGGAACCACGGGCAAAGGAGGGCGTGCCGGTTTCGGTTTCGAGCACATCGCCCATCACCTTGATGGACTTCTTTGATTCATCCCAGCCCATGCCCTTCAACATCCCGGCTGCAGCCAGCTGGCTGTATTCCTTGCGTTTGGATTCGGCGAATTGCTTCACCTGGTCCGGGTTGGTGAGATTGGCTTCATTCATCGCAACGATGAACATCTCGTTGAGTGTCTTGCCAAAGGGCAGATCCTTCGTGACTTCTGCGATCGCAGCCTTGACTTCATTCTGCTTCTGACCCTCATCGAACTTGCGAGCCTTCTCCGCATTGGTCTTCACAGCCTCGATGATGTTCGCATTGGCATCGATCCCCAACGCACCGCGCAGTGACTCATCGAGCTTCTTCAATTGCTTATCGCCCAGCGCTTCGAGCTGCGCTTCGGTCATGCCCTTGTTGAACAGTTCAGGGTGTTCAGCAAGTAATTTCTTCAGTTGTTCCAACAGTTCGTTCATGTCATCCTCCATAGATGATTGAGATTCAGTTAATTGCGCAGTGTTCTCAAAGGACGGTTCCAGCACCAGGTCAAAACCTGTCAAGTGCAGCTCCGTCACTTCGAAAATATTTTCACTGCCTTCCTTGATCTTCTTGCCTTCTCCGTAGCCACGCAGGCTCACACCGGGCATCACGCCGCCTTCCATAAGGGTCAGGATGTCTTTGCCTTTGCTGGTTTCCAGGATGCGACCAGTGAGATCCACGCTTGCACCATCGAACTTGATCTCTTCCCACTTGGTCACTGTTTCCAGCAGGTTCGGACGCCCGCCCTTGTCAGACGGATGTTCTGCCTCTCCGAGAACCTGAATCGCTCGCCCCTGTCCTGCGCTCTCATTCAGATGATTGCTTAACTCAGCAACCGCTGCTTTCAGCACAGGGCTGGGGTATCGGCGCCCGTTGCCATTGACAACGCCCGCCTGGATAGCTCCATCGATTTTGATCCTGCGCGGTTTGCCTTCTTCGCTTTCCAGTAAGATCACCGGCGCATTCACACGTTCTTCGAACTTCTTCCCCTTCCGCTTTTTGTTTTCAGCAACCGCAGTGGTCTGGGGCTGATATGCAAGCTCCACCACTTCCCACTGGTCACGTGGAGCAAATGTATAGGTCTCACCATCTTTCGAATAAGCGACCTTGTAATACTCATCGCTCTTCAGCATGCTACCGTTGCCATATTCCGAAACCACCACGTAATCTGTGAAGGTGTCCGCGATGTAGCAGGTCGGAAGCATCTCCGAGTAAGGGAATTGAGCACGGAACGCCTGAGCAATGATGCTCATCGTATATTCCACCGAACCCTTCACCAGCTCCTCGATCGGGTTGCCTTTTTGAAGTTTCTTTTTCATGTCATCGCTCCTTCGAATAATTGTTCAGCGGTCACAACTACTGCCTCAGCTGAGGCAGTCTTTTGATCGCCACCCTCTTCGGCGATCATTTGAATACCACCGCTCACAGTGTCCACATCATCATCGTGCCTGCCCTTCGGGAATGAAGTGGCTTCACGGATAAAATCCAGATTCCACGGACCTCGCACCAATTTGATATATCCCTGCTTCGCTCGCAATTGCCAGGCACGTGCCCGTTCCACCTTGTCACCATCTGCATTGATCCCCTGAATGCGGACCTTGACCAGTTTCTTATCTTTCAGGAACTGTCTCACCACCAGGCGCTGGAAGTTATTGCTTTCAATGCCCCATTCTGTTTTCAGCTCGCGGTCCGAGAGCATTGCAGTGCGAACCAATGGCAGGAACTTCTCCAGCTCCCGTTCTTTGATCCGATCACGCAGATAGATCACGCCGGTGCTTTCATCCAAAGCCACCGCGATGCTCGAATTGAAATCGCTGGTCTCACTCTCACCCAGTGCAAGATCGCAATAGCGATACCACTGCAAGTTCTGCGGAGCCTTCTCCACGATCGGGAAATCCTTATCGTCGAAGAATTCACCCTGTGCCATGCGAGGCAGTTGCTGGAACAATGCAGAGAAATCAAAATCGAGCATGTTCGATTGTGTGCGTTTAATCTTTGCCGCATCAGACCGTTCAGGCCATAATGGTTCCCCTGGCTTGCGTCCCAGCGCATCGCCGCCCAGCGGGATATAAATGCCACGCAATAAATTCTCTTTGAATTCTGCTTCATCCTTTGGATATTCGTCTTCTTCCAAGGCAAGCGCCGGCAAAAAGACAACTGTCCACTGATCAGCATCTTCATCGCTAACCATCTGGGTAAGCAATTGCCCCACCAGATCTTCCTGATCCCACCTGGTATGCATGATGATGATCGCCGCACCGGGAGTATTTGCCACGCGGGGATACACCACCGATCGATACCAGCTCATCACCTTCTTGCGATAGGTCTCACTCTCCGCATCCTCACGGCTTTTGAACGGATCATCGATGATCACGAGATTGGCAGGACGCCCTGTGATGCCACCGCCAACGCCGGATGCGAAGATGGAACCGCGATGGTCCTTCAAGTTCCAGGAAACCACTGAACGGCTCTCCGGACTCAGTTCCACCGGCTCATCCACCGCAGACCGTGCCCCAAAGAGATTGGCATAGGCTTCACCGCCCACGTAGTTTCGAGTGATACGGCTGTTCTCCGTTGCCAGGTCAGCACCATAGGATGTGAGAATGATGCGCGAATCGGGTAGGTCTCCCAGCACCCAGGAAGGAAACAAGCGGCTCGCCTGTTCAGTCTTCCCATATTGTGGAGGCTCACAGATGATCAGCCGCCCAATCCCCTCGGTCCCTTTGGTCTCAATGAATTTCTTCACTTCCTCCAGGAACCCTGCGAGATAGATGTGATGGGTTGCAGGTACATACCAGGGAGCCACATATTTGCTGTAATCGATCAGATGACGGCGTGCCAACTCACGCCTGGCGCGTTCAGCATGTGCTAATGTAGCTTTGTTTACAGCAACAGAAGAAGCCATTATTCGTTGTTCTCCTTATGCTCTCTGGCTTCCCGTGCTGCATGCAAAACGCTTTCAGCACGCCGCAACTCATCATCTGACATCTCACTTACATCGTCAGGAGTTGCATTGACAAGTTTCTTCGCCATTTCCGCCGTGATCTTCGAAGACGGTGTGTAGATGCCAGCCATCTCGAACATCAGCCTGCGGTCCTGGTGCCCCTTGTAATTGGACTCTGATGCAACTTCCACCATGGCATTCATCGCATCCGGAAGCGCATCAAAGATGATCGCACCTTGCAGCACCGAAATGGTTTCATCGATGGAATTATTATTCTTTCGCCAGGATGCAATTGCGCGGTCGGAAGTCAGTCCCAGGCATTTCGTTGCAAGCTCTTCCTGAGTTTCCGGCCAGCGATATTTCTTTGGCTGCGCAGCCCAGGCGATATAGACAGCCACGCGCCACTTCCAGCCACCCTCAACGAGACGCTTATAAAGCTCCATCCAGCGGGGAGCCACTTCACGTTCACCCATTTGAATCGGCTTGCCATCTGGTCCATCGATGAAGTTTGGCTCCTTCACGCGTAACGCAGAAAGAGCCGCAAGCGCGGCTTCACTGGTCTGCTTTTCCCCTACCTGCTGAACGGCTTCTTCAATACCTTCCAGCGGCATGTCCAATTGATAAACAGGCTTATCCAAACGTCCGTTGCTCATACTCTTATTCCTTGATCAACCAGCTCATGGGCAGGTAGAACGCATCCGGCTGAGCCTTCGATGAGCTGATATAGGTCCAATCCTGTGGAGACCAAAAGGGACTGTACACAATCCCCTTCGGCGAGTCTCCAATATCATCGCCCGAATAAACACAGTAACAGCGGTGGACCAGCCCGGCCGCAACCAGCTCAGCCAGCGGTCTCTCCCAGTCCGTCTTCCGGAACCCTGCCAGGCGTGCCATCTTGCGCAAGCCCCTTTGTCCGCTGGGTGTGGTGACAGAGAACATCTCTGTGCCCTCCACAGTCACATAGTTGTTCCCCAGGGCGATCGTGCCCCATTCGGCATAATCCAGCGTGCTCCAATGCCCATCACCCACATGGTGATAATAAAAATAGATCGTGCCCCGTTCCTTCACCAGCCAGTTCATCTTCTGCGCACGCCAGGCTTCCATGTCATATTGATTGTTCCAGCCGGGCTTCTTATCGAGAAAGTCATCCTCCACCTGCAGCGCAGCCAGCTTCTTGATGTCACCCTGTGGGATGCGCAGGAAGTACGACACGCCACCAAACGCACCCGCCACCTTGTTGTAGAGCCCGATCGCCTGGAAGTTGCTGGAGGATTGATCCGGTGGGAACTTCGTCACGGTCCTGCCGGCTTCCTCCACCAGGATCGGATCGCCCCACTTCATCACGCGATAGACATCCGCGGGAAGTGTGGCTGGCTTCTCAACAGCTTCACCAGCGAAGGAACGTGAACCGATCGAAACACTGACCTTCATCATTGCTCCGTGAACTGATCTGCCACCAGGATCTTGCCGCTCTTCAGTTCGAGCGTCACCTTCACTGGCTCATCGTCTTCTGTTGGAGGAGGAGTTATAGGTGGATCCACCTTCACACAATATGCAGCAGAGCACCACGAATGGTCCGGGTCAGGCAGAGCCTGCACATCGGTCCCGGTCATGATCGTCTCGATATGCAGCCACCCACCCATCACCGGATCCTCAACCTCGATCAATTGATCCTTG
>Ga0065705_10002675_pt1 | contig 11101 bp, 9 predicted proteins | sample SwibulcommuniRL2_FD_59092 | JGI IMG/M metagenome (GOLD analysis project Ga0065705, IMG submission 59092) | Bulk soil microbial communities from switchgrass field near Rose Lake, East Lansing, Michigan, USA - RL2 Bulk Soil v2 (version 2) | ecosystem: Environmental > Terrestrial > Soil >... | reverse complement strand
CGCTAATCTGCGGTAAACCGATGGGTTCAGTGATTCCGTGCTTGATACCGAAGTCAGCAGGATTTAGTTGTGTGTTTGGAGTGGTGGCGGAGCTGAAGCGATTAAAACCCAGGCGGAGCTCGTTGACGAGCGTTGGACCAAAGATGTGTGTCTCGTTGAAAGTGAAAACCTGGCGGAGCTGAAGCGTTGTGTTTCCAAAACCGGGAACGGTATTACCGTTGCGAGTTGGTTCAACGAGCACGGTGCGATAGAGCGAGTAATATCCGTGCCAGCGATCGTTTTTGTCCTGGTTGTAACTGCCGTCGATACTCCATTGATCTGTGTTGACTGACGCCTTTGCGGTTCCGACAAAGCGCGCCGTTCCCGATGAATCAAGGAAATTCGCCCGTGGGATCAACGGAAGCAGCTTCAAGATAACCGGATCACTTGCCGCTGCGCGTTGCGCATCGCTCAGCGCGAGACTGTTGATATTCAGTTGTTGACGCTGGCGCAGCCCCTCGTATGAAGTGAAAAAAAACGCCTCGTCTTTAACGATTGGGCCACCAAACTGTCCGCCAAACTGGTTACGCTTGAAGGGTGGTGGCTGATTCGCATTGAAGGTAAAAAAATTGCGGGCATCGAGAGCGTCGTTGCGAAAGAACTCAAACAACTCACCGTGAAATTCGTTGGCCCCGGATCTCGTCGCTATGTTGACGACGGCGCCGGAGCTCTGGCCGTATTCAGCACTGAGCGTGGAGTTATCTACTTTGAATTCCTGTACCGCTCCGATTGAAGGCTGAAAAGTGATGGAGCTGTTGGTGAGATTGTTGAGCGTTATTCCGTTGATGACGTAATTGATTGTCTCTTCTCTGTTGCCGGCAGTGGTGATCGAGAATGAGCCCAGGCCTCTTATCGGCGCCGACGAGAATGCACCTTGCGGTGGGGTGACTGAACCGGGAGCAAGGAGACCAAGATCGAGAAAGTACCGGCCGTTGAGCGGGAGCGTTTGCACTCGTTCGCGATCGATCACACTTCCGACTGAAATCGTCGCGCGCTCGATAAGGTCGGAGCTGCTTGCGGTGACACTTACCTCCTGTGACACATCGCCGACTAGAAGCTGGAAGTCCTGAGTGACTCTTCTCGCAACCTCAATTCGAACGCGTTCGAGGACCCGCGTTTGAAAGCCTTGCGCACGAACCTCAAGCCGGTAGTCTCCAACTGGTAACGCCGCGATTTGATACCGCCCGGAGTCATCGGTCACGGTCTGACGTGTTACTCCGATCAACNGATCGNTGGCCGTGATCTCGGCTCTACTGATTAGAGCTCCGTTCTGATCGATGATTGAGCCCTCAATCGANGAGGTCGATTGTGCGCAGGCACACGTGGAGACGAGCACAATTATAGCGACAGCTAGGGGAGAGCACGTCGGGACCATGGGCCGCACCCTTTGGGGAACTCGATTTAGCGGGACTGTACTATTAACTCCAGAAAATTCAATTATTTGGGCGACAACGTGCGAAAAAAGACACAAACGCCTCCGTAAAAATACGGGTTCCGCTGGTGCGCTGCGGCGAAACGCCCCGCCTCCACTGCTACAAAATCCCGCCAACGGAAGTTAGCGGATTTTTCAGGTCCTTTCTATCCTCCGATTCAAAACTACTTTCTAATCCCGCCCACTTCCGTTGGAGGGATTTCAACTCTCAAAATCCTTCTTCATATAGAAAGGACTTGAACAATCCGCCCACTGCCGTGGGCGGGCGGGATTTGAATCATTCGCTATTTCGCTTCTTTTGGCACTGTTAGTTTTGCCAGTACCATCACCGCCTTCTCTTTCTTAGTTTCAAGAATCACGGATCCCTAACCCTGTCCCATGAGTGAAGAGACGCTTAGATCTCGAGCTTTTCAACGTGCCACACTGCAAAGTGAATCGTATCGAACTGCCGGCATGCTCTGCTTCCTCGCGGCTCTCGGCGTCTTCGTAATCGCGCGGGCCATCACCACGCAAAATCGTCTAATAGTTGCACTCCAAATTGCATTTCTCGCACTCGTAATCATTCACGAATTTTTCATGTTGCGCTCTATCAGGAAAGCGCTACGAGATGAAAAAGAAATGCGGACGGATAAATGGATGCTGAACGTCTTTCTCGAGAGTCAGATCCCTACGGTGGCGGTATTTCTATTGCTCGGTGGGCCGTGGTTCACCCCTCACCAGGCATTGGTCGCACCGGCTGTCCTGATCTATTTCCTGCTAATAATTCTTTCGACTTTGAGGCTGAGTCCCATTCTCACAATGTTGACCGGAGTCCTATCAACACTCGGCTATCTATTCGTGACCTTCTACACAACCACTTTTTACCCGAGCTCAGATGCACTTCCGACAACTGTTTACTTCATCTATGCCGGCCTGATACTCACCGGTGGCATCCTCGCAGCAGTAGTCTCCGGTCGCATTCGCTCGCATGTCGTTGCAGCCCTCCGCGAAGCTGAACTGAAGAGCAAACTCGACCAGGTGAACCACGATCTCGACATTGCGAGATCGATCCAACAGGATCTGCTACCCGCCGAGTCGCCAAAACTCGAAGACTTCGACATCGCCGGATGGAACGAGCCTGCCAATCAAACCGGAGGCGACTACTTCGACTGGCAATCACTACCCGATGGTCGTTTGGCGATCAGTCTTGGAGACGCAACTGGTCACGGCATTGGTCCAGCGCTCGTGAGTGCCTTGTGTCGTGCTTATGCGCGGGCCAGCCTCGTTGTCGACAACAAACACCATCAGGTGCTCGAACGTCTCAACAAGCTGCTGGCTGATGATTTGTCGGCGAACCGATTTGTAACGTTCGCAATACTTTTTCTCGATCCGCAAAAAGCAGAAGTCGAAGTTCTGTCCGCCGGTCATGGTCCAATTCTCTGCTACCGGCACGCCACTCGCGAGATGGAAAACCTGGAAGCGCAGGGCATTCCTCTCGGGATGATTGCCGGAGTCAGTTATGAGAACGCGCTCGTGAGATGGCTGGCGCCGAACGATATGATCGTGCTGGTTACAGATGGGTTTTATGAATGGGAGAACCGTAACGGCGAAGAGTTTGGATTGCAGCGGCTGGAATCTGCGATCAGACAGTCGCACGACTGTAGCGCTGAAGAAGTGATCTCCAAACTGCGTTTTGCGGTTGAGGATTTCTGTGGCGGCACCGAACAAAAAGACGATCTCACGGCCGTCGTGCTAAAGCGCAAGGCAGTCGCGACGCGGCGCGAAGTGGTTCTGACTCTGTCCAGGCAGATTTCGAATTTTTCAGTAAACCGGGGAAAGGAACAAGACGATGAATGAGTATTCACTACCACAAAAGCTGACAGCGGAATTCTTAGGGACGCTTTGGCTGGTTCTTGGTGGCTGCGGAAGCGCGGTGCTTGCGGCAGCGTTTCCCCAGGTCGGTATCGGACTGCTCGGCGTTTCTTTGGCTTTTGGTCTTTCAGTGTTGACCATGGCGTACGCAGTAGGACACGTTTCCGGAGGACATTTCAATCCAGCCGTAACTGTCGGTCTCTGCACAGCCCATCGCTTTCTTGCCAAAGACGTGGTGCCGTACATAGTCGCCCAGGTTGCGGGAGCAATCTGCGGCGCGGCAATTCTGTACTTCATTGCGAGTGGCAAAGCCGGCTTCACCACAAGTTCGGGCTTCGCTGCCAATGGCTACGATCTCTATTCGCCGGGCGGCTATTCTTTGGGAGCAGCACTGGTTACGGAATTGGTGATGACTTTCTTTTTCCTGATCGTGATCCTCGGCGCGACTAACAAACGCGCGCCTCAGGCCATGGCGGGTCTTGCGATCGGATTAGCCCTGACGTTGATCCACCTGGTATCGATTCCAGTTACGAACACCTCGGTGAATCCAGCTCGCAGCACCGGACAGGCGATTTTTGTCGGCGGGTGGGCCATCAAGCAGCTATGGCTTTTCTGGTTAGCGCCGATCATCGGCGCTGCGATTGCCGGTTTCGCCTATCGTTTCCTTGGTGAAGAACGTAAGGCGCCAGAGCCTGCCTATGCACAGACTGTGACGCCTTAAGAGATAAGACCGAGTCTCAAACAATACCTGATAAGCTCCGCGGTAGTTTCGACACCAAGGGTTTGCATTGTTTCATACTTATGTGATTCGGCGGTTCTGGTAGATATCTTCAGTTCGGCCGCAATCTCCTTCATCGTTAAACCCTGACTGAGCAGTTTCAGCACTTCGCGTTGCCGCGGAGTGATGGTTTTCTGAGCATTCTTTGTTTGAGACTCCGGCGGCAAGCTGGTGATCAGCGGCGATATGTAGTTGTTTCCCTGGGCCACCTCTCGGACTGCATTCACCAGCTCTTCGCCCGCGGCTTGTTTCAAAATGTAACCTGACGCGCCGGAACGAAACGCTTCAGCGAGGAGCGCCGGATCGTTATGCATCGTCAAAAAGATGATCCTCGACTCACTGCCTCGTTTCCTGAGTTCACGTACCGCATCGAAACCATTGAGTACAGGCATCGAAATATCTACCAGAATCACGTCCGGCTTCAGATTTAAGGTCCATTCGACGAGCTCTCTACCATTACCCACGGTGCCGAGCAGGTCAAACTCATCGCACAACAGACTCTGTAGTCCCTGGGCGACCATCACGTGATCATCGGCGAGTATTAAGCGAATGCGATTCATTTCTACACCCCCCAGGGCACTTTAACCACCAGCTTCGTACCGCGTCCCGGCGCCGAGTAAATGTCGCAGCTCCCTTGTAAGAGTCGCAGTCGTTCTTCAACGCTTATCAATCCCAGGCCGCCGCCATTCTTGAAGGTTTCGACGTCGAAACCATTTCCGGAATCGGACACTTGCAGCTCTAACACGCCGTCAAATCTCTTTAACGAAATGGCAGCGGAAGTGGCGCCCGAGTGGCGCGACACATTTCGCAGCGCCTCCACTGCGACGCGGTAAAGGCAGATAGATACCTGAAACGGTATTCGCTCGGTTCCAATCTCGGCCGTAAGCTCAACGTCGATCTGTTCTTCAGCGCTGAAGTTGCTGGTGTAGGATTCGAGTGCTGTTACCAGTCCCAGATGCTCGAGAACCGCGGGATGTAACTGGTGCGATAAGGTGCGAACGTCGTGAGTCAGCGTGGCGGCGTTTTCCCGCAGTTGATCCAGTTCTCCGATCAAGGCTGTTTCCTGCATTGGGAGTCTTCTCTTGAGTTGGCTGATGCCGACCGAAAGCGTCGCGATTTTTTGATTTAGATCGTCGTGAAGCTGGCGTGAAATGCGGCGGCGCTCGGATTCCTGCGCATCGATCAGCTTCCCCAGCAAGTTCCTTATCTGGTTATGGCTTTGACGAAGTTTTTCCTCACTAATGCTAAGCGCTTGTGATGCCTCGTGTGCTGCGTCCAGGGCGAGCTCGAGCCGTTCCTCTTTCTGTGATGCGGCGTCCTGTGCCCGTTCACGCTCTTTTATTAGTGCTGCCAGGAACAGAAGCGGCATCGAGCCGAGAATGAGGAAAAGCTCCACCGAAAGAGCGTTCCATTCCGCGCTCTGAGTGGCAAAGGGTCCGTGTCCATGTATTGCTTCCCAAATCTCGAAGATGCTGACAAAGAGAAGGACCGCACTGGATCCTCTGGGACCAAACCGTATCGCGGTCCACAATAAAAATGGTAACGGTAAATAAAGGAGGGCCGGTGTCGCGTTTGGCGCCGCCTGCGTGACTATTCCAACAATCAATAATCCGGTAAGGAGTAAGGCAGCCTCCAAGTAACGTTGCCAGGGAACCAACCCGAACTTTGGAATCTCACCACGCCACCACGTCACAATCATCGGAACCAACGTCAAAGACGCCAGCACATTCGAGAAGAAACGCATGCGGAATACAGTCCAAAAGGGGTTATTCCCAAACCCGTTAAGCGTTACCAACCCAACGTCGAGAAATGAAGTCAGGAATGGCGCGAGGAAGGCAACAAGGATAAACATACCAACGTGGTACGTAATATCAAATCTCAGTTCCGATTTGATGAGGTATCGCAATGCAGTGGCGCCAATCAGGGCTTCACTGCAATTGCTCACAAACCATGACAAGATCATGCTGACGGGAATGTGTGCATTCAATTGCACCAGGATGTGAGCCGGAAAGGCTGCGAGTAATAGAAACCACCACGAGCGGACCGGCGATAGCAACAACGCCGCAAAGAGGATCGCGTTGGGTGGCCACAGTGTGGAAACGGGGTGAGGCTTAAACGTCAACCCAAAACCGATCTGCGCACCGATATAGTAGGCGCTGGCGACAACCAGTGCGGCACACACACGACGAAGAGCGGGCGCATAGTGCCTTGTGAGAGTTTGACTGCGAGAGTCGGCTTTACCGACGACGAGTTCAGACATCGTCGTGCCTCCAAACACTACCCAGATTCGTTGTGCGTGCTGCTACCTAAAACTTTGTAGCCACGGCTGAGGTCTGGCGGAGATTATAGCAAAGCTTTGTATCCACAGATTACATAGATTGAATATGAAATCTGTGTAATCTGTGGATGGCGTTACAACTTTTTACAACTGGGGTGCGAACGAGTGACGGCTTTTCGGTAGAATCTCGCAAGGTATGTTGCAAGATGTATTCAACAAGTTATCGCTGCGAAAAAAGTTGACGATTCTCGCCTCAATAGGCGTGTTACTTCCCCTCCTCGTGTTGACTTACCTGCAGTATCGATCGCTCACGGAACTCCAAAACAAGACCAAAGGCGCATTCAAGGACAACCTGCGACAGGGAATAACCATTGTACAAGACCGAATGAGACAACGGTTGGAGGCGATCGCCGCCCAAACCCTCGCAAGTCTTCCGTTACATGACGACACGGAAAAGATCGAAAAGCATTTTGCAGAGGTAAAGCGGACGCATCCTGAGGTCGACGCAATCTTTGCTTTCACCAACGGTTATGCCTATTTCTATTCCGACAAGTTTGAGAAAACCGCTCAGGCAGGATTCACTCCTAAGCAGTCACACATTCTGTCTCTATTCGAGAGATCGCGGATGGCCCAAAGTTTTCTCGACGGTAACCGGAAGTATTTATTCCTGCATGATTCCTCGCCAATCAGCGACATGCGCCAGGGAACATACCTGTTTTATCCGCTGGGCGAGCAAAGTGGTTTTGCGGGTCTTCTGCTAAAGGAAGGTTTCGTCGGCGATGACTTAATCGCCGGCGTTATACGGCCACTCGTGGCCTCACACTCGCCAACGATGGCCGTCACGGTCACTGATGAGAATCAGCGCGTCCTTTATTCAAACGGGCCTCCTCAAAATGGAAACCTTCTCGAAACCAATCTCGATCGTCCTTTCTCGAACTGGAAGGCGGCGGTCGGCTTGAAGGACACAAATATCGATGCGCTCGCTCGCGACAGCTTCATGCACAGTGCCGGCGCGACTGTTCTCGTATTATTGTTCCTGCTCGGTGGCATTGCCCTTACCGTCCGCGCCACCGATCGCGAAGCGCGTCTCGCGCAGGCAAAATCAAATTTCGTCGCAAATGTGTCGCATGAACTAAAGACACCTCTGTCGTTACTCAGCCTTTTTTCTGAAATCCTCGAACTCGGACGCGTTAAAAATGATGAGAAGAAGACTGAGTACTACCGCATCATTCGCCACGAAAGCCTGCGTTTGAACAAGATGATCGATAACATTCTCGACTTCTCAAAAATCGAGGCTGGACGAAAGACTTATAACTTCGCCCGCAATGATATGGCGGAAGTAATTGAGAATGTGCTGTCCAGCTATCGTTATCAAATCACGAATTCCGGCTTTGATATTCAAACAAAGATGCAACCTGATTTGCCCCCGGTCCTGATCGACCGCGATGCAATGACGCAGGCGATCTCAAATCTGCTTGATAACGCCATCAAGTATTCACGCGACGTGAAGCAGCTTTCGATCGCAGCGGAAAAGCGAGGGTCTGATCTCTCTATTGAAATCGCAGATCGCGGCATCGGAATTCCGCGTGCAGAACAGGCGAAGGTTTTCGAGAAGTTTTATCGTGTGGGCAACGGCCTGGTCCATGATGTAAAGGGCAGCGGCCTCGGCTTGTCTCTGGTGAAGCACATTATTGAGGCTCATCACGGAACCATCTCGCTCGAAAGCGACGTCGGCAAGGGAACCCGGTTCACGATTCTTCTGCCGCTGTCATAGGAGAACACGCCTTGACCAAAATATTGATCATCGAAGACGAGCCAAACATGATTCTCGGGCTAAAGGATAGCTGTGAGTATGAGGGCTACGAGGTCTCTGTGGCGCGCGATGGGAAGGAAGGTTTACAGAAAGCCTCGACTGAGAAAGTTGACCTCATTCTGCTCGACGTGATGCTGCCTTTGATAAGCGGAATTGACGTGTGCCGCACCTTGCGCACGCGCGGTATCGAAACTCCGATTCTGATGTTGACTGCCCGGAGTCAGGAAATCGACAAGGTGGTCGGACTGGAAGTCGGCGCAGATGATTACGTGACGAAACCATTCAGCATTAAGGAGCTACTCGCGCGCATCAGGGCCCACTTGCGGAGGGCTGCCAAACAAGTAGTCGAACTGGAAAGTTTTAAATTTGGCGATNTGGAGTTGAATTTCAAAAAATACGCGGCGCGCAAACGCGGACAGGCATTGGATCTTTCAGCTCGCGAATTTGAGATTCTGCGTTACCTGATCCGGCATCGTGGTGAAATCGTCACACGCGATCAACTGCTCGACGAAGTTTGGGGTTACGACAGCACACCGGTCACGCGCACAGTTGATAACCATATCGCGAGGCTGCGGCAAAAAATCGAACAAGACCCGTCCGCGCCAAAGCACATCATCACGGTCCATCGAATCGGCTACCGCTTCATCGAGTAGATCCACAGATACAACTTTTTACAATCTAGTTACAGCGTGTGGAGACTTGCGCGTTCAAAGACAATAGGCTGTCACCCAGGAGATCTTCAAAATGAAAAAAAGCATTTTGTTAACCATCTCATCCCTGCTCTCGCTGCTCTTCCTGTCGTTTCACCACGCGGACGACGTCGTCCGCGGGTTTGCCCCCGGGAAGTTTTCGAACCTCATTCCCATTTTCGTCTTCGTCTTTTGGCTGTGGGTAACAACATTGGTGTTCGCCGAACGGCGGTCGGGGTACATCCTTATCCTTATCTTGTCGCTACTCACATCGGGAGTCCCTATTATCCATATGACAGGAGCGGGAATGGCCGGCGGCAGGGTCGCCAACTCAAGCGGAGCCTTCTTTTTCGTCTGGACACTTATCATATTCGGCGCAATCACGCTCTTCTCCGCCCTGCTCGCGGCGCAGGAGTTGTGGCGCCTGCGACGCGGCCGGCCTTGATTTTTCTCAGACACGTTCCGCCTCACTTTCTTCATAGTAGACAGGAATACTCAACGCCGATCTCTCGCAAAGGAGACTCGTAATGAAAAGATCTACCCTCATCAGCGCAACTCTCGCCTCGTTCATGTTACTCACATTCACAGCGACGGCGGCTCAAGCACAAACCCAGCTCACCCTTTCGACTTACGCCGCGAAATTCGTTTGTGGTAAGGCCGAGAAAATCGCATCTCCAGGTCAATACTTCACCATGATCAACGTGCATAACGCATCACCGCTCAGAAAGGCGGCGTACATAAAGCGTTTTGCGATTGCACTTCCCGAGGAGAAACCCGGCAAGATTTCCGAGTTCTTTGGCGGCGTACTCGCGCCTGAAGAAGCGATGACAATCGACTGCGACAATATTTACAGGCACACGCAGGTCCCACCGGGCCAATTCCTGGAAGGCTTTGCGATCATTTATGCTTTTTCGGAACTGGACGTCGTCTCTGTCTATACGGCGGGACATTCTGAAGTGGAAACTGTTCATACCGAGCGCGTGCCCTTGCGGAAATTGGTCATCGGTCGAACTCATGCGGTCGCCCAGCGACTGCGGCGGGAAGACAGCAAGTAAATTCAGTATTCAAGCTTGCCGTCGTACATCATTTCCGCGACTTTGAAACGGATGTTTAGGTTCACGGTAGCTATTTCAGATACGAATCTAACTTCGCCGCTCTCGCGGTTAAGAAAAGGTCGTTCGTCCACGATTCGCTCGAAGATGAATTTTGCGCCCAGGCCGTCCGCACTGGGCGCCTGGTAGATGTGTAAGTAGAGACGCTTGCCATCTTTGCGCTCGAGATACGTGTTGTTCTTCAAAGATCCCGTCGTCGCAGCGGCGAATGCTTGTATCGCTTTCGCCGAGAATCTTTGATCGCGTGACTCAAAACCGACGGTGACGGCGATCCACTTATCAAACTTACGCTCCACAAAATCATCCATATACTTTTTGACTTTTGGATCCTCAACCGGTTGGTCCATAGCGATCAACCGCGCGAATGCTTGCCGGATCGGCCTGGCTGAGAGAAAACGAATTCGAAATTTCACGTCTGTTGCCTGATTCGTCGCGCCACCACGCTCATCACGCCGCGGGTCGGCGTTACTCGCGCCGGTTCTCGCATCGGGCGCAGCTTGTGGACGAAACATCAGCTCTGAAGTGTCGGTCTCTATCTGCGTCTTCCCCCACGATGAATCGTTGAGTATTGTTTCCGCATCCTTTCGGGACCATTCCTGCCAGGGCTTCAATTTCGTTTGTGCGTTGGTTGTATACGTGATGAGCGTGGTGAGTACGAGTATGTTGAAGGACAGTTTCTTCATCTGGCTGGGGCTTCCAAAATTTTGAATGTTGGGGCGACGCACGTTACCCTGATGTTTGCGAGGTGCAATCAACATGCCTTAGCCACGGATTGACGCGGATTAATTACGGATTTTATCCATCTCAAATCCGTGTCTATCTATGGCTAACCGATGTTCAGGAGAATCTTGCGAAATTTGGATCTGAGCCTCATTCAATTTTTTAGATTGGAGTTTGCCGTGTTCGACAGCACTGGTCGAAAACTGCTCGCCTGGGGAGTACATATTTTCACTGCCAGCGGCGTGATTGTGGGATTACTTGCTCTGGTGTCAGTCGTCAATGGCGATTACCGAGCGGCACTCTTGTGGCTCTTCGTCGCTGTGCTGATCGACACTGTCGACGGAACTCTGGCCAGAATTATTCAGGTGAAACAGGTGTTACCTGATGTC
>Ga0065705_10002318_pt1 | contig 11111 bp, 9 predicted proteins | sample SwibulcommuniRL2_FD_59092 | JGI IMG/M metagenome (GOLD analysis project Ga0065705, IMG submission 59092) | Bulk soil microbial communities from switchgrass field near Rose Lake, East Lansing, Michigan, USA - RL2 Bulk Soil v2 (version 2) | ecosystem: Environmental > Terrestrial > Soil >... | reverse complement strand
GGCTGGGCTGCCACTGGCTGGACCGGCGCTTCCTCCGCCGTCGCAGCCGCATTTCCTACGCATGCCATTACCAGCCCGGCACAGATGAAGATGGGTCGCAACATCAGACAAGCTCGCAACACCTTCGTTTGCCTGCCATTTCAGACATTATGTCTGTTGGCCAAGCGAGGTCAATCCATCGCGAGGTTCGCCTGGGCGCCGAATGCGCTGGACAACACAGTCCACGCTTCGCGGCTAGTCGACCGAACTGCGATTTTCCACGCCCTTCTGCATGCCAGTTCGCTTGCCGTGGTTCGCCGTCGCGACCCACTGCCACCCGCCCGTCCGAGCGCTCGGCCGTGACGGTGGTTTACTGAATTAGCCGACCACACAACCAGAATGATCCGGATACGATGCCGCCAGCGACTGGCGCGCTCTCGCAGAGTGCGGGATCCATAACGACATCGAATGTGCCGCCGAGCGTTTCCACCAGAGCCCAAAAATACTTCGCGCCTGTCAAGCCGTTGAGTTTTGCCTCCGATTGAAGCACATGCCCTGTGAAGATCGCGGTTGATTCCGGTGGATGCGTTGCGTCGCCACCAGGCGAAAACAGCCCAGACGGAATGAATGATCTCGAAGCAAACTTGAGGTCGCCGGTTTGGGACGCGTTGTATCCATCCAGCGATGGGTAGATCGAGACTTCATGCGCAAATGCAGCGATTTGAGCCTCAACGACTTTTGGCAGAGACATCCCAGAGTAGCGGTCCGAATCGACCGCATCGAAGACGAAAGGATATGCCCCAGACTCGCTATCATTTGCGTCGGGATCGGCCCAGCCGTGAAATGCACCGTCGAGCGGTGAATCGTGCGGACGTGAAACTTGGGCAGTAAGACGAACTCGAAGTCGACTTGGCCCCGCAAAACACGGGGTCATTCCGACAAGCTCATTTTCAGCATTGGCTTGAAGCCACAACTCGGCTCCGCAATCGGACGACCATTTCCAATAGACGCCACTCGGCGACCTCAGCGGAGTTGCCGTCGGTCCAACGCGGTCCACGAGCGCTGCAAATTCGCTTTGATCACGTACAGGAAACCCGATTGATGAGAGATGACTTGGCATATCTTGCGAAGTGCCGGCTTCCGCTAGGAAAACGTGTAATGATTCATCTGGATCCTCGTGTATTGAATTCCCGTGGTGCGCTCCAATTCGCGAAGAACGGCTGGGTGGCACTGGCGTGTCGCCAGTGCGAATCGAGGTACCGCGCCATTAATACTCATTTCCCGTCGCCTTGCCCTCCAGGTTCGCGCTGCCGCTAAACGTCTTGCGCACCCGCCGCTCGGCGATTTCGGCGGCGAGGCGGGCCAGCGCCTGGTCGATCGGCATCGCGCCGAGATCGCCGTCGATCCGGTCGCGGACGCTCACCATGCCGCTTTCGGCGTCGCGCGGGCCGACGACGAGCATGTAGGGAATCAGCTCTAGCTGCGCGTCGCGGATTTTTGCGCCGAGCTTCTCGGGCCGGTAATCGCCTTTGACGCGCAGGCCGGCGGAGCGGAGCTTTGTTTCGATTCCGCGGCCATACTCCTCGCTCTTCTCGCTCACCGTGATCACGCGCACTTGCTCGGGCGCGAGCCACAGCGGAAACGCCCCCGCAAAGTGCTCGATCAACACGCCAATGAACCGCTCCATCGAGCCCAGCGGCGCACGGTGGATCATCACCGGCTGGTGCATGTGATTGTCCTGGCCGACGTATTCGAGTTTGAAACGGGCCGGCAGGTTGTAGTCGAGCTGCACCGTGCCCAGCTGCCACTCGCGGCCGATGCAGTCGGTCACCACGAAGTCGGCCTTCGGGCCGTAAAACGCCGCTTCGCCCGGCTCTGGTGTGTAGTCGATCTTGAGGCGCGAGCAGACCTCTTCGAGCGAGTTCTGGGCCCGCTCCCAGACGTCCGTTCCACCCACGTACTTGTCGCTGGCCGGATCGCGGAAGCCCAATCGCACGCGATAGTTCGACAGGCCCAAGCAATTCAGCACGAACTGCGTCATCTCGATGCAGCCGCTGAACTCGGCCGGCACCTGGTCTTCGATGCAGAACAGGTGTGCGTCGTCCTGGGTGAAGCCGCGGACGCGGGTCATGCCGTTGAGCTGGCCCGTCTTCTCGAAGCGATAGACCGAGCCGAACTCGGCCAGCCGCAGCGGCAGCTCGCGATAGCTCCGCCGCTCGGACTTATAGATCTGAATGTGGTGCGGGCAGTTCATCGGCTTGAGTAGGTACGCCTCCTGCTCGTTGAACCACTCGCGAATGACGTGCAGCTTGTCTTCGTCGGTCGTCGCCTTACCAAAGCCTGGGAACGAATTGGGCACGAGCCCCTCGTTCAGCTTCAGCGTCTCCTGGAACATGCTGACGAACTTGCCGGCGCTGATCTTCTCCTGAAACAGCAGATAGAAGAGCTGCTGGACGCTCTGCATGAGCGGGTCGAGATAGAACGGCGGGAACTGGCTGTCCATGTAGTAGGGAAAGTGCCCGCTCGTCTGGTACATCTGGATGCGGCCAATGTGGGGCGTATAAACCGGCAGGTACGCCCGACGGGTAAGCTCGGCCTTGATGAACTCCTCGAGCTGCGAGCGGATCATGGCCCCTTTGGGCAGCCAGAGGCACAGGCCCGGCCCGACGTCGTTAGAGATCGTAAAGAGCTGGAGGTGCTTGCCCAGCGTGCGATGGTCGCGGCGCTTGGCCTCTTCGATCTTTTTCAGATGCTCTTCCAGCTCTTCTTTCGTGAAAAATGCAGTGGCATAAAGCCGCTGAAGCTGGGCATTGTTGGCGTCCCCTTTCCAATAGGCCCCGGCAATCGAGAGCAGCTTGTACGCGCCAATCGCCTTAGGGCTAAGGACGTGCGGCCCGCGGCAGAGGTCGATGAATTCCCCCTGGCGATAAAACGACATCGAGGCGTGGTCGGCGAGGCCCGTGTTGATGTGCTCGACCTTGTATTTCTGGTCGAGGCCCTGACAGATTTCGAGCGCCTTGGCGCGCGGAGTCTCGATCCGCTCGAACGGCTCGTCGAGGTCGATGATTTTCTTCATCTCGGCTTCGATTGCCGGAAAATCTTCGTCGCGCAGCGGCTCGGGGATTTCGAAATCGTAATAGAAGCCCCCTTCGACGGTCGGCCCAAAGGCGAGCTGCACGCCCTTTTTGAGCCGCATCACCGCCCGCGCCATGACGTGGGCCGCGGAATGCCGCATCACAGCCAGAGCAGCCGGATCCTTGGCGGTAAGAATTTTGAGGCGAACTTCCCCGCTTTCAGGGAGGCGAAAATCGAGGCCGACGGTTTTGCCATCGACTTGGGCGGCCACGGCCGCCTTGGCCAGGCGCGGGCCGATGGCCGCGGCGACCTCTTTGACTTGGACTGAACCGGGGAATTCCTTGCTATTACCGTCGGGCAGTATGACCTTGAGCATCGGTGGAAGGAGCGAGTGAAACAGCCGATCGGGCGGCGTCGATACAAAGGACGGCCAGAGGCCCGGCGCTTCGGTCGTAAAGTATAGGGGAACCGAGAGTTGCAGGCAGCGGCAGGTTCGTAGCCATTGCGGATTGCGGATTGGAAAGCCGGAATGTCTGCTTATTCGCAGTCCGCAATCCGAAATCCGCAATCGAGAACCTCCTATTGACCTTGCGTTTCCATAGGTCAAGATTGGTCGCTGGGGCGGTTAGCTCAGTTGGTTAGAGCGCCACGTTGACATCGTGGAGGTCACAAGTTCGAGTCTTGTACCGCCCACTTTGAAGCCTGCTTGTGGCTGATGCCCAAGAGCATGAAGTGCCCGCCAAGAAAGATGGCGGAAATCCTGCGACCGGTGCTTGGCACGTTAATGATTTGGCCCGTCGCCGACGTCGATTGACACAAGCGATGGAAAGCTTGGGCCGCCGAGCCGCGGCGGTGGGGACCGCAGCCTTACATCGTGCCGCTCGTCGAGCAACGGCTCGATCCGCCGTGGAACGTGCCGCCGGCTGAGTGGCCGCGGCACGTCGAGATACCTGCGATTGATTAGCGGTGCGCGACCAGCTTAGCGCCGCCCTCCGGGCGCTGCCACCGGCGCTGGAGCGGGGGGTAGCTCGCCAGTGCTTGGAGTCGAAGCCGCCGGAACACCGAGCGGCACTACGGTCGCCGGCGGTGGAACGGCGCCGGGCGCGGCACTAGCCCGCGGCGCGGTCGGCGGCGGCGGAGCATACCTCGGCACGGTCGTTCCCGGAACGCCAGGTGGCACGGGGTAAGCGTTCGCTGGGAAGGGGGCCGGCGGCTGGCCGGGGAGACTCTCCTCCCAGCCCAGCTCATCCACCCCGCCAGTAAGTGCCTCGAGCCGGCGATCGACAATCGACTCCTTGGCCGTGTCGCGCTTCTTGAGCGTGTCCTTGAGCTTGCCCAGCCGCTCTTCGATCTTGGTGATCTCACGGTTCCGACGCTGCTGCTGGAGGTCGAAAACCTGGATCAACTTCTCGCGGAGCTTTTTCTTGGCGTCGGCTTTCTCGCTGTCCGAGCCACCCTGGGACGAAGCGGCCAGCGCGCGGGCCTCCTGAGCCGCGGATTGTTCCTGGGCGAGGAGCTTCTGTGTTTCGGGATCACTCTGGGCTGCTATAACGCCGTAACCGCCGGCATATTGCGGGGTGGCATAGAACGTGCGGCCATCGCTCGTGATCCAGTTGCCGGCGCCCGACTCATTCGGCGACCGCTGCATCGTGCGCAGCACTTTGCCGTCGGGCGTTCGCTCGATAAACGTATTGTCCGGGCCGGCTTCGACGATGGTCGGCGGTCTTTGGACCGTGTCTGCTGGAGCCTGCCCGCCGGCGCGCAGCGCGAATAGGCCCACCGCGCCGGACAGCGCGGCCAGGCTCACAACAAGAGTAAAGCGAAGGTTCATACTAGCTCCTTGATGGAAGAGGGAATCGTTAACGCTCGTTAGGCCGGACTTTTATTTCGTCCCATGGTTGACGGGGCGCAGTGGTGGGAGGGGCCTTGGACTGGAGATCCGCCTTTTGGGGCGCTAGCTCGAGTTCCAGGGACAAAACTTGTACTTCGATCTCCGATAACGCTTGTGAAAGAGGGACGCCCGCCCAGGTCTCATGGGCGGAGAGTTCCAGTGCCGCGGTGTCTCGCGCGGCTTGTGCCACCTCACTGGCCAGCGCGGACTCGGCGGCGCGGAAATCAGCGAGCAGGTCCCGACTTGTAAAGGGGTACGGAATTGCCCGAGGCCCAGCCGCGGGGGCGTCCCCTTGCGCCCCGCGATCGGCGTTGGCTGGACCGGTGGTGCGCGGAGCGGTGGCCGATCCTGTCTTGCCAGCGCTCGCCTCAAGCCAGGTATTGAGGGAAATCCCTAGCAGTGCAACTACAAGCAACGTGCTCGCCACGGCAACGCCTGCGACCCACGGTCGCAGCCGCGGCCGCGCGGCGCGTGTGCTGTGCGGATTGGTGATTGTCTTCGGAGGCAGAATGACCGTTGGCTGGGCCAGATGGGCGAGCCATTGCTTCAAGAGGTCGGCAACTTCAGCCGCGGATTGGAAGCGATCGGCCGGCGATTTGGCCAGCAGTTTCGCAATGATCGCCGCCAGCCACACTGGCACGTCAGGGTTGATTTCGCGGACGTCTCGCGGATCGTCGTCGCAAATTCGCCGCAGCACGGCGAGGGTCGTTTCGGCCCGAAACGGCGGCCGGCCCGAGCACATCGCGTACATCACGCTCCCCAAGCTGAACAAATCGGCCCTGGCGTCGATCGGCTCGCCGCGGGCCTGCTCGGGAGCCATGTACTGCGGCGTGCCGGCAATGAAGCCGCTCTGTGTCTGGCTGGCGTCATCGACGGCCCGCGCCAGGCCGAAGTCGGTGATCCGCACCCGCTCGCAGCCGTTTTCGAGCAGGATGTTGGCCGGCTTGATGTCGCGGTGCACCAGGCCCTGAGCGTGGGCGGCGGCCAGCCCCTCGGCGGTTTGCATGGCGATTCGCAGGACCTCGCGCGTTTCGAGCAGGCCGCACTCGTCGAGCCGGTCCTGGAGCGAGCGGCCGGTGACCAGCGGCATGACCAGGAATGGCGTCGGCCCGCTCGCTTCGACCATATGAATCGGGATCACGTGGTCGTGAACCACGGCCGCCGCGGCCTTGGCTTCGAACTCGAATCGCTTGCGAGCGGCGGCACTCGCGGCCAGGTGGCCGGCCAGCACCTTGATCGCCACGCGGCGATCGAGCGCGGGATCCTGCGCCTTGAGCACGATCCCCATGCCGCCGCGACCAATAACCTCTTCGATTTCGTAGTTGCCCAACCGGCCGAGCATGCCGGGTCGGTCGGATGGCGAGAGAAAGTCGAGCGGTGGGGAATCATTGTCGTCCGATGCAGTGGGCACACCCCGTGTGCCGTTGCCGGACGTGTCATGGTTGCCGGACGGCACGCGGAGCGTGCCTACTACGTGGCTATCATCGACCGCCACGAGCTCTTCCGACGAGCTGAGGAACGTCTGAGCCTCTGACCACCACTGGCCTCCCCCGGCGAGCTGCTCCAGCTCGGCGCGACAGTGCGGACACCCTTGCAGGTGCTGCGAAAGTTCGTCCGACTGCGCAGGCAGCAGGAGATCGGCCAGAGCCAGCTCGAGCTGCCGGCGATCACACAATTGAATGCGGGCGACCATATTCACTCCTCCTCTCCGGCTAGCTCTTGCACGCGGCTTCGCAGGCGGGCGAGCACGCGGCTGCGGGCGATATAGACGGCGCCGGTACTCATCCCCAGTTCCGCGGCGACGGCGGCAACCTCGCGGGCCAGCACGGCCGTTTGCCAGAAGGCCTGCCAGGTTGAGCGGCTGAAATCGCGCTCGATGGACCGGGCGGCGAGCTGAAATAACCGGCGGCGATACTCGGTGTCGATTTCGCGGGTGTCCCCCTCGGGGGCGTCAGGCTGAATTTCCAGGAGCCGTTGGATATCGCTGCCGCCGGCGGCCCGGCCGTGCCGCTGCTGGTAACGCAGCGAATTCACGAGGCGGTTGCGGGCAATCCGATACAGCCAGCCGCGAAACGACCCGCGGGCCGGATCGGGGGTCCACTGGCGAGCGGCCCCCGCGACGGCCCGAAAGACCTCCTGGCAGAGGTCGCGGGCGTCGGCATCCTGCAAACCCTTCCGCCGGGCAAGCCGATAGACCAGCGGCTCATAGATCCCCAAAAACTCGACCCAAGCAGCGTGGTTCTGCGGGTCGGCAATCCGCAGGAGCAGGCTGTAGCGAGTGGTCTGAGCGGCGTCCATGAGACATCTCTGCCATTACCACACCGGAGCTTGGGGTGATCTTTCAGCAAACTAAGACAGCATGTCTGGCGGGTCAATCGAACTGGCAGGCACCGGAGTACCACTAACGGGTGGATCGACTCTAAATTCCAGGTAGCAGCTCCAAGGCGCCAGCGAGCGACGGTCCGAGGCGCGATCGGCCTACCCTCGCCGCTTGAATGGGAATAAGTCGCCCGCCCAGGCGCGAACGTAACGGTGGAGTCGCACTCGTAGCGGCCATTCCGTCGTCGGAATCCCCAAAAAGTGGATTGACGATTGCAGGGCGAGCCACTTAGTTTGAGGATTGGAAATTACCGCCGGAGCGGCCGGACGTCAGTCAGTCGTCCACGGCCGCTCCGCGTTGTTTTGTAACGAGCATCGTCCATTGCCGCTATCCGCGTGCGCGCGACTCGCGGTCCCGCTGTCCGGCAAACAACCTCGTGTCCGACGTTTTCGAAGGGCCCTCCAGGAAATGACTACGAGAAACAGTCTGATCGTGATCTTGATTTTCATGCTGGCCACGACGCTGGCGAGCTTCTTCTATAACGGCCCGCGAGCCGTGGCCCAGGAGGCAGGGGCTGGCGCGGCCGCTCCAGCCGCCCCTGCTGCGGGCGCACCAGCCGCGGGTGAGCCGAAACCTGTCCAGAAAAGCCGCTTCATCTGGTTCATACAATCGTCGGGTCTGATCGGGTTGGGTATTCTGATCCTGTCGATTTACTTCGTGGCCACGATCATTCGCCTATTTATTGAATTGCGGCCCATCGTGGCGATGCCCCCCGAAGAGGTCGCCCAGGCCGAGACGCTCCTCCAAAGTCGCGACTATCAGGGACTGTATGACTTCGCGAGCAAAAGCCATACGTTCTATTCGCGGCTGGTGAGCGTGGGGATCGCCGAATTGCCCAGCGGCTTGACCGAGGCTCGCGAAGTGATGGACCGGACCGCCGACGCAGAAACGGTCGATATGGAACGCAAGATCAGCATGCTGGCGGTGATCGGGACGCTGGGGCCGATGATCGGCCTGGTGGGCACGCTGAAAGGGATGATCGCCAGCTTCGCGGTGATCGCCCTTTCCGACACGCAAATGAAGGCCAGCCAGGTGGCCGAAGGCATTTCCGAGGCGCTCCTGCTGACGTTCGAAGGGGTCGCCTTGTCGGTCCCCGCGATCTTCTTTTTCGCCGTGTTCAAGAATCGCGTCGCCAAGATTTCGGTCGAGACGCTGCTGGCCGCCGACGAGCTGGTCCGCCGTCTCGTTCAGCAAGCCAAGCAGAAGCCCGGCCCGGCCGCCCACGGCGCCCCCGTCGCGGCCCGGGCATAACGCACCACTCACCACTTACGACTCAGCACTCACTACAGCCCGGTGAGTGACTCCGAGAGTTCGCAATGTCCTCATTGTCCCATGGCTCCAGCGCGGAGCCCAACCTCACGCCGATCCTGGACATGGTATTCCAGTTGATCACGTTCTTCATGCTCGTGATCAACTTCAAAGCAGCCTCGATGGACCTGGATCTCAAGCTGCCGGTCATGGGTTCGGCTCGCCCGGTCGATAGTGGCGGCAAAGACGATCTCTTGGTTCTTAATATCAACTCCGAGGGGAAGCTGAAGGTCTATGGCCAATTGATTGCCAACGTCGATGGCTACATCCGCCAGGAAGCGGGCGCCAGCCTGCTCGTCGCCCGCGAGAAAAACCCGAATGCCAAAGTCGATGACCTGCCCAGCATCGTCGTGATCCGGGCCGATAAGGCCACGCCGTTCAAGATGCTCAACCAGGTCATCACGACCTGCCAGACGCACGGATTTCGGAATTTTGCCCTCAAGGCGATGAACAAGGCAGACGGAACATAGCGCTGACGCGCCACGCGACGGACAAACCAGGTACTCAGTACTCAGTACAGAGCACCAGCCGCAGCGATCAACTCGGAAACCGAATCCACTCCGTCAATGCGAAAAAAGAAACGCAAACAAGAAGACGTCGAGCTCAACGTGACCGCCATGCTCGACATGGCGTTCCAGCTGTTGACATTCTTCATCCTCACCTTCCGCCCCGCGCCCGTCGAAGGTCAGGTGCTCTTGCGAATGCCTTTGCCGCAACCGGTGGCAGGCGTGCGATCGGGTGAGATGGCCGGTGATCGTGCGAGCAATCCGAGTCCCTTGGCAGAATTGAATACCTTGGTGATCTCGGCCGTGGCGAACGAAACCGGTGGCCTCAGGCAGCTTGCCATTGGCGAGACTACGATGAGCAACAGCCTCAGCACGCTGGACAGCAAGCTCGGCAAACTGCTGGGCGATGAAGGGAGTGCCTTCCAGCAGGTGATCATCCAGGTCGATTCACGGCTCCGCTACGAGGAATTGATGCAAGTGATCGAAGTCTGCACGCGGCAGAAATTGCCCAGTGGCCAACCGCTCACAAAACTCAGCTTTGTCGAGGCTGCTTAGCATCCCAGGTCGATATGCGCAAGAAAAAACGCAAGCAAGAAGACGTCGAGCTCAACATCACCGCCATGCTTGACATGGCGTTCCAGCTCTTGACGTTCTTCATCCTCACCTTCAAGCCCGCGCCAGTTGAGGGTCAGGTCCTCCTCCGCATGCCCCCGCCCCAGCCGGTGACCAACGTCAATGCGGGCCAGAAGGCGGGCAGTGATGCCAGCAACACCAATCCGGTGCAGGGGCTCAATACGCTCATCATTACCGCGATTGCGAACAATAACGGCGACATCAGGCAGCTTGCGGTCGGCGAAACGACCATGAGCAATAGCCTGGGCGCCCTCGGTCAAAAAGTCGGCCAGCTCCTTGGCGACGAGGGGAGCGCCTTCGACCAGGTGATCATCCAGGTCGATTCGCGGCTGACGTATGAAGCCCTGATGAAAGTCATCGATGTCTGTACGCAGCAAAAGCTGGCCAACGGCGAACCGCTGTCGAAGCTAAGTTTCGTGGAACTGCCCACCGCTCCAAACTAGCCCGAAGCGTTAGCGAGGATTCCTCGCCGACGCTTCTCGGGTTGGTCATTGGGAGATCAAGCCATTCGTACCGTCGATCGAGTGCGAGCATCCGGTTTTCGGCCTGGCGGCGGCCTGCGGCTGATGAGCATGATCACCATGCTCGTGGTCCTCGGGCTGATCATCGCCAAGGCCGCCCAGCCGGGCACTTGGGCCTGGCTGGCCAGCGACGAGCAGGGGGCGACGAAAGAGCCCGTGGCCAAGACGAAGGCCGAGGCGCCCGCTGGTGCCTTGCCGCTCGGTATCCGGCCCGTGGCAGCCCAAGCCTCTGAAACCGTCGCTGCCGGTCCTACCGATCAAGACATTGAGGAGCAGGACGGAGCGGCCGAGCAGTTCATGGCCTTAACCGACGGCGGCATCGAGCTGGGAAAGGAAGAAATGCCTGCCTATTGGCGGCTATTTAGTTGGACGCAGCACCAATCCACCGCCCAGCTCGAAAAGCGGGCCAAGCGCGAGTTCGTTTTCAACCAGTTCATGCGCGATCCCGACGAGCAGCGCGGCAAGCTGTTCCACATCGAATTGAACGTCCGCCGTGTGCTTGCGTATGACGCGCCCGAGAACAAGGCGGGCGTGAAGAAGGTCTATGAAATCTGGGGCTGGACGACCGAGTCGCAGGCCTGGCTTTACTGCGTTCTCACGCCCGAGCTTCCTCCAGGGATGCCCCAGGGCGCCAACATCTATGAGCGGGCAACGTTCACCGGCTATTTTCTCAAGGTTCAAGGCTACCACGCCGCCGGCGCCGGCCCTCGCGACAAGCCACTTTCGGCTCCGCTGCTCATCGGTCGCATTTCGTGGACGCCTTCGGCGCTGGCCGCCGCACAAGCCGAGACCGATTGGGATTGGCTCGCCCGACAGGC
>Ga0065705_10104793_pt1 | contig 11114 bp, 10 predicted proteins | sample SwibulcommuniRL2_FD_59092 | JGI IMG/M metagenome (GOLD analysis project Ga0065705, IMG submission 59092) | Bulk soil microbial communities from switchgrass field near Rose Lake, East Lansing, Michigan, USA - RL2 Bulk Soil v2 (version 2) | ecosystem: Environmental > Terrestrial > Soil >... | reverse complement strand
ACCGCCGGAGGAACTTGCGGTGGCACAGGTTTAGGTCCGATTGGCGCGGCGGGGGCGACTGAGCCAGGGCCATTGACTGCCACCGAGGGCGCGGATTTTTCCAGCTCCTCCACCCGCAACAACCGTGCTTTCGCCTGCAGGGCTTCCGGTGAGCCGGGGGCCAGGGTGAGGACTTTTTGGAAAAAGAGCTTTGCCTCGGGATATTTTTTAAGCCGCATGAAGGCGAGCCCTTGCTTATAGACGGCTTCCTTCACCTTGGGATGTTGGGGAAATTTTTCGTTCAATTTTTGAAATTCGCTAATCGCCTTGATGTAATCGCCGAGCGAATAATATGACTCCGCGACCCAAAATTGGGCGCTGCCCGCGGATTCGCTTTGGGGATATTTTTTTAGAAAACCCAAAAACCCCGAGGCGGCCGCATTGAAATCTTGGGCGTTGACCAGGCTAAGCAGAGATTGAAATTCTTCGAATTCGGAGGACGCGCTTGGCGAGGGAGCTTTGGCACCCGGCGCCGGGGCAATGGGAGGAAGCGGCGCGCCCGGCTGGGATTTGATTTCCTTCACCAGCTTCAAAACTTGATCCACCTTGTCTTCCAAGGCCGAGACCCTGAGATCAAGGTCCTGGTAGACCTTATCCGACTCTTGTTGAACGTATTTCGAGGAGTCCAGGGTTCCGCGGATCGATTGGAAATCCTGTTGAATCTGGGTCAAAAGACTCATCGCTCGCGCGACGTCCTGGTAATTTTTTTGATTGGTGCTGACCAAGGTGTCGACTTTTTCCCGAAGCTCCAGAACTTCAGAGCGTCGCTGCGCCCAGGCGGGGGCGGCGTTGAATATACCTTCCCCGGCCAAGGCGAGAAACAGGGCAAGTCGGTAGATCTTATCATCCATAGAATGGTTCTCCCCCAAAAAAAAACCACGAAGGATGGATACGCGCGAGCGCCCTCTCCGTGGTTTTAAAATCTCAAGGCCTGCGAATATTTATTTGCGTCCTTTAAATTCGTCCCGCCGGTTCATCGCCCAAGCGGCCTCGTTATGTTGCCCGTCCAATGGGCGGCTCTCCCCATAACTGACCGTCGAGAGGCGATCCGCGGAAATTCCCAGGTTACTCAGGTAACTTTTCGCCGAAACGGCACGGCGTTCCCCGAGGGCCAAATTGTACTCTTCGGTGCCCCATTCATCGGTATTTCCTTCAATGATCACGTTGACGCGCGGATTGGAGCTGAGCCAAGTGGCATGGCGGTCCAGGATTTTCGCATCCTGGGCACGGATATTGTACTTATCGAAATCGAAGTGGACCATCTCCAGGTTGAGATTTTCGGCGGTGACGTCGCTCGAGGCGACCGGCCCCTTTTTTTGGCAAGCCGTGCCGGTCATCAGAACCCCAACGGTGAGTCCAATAAACGTCCATGTTTTATATTGAGGTTTCATCACTCCTCCTTGCATTAGCAAACCGCAGGTTGAAAAATTCGAGGCGGTGGCATAATAAATTTCATTAACTTTAAGAATCACGACGCAGCACGTCAAGCAATAAAACGCCGGGCCACGCCCGATCGGCCCCCAGTTTCCATGAAAAATTCAAAGACCAACATTCATCTCGTTCAATTCGCTTCCTTCAACGGCCAACCTTTGCAAACGCTGCGCCGGGTCCAAGCCATGCTGCGGAGCTTCCGCCCGCGCGCCGGGGACTGGGTGCTGTTTCCCGAGATGTGGCCCTCGGGCTTTTTGCTGGAAGACGTGCAGCGGCAAAAGATCGAAAACTCGTTTTGCTACCATTGGCTCAAGCAATACGCCCGGCGGCACCGTTGTTACATGGTGGGTTCGATGCTGGAGCTTTCAAAGAAACTCAGCTTCAACTCGGCCTATCTGCTGGGCCCGCGGGGCCAGCTGCTCGCGCGGTATCGAAAAATCCATCTGTTCCGCCTGGGAGAGGAGCATCGCAAATTCAAGCCGGGAGAAAAGGTGGTCGCCTGCCAGGCGCCGCCCGCGAAGGTGGGGCTGGCGATTTGCTATGACCTGCGATTCCCGGAGTTGTTTCGCCAGCTGTCGCTCCGGGGGGCGAAATGGGTGATTATCCCCAGCGCCTGGCCCAAAGCTCGTCTCGACCATTTTCATACCCTATTGAAGGCCCGAGCGATTGAGAATCAATGCTTCGTCATCGGAGCCAACAAGATCGGACACCATGATTCCGGAATCGCTTACGGAGGACATTCCGCAGCCTTCGGCCCTTGGGGGGAGAAGTTGGGGGAGTTATCTTCAAAACCCGGGATATTGTCCCTTTCGCTGGATTTTTCCGAAGTGCGCCGGGTTCGCCGGGAATACCCTTTCCTAAAAAGCCGCATCCTGGGATAGTAGCCATAATGACGACCTCTGCCAAACAGGAGAAGCGCCTCTACCCCCGCCGGCCAATTCGCACCCAAGTGGTGTTCGAGAACGAGGATTCCGAGGGGGTGTTATATTTTTTCTCCACTGATATCAGCGCGGGCGGCCTCTTTCTTGAAACCGACATACCGATCCGCCTCGGCACCCAGGTATTTCTTCGTTTCAGCCTGACTGCCCGTGCCAAGCCGATTCAGGCGACCGGCGAAGTGGTGCGGGTGATGCGAGAAGAAAACGTCAAAGCGGGCAAGGGCAAGGTGGGAGTCGGAATTCACTTTGTCTACATCCATCCCTTGGATCGCGAGCTCATCCAAGAATTCATCCATCAGGCCGGAAATTGATCCCGGCGAAAAAGCTCAGCTCGCAAATAACAAATCCCCCAATTCCTTGAGTCCCCCCAGGTCATGAACGTCGTGGTCGAGCTCAGGAAGCGTCTTCAACATCAATCCCTGCTTATTGAGCTTTAGCTTCTCCTTGAACTTCAAAAGCTCCGCCTGGTCTCTTTCATAGAGATTGTTGAAAAAGCGGCGCAGCTCTTTGTACTCGTCCCGGGCCTGCGCGGTGACCGCAGGGGTCTCGGCCAGCGCTTCCGGCCGCAGCAACTGCACCCGATTAAAGACGAAGCCGGAGAATGGCAGGCTGTACTCGTTGATCTTTTGGTAAAAATACGCCGCTTCGCGCAGCGGGATGGGTTGGGGCGAGCAAATGAGAATGAAACTGGTGCGCTCGTCGTGGAGCAGGCGCCCGACTTTCTCCGCCCTTTCCTGAAAGCCCTCGAGCAGGCCAGAAGTGGACACCAACATCTCCGAAAGGTCCTGTAGAAACTCGAACCCCGCCACCCGATCGAAACTTTTAAGGACGCGCCGCATCGATTGGTCGATCCAGCGCAGCCCGGCTCGGCTGACAAACAGCGAAGGCTTGAGGAACCACTTCATGACGCTGTTCCCGATCATCTCGCTCATGCGTTTCGGAGCGTCCAAAAATTCCAGGGCATGCCGGGAGGGAGGCGTGTCCAGCACGATCAGGTCATAGTCGCGCTCCTGGGCGATCTCATAAAGCTTTTCCATCGCCATGTATTCCTGGGAACCCGCGATCATATTGGAGAGGTGCTGGTAGAGCTTGTTCTGCAGGATGGCATCGGCCTTTTGCCGGTCGGGGGCGTATTTCAGGATGATTTCATCGAAGGTGCGCTTGGTATCCAACATCATCGCGAACAATGGCGCCTTAACCGTCACGCCCGCTTTTTTTAATTCGGCGGCGGGAATTTCCTTCTCACGGTAGTCGATTTTTTGAATTCCGAGCGAATTCGCAAGGCGCTTCGCGGGGTCGATGGTCAGAACGATCGTCTTAAGCCCTTGTCGGGCCGCGAACAAGGCCATGGCTGCCGCCGTCGTGGTCTTTCCGACCCCCCCCGATCCGCAGCAGATCAACACTTTCTTTTGACTAAGCAGTTCCCGCAACAAGGCTAAGCCCTCCCCTTTTTCCCGGAAAATAATTCCCGCAGCCTGCCGCACAAGGCCTGTGCGATTTCCAAGGGACGGTGAGTCTGGTATACCAAGGGCAACTCATAGCAAACGCTGGCCGGAAGGGAGGTTTGCAATTTGTCGAGGTAGTATTGGTTTTGACTTTGCCGCTTTTTATATACCTGCAACGCCACAAGGTTTGGGGCCTTCTTGGATAATTCTTTCAGGGCTTCATCACTCACGAGCTTCGGCCAAACCGAGTTCATCAGCACCGGACCCAATTGGACTTTCGCCTCGGATTCGAGTTTTTCCGCCATTTCAAGCGCCTCGTTGACCGGCATCTCCTCGGGCAGGGTCGCCAACCAGGTCATGGTCAGGGAGGAATTTTGCAAAAGCTGCAGTATCTCCTCCGCCTTGCTCTTTAATGGCCCGATCCTAACTGCATCGGCCACCACCCTGGCGACCGTCAATAGCGACAGGCCGTGGCCGGTGGCCGGGGCGTCGACGATGACCAAATCGAAGTTTTTCTTGGGACCGAAACCAGGAGGAGAAGAAACCAAGGACCAGATCTTTCCGATGGTCAAAAGCTCATGCAAACCGGGCGCTGCGTCGATGAAATGCCTAACATAACGATTGTTAAATACCGTATTATAGATGACCTTCAGCTTGACCTGCTGGAGAACGTATTCCTCAAAGGCCTGCTCCGCGGTCAGTTGGACCAAATAAAGGTTCTCCCGCACCCTCGCCGGCTCATAACCGACCCGGCCTTTTTCCAGGATCTCCCCGAGGTGGGTGAGCCCATGGGTTTCCACCACCAAGGTGCGGAACCCCTGGGAGGCAGCGAACAGGCCCAGGGCGGCCGTTAGGGTCGTTTTGCCGACACCGCCCTTGCCCGTGACGATCCAGAGCTTACGCTTGAACAGCGAGGTTGATTTCCAGTCATCCACCATGGGTCGCAACTAACAAAAAAAAACAAATTGGAATATCTAAAACAAAAAAGGGCTGCCCCTTTCGGAGCAAGCCCTTTTTCGAGGGAGGTAAGCTTTTTATAATTAGGCCGCCTTGCGGGAGAGAGTCCCGAGACGCTTCTCGAGGCTGACTATTTTGCGCTCTAATTTCTCGACCTCGTCTTGGGTCGGGATGCTCAGAAGGCCCAAAACTTCTTTACGGGTCTGCAGCAAGGTGCTTTTGGCGCGGTGGATAAAACCATTTTCACTTAATTGGTCCACGAGGTGAACCAGGCTTTTCCGGGCATCTCGGTAAATCCCTTCAACGCCTAGCCGGCCGGGAAGGTTTTCGATTTCCCGAACCACCGAAAGAATTTCGTCGCCCAGACGGCGGACTTCTTTCTCGACTTCTTCACGAGTTTCCGCGGCGATCGAGACGAATTCGCCCTTTTTCAATTTGCTCAATAATTCGTCGAAATTTTTTCTGAGGTCCTTGCGGGAACGCTCTCCTTGCTTGACAATCTTTCGGACTAAGCCCTCGACTTCGCGCTCAAGCCGGTTGAGCACTCCATTGATCTGGCCGATGCCCTGCGCAAGACTTCGCTTAGCGTGCGCAATCTTGCCGAGTTTAACGGCAGGCTGTTTCGCCTGCGCCTTTTTTGTTTTGGATTTCTTCTTTTTTGCCATGAGAGCTCCCTCCGTGATTTGATGGCCTCAATGCGACATCGAGGCTGGCTTGGATTTTTTGCCCCGTTATTTTTGCGGCTAACACAGCGCGTCAAGGGCTGTCAAGCACAATTTTACGCGATGCGTTAGGATTCGACCCCGCGCAAATCGGCTATGCGTAACTGTATGTTTTTACTTCCATTCCACTCATTCCACTGAGGCGCGAAAGCTAGGTCCACCCGGCTTTTCAGCAAGGGAATTTTTTCCGCCAGGCGAAACCCAATCGCTCCCAAACGCCCCGAGGAATTTCCGATTTTGAGGCGCAGGTGGCGCTCCCCTACCACGCGGCTCTCATGGACGCTGACGCCGCGAAGTAGAAACAGCGGTTCGGGATTTCCCAGTCCAAATGGCTCGAGCCGAGCGAATTCCTCGAGGAGTTTTTCGTTGATCCAATTTAATTCGGATTCAGCATCGAGCTTGATCGCCGGGAAAAAATCTTCGGCCTTCAATTCGCGGCGCACCAATCGGTCGAAGCTCGAGATGAATCCGTCGAGCTCGGCTTCGTGCAGCGAAAGGCCCGCGGCATAATGGTGGCCGCCGTACTTAATCAAATGGGCGGAACATTCTCGCAGCGTCTCGACCAAGTTGAGCCCCCGAATGGAACGAGCCGAACCCTTCAGCCCCGCCGCATCCCGAGTCAAGACAATTGAAGGCAGATGGAATTTTTCCACCAGCCGGCTGGCCACGATCCCCACCACTCCGGAGTGCCAACCTGCATCGAACACGACCAGGGAGCGATACCGCTCACAGAGCCGGTCCTGCTCGACCTTGGCAAGCGCGGCCTGTACGATGTCGTCCTCCAGCGTCTGCCTCGCCTGATTCGCTTCGTTGAGGACCTTGGCAAGTGCGGCTGCCTCCGCGGAATTATCGGAGAGCAGAAGCCGCACTCCAGTGGCCGCGTCTTCCAACCTTCCTACCGCGTTGATCCGGGGTCCCAGGCGAAATGCGACCTGCTCGGAGCTGACCGTATCGCTCACCCCCGCGACCTCCATCAGGGCGCGGAGCCCCGGACGCGGTGCGCGCTCCAGCACCTTCAGTCCTTCGCGCACCAGAATGCGATTAATGCCGGTCAAGGGAGCCATGTCTGCGATGGTACCGACCGCGACCAGGTCCAAGGACAATCTTAAATTGGGCTCCACGTCCGCCAACATGCCTCTATCTCGCAGCGCCTTGCGAAGCGCCACGGTCAGATAAAAAGCGACCCCGACGCCCGCCAATTCTTTGCCGCCAAAGGGGTCGCCGACCCGTTTGGGATTGAGAATCGCCGTCGCCTGGGGAAGTTGCGGGGGTACCTCATGGTGGTCGGTGATGATGAGGTCGATTTGCAGATCCTTTGCGACTTGGGCCTCGTGGACTGCGGAGATTCCATTGTCCACCGTGATGAGGACTCGAGTACCGCGCGCCTTGAGGGTCTGAAGCGCGCCAGTATTGAGGCTGTAGCCTTCGTGCAGGCGGTGCGGGATGTAAAAATCGACCCTGGCTCCGAGGGATTGAAAAAAGTGGACCAGCAAGGCGGTCGCGGTGGTGCCGTCGACGTCATAATCGCCGTAAATCGTGATTTGCTCCTTGTTTTGCAGAGCCAAAATCAAGCGCTCGACCGCCCGATCCATATCTAACAGTAAAAATGGGTCGGGAAGCTGCGCCAGGGAGGGCTGCAGGAATTTTTCAATGCCCTCGGTGGTGACGAAGCCCCGATTGATCAAGACCTGGGCGATCAAAGGGGAAATTTTGTGCTGCTGGACGATGGATTCGACAAGATGAAGGTCAGGTTCGGGAAGGATCCATTTCTTTTGCAATCAAGACCCCTAAGTACTGGCCACCGCGGTTTTTTTCTTGCCGAGACCAAAACGGTGGCCGTGCCGCTTTAAAAAGATAAAAACCGGGCAAGCGATGAAGACTGAGGAATAGGTGCCGGTAACCACCCCGAATATCATCGCGAAGGCGAAGTTTTGCAGGTCACCCTCGGCGCGGAAAAACAAGACCGCAACTACGAAAAAAACAGTCAAGGAGGTGATGATGGTTCTCGCCAGGGTTTCATTGATGCTCATGTCCACCAAAGACACCAAGTCCATTCCCTTGTGCTTGACCATGTCCTCACGCACCCGGTCGAAAATGATGATCGTGTCATTGATCGAGTAGCCAATGATGGTTAAAAAAGCTGCAACGACCGTCAGGTTGACTTCCCTGCCGAACAAGGCAAAGGCGCCCAATGCGATCAAGACGTCATGAATCAAGGCGGCGATACCGCCGATCCCAAAATAAACGTCGAACCGGAAGGCCATATAGATGAGGATGATCACCCAGGCCCAGACGACCGCATAGATGCCCTTGGTCATCAGTTCTTTACCCACCTTAGGACCGACGTATTCTTCTTTAATCAGCGAGACTTTATCGGCACCCAGCGCAGCCTGAAGCGCCTGGGTGAAGGGCTGGGACATATTCTCCAGTTTGCCTTCTTGACCTAATTTGCTGTCATGAAGGTCACCCTTGATGACGAAAGTTTTTTGGTCATCAATGCCGAATTTTTGAACGACGAAGTGGTCCAACCCCGCCTTATTGAGGATCTCGCTCAACTGCGCCTCGGAAGTCGTCGTCTGAAATTGGTAAACCAAGTTCAATCCGCCCTTGAAGTCCGTCCCGAAATTAAGCCCGTGAGTAAAGAGAAATCCCACGAAGAATAAATTCAAGACGAGGGAGAAGCCGAACAGCCACCAGCGATACTTCATGAATGGAATGTCTTTTTTGAACATTCTCGACATAACTTACCTATATGCTCATATGCTCAATTTTGTGACGTGGCGCTTCGTCAAAAGGTAGTCGTAGGCCAACCGGGTCATGACCACCGCGGTAAAGAGCGTCGTAGCAATACCGATCATGAGAGTCACCGCAAAGCCGCGTACCGGCCCGGTGCCGTATTGGTAGAGAACCACGCCCGACAAAAAGGTCGTCAGGTGTCCGTCGACCACCGCGCGGATCCCGTTTTTATATCCGTTTTCGACCGCGGCCTTGACAGTTCGGCCGGCCGCAAGCTCATCTTTGATCCGTTCCAAGATAATGACGTTGGCGTCGACGGCCATGCCGATGGTGAGCACAATGCCCGCGACTCCGGGAAGGGTTAAAGTGGCGCCGAACAAGGTCAGGCAGGAAAAAATCAGCATGACGTTAATGATAACTGCCACGTCGGCCAAGACTCCGGACCCCTTGTACCACAGGGCCATAAATGTGATCACGATGGCCGCAGCCAATAAGGTGGCGTGAAATCCCCGCTCGATGGAATTTTTACCGAGGGACGGACCTATCACCGTTTTGGTCGCCACTTTGAGGGTGGCGGGCAAGGCTCCCTCGCGGAGCACCACCACTAAGTCTTCCGCCTCCGTCAACAAGGCTTGGTAGTCGCCATAACCCATGGTGATTTGAGCTTCCCCATTTGGAATCGCGCTCTTGATCACCGGCGCTTTGCTGACCGAACCGTCCAGCAAAATAGCGAGGCGTTTTCCGATATTGGCCGAGGTTAAATCGCCGAACAGCTTGGTGCCCGTGGGATTGAAGCTGAGACTGACGTAGGGTTCGTTATTTTGAACGCTGACCTGCGTATTTTTCAGCATTTCGCCCGAGACTTCGACCTTCTTTTTAAGCAGGTAGGGAATGCCTCCCACGACCTTCTTGGTGCCGCTGTCGTATTGGAATTCGAAGGCAACCTCGCTATCCGCGGGGATCTTTCCCTTGAGCGCCTCGTTGATCTGGCCGACGATCTCCTCGGTGTAACCCTCGGGAATTTTGTTTTCGGTGCGGGCGGTTTCGACTAATTCTTTGACCTTGGCATCGGGAATGCTTTCGTCGACGAGTTTAAACTCCAATTTTCCGGCGCGCTTGACCAGACCGATCGCCCGGTCGGGGTCGCGCACCCCCGGCAGCTCCACGACGACCCGGTTCGAACCCAATCGTTGGATGGTGGGCTCGGCCACCCCGTGCCGATCGATGCGATTGCGAATCGTTTCGACCGCTTGCTTGAGCGTCTCGTCCTTCAGTTTCTCCTGGTAGGCCTCGCTTTGCGCAAGAAACAGGGAAGGCATGGAGGGCGCCTGCTGCAGGACGCCTCCAAAAGCCGAAAGGATGGATTGATTTACCTCGTCGGCTGAAGCCTTTTGGTCGAGTACGACGTAGATCTCCCCCTTGTCGAGTTGGACGTCGAGAATTTGCTTTTGACCCTTCGCCCATTGCACCATTTCTTGAAATTTGGCGAGTCGGGCCTCCTCGCTGGAGTCCGCCAATCGATAGACTAGCTGCGGGGGTTTTTCCAACTCCTTGAGGGAATTTCCGTAGATATCCTTAATGTGACTTTGGACCGCGTTGAGGCCTTCGCTATTTTGAAGCACAATAGCGAGGATGCTGGTGTGGGGCAAAACCCGAATCGATTGATAGGGAATGTTCTTTTCTTTTAAAAACCGCTCCAGCTCGCCCACAATGATCTCACTGCGATGGACCAGCGCCTCGTCCACGCTGACTTCCAATTCCAGGTAGATGCCTCCCCGCAGATCCAAGCCCAGGTTGATCTGCTTGTTAGGAAAGAGCTGCACGTACCAGGGAGGCTTATCCCCTTCCTTTTCCGCCTTTTCCCGCAACTCGTTAAAACCGAGCAGACTCGGTATCAAAAGATAAACCGAAAATAGGATTAGGAATAAAGAAAGGTAAGTTTTGAGGCGCCAATTGGAAGGCATAGGTTTATTCGGACTTGGACTCGCTGGTCACGGATTGAACTGCACTGCGGTCCAGCTTGACTTTGCAATTATCGGCGATTTCCACGGTTAGGATATTTTCGGCGACGCCCACCACCCGGGCGTAAATCCCCCCGTTCGTGATGACCTGATCGCCCTTCTTGACGGCCTGGATCATGGCTTGGCGCATCTTGGCCTGCTTTTGCTGGGGACGGATGATTAAAAAGTAAAAGATCGCGAATACCAGGATCAGCGGAAGAAAAAAGCTGGCGGTTTGCGCGGGTCCTTGGGCAGGCGCTCCGGTCGCCTGGGCGAAGGCGTTGGAACGCAGCGTGCCGATTGCGATGAAGGCGGCGGCCATCCAATATTTGAATTTTCGATTAAAGAACATCGGCATCGGCAGCCTCCAGCTGTTGGAAAAATCCCTTTTGAAATTCAGCATATCGCCCCTCACGAATGGCGAGGCGTGCCTGGCTTAACAAACTGAGGAAATAATGTAAATTATGAATTGTATTTAATATCGCGGAGAGGATTTCCTTCCCGAAGCTAAGATGCCTGAGGTAGGCGCGGCTATAATGCCGGCAGGTATAGCAGCTGCAGCCTTCGTCGACGGGCCGTGGATCTTGAGTGAACTCCTGCCGCTTGATGTAGAGCCGGCCTCGCGGGGTGAATAACAATCCATGCCGGGCGCAGCGCGTCGGCACCACGCAATCGAACATGTCAATTCCCAGCCCAATGCAGGTCACGATGTCCTGGGGCATGCCCACGCCCATCAGGTAACGCGGCAGTGAACTCGGCAGTACCGGGGCGGTTTCCGCGGCGATTTGATAGGCCAATTCCATCGGCTCGCCGACCGAGACGCCGCCGATCGCGAAGCCGTCGAAG
>Ga0065705_10104792_pt1 | contig 11117 bp, 16 predicted proteins | sample SwibulcommuniRL2_FD_59092 | JGI IMG/M metagenome (GOLD analysis project Ga0065705, IMG submission 59092) | Bulk soil microbial communities from switchgrass field near Rose Lake, East Lansing, Michigan, USA - RL2 Bulk Soil v2 (version 2) | ecosystem: Environmental > Terrestrial > Soil >... | reverse complement strand
GCCGATTGTCCGCGCATTGTCACGAGTACCAAAGGCAGCACCGCCGCGATGCCGAAGCGGACGCTGACCTGCACGCAATAGGGAGCGACGCGAGATGGCGCGACGGGCGGTGTGTATTATCGGCGGAGCGCAGGGTGGAACGGCCACCTACGACGGGGCTGCGACTAATTATTTGATCCAGACCCCGTCGGGCGTGCTCTATCAGGTCTTTATCGACAACGTGATTGATGTGGTCTTCAAGAAGTCCACCGATGGGGGGCTGACGTGGAGCATCAACACGGTCGTCTTTGCGGGGACGGCGATCAGCCTCGCGGTCTGGTATGACCGATGGAGCGGGCTCTCGACAGACTTGATCCACTGCGCCTATACCGAGACGGGCACGAATGACACCCTCTACCGGACCATTGACGCTGCTTCCTCCGATGCCCTCAGCACCCAGACCGTGATTCATGCGGGCACCTCAGCGGTGGCTGCCGGGAGTTTTCTCACGATCACTCGCACGCGCGGCGGGAATGTCCTCTGCCGGACCCAGATCGATGCCGGAGCGGAAGGGGCGTTCTATCGCCTCACCAATGCGAATGTGCCGAACGGGGCCTGGGCCTCGCGCACGATCAACGAAGCGAATGCCACGCAGGACCAGATGATCCTGGTGCCGGGATTCGCCGCTGATAACCAGGATGCGATTGGGATCTTCTGGGATGCGTCGGCAGATCGGATCAGCCGCCAGCTCTACGATGACTCCGCCAACAGCTGGGCCGAAACGGAATTCGGTGCGCCGATGACCTTTACCGATAGCGTGGCCGCGAGCGGGTGGGCTCATTTCGCGGCGGCGGTGGATCTGACCAACAGCCAGATCCTCGTCGTGGCCTGGAATGCGATTGATACGGCCAATGCCGACTTGACCTGCTGGACGGTGACCGAGTCGGCGATCACGGCCAAGACCGATGTCGTGACGAATAGCACCGATGACCAAGGCTTGTGCGCAATTTCCCTGGACCTGGTGACCGGCTGGTGGACGGTGTTCTATGGGGGCAAGTCGGACGGGAGTGAAACGTATTCCTCGCCGATGAACATGTACTTCAAGGTCTCGAAAGATAGTGGTTCGACCTGGGGCGCAGAAACACAGATCACGCCATCGTCATACAACATGCCGAACCTCTTTTGCTGTCCACGGAAATACCTCGGCGCGGACATCCCCGTCCTGTATCGGGGCGCGGGGCAGGATGAATATGTCGCGATTGTGGATCGGACCGTGCCCCATGCTCGAACGTTGATTGGAGTCTAACCGATGGCTGCACCCTATAATCCGCCGAAGAAGGCCGAAGATTTCAAAGTCCAGATTGGGCTGGAGGATTTTAATAACCCCGGCAACCTGAAGATCGATCCGACGATTGCAGCGGGCGATTTCAAAGTCTCGAAGGACGGGGGAGCCTTGGCCAACCTGAATACCTTGCCGGTGGTGGAACCGTCCGGGAGTGCGCTGGTCACGATCCTCTTGAGTTCGACCGAGATGAACGCGGACGTGGTGAGCGTACAGTGCATCGATCAGACCGCGCCGAAAGAATGGGCCGATTTATCGTTCAGTATTCCGACGACCGCATAGGACGCGATGGCACAGACACGGATCTATTTCGGACACGAACCCTCCGGCCCCGATATGACGATGGCCGCGGCGGTGACGTGTTCCATTTCGGCCACCGGGGCTCTGACCACCTCGATCACGATGGCCTCCGCGCCGGCGCTCTCGATCAGTACCGCTGCGGCCTTGACCACGGCCATTCCCTTGGCTGCCGCGATGTCGGTCTCGATCAATAGTGCGGGCGCGATCAGCACGCAGATCACCTTTGCCTCGGCCCTCACCCTCTCGATTACGGCCACCGGAGCCTTGACCACCGAAATTCGGATGGCCGCTGCCATCTCGGTGTCGATCAATACGGCTGCCGCCCTCACGACTTCGATCACGATGGCGAGTGCGATGTCCCTGTCGATCACGGCCACGGCGGCGATCACGACGGCGATCCGATTTGCGTCAGCGGTGACCGTCTCGATCAACGGGGTCGGGGCCTTGAGTACTGCCATTCCGATGGCCGGGGCGATGACTCTCTCGATCTCATCCGTGGGAGCCTTGACAACTTCCATTACGATGGCGAGTGCATCGAGTCTCACGATCAATGCCGCTGGGGATTTATTTGTCTCCTCCGGGCTGGTCAGTGCCGTGACCCTCAGTCTCAGCGCGGTCGGGGCCTTATCGACCCAGATTCAGATGGCTTCCGCGGTCTCGCTCTCGATTAACGCGGCCGCAGCGCTGACGACCGCGATTCCCTTGGCCTCCGCCGTCTCGGTCAGCCTCTCGACGGCCGCGGATCTGAATACGGCCATCACTCTGGCCTCGGCTCTGACCATTGCAATGGCTGGGACCGGAGCCCTCGCTACCGCGATTCATCTCGCGAGCGCGCTCCCGATCTCGCTATCCATCGTTGCCCCGTTGACCACGGGGATCACCTTCGCCTCGTCCATGACTCTCTCGATTTCCGTGACCGGCGAAGTCTCCATGGGGATCAGTTCGACGGTCGGCGTCGTGGTGGTCCTCTCGGCCTTGGCTCAGGTGCCGGCCCTACAAACCACTCTGGCCTTTTGGCAATTGTCGGCACCGGCCCAGATCCAGGAATTAGATGCGCCCGTGTCTCACCTTCTGTTAGAGCGAGGGGTGCTATGACCACTGAGCTGATTGGCGCACCGACCCTGATCGATATGACCCGCTCGGAAGATGACACGAACGATGTCGTGGTCCATCTGACGAATGAAGATGGCACCGATGCCGTCGTGATCGGCTGGACGGCGGTCTTGAGCATCGGCTCCAGCGATGACCTGGCCTTGAGTCCCCCCAAGACCTTTCCAGGGCTCGGCGTCACCGGGGGGCTGATCCCGATCAATATGAGCAGCTTCGATGTGGTGAAGGGCAGCTATAAATATGACATTCGGATCACGGACACGGTGGCCGGGGATGCGCCAGCCCGGGTCTATTTCAAAGGCAAGTTCAAAGTGACCCCGCGGATCAACTAGGGAGTCGACCATGGCACTGACCCTGATTGCGACACCGGGAGCCTCCAATGCGAATAGTTATTGCACGCTGGAGGAATCGAATGCCTATCACGAAGCCCATGTCTACGGGGACTCCTGGGTCAATGGGGATGAAGACGCCAACACCCGGGCCTTGATCTGGGCGACCCGGCTGCTCGATGAGCAAATGGATTGGAAGGGCTATCCGACCAGCACCACGCAGGCGCTCCGCTGGCCTCGGATACAAGTGCTCGATCGTGACGGCCATCTCTATCTGCCACAGGATGCGATCCCGACCTTCCTCAAACAGGCGACCGCGGAACTCGCCCGCTATCTCCTGGCTGAAGATCGCACGACGGAACGGGGATTCGGGATCACCTCGGTCACGGCGGATACCGTCTCGGTCGATTTCGATAACCATGATGTGCGCCCGGTCTTGCCGGCCTCGGTCCTCTCGATCGTGTCATCCTATGGGATGAGCACTGGGCCGGGCGGGGGGATCGCGAAACTGGTGCGAGTATGAACATTATTCAACAAGCGGTGCAACGGGGATTGGGCAGCCTGCGGAATCCGGCGCTGGCGATCCAGAAGCTGGGGATCTACCGGTCGATCAGTACCCCGAGCTATAACCCGACGACGGGGGCGATCACCTCGCCGGGGACCACCTATCCGGACATCCCGATGATCTTTACGAGCTATAAGCGGATCGAGATCGATGGGCAGGCGATCCGGGCGGAAGATCAGAAAGTGATTCTGGCGAATCCGGATCTCCCGACGGTCCCGACGATCAACGATACGATCACGAAAGCGGACGGGTCCCTCTGGACCGTCATTGCGATTGCCACCGATCCAGCCGATGCGGCCTGGGTCCTCCAGATCAGGAAGCCCTAATGGCGAACGACTTTCGACATTTCAGTATTCAGCTCGACCGATTCGCGGAGAAAGTGAAATTATCTCCGGGCCTGGTCGCCAAGCGCGTGGCCTTCGATCTCTTTGGTCGAATCGTCCGACGGACCCCGGTGGATACCGGGCGAGCCCGCTCATCCTGGAATATCAGCGTCAATACGGTCAACCGGGCCGTGGTGGCGGAAGTGAGGACCCATGTCCGCGATCAGATCAATCCCCGGCTGGTGCAGCGGGCCAAGCGGCTCGCGGCCAGCAAGTTCGCCTTGCAACCCTTGAAGAATGACTTCGTCGTGAAGACCGGCGATACGATCTGGATCTCCAATAATCTGCCGTACATCGTCCGATTGGAGCAGGGCCATAGTCGGCAGGCCCCGTCCGGGATGGTCGCGCTCTCGATCCAAGAGATGAACGTCAAGATGAGCCAGTTGATTCGGGCGGGCCTCCAGGATGCCGGGCTATGAGCACAGGCTTTGAAGATGAACGGATCGCCATCGAAAAGCGGTTCAATGATAACTGGACCACGACGCCGATCGTCTGGAGCAATGTCCCCTTCAAAGAACAGACGACCCCGTATGTGGCGTTGTTTATTCTGGACGGCGAAGGGGAACAGGTCAGCCTGGGCACGGTGGCAATGCGGCGATGGGCTGGAGTGGTGGTCATTCAGGTGTTCACCTTGCCTGATACCGGAACCAAGCTGGCGCGGACATATGCGGAAACCATCGCGGCGATTTTCGACCGGGCGCAATTCAGTTATGGAGGGAGCGGCACCATTACCTGTCGGGTGCCGTCCATCGACCCAGTGGGCGTGGAGAACGGATGGTATCAGGTCAATGTCAATGTGCCGTTCATTCGAGATAAACAGTATTGATCACATCACATCGAGAGGAGACTGATCCATGGCACAAGCAGAAAGCAACCGCGTTGACATTCGATTCTCTGAGGAGACCGTCTGGAACGAAACCCCCTCCGCGCCGACGATGGCCTCGTTGCCCTATGTCAGCGAAGGGCTGGTCTATAATAAGCGGAGCATCACCAGCCAGCTCGTCCGGTCCGACCGGCTGATCGAGGACATCATCGAAGTCGGAGCCGGGAGCGGCGGGCCGATCAACTTTGAATATAAGTTCGGCGATTTCGATAAGCTGATTGAAGGGGCATTGGGCTCGGTCTTCGCCACCGCCACCTTTACCGGATCGGCCGGGAACCTGGATATTGCGGCCTCTGGGGCCGGCGTCCAAGTCCTGACGGCTCCGGCCGCGACCTGGAACAGCTATGTCGTGGGAGCCTATGTCCGGGTGAGCGGAGCGAACGCCAATAACAATGGCGTGTTCCGGATCACGGCCAAGACCTCGACGACCCTGACGATCAATAATGCGACCGGCACGCTGCAGAACGATGCCGATGGCGCAACGGTGCTCATGAAGTATATCCGCACCGGGACGACCAAGAAATCCTATCTGGTCGAGAAACACTTCGCGGACATTAACCAGTTCATTAGTTTCCGGGGCTGCCGGGTCGGCACCTGGGCGATGGATGTGACGGCGGAGCAGATCATCACCGGATCATTCGGGCTATTAGGAGCCGGGGCCTTCCCCGCTGGTGCCACGGTCTCCGGATCGGTCACGCCGGCTGGAGCCCTCTCGGTCTGCGGGGCGACCAGCAACATGGGCCGGATCGAGGAAGGCGGAGTGGCGCTCACGACCAAGGTGAAGTCGGTCAAGTTCAATCTGAACGCCAATCCACGACAGCTCACGGCGATTGCCAATAAGTTCCCCATCGGGATCAATCTCGGCTCGTTCGACATTACGGGCAGCGTCGAAGCCTACTTCGAGGATCTGGCACTCTATAACAAGTTCATCAACCATACCGATAGCTCGCTGGTGTTTGAATTCGATAGTGCGGAAGATGACCGGACGATCATCACGATTTCCAATTTGAAGTTTACCAATGCCCAGCCGGTGGGAGCCGGGCTGAATCAGGACGTGACCGTCATGATGGACTTCACGGCCAAGCGGAATGCGACCGATAATGCCATGATGCAGGTGGACCTCCTGACCTAAGCATTATGGCGCGGAGAGGGGCCGCTGGCTTCGGTCCCTCTCCTAATCCATAGGAGCGCATCCATGTGGAGCTTTGCGGAACAACCGATCAAGCTAGCGATCACCGCATTCGGGGGCTTCGTCGCCTTTTCGACGGCCGCCTATAACGGGGCGACCTTCGTCGATTCCCGCTATGCCCATGATGCCGATGTGACCTTGATTGAAATGCGGTTGGAGCAAAAGATCCTGACGGACCGGTCGTCCCAGATTCAACAGCGGATCTGGAAGATCGAAGATCGCTACCCGGATATGAGCCAAGCCCCCGAAACCGTGCAAGAGGAATATCGCCAGCTCAAGCGGGAACTCTATTCCCTCGATCAGGAACTCAATACCGTGCAGCAAGAGTATAAGCAGCGCAATGACCCGATGCCCAGTCGTCCCTATTATGATGGACCCCGACGCAGTGCGCCCAGCAGTCGATGACCCGTACCGAACATCTGTCACGTAGTGAGGAGGAGCCATGAATCTCTTTAAGACCTTTGCAGTGGACGAGAAGAAAGTGACCAAGGGCGTCTGGCATGTGATCGAGCCCGCGAGTTCCTTTGCGGTGGCGGAATCCGAGATTGGCGACCGGTCGGCCGTCTTGGTGGGGAGTATGGATAACCCGGCTTATCGGGAAGCGATTGAACGGCGATCCAAGCCGCTCATGATGCGCCACGGGGCCAAGATGGATGCCGAGATGCGGGATCGCTTGACCATGGAGGCGATTGCCGAAGTGGTGATCCTGGATTGGAAGAACTGGGATCTCCAGGGCGATGGGGTTCACGTGCCCTATTCCCACGCGGTCGCCGTCGACATCTTGACCAATCTGAAGTGGATACGGCTGCGCGAGCGATTGCTGGCGATCATGGGCGATGTCGAAGCCTATCGGGTGGATCAAGAGGAGGCCGTCGCAAAAAACTCCTAGAGGTCTTCTCGTGGAATCTGGCCTATGCCAAGTCCCCTGAAGACCTCGCCTTCTACGAATCGCTCGGGCCGGACAGTAAGGTGATGCGATCCCGGCCCAGTGTCATGGAGGAAGCGGAAGGATGGTATCGCGCGTTCTGTTATCTGTCGGCCTCTCGTCCCTCCGGATTTGCCGGGGCGATGCCGATCCCCTTGACCGAGATTGATGCGTATTGCCGATTGGCGAATATCCCCGTGGAGTCCCGGATGCGATTTATGCGGATGATGCGACGGCTCGACTCCGACTATCTGGACGCGGCGGAGAAGCGCAAGACGATCACGATCGAGCAGCCCAAGACGGAGACCCATGGCTGACAATAATGCCCGCATTGATATAGAAATCGGGACCGCGAAAGCCCAGAGTGGCGGGACCGCGCTGGCCGGGATCATCGGCCAGATCAAGCATAACTTCCTGGATCTGTCCGCGAAAATTTTCGTGGCCGAGCGGTCCATTGAACGGGTCTGGGCCTTGGCCGGGAAGGGCGCGCAGTTTGAAGAGACCATGGGCCGGCTCAACCGGCAGATGGCGCAGTTCAATTCCAACGCTCACATGATGGTGGGCGAACTCAATTCGATTGCCCGGGGGCAGCTCTCGATTGCCAACGCGGCCTCGCTCGCCAGTCGGGCCTTAGCCGTCGGCCTCGATCCGGATCAGATCCGCACCTTCACCAAAGCCGCCGATGTCTTGGACGATGTGATGGGGACCGATCTGCCCACGGCGTTCGATAACCTCGTCCAAGCCGCAATCACGGGCCGCTCGCAGATCCTCGCCAATATCGGCGTCTATGTGGATCTGGACGAAGAGGTCCGCAAGCTCGCCGTCTCCACCAATCGGACCACCGATGCGATCACCAAGCAAGAAAAGGTCATGCTCGCGACGAAGGCCATTACGGAGCAGGCCGGGGATGCGATCAATAAACTCAGCGATGGGGCGCTCTCGGATGCGGATCGGCTGAAGCAGGTTGAGGCGAAGTGGGAGAACCTATTGACGACGATTGGCCAAGGGACCAAGGTCGCCGTGGTCACCGCGCTGGAATGGTTTGAAAAGCTGCGGGCCGGGATCGAGAAGAGCATCGAAACGGAAATGAAGGGCCGGCGCGAAATGCAGCGGATGACGCCCGGCAATATCAATAACCCCGTGACGCAGGAAATCCTCGGGCGGGCCATCGTCCAGAACTCCGTGGGCAATCTGGAGCGGGACCGATTGGCGTTCGCAGGGGGCGCGAGTAATCGGACACCCACGATCGCTCCACTCAGTATTCGGGGGGCGGAACTCGGTGGGGACTTTGGCCGGCAAGATAAGATCCTTCAGGCCCGACTGGAGCGGACCCGGGCCTCGATCCAAGCCGAGGCCCAACTTTATGACGCGTCGGCGGCGATGGAGATGCGATCCGCGGAAGAGATGGTGGCCGCGAAAGCCCGGTTCCGGACCGATGAGTTGCTCGCGGTGCGGAGCACGCTCAGGGAACAACAGGCGAATGAAGAGCGCCATCATAAGGCGCTGACGGAGCTGGGCTTCGAGACGATTCAAGCGAAGCTGGCCGAAGAGCAGCGCCATAAAGATAAAGTCGTCGAGCTGGGGCAATCGATCCTGACCAACGATAAGGCGATCCAGGCCGCCCGGGCACAAGCGACGGTCGACGGCACGGTGGCTCGATTGAAGGCCGAAGAGCAATTGGGCGCTCGCCTGGTCGCTCAGTTTAAGTCGGAGTATGACATTCAAGAAAACCTGCGCCGGCAAGCGATGGCGGACGCTGAAGTCTATTATAAGGGCGAGCATGACATGGCCGTGGCCCGCTTTGCCAGTGATGCCGAGCTGGCCAAGCAGGAACGGGAACTACTCCGCGAGCAACTGGCCTTCAAGCTGCGGCTGACCAAGGAAGAAGTGGACCGCATCCTCTTTCTGCGGAAGACCCCGGGTCATGTGGGGGATGCCTTTGATCTGGCCGAGGCCGGCGATCCTACGTTGGGCCGACGGGCGGTCGAAGGGCTTGTGGAGTCGGCCAGCGCTCGGGATACGCAATTGGCCGAGCGAGCGAACGACGACCTGATCGCCGGGTGGCGACGGGGATTGCAGCGGTATTCACAGGATCGGGATTCCGTGTTCGGGATGTCGGTGGATATGGCTCGTCGGACGGCTCAAGCGATGGAGCAGGGCTTCCAGACCATTTTCTTTGATGCCATGGAAGGCCGCTTCCAGAGCTTCAAAGATGTGCTCACGAGCGTCCTGGACTTCACCAAAAAGATTCTGGCACAGATCGCCGCGCAGTTGGTCACGGTGGGCCTGACGAATGCCATTGTCTCCGGGTTCGGGAATCTGGGTGGCCTCTTGGGTGGCGGCGCTCGGGGCGGGGCGGGCGGCACGGGAGTCGCGAATTTCGGCAGCACCAATTTCTTTGGACATAAAGCTTCAGGCGGCTCCTTCACGGTCGGGCAGCCACGGGGCAGCGATACGGTGCCGGTCTCCTTTTGGGGGACGCCCGGGGAGAAGGTCACCGTCACGCCGGTCGGACAATCGGGATCGGGGACCGCGGTCTCGGTGCCCATCGACATTCAAGTGATCAATCAAGTCCAGGGCGCGAAGGTCGAGACGCAGCGGAAGACCGGGCCGGATGGATTGCAACAGATCAAGATCATCATTCGACAGGAGATGAAAGCCGCGTTCGCCGATGGGTCCATGACCAATAGCTTGCAGCCGTTCGGCGTCAACCCTCAACCGGTAGGACGATAACATGGCAGCAGTCTGGCCGGGGGGGCTTCCACAAATTCCCTTGATGGATGGCTATGAAGAAGGCCAGTCCAATCACATCTTGGCCACCCAGATGGATGCCGGGCCGGCGAAGTATCGCCGCCGCTACCGAGCCTCGATCCGGAACTTCTCGCTCTCGTTGATGCTGACCAGCGCCCAATTGACCACCTTTGATACCTTTTTTGAATCGACCCTGGAAGGGGGCGCGCTGCCATTCGACTGGGTCCATCCCCGGACCCAAGCGGTCAAGACCTTTCGGTTCGTCGCGGGGCAGGAAATTAAATGGGCGGCCGTCGGCTACGATACCTATGCCGCGAGCCTGGCCGTGGAGGTGATGCCCTAATGCCACGGTCCCTCTCCACGAAACTCAAAGCGGCCATGTACGCCCAAGAGACCGGCGACACCCTCTTGGCCCGATGTACGATCACCCATCCGCAGATCCTCAATGGGCCGCTCCGTCTCGTGAATGATCTCCAGGACTTCGTGAGCGATGGGCAGACCTATACGGCGCTGCCCTTTCAGATTACGCTCCCCAATGAAGGGGAAGATGCCCGCCCACAATTACGGCTGGTCCTCGATAATGTGGACCGGCAGATCGTGCAGGCGATTCGCGGGATCGCACCGGGGACGCCGCCCGTGGTCCAAGTGGACCTGGTCCTCGCCTCGACCCCCGATGTGGTCGACATCTCGTTTCCGAACCTGACCCTGCGCAATGTCGACTATGATCAGTTCGTCGTCTCGGGCGCGCTTTCGTTGGATGAAGATGATCGGGAACCGATTCCCTATCACTCGTTCACCCCTCAATTTTTTCCGGGATTGTTCTAATGGACCAACGCGTCTTCGCACATATGATCGGAGTGCCCTTCACGGAGAAAGGCCGGGGCTTGACCGGCTTCGATTGCTGGGGCGTCGTCCGATTCGGATTATGGAACGCCTTCCAGATCGAGGTGCCCAGCTATGCCGAGGACTATGCCACGACCAAAGAAGGCGAGGAAATTGCGGCGCTGATCGGACGGGAGTCCCTCGGCTGGCTCGATGTGGCCCATGCCGCCGCTCGGCCGGGCGATGTCCTGATTCTCAGGATGAAAGGTCGCCCCTGGCATTGCGGATTGATCGTCGATCCCCCGTATTTTATTCATGCCGTGGAAGGGATCGGGACGATCCGGGATCGATGGGACTCCCTGGCCTGGGCATCTCGGGTCGTCTCGATCCATCGGCATCCCCAGTTGCAGGAGGTGGCATGCTCCGTCTGATCGCCTGCCCGCACATCTGCTCGATTGAGAAAGATCGGCTGGATCGCTCGGTGGAGGAAGGGCCGACCGTGGCCGAGCATCTGGAGAATGTCGGCTGGGAACCGCTTG
>Ga0065705_10104791_pt1 | contig 11120 bp, 18 predicted proteins | sample SwibulcommuniRL2_FD_59092 | JGI IMG/M metagenome (GOLD analysis project Ga0065705, IMG submission 59092) | Bulk soil microbial communities from switchgrass field near Rose Lake, East Lansing, Michigan, USA - RL2 Bulk Soil v2 (version 2) | ecosystem: Environmental > Terrestrial > Soil >... | reverse complement strand
GGGGCTGGTGGTGGAGGCGCCGCAATGACCGAGCCCACCCCCACCCTGCCGCGGCCCGATCCTGAATGGGTACGCGGGCGTTGTCCTCTGTGCGGGGAAGAGGTCGTGTCGAACTACCACTACATCGGCGGCAAGGGCCACGTCGTCATCTGGGAGTGCTGGGCGAGCATTCAGGGCAAGGGCTGCGATTACCGCCGGGTGCTCTGACAAACAAAGGCGCCCGGGAGGGTGGTCCCCCCGAGCGCACAGTATTGCAGGTAGATACACAAGCATTATACCGCATCATCGCCCGTTGAACCACTAGGCGGGCATTACGTTTGCCTTAAGATTTCGAGACAGAGGAGTATGCCATGAGCACGGAACTAATGTTTGGTGGCTGCTCCCTGTCTTACCGACCAGGGCTTCCCGGGGCGAACCCCGCGCTCTGCAACCCCAGAGCTAAGATATTCAAACTGGCATTATGATCGCGGCCAAGCACAATCAGGCAGCAGGAACAGGCAAACGTCCGCTGCGAGAGCGGCATCTTCTGCCGATGTCCACACGCGCTGCACGTCTGGCTCGTGTAGGCGGGGTTCACAGCGATGAACGTCCGGCCGGCCCATTCTGCCTTGCAGGACAATATCGAAGCGAATCCCGCCCACGCCGCGTCGCTGATGCTCTTCGCGAGGCAGTGGTTATGCCGCATCCGGTTGACGGAAAGGTCCTCCACTGCGATGAATTGGAACCGATTCACGATCCGGCGAGCATTTTGGTGCACGAAATCGTGTCGCCGGAAACGGATGCGCTCGTGAATACGCGATACTGCCTTCCTTGTCTTCCGGCGCGCCCGGCTGTCTTTGGCGGTCTTCGAGTGCTTGCGCTGCGCCGTCGCCAGTGCTTTTTCATCCCGACGAAAGAAGCGGGGGTTATCGATACTCTCCCCGGTGGAGAACGTGGCGAATTGGGACAGACCCACGTCGATACCCACACGCTCGGGAGTCTCGGGAAGACCGGCCGGATCGCATTCACAAGAGAATGCCGCATACCACTTTCCAGTCGAGGAACGTCGAACGCAGCACGTCTTGACGCTACCCAAAATCGGACGATGCAAGACAACGCGCACCGTACCGATCTTGGAAAGTGTCAGCCTATCAGCAGACAACTTACATCCAGAGGGCGCCTGGGGGAAGCAAAACGACTCGTAACGATTGGCACCGCGAAAGCGGGGATAGCCGGGACTCTCACCGCGCTTGACCCGTCTGAAGAAGGCTTTGAACGCAAGATCTATGCGAACTGCGACGTTCTGAAGAACCTGCGCATTCACCTCTTGAAGGGAAACACGATGCTCTTTCAGCGTCGTGACGTACGCCTGTTGTGTGTAAAGCGAAAGCGTCTGCTGTCGCTCTTCCCACTCTGTTCTCCGCTGTTCGAGGAGATGGTTATAAAGCCATCGGCACTCGTCCAGCGTTTCTTCCAGTTTCCGTTCCTGTTCCTTCGTGGGATACAGGCGGTAGCGAAACGTCCTACGCATATATAAATTATAGCGTAGAACTCAACCAAATGGTCCGAAGCCAGGAGTTCTCACAAATGACAACGCGAGTATTGGGTAGGCTGGAGAGCGGGCAGCAAGGACGGTGACACCGGTCAATGTCGAGGCGATACCCGAGGAGTTACGGGCTCGCCCACAGTGGGTGTGTTGGAAGCTGGAGCTGCGTGAGGGAAAGCTCACGAAGGTCCCCTACAATCCGCGGACGGGGGGCAAGGCGCGCTCCGATCTCGCCAAGACGTGGGGGACGCTGAAGCAGGCGCTGGCTCGCGCGGAGCGGGATGCGACCTTCCACGGGATCGGCTATGTATTCGCCCGCGACGACCCGTATGTCGGCGTGGACCTGGATAACTGCATCGATGACGACCGGACGCTGAAGCCCTGGGCGCTGCCCTTGTTCGCGGACCTGGACGGTTACACGGAAGTGACGCCCTCGGGCAAGGGGCTCCACATCATCGTTCAGGGTAGCCTGCCCGCCGAGAGCCGTCACAAGGTGCCGCAAGGTGACGGGCATGTCGAGGTTTACGACTGGGGGCGCTTTTTCACGATGACGGGGCGCGTCTGGGGTGTTCCGGTCGTGGAAGTCCCCGGGCGCGTGGAGCAAGTCGCGGAACTGGCGCGGACCATCCTCGGACCGAAGGAGCCCGAGCGGGAACCGGTCCGGCCCGCGCAGCCCGTGAATCTGGACGACCGGGCGCTGCTGGAGCTGATGGAAGGCTCGCGGAACGGCTTTCAGATTCACGCTTTGATGTCGGGTGACACCAGCGGACACGGCGGGGATGACAGCTCGGCGGACCTGGCGCTGTGCAATCACCTGGCCTGGTGGACGGACCGGGACCCGGAGCGGATGGATCGCCTCTTTCGGCAGTCGGGACTCTATCGCGAGAAGTGGGAGCGATCGGACTATCGCGACATGACCATCAAGAAAGCGATCGCGGGCACTGCCGATGGTTTCCGCCCCGGCGTTCGGGAGGAGCCGCCCCCACTGCCGACTGATGCGGACGCGCCGCCTGCAAGAGAGTTCGCGGCCGATGTCCACGAAGCGACCCGCCGAGAGAACGAGGCGCGGAGGAAACTGGAGACGCTGAAGAACGGGGCCCACGCGCCGCCGCCGCCGGAGGGCGTCTTTACGGCCGAGTGGCTGATGGGAGTCGAGCTGCCGGAACCACGCTGGGCGGTGCCGGGGATCCTCGCCGAAGGCGCCAACATGCTCGCCGGTCGTCCGAAGCTCGGGAAGAGCTTCCTGGCCTTTAATCTTGCTATCGCCGTCGCCAGCGGAGGAAAGGCGCTGGGGAGTATTCAGGTCGAGAAGGGCGAGGTGCTTTACCTGGCGCTGGAGGACACGAAGCGCCGGCTGAAGCGCCGGATGAAGATGATGCTGCGCGGAGAGCCAGTCCCACAGGGGCTCTACCTGGTGACCTCCTGGCCGCACATGGGAGCGGACGGCGGGGAACAGGCTCTGGAAGCGTGGATCAGGGACCATCCCGACCTCCGGCTCGTCATCATCGATACGCTCGGGTATCTGCGCGGCACCCGCGATCCCAAGGCGCAGCTCTATGACGAGGACGTGGAGACCATTCGGAAACTGAAATCCATCGCCGATCGGCACTCCATCTGCATCCTCATCATCCATCACGTAAGAAAGAGCACGAGCGATGATCCGTTAGAGATGGTCTCCGGGACCCACGGCTTGACGGGCACGTTGGACACGGTAACCGTGCTGGCCCGCGACCGTTGCGACCTGGACGGCAGTCTGTTCGTCACCGGACGCGACGTGGACGAGGAACGATACGCCCTCAGGTTCGATGCGAATCTGGGAACGTGGGCGCTCGTCGGCACCGAAGAAGAGAGACTCAAGAGTAGAGAGAGAGAGAGTGTACTGAGAGTGCTCATGCACACTCCCGAGCCGATGACACCGGCTCAAGTCGCCAAGGTGCTGGAAAAGAACCGGAACACCGTCAAGCAACTGATGTGGACCATGGCGTCAGAGGGGGAGATTCTCTCCGTGGGCGAGGGCAAGTACTGCCGCAGGCAGGCGAATTAGATGTGTAGTAAGAGCAATCATCGGCCATTGAGTCCACGAAGAATAACCGGGCTAACCGAGATGACCAGGCAAACTGGACTGACCGTGGTGACCGCCCTGACCGCCCTAACCGGTTATCGGTCATGGTTCCAAACTAACCGCCAAAATAACCGGGTCCCGTGCCTAGCGTCTCGATCTCCAGGCACGAGCGGTTATTCGGTTATCGCGGTTAGTACGCGCGCGCGAATCGTGCACACGGGTGCGCGCACACGACCACACGCATGTGCGCGCGCGTGAGGAGCGGTTATTCTTGCTAACCGCGATCGATAACCGCTAGGCACGCACAGCGGTTATCCGAATCGGCAGCATGACCGGACGGCGATAACCGCTAGGCACGAGACGGTTAGGCGGAACATGACCGGGCGATAACCGGGGAGGAACGACAATGGGGAAATCGATGCTGGAGCGCCGCACCCGCCCCCGCCCCTGCGGCTGCACCTCGAGCCTCGCGGTCGTGCTCACGCGCTGCCCCGAGGCCGAGCGGCTGCTCGCGGCGTTTCGCGCGCTGGGCGAGGCCGCGAACAGCACCACGCCGGAGTGGGCGGCGTACTGGAGTCACTTCAACGTCAGGAAGCGGAGGAAGCCATGACCACCCGCCAGGTCCGCGACCGCCTCGTGCGTGCGCTCCGGGAGTACGGCTTCCGGGACGTGGAGAGCATCGACACCGCGGACGATGACCGCCTGCAGATCGTCCTGCTGATGATCGGCGCCGGTAGTGAGGTGTGGGAGGTGCGCGTCAAGCGGGTGGAGGAGGGGTGATGAGCGTACGTCAGGTCGGATCGGCACGAAGCGAATTCATCGTCGCCGAGGTCTCCAAGAACTGGCACCGTGAGCGCGAGCCCGCGGGTCCGCTCCTCTGCCAGCACTTCGAGGAGGTGATCGAGGTCAACCAGCAGCGGGGCTACCTCCTGTATCAGTTCGCGCTCAACCAGGTGATGGTCTCGCCGGACGAGATGAACGAGACCATCATCGCCGTGTTCCGCCGAGAGCAGATGGAGGAGCCGTGATGCAGGACCGGGACGACCGCGCGCTCACACCGATGCCGGTGACGTACCAGGGGAGAGTCATGCGCTCGAAATTGGAGGGCAAGTGGGCTTGCTTTCTTGATGCATTGCGCCTGCGCTGGGATTATGAGGCGGAATGGTTCTCGCTCCTGGGCCACGGCTACGCGCCCGACTTCCGCCTGATCGACTACCCGCGGACGTGGGCCGAGGTCAAGCCTGATGGCATTACAATCGATGAGAGCCAATACCGCGAGTTCGCCCGCCGCGGGGAGCGGCTGCTGCTCATTGTGGGCAGCCCGTGGCCCGATGAGTACCGCGTCACCCTGTTCGTGGGCGATCGGCGGGAGGAAGGACTGCTCTTTGCGCTGGGGCGCGCCAACAGCGGGGAGGTATGGCTGATGCGGGAGCATCCCGATCTGTTCGCCGTCCCGCTCCCGTCCTATGTCACGCGTGGGGAGGAGTGGCCGCTCATCCACTGCCGCCGGCTGCGGGACGCCTACGCCCACGCGACCGGATTTCAGTTCTGGACACCACCGAAATGAGGAAGAACCTCTGTGGGGATGCCTTCGAGAGGTGCGGGATCTGGGAGACTGGACACCACCGAACTGACACTCCTACTCCGAAAGAAGTAGGATTCTTGGTTCAACGACCGGGCTTCCTCTGGGATTGCTCCCAGAGTAGAGGTCCAATCTCCCCAAGCGTTCGAGGGGCTAACCCCTCCGGTTCGCGGGTGCCCCCCGCTACCGTGAAGATCGAAGAGGATCGCAAATGGAACTCTTCAGCAGGCGACCGGTCGTTAGACCGGGATTGCGCGCCCGTTGCCGGGCTGATACGCTGCCTGAAATCTCCAAACTTGACAACCCAAACGCTTTTACGCTCTCCAGGTGTTCGGGAGAGCAACCGCCTAACGTTTCTGTTTTCAAGGTCCGAAAAGCAGTTCGGCACGGGACTGTTTAGTTCCTTCCAGAAGTTTCCCATGTAGCACACCGAAGTAACGACGACCGCAAGGAGAGAGACAATGGCAAACGAATTGGCCCGGATGGATGACGAAGCGTTGGAGCATGTCTCCCGCGCCGATTGGCTGACACCGCAGAAGGTGGAGTCGATCAAGCGCCTGTTCACGCCTCTGATTCGTCGCCCCGCTTTTCTTGGGTAGCGTAATGCTCTACGAGACACTTGCGCACGATCTCGGAAATAGGTGTTCTGGTCAGATACGCCTCCTCCCGCAGCCTCTCGAAGAGGTCTACCGGAAGTCGGACCAAGTAAGGATGCAGCTTCTCGTCACTCTTCATACCCTGATTATATCGCGATATCTCCTCCGAGCGCAAGGACGCCTGACGATATCTCGATATCGCGATATACTTATAGGGGAGGAGACGGACATGAGCGATGCAACGCGAGTTGAGGCAGGTCGTTTTCTGGGAGATCGGCGACGGCGCTGTGACGTTGGGCTGCTGGGCAAGAATTACGTCATCTGGGCGGCGTGTCCCACATGCCGATTTGAGCGGTGGGTTTGCTACCAGACGCCGGATATCCTTTGTAAAACCTGCGCACGAGAGGCCCGCGCCCCATTAGCCCACGTGACGCAGGAGCAGTTCGAACAACTCTACCACACCGAGCATCTCACCCAACGGCAGATCGCGGACAGATTGGGAGCCGACCAGGCCTCCGTCGCGTGGCGCATGAAGCAGCTTGGGATCAAGGGACGAGAGCATAGTGACCCCGTTCGGTTGGAATCGCTGCGCAACCACTTCTCCGGCCCCAAGAGCCGTCAGTGGAAGGGGGGGCGATCAAAAACAGGGCAGGGCTACACTCTCGTTTATGCGCCTGACCACCCCCGCGTGAAAGCCCGCAAGCCGGGAAGCAACGCCTACATGCGCGAGCACATCCTCGTTTGGGAGCAGGCGACGGGACAGCTTCTCCCTGACGATTGGGAGGTGCATCACTTGAATGGTATCAAGACAGACAACCGCATCGAAAACCTGGAGGCGATGCCCGGACATGAGCACCGGCGCGTGATCGCCAGCTTTCAAAAGCGTATCAGGGATCTGGAAACTGAGATCAGGAGGCTGAAAGATGAATGACGCGTTGAAACGACTGGACGACGACGTTGACACTTCGCTACCCGTCGCATGGAGCGCTGACCGAATCGAGATGGTGAAACGCCTGTTTTGTAAAGGCGTCGATCAGGACGAATTTGAGATGTTCGTGGAAGTCTGCCGGCGGACGGGACTTTCCCCGTTTCTGAAGCAGATCCACGCCGTGTGCCGGCCCGACCGCAACCTCGGCCGCGACGTGATGAGCATTCAGGTCGGCATCGACGGCTTCCGGCTCTTGGCCGACCGCACGGGGCGCTATGTCCCGGGCCGTGAGGCGACCTTCACCTATGACGAAAAAGGGCAGCTTCTCTCGGCGACCGCCTACGTCAAGAAGCTCGTCGCGGGCGAGTGGCATGAGGTGGGCGCAACCGTCTACTGGGCGGAGTTCGTGCAGACCACCAGCAAGGGCGACGTGAACCACTTCTGGAGGTCGATGCCGCGGCAAATGCTTGCCAAGGTGGCCGAGAGTCATGCTTTGCGCCGGGCCTTCCCTGCCGAACTCTCCGGCGTCTACAGTCCCGAGGAGATGGCACAGGCGGATAATCTGACACCCGTCTATCGCGTGGATGAGACCACCGGCGAGATCCTGGAGCAATCCCCCGCGCTCCCACCTGCACCGAGCGGAAATGTAGAGGTAACGCGCGTTAGTTCCCCTCCTGGAGGTCGCCCTGCCGCTCCGCCCAAGCCGGAGCCCAGCGCCCGTGACCAGGCCAAGCTCCAATACGGGAAGCTGTGCTACCGCGCCGGGCAACTCGCGATCAAGCCCCAGCCTGTCACCGCGCAGATGACCGCCGAGGAGATCCAGGCGCTACACGCAGCACTCTCCGCGCAGATCCAGGCGGAAGAGGCGAAGATGGCGCGACCCGCGGAGACGGCAGCGTGAGAGGACGCATCAACATCTGCGCCCAGGTCGTGGATGCCCTGACCATCGACCTAGCCAGCGCCACGACTCCCCTCGCGCTCCGCACCGAGCCGGGAGTAGCGCAAATCATCGACCGGTTACAGAGTGTCATCCAGCGCATCCTGGAGGAGAACGCCATGGTGCGCGAGGTGCAGATCGTCGTGGACATCGACACCGAAGCGGAGGAGACAGCGTGAGTGAAGATCAGGCCCGACTGCAAGCTGACCTGGAGCGTCTCCAGGAATGCTTTCCATCACTGCGACCTCCACTGCCCAGGCTGCCCACGCTGCGCCAGATCCTCCCCGACTCGGTGCTCCAGCCAGGGCGGCCGTACCTCTGCCGTCGCAGCGGCTATTGGAAGGTCTGCATCGCCATCGCTCTCTACGCTTTGAGCTGGGATGGTGAGAACGTCAGCAGCCAATCCCTCGGCGCCGTGTTCGAGATCGTGGAGGCGGCAGCATGATCCGCTGGCTCCGCGCCCTGTGCGCGGCCGTGCTACTGTTCGTGGAGGGGATGAGTGATGAGTGACCGTGAACCACGTGCCGAGACGGGCTTCCTGGTCCTCGTCCGCGAGCGGATCAGCGGCTCCTGGATCGTCTTCACCCACAGCGAGGCCAGATGCCCGATCATGTTCCTCTCGCGCGAACGGGCGGCAGGTATCGCCGATGCCGTCTGCGGGAAGGGCGTCGCGGATATGGGGCTTGTCGTGGAGGTGCTCACTCCCCTTGAGCCCGGGTCCATGACGAGCGATTGGAACGAAGTCAGCGAACGGAGCCGAGAACTCTCCCGCCGGGAGGTCGCGGCCCAACGTCAGGCCACGCCCCCTGCGCTGCTCGGCTATCTGGTATGTGGCGCCTATCCCGAGGGCGACCTCTGGGGCGTGGCGACCGTGAACCGGCAGCCCTGGTTCCTGGAAACCGAGACCGAAGCGGAGGAACTGCGAGAGAAGATCGCGAGCGAGGGAAAGCACGCCGTGGTCTATACCATCGTTCATCGCGGCCAGCCGACCGAGGTGCGGGGGATCTCCCATTGAGCAACGAATACCCCGCCCCCGAGCCCCTGGTCCGCATCGCCTTCGTGATCGTGCTCGTGAGCATCTGCCGAGAATGTCTCGGAAAGGGCTTCGTGCAGGGAATGGCGGTCCACGGGCGCGTCTGGAGCTGTCCCTGCCCATGGTGCGATGGGACTGGGGTGGATGAGGATGATTTGGAACGCTTCTGCTGCCTGGAGGAGGCGGTGCAACGATGAACGCCGGGGAGATCGTGGACCTCATCCAGGCGCGCCGCGACCGCTACTCCGCGGAAAGTCGCGCTGCCTTCGCCTTGGGTGCCGAGGAGGCGGGTTACGTGGCACTCTGCATCGCCAACGACTATGACCGGCTGCTCAAGGATTGCCGCCCCGTCCCGGCGGTACCCGAGGTCCGGCACTCACGCCGGCCATGACTGCCTCCGTGAGGAGCGAGAGGCAGCTTCCTATCCTTCATCCACCTTGCCTCCCGGTCCCAGTCCGGGCCGGGAGGTCTTTTCCCTAACGCTATGACCATCGCCTATCAGAGCCCATACGCCACCCTGCATCAGGGACACGTTCTCGATGTGCTCCGCGCCATGGAGCCGGAGAGCGTGCATTGCGTGGTCAGCAGCCCGCCCTACTATGGATTAAGGTCCTACCAAACGGAGCCGCAGGTGTGGGGCGAGCCGGCGGAGGGCTGCGAGCACGCTTGGGGCGAGGAAGGCGTCACCGGAGGCCCTGCCGGCGCGCAGGGATCGACCAGCCAACGCAAGGGGCGCGCCAACGTGACGGAGCAGATTGCACGGGGGCGGTCGCAAGGCGCTTTCTGCTCCCGCTGTCCAGCGTGGCGGGGTGAGCTAGGATCAGAACCCACCCTCGCCCTCTACCTCGCGCACCTGGTCGAGGTGTTCGAGGCGGTCAAGCGCGTGCTGCGGCGGGATGGCACCTGTTGGATCAACGTCGGTGATGCGTACGCGGGAAGCTGGGGGAACCAGGGGCGGAAGGCGGAGCGCGGCGCACAGCGGCCCATCAATGGTCCCATGATTCAAGCCGTGCAGGATGGCCGCTATCAGGACAACGGGAGCGGAACGGGCACCATCCGCGATCCGGGGATCAAGCCCAAAGACCTCATGCTCATCCCCGCCCGCCTCGCCATCGCTTTGCAGGAAAATGGCTGGTGGGTGCGCTCGGATGCTATCTGGAGCAAGCCCAATCCCATGCCCTCCAGCGTCACTGACCGCCCCGGCACCGCGCACGAGTATCTGTTCATGCTGACCAAGGCGGCGAATTACTACTATGACGCCGAGGCGGTAAGAGAACCGGGGGCGCAACCGGAGCGCAAGCGGGCAGATCGCTTCGGCGGCGCCAATGGTCACACTGTCCGTCACGGAGAACAGTCTCTCTTCACCGGCAGCGAGACGCGCCACCTTCGCTCCGTCTGGACCATCCCCACCGAAGCCTACCCCGGCGCCCACTTCGCCACCTTTCCCCAGGCCCTCGTCACCCCCTGCATCCTGGCGAGCACCTCTCAGGAAGGCTGCTGCTCGCAGTGCGGCGCACCGTGGAAGCGGGTGGTGAAGAAGACCGGCGGCACCATTGGTAAGGGCTGGCACAACCACGAGAACGATGGAGGGCGGGGCCAACGTGGGGGAGACGATGGCCGAAACGAAGCGGCACGGCTCTATGATACATACCGCGTCGATACCCTCGGTTGGCGCCCCGGCTGCAAGTGCAGCGCCGAGAAGACCAGCGCCGTGATTCTCGATCCCTTCGCGGGCACGTCCACGGTCGGAGCCGTCGCCATCCGCCACGGGCGCCGCTTCGTGGGCATCGAGCTTTCAGAACGCTACTGCCGCCTGTCCGCGAAACGCCTGGCCGGCGCGAACCCGGTCCTGCCCCTGGACAGCGAGCCCGCCGCCGAACCGGAGCCCGCGCAGCTCGCCCTGATGGAGGAAGCATGACCCGAGACGAGACCTTCGATACCGTGGTTGGTCTCCTGATGCTCCTGGAGAACGCCTGGGAGGGCGACGGGCTGCCCGTCACGCTCACCCTGCGCGCCGAGGTGCTCAACCGCTGCCGCGATGCCCTGGAGCGCGTGCTGCTCATCCGTGACCGCGTGCCCGTGGAAGCGTGGCCCCAGGAGGAAGAAGAGGATGCCTGATGCCGATTAACCCCCTGCTCCGCCACGGAGACAACATCCAGGGACTGGAGTCCGAGCGCCGAGCCGAGTACGGCCGCGACTGGCCGTTCCTCTATGCGCCCGCGTGGCCCCTGCGCTGGGTCAGGGATCTTGCCGTTCGGGACGGAATACGCTACGAGACGCTTTCCTGTGGTCACGTCCTCCGCATCGTGGGGCGCGTGGCCTGGAGCCGCCGCTGCCAAGCCTGCTATCGGGAGAAGCTCGATGATCTATGACCTCCGCACCCTCAACGCCCTCCAGGCCGCCGGCAATGACGCGCTCTATTGCCCGCCCGAGGTGGAGACCGCCACGGGGACCTTC
>Ga0065705_10104790_pt1 | contig 11130 bp, 19 predicted proteins | sample SwibulcommuniRL2_FD_59092 | JGI IMG/M metagenome (GOLD analysis project Ga0065705, IMG submission 59092) | Bulk soil microbial communities from switchgrass field near Rose Lake, East Lansing, Michigan, USA - RL2 Bulk Soil v2 (version 2) | ecosystem: Environmental > Terrestrial > Soil >... | reverse complement strand
AAGCATCGCTCTCAGAGTATTCGACAGAGAACGATCTGAAAGTATTGCGACTTGGTTACGTGATCTGCCGTCGCCGGCGCGAAACAAACAAATGCGATTTGATCGCATCAAAAATTACAATATTGGAAAAGGATCAACCATGGACACAAAAGATCAACTAAAAGTGAATGGCGTGCAATATCGCCGAAGACTGAACAAATGCAGCAAGCCAGGGTGCAAATGCAACAATCCTGGACAGGGGCATGGGCCCTACTGGTACGCGTCCTCTGACGCTCATGCGCTGAAATATGTGGGCGTCAATTTGCCAGGCCATCTGATAAAGCATATTGAATTACTCAAAGCCAGTGGGCCGAAACTTAAGGCGCTCAAGGCGAAGATCATCAAGCGCCGCGATGATGCTCAGGAAGCACTTCGTAAGGCGGAGCGTGAGCTGCTGACCGTGCAGAATCTGGAAGCAGGGGAATATACCGCTTCGGAGGTTCTGAAGTCGTTGGGGCTGGAACAATTCAATGGGCAAGGGAAGGAATGATCTTGTGCACCTGGTGGCCAGCGATCGTGAACAAGATCATCTTGTTCGCTCGAGCGGACCTCGCGCCATACAAGATTTCTTGTTCCTGCAGCTGATCAAGATCTCAAACAAGAAAGGAATTTGTGATGGAAAACAAAATTATCATCTCAGAAGATGTCATCCTAGAGGATGCTCTGCACGATCTGATCTCATCGATCAAGTCTGCTGTTGATGCGGAGATTTATATCGAACATGATTTCGTGGTGACATGCGACAATCCGGTTGTGCTTGCAGCGCTCTCTGCTCTATTCGGCAAGCGTGTGTCAGACCAAACCCCGAAGAGAAAGAAAATCCAGCGGAACATAAAAAAACGCCTGTTCAGAATATGGACGATCACTGGAGGGAACGCTCCAGTTGAATCGATTGGGACGAAGCTGACAAGTCTTGAATTGAGCGAGATGCTCAGTGAGAAACGCTTGCCGATTGGCACTGAATTGACGCATTCCAAAAAAGGTAAGGTGATTGTTGCGGAGAATGGAAACGCAGACACTCCCCATAAACTGCTACGTGAATCGGGCGAGCCTCTCTAACAGGGATGAGTCATGCCAACATTTCACTTCAAACCCGAAATAATCCATTTGCTCACCTGGTTCAGAGATTCACCTGATACTGGTAATCCGGATTGCATTTGTTCTCTATGCGGAAACATGATCGAGGAGGGTGAAGTCCTGCTTCGCCTGTTTCGCGATAACAACACTGAGATGCGCCTGCACATGGATCCGTGTGCAAGGCAGGTGATTGTTGAGCTGGCGCCCAAACCAGAATCGCAATACAAGCATAATCCTGCTTATGCAGAAGGATGGACAGCCTTCGAAGCTGCTACCCGGCGAGGTGCAAATCCTTATGGCACAAAAGGGCCCGAATCTTCTCGCAATGCATGGTATGCCGGATGGGATGCTGCGTGGGAGAAGTCCAACTCCAGGACCGACTCAAGGGAAAATTCTGGGGCATGAAAAATTACCGACTGGTAAGCCGTTTTACCACCCCCAGGAGCGAAGCGCCACGCGAATTTTGTCAGCACTACCTAGAATCCGAAAATAGCCTTATTTGCCCACAGGAAGCTCTACGTTGAAACTGCAAAACTCGAAAAAAAAAATACATTCCAACGCACCGAGAAGATTAGTATTAGCCTGGCTTAAATTGGGACGCAGTGATCGGAAGCTTGCAAAGGAAATCGATGTCAATCATTTTTATGTGTCTCAATTATTGTGGAGAGGGATCGAGCCGGGCAAAGCGGAGATCCGCGTGAAACTCTTTCTTCCAGCGAAGCCGATCAACCATCGTGAGCAGAAGCCCGAAGAGTGGATCGGACAGAAGCAGGTCATGAAAAAGATCCGGGAGCTGCACAGGAAAACAACACGTTCATTCAAGAACTGGAGGAATAACCATGACAAGAAAAGCACTTAAAGCATTCGATCCGGCAAAGTTGAGAAACGGTCACAGCGCGGTTTTTGAGACGCGTAATCCTGAAACTGGTTATGGAGAGCATCATTATTTTTTTCGTGACAGTGATGGTGAATTGTTCACGATGGTCCATCATCGTCGCGATGCTTGTGAGAGCGCGCGCAAGGAATGGCAGAAGCTCAAACGCGCGAAGGCGGAGGAGCTGAAGCAAATCGATTTTATGCAATCTGAAACGAAAGGAGATTGATATGAACGGTGTATCGACCATTGTTGTTCCTCCAGAAGTGGCAGAGGAAAAGATCGCAGAATACAAGACGATCCTGAAAACGCAAAGACGCGCTGAAGATGTGGAAATGCGGCGGATGTATAAAGCCGCTTCGAAGGGCAAGCCGATCATCGATGTAGCTGCTGCTTGGAAGTCAACCGGTCTGAAGGATGGTTATCCACGCCTGGCGCTGGCGCGAGGAGATTGGACCGAATGTAATTTTCTACGATCTCATCGATGGTTCTCTGCTCTCCGGTATGACTATCGAAAGCACTCAAAAGAGAACTATATTGAGATCCCTGGCGATTCCTGGGATTGGCATTTGGCGAACGAGAAGGAAGTGCATGCGCCTGTGCCTTTCATGCCTCCTAGCGTGCGACCCAAGGGTCCGTTGAAGCTAGCGAACTATCACGTCTTGTTTGAAGTGGAGAACTGGACTCAATATCCCGCGGATCCTTTTTTGCTGAGACACATCACCGGCTGGTTGTTCGTCGTCGAGGCAGAATGGGAACTGACTCCATTGGAGCGATCACTGTTAGCAGGGCTGAGATAAGGAGTTGAAGATGCCAGAACAGAAGTGGTTTTACTATGTGCACAACGAAGGCAACGCCATCATGCGAGTGTCTGGGGCCGCGTTGCAGTTGGCGATGCCTGAGATGGGGTTTCAAGCGTGTTCTTATCGCGAATACTTGAAGGCACGCAAGGAGATTTCGGCGCGCGAAGAACATGCGATTGATATCAAGGAATGGCTCTATTACGTGCGCAAGGAAGACAATGCCATCGCGAGACTGAATTCAGATGCCTTTGAATGGCGGATGGGTGAGCTGGGATTTGAGCCGGTCTCTTATCGTGCATACCTGAAGGCGCGCAGGTTGCTTAGAGACAAAGATGTAGCGGAAAACAAACTTAACATGGCAGTAAAGATAAGAACTGAAGACAAAGGAGATCAACCATGAGCAATAATATATCCATTACCGTCGATGCTGAATTTATCAAGCTCGCCAGGTCACTGAGAGATGCGCAGAAGGAAGCGAAATTTTCGCAGCGCTTTCAGCGCAGAGCACAAAGTCTTGAATCGATGTTTGATACGAAGCTGGCTTTGCTTGAAAAACAAGTTGCCCGGGTAGAACAGGCAAAGAGCGCGGCGCAACCTGCAGACCGGCTGCTGTAGTAAGGGGAAACTGTAACCAAATCGCCTATTGCCTTGTCTTGATAATGTGTTAGGATGCAAACGGACAGACCTGCTCGCATTGTGAGGTCTGTCCGCTTTTTAATGGGAGCAGGTCTGTTACGTAAACGAAACGGATCAGCCTGATCGATCGAGATGAAAAAACAATGCCATTCGATAAACCCAACGGACATCTTCACAAAGTTCTGTTCGAAAATATGATCGACGGTCTGGCTTATTGCCAGATTGTTTACGATGGGGAAAAGGCGGTGGATTGGAAATATATTTCCGTCAACCCGGCATTCGAATTGCAAACGGGACTCAACGATGTGGTGAATAGGCAAGTTTCTGAAGTGATTCCCGGGATCCATAAAAGCAGTCCGCGCCTATTGGAGACTTATGCGCGTGTGGCAAGGACGCAGCGGCATGAGCGTTTCGAGCAGTATCTCCCTGGGCTCGAAATGTGGTTTGACATTTCAGCGTATTCGTTCGAGCAAGGGACCTTTGTCGCTGTGTTTCAAAACATCACAACTCAAAAAAAACTGATCCGTGAACTCGAAAAAGCGAACAAGGAAATCCTGCAAGTTTATGATCAAACGCTGCAGAGCTGGTCAAGGGCATTGGAATTCCGGGATAAGGAAATCGTTGGACATTCTCTCCGTGTGGTAGGACTGGCAGAGAAGCTGGCAAGGGCGATGAATTTCAGAGATCGCGAGTTAATCGAATTCCGACGCGGTGCGCTCTTGCATGATGTAGGTAAGATGGCGATCTCGGATGTTATCCTGCATAAACCGGGCAAACTGGACGCTGAAGAGATCGAATTGATGCAACGGCATCCACAGATTGCTTATGACATCCTCTTTCCGATCAAGTTTCTGGAGGGGTGCGCACTGGAGATTCCCTACTGTCACCATGAGTTATGGGATGGGAGCGGATATCCGAGAGGCTTGAAGAAATATGAGATCCCGCAGTGCGCCCGGCTGTTCACTGTTGTGGACGTATTCGACGCAATGACGAGTGACCGGCCATATCGGATTGCATTATCCAAAAAATTCACATTGGATTACATCAGGGCAAAATCTGGCGAACTGTATGATCCAAAGGTTGTGGATGTTTTCCTGAAAATGATGGGAAGCTTTTGATATGCCCACCAAGCCAACCCGCGAGCGCGAGCGTAGATCTCAGGACCGACCGACCCAGGCAAGACCGACAGAACCATCCGAACCATCAGCCTGGAGCATGGAGCGAAACATCAGTGCAAGGCTGGTTGTTTTCGAAAAGCGCCTGACTGAAACGGACACCAAGATCACCGCACTGGCAGAGCAGTTTATGCTTTCCCAACTGCACAGCAGCGAAGCCGAGCGCGACATGGCACACAGTACCATTGAACGCATGGATGCATCCATTGAACAGATCCGGGAGAAACGGGAAACCCTAGCCAGGCAGAAGGCCGGCATTACAAACCAGCATGATCGCTTTATGCTGGAGATGATGGATGACTTCTTGTTGAACCGGCTGGAGCGCACGGAAGCTGAGCGGGACCAGGCACTTATCACCAAAGAGAAGGCAGAGAAGGGAGTCAACGAATCTCAGCGCGGCATAAAAGTGGTCAAAGCCAATACCATGCCACCGGGCAGATGGGACTTCATGACCAAACCGCCATTCGCCGGTATTCTCCAGGCGCTTTTACTCCTGATCGTCCTGGAGATCATACGCTCCTGGATCATCCCACTTCTAACCGGTGCGTTTGAACGATAGCCCTATGAGCGCATCGAAGTCGATTCGAAAGTTTTTTCTGTGCACCGGTGAATGCGTGAGCGCTGAGCAACTCCGCGATCATCCGAATAGCCATATCATTGGGGAACTGCATTATGTGCTTGATGAAGGTCAAAGATTTACTGCATTGGCTGTGTATGAACGCTCTGTTGATTCGAGTGTCATCCCTCCGGAGAATGTCCATATCCGTGCCGAGATCATCGGTGATGCGCGCAGGATCAAATGCACTTATCTGGGTTGTGCCTATTACCTGAAGCAGTGGAAGATTGCAAGAGCGGCCGCATTGCAGCTGGCACAACGTTATCAGCTATAATGCAAATCCATAATTGAATACATGTTGCAGTCTCGGCTTTAGGTTGAGACGGTCTGTCGGTTGATGCACCCGGCGCTGTGATGGCGTCGGGTGTTGTCGTTATAAACAAGGAGAATAATATGATTGCTTCTTTCGTCGCTCTTCCGGATGATGCCAAGATCTTGATCCTTGGCTTGATCACGTCACTGCTCACTGCACTCTTCGCGTATTTGCTTGCTCGATGGGGGATAGATCTGCGAGGCTTCACTGCTGAGCTGGCTGCGGTCCTTGCAGCGATCGTTGTCACGATATTTGAATTCCTGCTGAAGCTGCTGGTGTTCATCCCTGACAATATCCTTTCCACCATCATCCATTTGATCGTGCTGGCCTTGGCCGGTGTTGGTACAGCGTTTATCCTCAACCGGCGAAACACACCTGGTTATCGGAGTCTGCGCTGAGCAGTGCCATACGCCTCCCTACGCAAGTGCACTTATCCTGGGTGCAATGTGCTGGTCCATGGCGGGAGATGTGTCGCGCATTCAACCAAGCGTGTCTTCCGTGATCCTGCAATCAAGAAGCTGTACAACAGTCCACAATGGAAGACGATGCGTGCAGCCCAGCTTGCCAAGGAACCATGGTGCGTGGATTGCCTGGACCGTAACGTGCACACCCTCGCAACTGAAGTGGATCACATCATTCCACATCGTGGGGAGCCCGCCCTATTCTTTGATCCAAATAATCTTGCGTCACGCTGCAAGCCTGACCATTCAAGAAAAACAGCTGATGAAGTTTTTCGTTGATGCCCCCCGTCAAAAAAAGTTTCGCATGGAGGGTTTAGAACGGCGGTGGCTGCCAACGCGTGAAAGAGTCCCCAATCCGCTTTTCATGGTTTTTGGGGTTGAGATGAGGTCATGAGCTGAGATGCCTGCCAGGACCGTTGCTGCGAAAACCATGGAGGTGGGGAAGAAAAATGGTGGAAAACACTGGACAAAGAAAGAGACTTCAGCGCGCGAGGAGAGCGCACAGGCCTTCGAACGCAAAGATAGCGCGAGCATTGCCCCTCCGATCTGGCTGAGCAGGTCAGCGCGCGAGATCTGGGACAAGAAAATCACTGAGATCGCCGGGCTGAGTGGTGGAAAGGATTTGCTCGATGCGTTGGATAGCGAGATCCTCGCCTTGTTCTGTGAGGGGGTAGCGAATTACAAGAAACTCTCTAATAAGACTCGCCTGGCGAAGGATGATCATCGGATTCTGCAAACCTATATGCGGCGGATCCTGGAATATTCGGAGCGATTAGGTTTCACTCCGGATGCGCGCACGCGTTTGATCAAGAAGCGCGCGGATGAACCACCAAAAGACGAATTTGGGGAGAAGTTTGACTGATGATGCATCCGGCCACTCACTATGCAGTCAATGCGGTGGAGCAGACCATCGTCACAGGCAGATGGGAAAGACTGGCTTGTTTGCGTCATCTTTACGACTTAGCGCGCGCTGGGCAGCTGCCGGCATTGGTTGCAAAGCGGATTGAGAAGGCAACGGGCCGGCCTGTCCCACCGCGCGATCCGGAGTGGCAGTGGATTTTCGATGAAGAGCAATCATCATTTGTTTCGATAGAATGGTTTAAGCAGTTGGTCCATGTGGAGGGTGCGCTCGCCGGGCAGCCGATTGAACTGATTCCGGCCCACGTGTTTGAAATCAGCTGCATCTTTGGATGGGTCTCCAAGTTGGATAAGGTCACGCGCTCGAATGGACGTGAAACAGGCCTGCGTAGATTCAATATGGCATTCGTGACGGAAGCACGCAAGAATGCCAAGACAACGCGCGGCGCCGGCATCGGTTTATACATGATGGTGGGAGACATGGAGGCAGCGCCCGCGGTGTATTGCACTGCAGTGGACCGCCAACAGGCGCGAGTGCTCTATAACTATGGGGGATCAATGGCAGATAAAAGCAGAGATCTCCGCAAACGTCTGTACATCGGAAAATTTGAGATGAGGCACCGCTCGCGCGGCGGGGAAATGAAAGCCTTCTCCGGAGAGATCAAGAACAAAGATTCATTCAACCCCTCATGTGCGTTCATCGATGAATATCATGCTCATCCAACATCGAAGTTGTTTGATTTAATGAGCACTGCCCAGGGACAGAGGGCGCAGCCATTGATTTATACAATTACCACTGCGGGCGATGATGTGGAGAGTCCGTGTCATCAGGAGTACGAATACTGCAAGCTGATCCTCGAGGGATCGGTCAGTGACAAATCCGATGCGACAAAGAACGAGCGCTATTTTGTGATGATCCGCGAAATGGATGAGAAAGACGATGAGCACGATCCTCGCAATTGGATTAAGTCCAATCCGTTGAGGGCAAGCACGCCGAAAGGATTGGAAAAACTGAGGCAGCAGCATGATACGGCCTTCGGCTCGAAGATCCCGGAGAAGATCCGCGCTTTCCGGATCAAAAACTTAAATAAATGGCAGCATGGCAACGAACACAGTTATATGGGCGATTACATGGTGGGGGAGGGCAGCCAGCAAAGCCAGTGGGACAAATGTGCGGTCTCGCGCGAAGCGTTCCTGGAAATGACGCGCGGACTCTTGTGCATCGTGGGCGGCGATCTGTCCAAAAAGATCGATCTTACCGCTCTCGCGTATGTCTTTGCTCTTCCAGATGACCGGATCGGGATCACAGCTCATGGATTCATGCCTGAAGGCGCTGTAGAAAAGCACCGCAAGACCGACAAGATTCCATATCGGGATTGGGCGAAGGCCGGATGGCTTACGATCACAAATGGGGATGTGACGGATTATCAAACCTTGATCGATCAAATCGAAGCCGTCAACGGGAAATTGCTCGCCGAAGAATTGACTTCCGAGGATGAAAAAGAAAAAAAACGGACAATGATCAGGCTGCTGAAGTATCATTACGCCGCGTTGAATGGCTGGCAGGTGCATGAATTCTGCTATGATCCATACAACGCGACGCATTTGAAAAACGAGCTGGATGACCTGGGCTATACCACCATCGAAGTGCGACAGACGATGCCGAATCTCAATGAGCCAACAAAATTGTTTCGGGAGGCGGTTGCCAGTGGAAAACTTGTGCATGATGGATCGCCTCTGCTGACCTGGTGCGTGGGTAATGCCCAGGAGATCATTGACACGAAGGAAAATATTATGATCTCGAAGAAAAATGCAGGAGACACCAAGCGCGTGGACCTGCTGGCTGCCGGCATCGACGGATTATTCCGGATCCAGCCGTTGCGCGAGATGACCCAATACCAGGAGTATGTGAATTCCGATGAATTTGGATTGTAGGAAAGGAGAAAACTATGCCTGTTTCAAATATCAAATTGGCAGAGAGTGGAGATAATGCCTGGCCTGATCTCTTAGAGAAGAAGATCATTGTGTACAACGGCGCACTCAATATCGCCATTCTTGAGGGTGGAATGGCAAGCGGAAAGCCAAGCGTCTCATTGCGTTTTGACTTGGAAGATGGAACGGTCCTGGTTGCCGAAACTTCCCTGGCGATGTTTCTCAACGTGGCTAATATGGCTCATGCTCGCTATGGCGATGCTGGCACAGGAATTGCCATGCGCGCTACTGGGAAAGAATCTTAATTTCTTGTGTGCGATCGCTCGAACCTGGCTGAACAAGATTTCTTGTCTGCGATCGTTGATCACCAGGTGCACAAGAAAATCTTGTTCGCTCGAGCGGACCTGGCGCCATACAAGACACCTGCACTGGCGTGCGGTGCCAGTGTTGTCTTGTCTCTGCAGGAGCTCGCCGGCGAGGACAAGATTGTCTTGTTTTCGAGAACGTTCCGGAAGAAGGACAAGATTGATCGGCGATAATCTTGTCTCTGCAGGAGCTGCACCTGGTGCACAAGAAGGTAAGCGATGAGTGAAACAGATAAACATTACCTGACGTTTGACAGACCCCATGTGTATAAATGCTCTTGTGGCTTTATTACCTACATGCATCCAGACGGAACAGAAACCATAGCCGAAAAGCCAAAAGGAAAGATTGAATATCTTGCATGTGGACATGCCGCGTGTGCAAAAACAGACCAATTTGATTGCATCATTTGTGTAATGAGAGGATGAACGCATAATCTTGTTCCCATCGGTGGCCAGCTGAGCACACAAGACACGGTAACCATTCATCTGCATATTCGTCTTGATGTTGTCCCTGGCCTGCCAGATGTGTATGTGGCTCTTTGTGGTTATAAGAGCAACACCAAGAAAGAATTTTCGGTCCAGGGAGTGAAAACCACGTGTAAGTATTGCCTTGCAATTATGAGATGGCCAAGATGACCCCTTCAATCGAGGTTATAATGCGCCCAATCAAATAACTCGTTGCGGTCCTGGTGCAGTCCGGGACACACTCAGTCGGAGGACGCGCCCGATGATCTATTTAGGTCATCGGGCGTTTGCGTTTTAGGAGGCACGTGGAAGCGAAATATCTTTTGATCGTCAAAGTCGAAGCGGGACTCGTGATTCTGGATAAGCCGATCCCTCGCAGTAAGGGCGCCAGGGAGATCAGCCCGGCCGTTCCGGCTGGCACAGTCCTGGAAGCTTATCGTACCGTCTTAGTCAATGGGATCCCATATGCCTGGTTGGTACCCAATCCCCCGATCATTCTCAGGCCGCCCTACAAAACAGTCTGGTGCCGGGTCAAAGATGCAGACCTCGAATATGTGGATGTGATCGATCTTGGGACCAGTGACGATGCCTCGGTAGCAGCTGCGATCAACCGCCTGGCTGATGCGATCCGTGCGCTCGTCGAGAGGAGTATGAATGTTTGATTGGACTGTGTTGAATTTCCTCTGGCTCATATTGGCTGGCTGACAGAATTTTCAAACCATGAAGTTTTTGAGAAACTATCTCGATGATATTTTTTATTGGTTGGGTGCAATCTTGATTACCACTGGCGCTTATCTTCTTCATCCGGCTGCCGCTTTTTTTTCTGCCGGCATTTTTTGTTTGTTCTTCAGCTACCTGATTGGTAAGGCAAAGGCTAATCGATGATCGTCACCGCCGCATTGACTTCTCCCAAGGCTGAGCCGCCTGCCACGACCGAATCCGTTCCCGATCAGGGTGGCAGCATCTATGTTGGGCGCCGCCAAAGCCGCTCCAGGCAGCCGATCAGTCCGGAGCTGGCAAAGCGCGTCGCAACGTATTTCCGTTGTTTGAATGGTATCGGCGATGACATTGCCAATATGCCGCTGCAGCAATTCCAGCGCGTGAGACTCCCGAATGGATTACGCCTGACGCAACAGGTCGAACCTGATCCAAACATACGCAACATTTCGTATTTGGTCGAGCTGAAGCCCAACCGGTGGATGAATCCATTCATCTTCAAGAAAACCGCAATCGTGTGGCTGCTCTCCTGGGGAAATGCGTTGATCTGGCAGCCGCCTCCACCGGCGGCGCGCGAATTGTTCATCCTGCCAACCAATGTGACCACGCCTAAATTTGATCCGAGCGGCAACCTCTGGTACGAGGTACGTTTTCCAAATGGTGACAAGCGATTCATTCCAGATGTCGAAGTGATGCACCTGATGATCAATTCGACAAATGGGATCTGGGGCAGATCTGTACTGGATTATGCGGGTGAGACCGTTGGGCTACGAATGGGCATGTCTGCAACGCAGAGCAG
>Ga0065705_10002238_pt1 | contig 11131 bp, 8 predicted proteins | sample SwibulcommuniRL2_FD_59092 | JGI IMG/M metagenome (GOLD analysis project Ga0065705, IMG submission 59092) | Bulk soil microbial communities from switchgrass field near Rose Lake, East Lansing, Michigan, USA - RL2 Bulk Soil v2 (version 2) | ecosystem: Environmental > Terrestrial > Soil >... | reverse complement strand
GAAAACCTGCTCTACGGAAGTGTGCTGTCGCCGATCACGGTGACCGGTCGCGCCGACCTGGTGGCGATTCTGCTGACCGGAGTGCCGAATCTCAACTTCACCGGTCCGGCGAGAGCCGACTTGTTGCGGCTGAACACGGGGGTCGCGCCGACGGCGCCGGTCGGCGGTGGAAATCGCCTCGGCGTGCTTGAGGCTGATCTGGCTGGTTTTCCAAATGGCCGGCGACTCGAGGACGACATCGTCGACATCGATTTGAGAGCATTCGCTGAAGGGTACGGAACGTTTCTCAACGGGCTGCTCGGGTTGCCGAACAAGAGCCCGAACAACCAACTGGGCGACGGCGTGGATGCCAACGACAAGCCGTTCCTCACGCAGTTCCCGTACGTCGCAGTGCCCCATCAAGGCTACGAGGTGCCGTAAGCCATGACCACCTCGTCCCGCGCATCGCGGCTCGTGACGCTCCGCTGGCTCGCCGTCACGATGCTCGCCGCGACCGTTGCGGCAGTTGCTCCTCACGTGATTTCGCGAGCCAAGCCATCTCCGAACGCGGAGGCGCTGAGCATCGGACCCGCTGTCGGGATGCCTGGCGCTCCCGCGACGTCAACCTCCGGACTGCTGCAGCGGATCGATGAAATGGAAGCGCGTCTGCGAGCGCAGCCCGACGACACCGGGGCCGCCGTGCTGCTGGCCGACGCGCTGCTGCGGCAGGCGCGCGCGACCAACGACGGGAGACCTGCAGGGCGAGCGAGTGAGGTGTTGAACGCGGCACTGAAGGAGCATCCGGGCCAGTACGACATCCTTCGGATGCTGGGCGCCATCTATCTTTCGCAACACCGTTTTCGCGACGCGTTGGAGATCGCCACGCGCTCGCGCGATCTGCGACGGGACGATGCGTGGAACTATGGCGTGATGGGCGACGCGCAGGTTGAGCTCGGGGAGTACCCTGACGCCTTCAACGCGTTCGACAGGATGATGGCGCTGCGGCCCAACGCGGCTGCGTACGCTCGCGTGGCGTACGCGCGCGAGCTGCAGGGAGACGTGCACGGTGCGCTGGCGGCGATGCAGATGGCGGCGAACGCGACGGCTCCGAGCGATCCCGAGGCACAGTCGTGGTACGCCGCACAGATGGGCGAGCTCTCCCTGAAGCTTCATCAGTTGGACGACGCGGATCGCGAGTTCCGGCGCGCCGTGTTTCTCTTTCCCAACTATCCGCTTGCGGTGATCGGACGAGGCAAGGTCCGGGCCGCACGTGGTGATCGCGAAGGGGCGCTGGCAATCTATCTCGAGCAGCTCAAACGGACGCCGACGCTCGATTTGGCGGCGCGGATCGGCGACCTGTACGCCACGCGTGGCGACGCGGCGCAGTCCGAACACTACTACCAGTTGGCGGAGGATCTCGCCGGGCCGGGCGTGGTGCAGACCGAGGCGAACCTTGCGCTGTACCTCGCGGACCACGATCGCAAGCTGTCAGACGCGGTGACGATTGCCGAGGCCGTCGCCGCGAAGCGTCACGATATCTTCACCGAGGACGCGCTGGCGTGGGCGTATTACAAGGCCGGTCGCCTGACGGACGCGGATGCAGCGTCACAGCTCGCCCTTCGCACCGGCACACGCGATGAGGCGCTGCTCGCTCGCGCCGCCCGGATTCGCGCTGCTGCCGCGCGCGGATCGTCGAATTCGATTAAGTCATCACCAGACGAACCGTACCGCCACCTCCGCCTGCTGCCTGGGGAACACGGTGTTGACCGTCCCGAATGAATTCGACAGCGCGTTCCCCTGCCACGGCGTCGCGCCGATGCCATAGCTGTCGGTGCCGAACAGGTTGAACACCTGCAGGATAAACTCCGCGCGGCGGTCGCCGCCCACGTTCACCTGCTTGCTGACGCGTACGTCCACGCGTTTGAATTCATCGGTCATCAGCTGGTTTTCAGGAATCGGCGCACGTCCGTTCTGTGCGCGCCACGCGTTCACGAGCGCCAGGTATTTCGCGTCGTCACCACGGTTGAAGACGTTGCGTATCGTGCCCGGCACATAGTCGGTCACCGCGCCGTCGCGATTCAGATCGGTCCCCGCGACCGCGCTGAACGGCCGCGTCGAGCGGTAGTTCCACACGGCCCCGAGGGTGATGTCCATCGGCAATATGACGGCGCCGCTGGCGACGAGCGTGTGACGGCGGTCCTGACTGCCCCATCCGTCGTCGTACTCGGGATGATAGAAGTCGACGACGGTTGCCTGGCCAGCACCGCGGTCCTTGTCGCTGGCCAATGTGTACGAAACCAGGTATTGATACCGGTTCGCGAAGCGCCGGTCGAGGCGCAAGTACATGGCGCGATAGTCGCTCGTTCCCCCGGAGCCGTACTCGGTGATGTTCCCCCATGTGGGACGCGGTCGGAGGCCCGTCACCGGATCGGGTGTGTTCACGTTGGCGATCTGACTGGCCTTCTGACTCTTGCTGAAGACCACATCCACGTGGACGGCCAGGTTCGGTTGCAGCTCGCGCGACAGCCCCAGGTTCAGCGACTTCGATTCAGGCTGCTCGATATGGTCGTTGGTGATGTTGACGTTCGGTGCGGCGGAGACGGTCACGAACGCCTGCGGCGACAGCCCGCCATACGGATCCGGATACGACGGGTTGCGGATGTTCACGGAGCTCTGAAGCAGCGTGTTCACCTCGTTGCGCAGCGTTTGGGCGAACACGTTGCTGTAGTACTTCCCGGTCGCGAGCCGAATCACGGTGCGGCTGTCGCCCTTGACGTCCCAGGCGAGACCGAACCGCGGTCCCCAGTTGTTGTTGTCGTGACGCGAGGCCGGGTTGATCAGCTCCCGCAGCCGTTCACGCCCGTCGAACGTAATGTGGTTGTTGAATGCCTTGTACAGGGTCTCGTAGCGAAGGCCGATGTCGAGCGTCAGGTTGGAGAGCAGCCTCCACTCATCCTGCACGTAGCTCTGAATCCAGTCGGCGCGGAGGAACCTGGGCAGCGGCGGGAACGACGCGGTGAACTGAATCGGATTCCGCAGGTTCGCGATCGCCGCCGCACTGCCGTCGAAGAATTGATCCTGCCCGAACGTCCACGTCGCGATGTTGTGCGCTGATTCCTCATGCGACCGGAAACGGAGATAGGCGCCGCCGGCTTTCAGCGTATGAGCACCGATGTTCATCGTCACGTCATCGCTGACGTCCCAGCGCGCGGTGTTGTTATTGTTGTAGGTGGTCGATCCCCACGTCAGGCTCGGGAAGTTGTACACGCCGGTGTAATCCTTGAAGCGCTCGGCCGGGAACTCACCGCGTTTGCTCGCCGGCCAGCGGGCGATGCCGGGCGGGCTGCCAAGGTTCTCCAGGTGTGATGGCGGAAGCTGCGAGCGCACCTCGTTCAGCAGACGGGAACTGATCACCCATGTGTGTGCGACAAGCAGCGAGTCGCGCGGCGAGTCGGTATCGCCGCCGGTATTGCCGGCCATCGAGGCGCCCACCGTGCCGCCCGTGGCGCCCGCTGTGCTCGCGGAGCCGCACGATTCGCAGAAGGTGTACTCCTTGTCCCACAGGTAGCGGAGGAACACGTTGTGCGCGTTGTTGACCTGCAGGTCGCCGCGCAGCAGCAACTGCCGGCGCTCGTAACCGGCCGGGAAGTTTCCCTCGACGGCCGAATAGAACTGCGGCTGCCCGGTGCGCACCGTGACGGTCTTCGGCTCCTTGGTGCGCTCGAACGCCGAGAAGAAGTGGAGCCGATTGCGCACGATTGGGCCCCCGAGCGCGCCGCCGTACTGGTTGCGCCGGTACGCTGGCTTCGGCGCACCAGTCTTGTCGTGCGCCTCCTTCTCGAACCGATCCATCGTGTTGAGGCTCGTGTCGCGGAAGAACTCGAACGCCTCGCCGTGGAATTGATTCGTGCCGCTCTTGGTCGCGGTCAGCACGACGCCGCCGACGGCGCTGTACTGCGCCGACGACCCGCTGATGTTGACGCGGAACTCTCGGATGCCCGACTGCGGCACCTCGAGGAATTCCTGCCCAGAGTTGTAGATCTGGTTCTGCCCGCCATCCACGTACGACGTGGTGAGATTCGGGTTGGCCCCGCCGGCGCCGACCGTCGGCCGCGCGCGCCGCGTTCCGGTGGGCAGCTGAGTCCCGGGCAGGAGCAGCGCCAGTGAACCCGCCTGCCGGTTCGCGATCGGCAGCATCTCGATCTGTTCCTGCGTGACGACGGTGGCGACCTCGGTCGTCGTCGTCTCGACGATCGGCGCCTGCCCCGTCACAGTGATCGATTCCTGGACGCCGCGAAGCACCAGCGTGAGGTTCTGCTGGACGGCAAGGCCGATCGTGAGCGTCAGGTTCGCGACCTCCGTCGGCTGAAAGCCGTCGAGCTCGGCGTGTATCGCATAACGCCCCGGCTGCAGGCCGGGCAGCCGGTACCGGCCGTCCGCCTCGGTCGCGGTTGTCTGAACCGTACCGGATTCGACGTTGCGCAGTGTCACCGTGACGCCGGGCAGCACGCCGCCCTGCGCATCGGCCACGATGCCGGTGACGGACGCGCTCGCTTCACCTTGAGCGGCGGCCGGCGTAGGAATCGTGAGCGTGGACAGGGTGATGAAGAGGAAGAGGGCCGTCCGAAGGGTCCAACGTCCCGACGCAGGTGTCATCGAAGCCTCCTGTCGAGAACCGGATTGCGGATACGCGGCGATACCCATGGGGCGATGGGTTACTACGGCGTGCGAATCATTACACGGAACGCACCAGGTGTCAGGGGATTCGTTCGGGGAATCTCGGGATGAAACCGTCTCTGTTCGGCATTCTCACCTTCGGCAACGTCTGCGCGTTCATCACGTCATTGGCGCCAATGATCTTGTTCTGCGCCAGGATGAATGCCGTCAGCGCGTACACCTCGTCGTTGGTCAATGTGCGCGGCCGCGGCCACGGCATCGCTCGACGCGTGAAATCGAAGAGCGTCGTCGCATACGGCCAGAAATTCGAGACGGTCTTCGCTGTTTCAATGCCCGATGTCAATGGCTGACCGCCGACGACCGCCGCCGCGCTGCCGCCCTTTCCGTTCTCGCCGTGGCACACGGCACATTTGGCCGCGAAGATCGTCGATCCCTGCTCGGGCGTGCCGCTGCCGGATGGCAGGCCCGTACCATCAGGCAGGATGCTGATGTCCCACGCGGCGACGTCGGCCTCGGAGATCGCCTTACCGAGATGCGGTGAGTCCTGCGCGACGAGGCGCACGTACGAAGCCACGAAGATCGTCAGCGCGATCGCGAAGAGCGCTCTACGCGTAGACATGCGTGACCTCCCCGCTCTGGCTGACGGCCCACGACGTCGGACCGTTGTAGTGCTGACTCGGGAACGCCGTCGGATTGGTCACCGGCGTCTTCGTCTGGCCACGCCGCGCGATGACTTCCGCGCGCGTCGGCTGCACGTTGCCCGCCTCATCCCATGCACGGCTTTGCAGCACCGCTGGTCCGCCATCCCACTTCCACGGCAGGCGGAAGCGCGTGAACGCTTTCGGCAGCACCGGTTCCTGCAGGGCCGCTTCAGCCCACGTCTTGCCGCCGTCGCCGGTCACCATCACCTTCGCGATGCGGCCGTTGGCCGAATACGCCACGCCTGAAATTTCGTAGAAACCAGCCCCGCGCATTTTCAGTTCCGGCGATGGATGCGTAATGAACGATTTCACTTCCTGCAGGAAGTAGAACTGATACGCCTTGCCGTTGGGGAGGATCGGTGCGTAGGTCCGAGCTTCGTAGTAACTCATGCCGGGCTGATCGACCAGCTTGACCCGGCGGAGCCACTTGACGTTCATGTTGCCTTCCCAACCCGGCAGCAGCAGGCGCATCGGATATCCGTTGCCCGGCATGAGCCGCTCGCCGTTCTGATACAGCGCGATCATCGCGTCGTCGAGCGCCTTGCTGATCGGAACGCTGCGGCTCACGGCGAGCGAATCGGCGCCCTCGGCAATGAGCCATTTCGCTCTCGGGTCGATGCCCGATTCCTCGAGCAACGTCGACAGCATCACGCCGGTCCATTCAGCGCACGACACCAGACCGTGCAGCGTCTGGACGCCGGCCTTCACCGGTTCGTTCGAAAAGAGCGGCGCACTGTTGCCGCCGCACTCCACGAATGTCATCCGCGATTGCATCGGATATCGAGCGAGGGTGTCGAGCGTGAACTCGACCGGCCGCCTGACGAGGCCGTGAATCACGAGACGATGCTGCGCAGGATCGATATCCGGCGCGCCGGAGTGCGAGATCACGAAATGGAGTCCGTTCGGCGTGAACGTGCCGTTCAGCAGGTGGTGCGGGGTGCGCGCGTGCTGCGTCCGCGGCTCGCCTCGCGGATTGGTGAGCGTCCGGACGACATGCTTCTCGAATGACGAGGGAGTGGCGTACTCGGGAATCGGGATGCCCGCTTTCGTGCTCCATGGCGCGTCGGTCAGCTGCTGCGCGGCCGCGGTCTCGCTGAGTGTGTAACCGGTCATCGCCGCGGCCAGCGCGGCGCCACTTGTCAGGAACGCGCGTCGATGAAGGAGCCCATTACCGGCGGCGATTTCGAGGGTGTCGAGTGTCGGTCGCGGCTGCTGGTATGACATGGCGCGGGGATTCTAGCCCCTCGGTCAGCGGTTGAACAAGAGCCAGTAGAGCGGATGGTTTGGCAAATCAGCCACGAGGGCGTACACCGTTTCGCCGATGGCACAGACGAGACCAAGGGCAATCGTCATCGCCCGTTCGCCAGTCGCGAAGCCGATGGCGAGGGCGGCGACGGCCGCGGGCGCGAGCGCCGCCTTGAGGACAGCGGTCCATACGAGGATGAGGGCTTCAAGCGTCGGATGCCCCTTTGTTGGCGCCCAGATAACGACGGCGAACATGACGACGTCCAGCGCCATGAACGCGGTGAGGTACCACGCGATTTTCGTTGCGCGGTTCTTCGAAGGCGCCAACCACCGTGAGGCGATGAACGGGACGATGAGCGACGACATCAGCGCGACGTCGATGCCATTCACGTGATTCAGGCGGACTTGGACGCGGCGGAAGAACAGGTTCACACCTGTTACGTAAGCGATGATGATCAGAGCGACGCCGATGAGCCGTGTCACACGTTTCGCCACGTCGTGTGTCGAATTCAACGAATGTTCGCCATTATCGATCCCCGTCGCTGCGCCGACGCGATATATCGTTTCAGGCCGAAGCGAGGTCATGACGATGGCAGTGCGTGCAATTCGTGCCGGAGTTCTGGCGTGTGTTGTTTCTGCGGTGGCCGCGCATTCGACGGACGCCCAGACGTCGACTGCGGCTGGACGACCCCGGTTCCAGGGCGGCGCGAGCTTCGTTCAGGCGTTTGCGGTCGGCGACTTCGCCGAGCGCGTGAATCTGGCGGCCGGCGGGCTCTTCCAGTTCGACGTCGGACTTGGTGACAGCGTCTTCAGCGTCGGCGGTGAAATTGGCTATATGGGATACGGCCACGTGAATCGCAAGGTGGACGTCAGCTCGCTCATCCCCGAAATTCCGAACGCGACGGTCTCGGTGAGCACGAACAATTACATGGTCCCGATGCACGCACGCCTCCGTGGACAGCGAAAATACGGACGTTGGCGGCCGTATGCGGATGCGCTGGTTGGCGGGAATCTGATCTCGACCGACACATCAATCGACTGCGCAGCCAGCGACAACGCGACGTGTAGCGGTAACAACTCCGCAACAAACGCTGAGGACCTGGTACTCAGCGTCGGCGCTGGCGGAGGTGTGATGATTGCCTTCTCGCCGCGACCCGGCGTGCCGAAACTGGATTTGTCCGTTCGTTATCTGCGGGGCGCCGAGGGAACCTACCTGACAAAAGGGGCGATCCGGCGCGAGGGATCGACGGCCATCTTCGACTTGAGCCAATCGCGCACCGATATGGTTGCCCTGTACATCGGGGCAGTGTTCGGGCGATAGCGGTACCATTCTCGCGGAAGAACTACATGTCGGAGCTGCATGTCGTCGACGGATCGCTGCAGGCCGAGGAGCTCGAACGACTCGCGACGGCCGCGTACTTGATGGGTCGCGACGAGGAGAGCGAGGAGTTGAGAGCTCGCGCGCATCGCGCATTTCTCGAACGAGGCGATCGCGAGCGAGCAGCCTGGTCGGCGTTCTGGCTCGCATTCGGGCTCTTGCAGCGCGGCGCGAGGGCTCCCGCGTCTGGATGGCTCGTAAGAGCCGAGCGGATTCTGGACGAAGCGCAGCTCGACTCGGTCGTACGCGGATACCTGCTTACCCCTGTCGCCGTCCAACGCATCGTCACGGGTGATCCCGCCGGAGCGGACGCGGNATTCACCGAGGCCGCCGACNTCGCCAGACGATTTGGCGATCGCGGTCTGGCGTCGCTGGCCTGTCACGGACGTGGNCGTGCGCTCATTCGCCTGGGCAACATTCCCCAGGGTGTNGCGTTGCTCGATGAGGCGATGGCGGGGGTCATCGCAGGCGACGTGACGCAGGTCGTGGCGGGCGACATCTACTGCAGTGTGCTCGAGGCGTGTCAGGAAATCTTCGATGTACGTCGCGCATACGAGTGGACCACCTCGTTCGCACAATGGTGTGCCGCGCAGCCCGATCTGGTCCGCTATCGCGGCGAGTGCCTGCTCTATCGCGCCGAGGTCATGCAGTTGCGCGGCCAATGGTCCGACGCGATGCGGGATGCGCGGGACGCATCCGGCTTATTGACTTCAACCCGTCATCCTATGGCGGGTATGGCCTTTTATCGACTTGGTGAGATCCATCGACTCAAGGGTGAGTTCGGCAACGCTGAAACCGCGTACGCGCGAGCGAACGAGCACGGACGCAGCCCGCAGCCCGGACTCTCGTTGCTTCGCCATGCGCAGGGCCGGATTGACGATGCAGTCTCGTCCATTCGCGCCGTGCTCGGCGAGACGCGGGCGCGTACGCGCCGCGTCAATGCCCTTATCGCCGCTGTTGACATCCTCCTGGCGGCCGGCGACCTCGAGCGTGCGCGGTCGGCGGCCTCGGAGTTATCTGAGATGGCCCGCGTAATTGGCGCGCAGATTCTCTGTGCCGCATCCGCCCATGCAGACGGTGCGATTCTCCTTGCGAACGACGATCTCGCGGGATCGTCGGCGGCGCTGCGGCACGCGCACGAGATGTGGCGCGAGCTCGGCATGGAGTACGAAGAGGCGCACACGCGTCTGCTGATGGCAAATATCTGCACACGTCGCGGCGATCCGGACGGCTGCCGTCTGCACCTTCATGGTGCGCGACAGCTGTTCAAACAGCTCAACGCCGCGTCATGCCTCGCACGTATCGCCGACCAGACAGGGGCGGCGGCCCGCCGACGAATCGGCGCGCTCAGCAACCGGGAAGTTGAGGTTCTTCGCCTGCTCGCCGCCGGCAAAACAAACCGTGAGACCGCGGAGGCGCTCTTCATCAGCGAAAGAACCGTGGCCCGCCATGTCAGCAACATTTTTGACAAGCTCGGCGTGTCGACCCGTGCCGGCGCCACGGCATGGGCCTACCAGCGCAATCTGATCTGATCGACGTACGCAGAACTACCCAATTTGCGTTGGGGTCTGATTTTGGGTAGTTCGTCGGATGTCAGACCCGCCCTCTCTGCGTTCTTCTAAATGCGTGAGCAACACCTCAGAGGAGGGCACCCATGTATGTGATCCGTGAAGTCCTGCACTGTAAACCCGGAAAGGTCCGCCAGATGCTGGAGAAGTTCAAGAGCATCTCCGCACTAATGAAGGAGACGGGACACGAACCGCTTCGCCTCCTGACGGACGTCTCAGCGCAACCCTTCTGGACGATCGTTGCAGAAGCGACTGTCGACAGAATCGATGATTTCTTCGCCATGGAGGAGAAGCTCATGGCGAATGAGGCTCTCCGCAAGACGATGGCCGATTATCACGACCTCGTCGAAAGCGGCCGTCGCGAAATTTACCGGCTGGAGAGTTGAGCGTCTAGCGCGTTCCAGTCTGTGCGGTNCTGCCCTTCAGCGTCGCGTACACGNACGCGATATGCGCTTCGCGAGACGTGTCCCATCGCTCGAACCCTTTGAAGCTGTCGAGCGTCAANGTGCGCTGGATTTCTGAAAGGCTCTTCCCGGCGCCCACGCCNGCGGCGACGCCGATTGAAAGCTCCTCGAGGTACCGNTGCAGGTCCAGGGCATCCTGCTTGCGGCCGGCAAGGGCGTGCCCNGTAAGCGCGTGGTCATAGTCGATCGCGTTGATCGTCTTCAGCGCGTCGATGTATGCGCCGACGGTCGGAGTGATGCCCTGCGGCAGCCGCTTGACCTGCAGGATGTCCGCGCTGAACACGGCGCGTTCATCCGGGAAATGCAGCACGACGCTGTCATCTGAATGCGCGGCGCCGAGCGGAACCAGCCGGACTCGCTTGCCACCGAGCGTGATCTCGTGCGTGCTCGAGTAAGTGACGGTCGGGGCGTAGACGTCGTTCACCGAGCCGCGCGCGATTTCGGCACCGTTCAGGATGCCGTCGCGGTTGTAATCGAACAGATCGAACCGCTGAGCGACCGCGTTGTTGCCGGTTGCCTCCGCGCGCTCGATGACGCCATTGCGATTGGTATCGAGCGCGGCCTCCGCTGACGGCAACGTCGGACGCCCCTCAGGCGGGGCGAGTCCAGCGAGCATGTTGACATGTCCAACAAACTGCGCGGTGTCGGCGAAGACGACGCCGCCTGACGCGTGATCCCAGTCACGGTGCGTGTACAACACGTATCGGACCGGCACCTTGAAGCGGGTTGCGATTTCATTCTTCAACCATCTCGAGAAGTCGCGGTTGATCGGATCGCTCATGATCACGCCTTCGGGCGTGACCAGGAACACCGTGAAGTGGTTGTCATTCTGCGCGCGATACAGCTGCCCCGTGATGTTGACGATGCCGCGGGGCGGCTGCTGCTGCGCAGGGACGGTGGCGCTCAGCATCAGGACGAAGATGACAGTGGCAGCGATCGGTCTGGCAATTCGAATCATCGTGACCTCCGCGAGGTCGCGATCGTAGCGAAATCGGAATGGCACCGGGATACTGCCTGCGACCGAGTTTCGAGCGGCGACGAACCTACAGCGCGAACGATTCGGGATTCGGGATTTGCAGATCCCGTCAGTTTCGCGCGAAGCAGTAGAGGCGTCCGGCG
>Ga0065705_10002171_pt1 | contig 11131 bp, 9 predicted proteins | sample SwibulcommuniRL2_FD_59092 | JGI IMG/M metagenome (GOLD analysis project Ga0065705, IMG submission 59092) | Bulk soil microbial communities from switchgrass field near Rose Lake, East Lansing, Michigan, USA - RL2 Bulk Soil v2 (version 2) | ecosystem: Environmental > Terrestrial > Soil >... | reverse complement strand
CCTGACCCAGGCGATGTATATCCCATTCGCGCTGTACCTCGATGGGCAGGTGATCAAAGTGTATGACCAGGTCAGCCATAAGCTTGCCCCGGATGCGGAGGCAGCCGGAGGCAATGGAGGCACGGGCAACCTGCGGACTAGCCAGCGCCGCGATCCCCGCTGGGTGAAGATCCGCCGACCCTTTATTGTGGTGGGTGGTGAGTTGACCCTCGAGGGCCTCGACCTTGTGTATGATGAAGTACACAAATTCTACGAAGCCCCGTTTCAGGTCAAAGCCAACGGCGGGATTCTTCTCATCGATGACTTTGGACGCCAGCAAGTGCGCCCCCGTGATCTGCTTAACCGCTGGATCGTGCCTCTCGAAAACCGCGTCGACTTCCTCACGCTCCACAATGGACGCAAAGTGGAAGTCCCGTTTGACGTGTTGATCGTATTCTCGACCAATCTCCCGCCAAAAGACCTCGTCGACGAAGCCTTCCTGCGCCGCCTGCGGCACAAGATCGAGATTGGCGATCCCTCCTATGAGGAATACCGGGAAATTTTCAAGCGCGTCGCAGCAGACAAAAAGGTGGAATACAGCGACCAGGGGCTGGCTTATCTTCTTCAGGAATGGTATATCAAGCGCAATCGGAAGCTGCGCGCCTCGCACCCGCGCGATCTCTGCGACCAGATCCTGGATATCTCCAGCTATCTGTCGGTTCCGCCGACGATGTCGCGTGACATGCTCGACCGCGCTGCCCTCGCCTATTTTGTTGATATTTAGTTCGTGCTTTATAATGGTGCTCGGATTACGCATCGCCGACTTCTATCGCGTAATCTGTATAACCATTTATGATGCTTGAATCACTCCCTCAACCTGTCATCTTTGCCCATCGTGGAGCATCGGCGCACGCGCCGGAGAACACCCTTGCCTCGTTTCAACTTGCTGTGGAACAGCAGGCAGATGGGATCGAACTGGATGTAAAACTATCGGCGGATGAAAAGGTTGTTGTCCACCACGATCCAACGCTTGACCGTACAACCGACGGCACGGGGCGCATTCAAAAATTTACGCTTGCCGAACTGAAAAAACTGGATGCAGGCAGTTTCTTCTCAGAACAATATCGCGGGGAGAAAATTCCCAGCCTCGAGGAAGTCTTCGAAGTTGTCGGCAAGCGCACGTTCATCAATATCGAACTGACTAATTACAAAACGCGGCGCGATCACCTGGTCGAAGCCGTGTGTATCCTGATCAAAAAGCATAACATGCAAAAACGCGTGCTGTTCTCATCATTTCTGGAGTCGAATCTATCGAAGGCGGGGAGTTACCTTCCGGATGTGCCGCGCGGCTTGCTGGCATTGCCTTCCATTCTGGGCACCTGGGCGCGATCCTTCGGGTTTGCCTTTGGCAAATATCAGGCGCTGCATCCCTTTCTGAAGGATATGACCCAGCAGCAGGTGGCACGCGTCCACCGGTTGAATCGCCGCGTCCATGTGTGGACGGTGAACGATCAACAGGATATGCGGCGGCTGTTCGGATGGGGCGTGGATGGCATTTTCACCGACGATCCGCAGCTTGCGTGGCGGGTGAGAGCGGAATCGACATGAGGCGAAAGATCGGTCTATTAAACGGTAATCTGTTATCAGCTTGGAGAAGAAGCGGGCATACGATGATCCGCTGGTTGACGTTGTTAATTTTTGTCGTCTCTGTCGTTGAGCCATTGCCGGTTGCATACGCCGAGGAACACTACCAGACTTCCAAGGTCCAGGCGGTACTTGCTTCGATGACGCCTGAGGAGCGTGTGGGCCAATTATTTCTGGTCACATTCCAGGGCACAGTCACAACTCCCGAGTCACAAATCTATGATCTGATCGCCAACCACCATGTCGGCGGTGTGGTGTTGCAGGCGGCGAACGACAATTTCGTCGGCAGTCCCGATACGATCCCTGCTGCACATCAGCTCATCAATGCCCTGCAGAGTATTGAAGCACAGGCAAATCCGGTCACCCCTTCCCCCGAAACTAACCCACAGGCGCAGGACAATATCTATGTGCCGCTCTTCATCGGTATCTCTCAGGAGGGCGACGGTGTTCCGAACGATCAAATTCTGAGCGGGATGACGCCTCTGCCGAACGCGATGGCAATCGGTGCAACCTGGAGGACCGAGGTGGCACGCCAGATCGGCGAAGTGTTGGGCAGTGAATTGAGCGCCCTCGGTTTCAATCTGTTTTTGGGACCTTCTCTGGATGTTGTTGAATCTCCGAACCCATCTGCACAGATCGATCTGGGTACGCGCTCGTTCGGCGGCGATCCGTTTTGGGTGGGAGAGATGGGCAAGGCATATATCGCCGGATTACATACTGGAAGCGATTCCAAGATGGTGGTAGTGGCAAAGCATTTCCCCGGGCGCGGCAGCTCGGACCGATCCCCCGAAGAGGAAGTGGCTACAGTCCGCAAATCGCTGGAACAGTTGGAACAGATCGAACTGCCTCCGTTCTCTGCGGTCACCGGCGCGACCGACCCTGCCAGCATGGCGGACGGCTTGCTGGTCTCACACATCCGCTACCAGGGATTCCAGGGAAATATCCGGGCAACGACCCGCCCGGTCAGCCTGGATGCTTCTGCCCTGTCGGCGATCATTGCTCTATCGGAATTCACAAACTGGCGTACTACCGGTGGTTTGATTGTCAGCGATGCACTTGGCAGCCAGGCAGTGCGCGATTTTTATGCCCAAAGTGGAGAAGAATTCCTGCCTCGAGTGGTAGCACGGGATGCCTTCGTCGCCGGAAACGACCTGCTCTACGTGGGTAATATCGCTTCTGACGGTCAAGGCGATGACACCTATACGGCAACCCTGCGGATTCTGCAGTTCTTCACACAGGAATACAACAGCGATCCCACCTTTGCACAGAGGGTCGATGCAGCCGTGGCGAGAATTCTTGCGCAAAAGTTTCGCATGTATGATCTGTTCACAGTGTCGAACGTATTAACGCCTGTAGCGAACCTGGCGAAAATCGGTACCTCGCAACAAGTCATGTTTGACGTGGCGCGCAATGCTGCGACGCTTATTAACCCTGACCTTCCGGAATTGAACACCCTGCTACCGGCCCCGCCAAGTCAAAACGATCGGATTGTATTCCTGACCGATACCTCGACGTTCCAGCAGTGTCATGTTTGCGTGCCGGAGGAGACGCTTTCCGCGTTCGCGCTCCAGGATGTAGTCGAGCGGTTGTACGGTCCTACCGGGAGCGCACAGGTGTTCGCAAACCGATTAAATTCCTTCCCGTGGGCAGAATTGGAATTGATGTTGAACGGCGAATCCAAGGAGAATATCGAGCCTTCGCTCGAGCGCGCAAACTGGATCGTCTTCTCTTTGACCAATGTCAACAACGGACAGGTGACCCTGTTGCGCCGCCTCTTCTCAGAACGCCCGAATCTACTGCGCAATAAGAACGTGATCCTGTTCTCATTTACGGCGCCGTACTATCTCGATGCAACCGATATTTCGAAACTGACGGCGTACTACGCCTTGTATAGCAAACAACCGGCATTTATCGATGTGGCGGCGCGTTTGCTTTTCCAGCAGGTGCCATTACAGGGTGTATCGCCGGTTTCGATTCCGGCCGTGCAGTATGACGTGATCTTTGCGACATCCCCGGATGAAGCGCAAGTGATACCCTTATCGCTGGATCGGGGAGAAGTATCACTGACGCCTACCGGCGAGAGTACTCCAGTGACTATCACCCCTGAGCCCACCGAGATCCCCCTTTACCGCATCGGTGACAACATCGCCCTTCGCGCCGGGCCTATTGTGGATCACAATGGCCATATCGTGCCTGATGACACCGTGGTGCGATTCACCATGTCCACGGTGGATGAGGAGAGCGGCGGTATTTTGCAACAGATCGACGCGAAGACCACAGATGGCGTTGCCCGCGCCTCGTTTGCCATCGATAAACCGGGCAAAGTGGAGATCAGTGCGGCGAGCGAACCGGCGGTCATCTCCGAAAAGCTGCAATTCGATGCATCGAATGAGCTTGCGGCGGTGACTGTAGTGGTCCCGCAGGTCACCACCACGACGGTCCCCGCGACTGTGACGGTGACACCAGTACCGGAGAACGATCTGGTATCCCCCGACGGATACCCTCGTATTGGTGTATGGCTGCTTGCCTTGATCGCGCTCTTCGGCGGCGCGTTGTTAATGTATTGGGCAGTGAGTCGAATCATTACCCCGCGCTGGGGATTGCGTTGGGCGCTCTGCGTCTTTGTAGGTGGTTTACTGGGATATAACTATCTCGCGCTGGATATGCCCGGCGCGGCAGAATGGGTCGCATCGGGTATCGGAGCGATCGGTGTCTTGTTGCTGATACTCGTAGGGGAAATCGTCGGTATGCTGGTTGCCTGGGCGTGGATGCGTTGGGCTAACGAGCCAGGGTCGCGAGCAAACTGACCAGTAACAATACCGCTGCACTCCAGGCAAGAGTTGCTTCAGGCGGATGTGTAAGATAGTCTGTTACCGGAAGAGCACGGGCGCGCCTGACGGGTAGTGGAAGCGTGGGGGATTCGCGATATCCAAGCAAAGCCTGGCGGAATTCATCGATCGTCGCAGGTCGCTCATCGGGGTGCAGCGACATTGCCCATAGCACGGCTCGTTCGGTGCGCGGCGAAACATCCGGATTGATCTGTCGCAATGGGATCAGACTAGCGGGTTGCAGGAAGCGCTTGCGTGCATCCGCCGGGGCCTCGTTGGTGAGCATATGGTACAGCGTGGCGCCGAACGAATATATATCGGAGCGAATGTCTGTGTGCACATCACTGCCACCATATTGTTCGAGAGGCGTGTAGAGGGCGGTACCCTGTCCCTGGATGATCGTGATCGTGATCTCCTCGGGCGCAAGAATTTTGACCAGCCCGAAATCCACGAGTTTGATCAATCCATTGGGCATCAATTTCAGGTTGCTGGGTTTGATGTCGCGATGGACGATCGGAGGCTCCTGTACGTGCAGGAAGGCAAGCGCGTTTGCCAGTTGGTCTGCCCAGGTAAGAACATCTTTTTCGCTCAGGAATGTCTTGTTGCGCCGCGCTTCGATCATCAGCGTGCGCAGGTCCTTGCCCGGGATGTAATCCATGACGAGATAATCGCGCGGACCGCTGGAGAAGAAATCAGAGACCTTCGGCAGATTGGGATGATCGAGACGCGCAAGAACAGTAGCCTCACGCAGGAACTGGTCGCGGGCTTCTTCTCTGATATTTTCCGGGAGGGCACGTTCGTATTCAACTTCCTTCAACGCACACTGACGACCCTTCAGACGGGTATCGTCCGCAAGGTAGATGGATCCCATTCCACCTTGACCGATGCGTTCCAGAATCTTATAACGGCCGCGCAACACCTCCCCATTCTTGAGGGGTGGCAGCAAGCTTCTCCTTTTCGTGCCCACATTTCTGTCCAGAGCTGATTCGGCGTGGTCCTGCACAGAAACGCGTCTTTACGATTTGCTTAGCAAATCGTATGTTATTATAATATACTTGCTCTGCCGTTTTCTTCATAACCTTTTGACATGAGACCTTCATGAATAAAACCCTGGAAGAATACCCATTGTTGGTTGCCCAAGAGGGACCCCTCAAAGGACAGCGTTGGCCCGTAAGTCAGACAATTGTATTAGGACGCGAATCTTCGTGCGATGTCGTGGTTGCCGACCGCCAGATCTCGCGTTATCACGCGCGCCTGACGCCAACGCCTGAAGGGGTGATCCTCGAGGATCTGGGCAGCAAGAATGGCACGCATCACAACGGTGTGCCATTGACCAGTCCGGTGGTGCTGCAGGACGGAGACCTGTTGTCGGTTGCGCTGGCACAGCAATTCCTTTTCCTGACCTCAGATGCCACCATGCCGCTGCTGGAAGGTACGGCACATGTGGGCCGCCTGATGATGGATCAAAAATCCCGCCGGGTTTGGGTCAACCAGCAGCAGCTTGTCCCGCCTCTTTCAGCGCAGCAGTTCAAGATGCTGTGGTTGCTCTATGAAAGTCAGGGACAGGTGGTCACCCGCCCGGACCTCGTCGCAGCTGTGTGGGGAGATGAACAATCGGCAGGGGTCTCGGACCAGGCGCTGGACGCCTTGATCCGCCGTCTGAGGGATCGCCTGGCAGCCCTTGACCCCACCCACCAGTATATTTCCACGGTTCGTGGACACGGCGTACGGCTCGATAATCCAACTACTTAGAGCCCGGAATTACCTTTAAACCTCCCACCCAGCTGTGGGAGGTTTTGTATTCGCGGTTCCAACGCTTGTATTTCCCGTAACTTTTCGCCGCTTTCAGCGACATTTCATATGTAAACTCCAGATTCTTTGGGAGTGGTTTATGCAACTGGCGGATGACGCTCGAAACTGTGAACACATTGAAACAGGCTTGTCTTGACCCGGCGTGGGCGCTTCAAAAAAAGTCACTTCCAAATTCTTGGGATGTTATACTTAGAGCGAAGGCAACAGAATTCACTTTCACTCTTCCTACGCGGGGGGCCGCGTTTCGCATGACCCATTTCGATGAACAGCGTGCTCTCGAGGGACTGCGCCAGCTTGACTCGCAATCCATCGCAGCCATCTACGACCAATATTTCGCTGAGATCTACCGCTACGTGCGTTATCGCGTGAGCGATGACGCCGTCGCAGAAGATATTGCCAGCGATGTGTTCGTGCGCATGATCGAAGCATCCCGGAAGAACAAGGGACCCCAAACGAATCTGCGGGGCTGGTTGATTTCCACGGCGTTGAATGTGGTCAACGATCATCACCGTCGCCAGTATCGACGCCCGCAGGAAGCGCTTTCGGATACCGTGCCCGATCCTGGAACGAGTCTGCGTGCCGAGATCGACATGCGCGAGCAGAACCGCCTCGTGCAGAGGGCACTGGCTCAGTTGACCGCAGAGCAGCAGCATGTGCTTGTCCTGCGTTTTGGAGAAGGATTTTCCCTGGAAGAGACCGCGGTGTTATTGAAGAAAAATGTCAATGCCGTAAAAGCCCTGCAATTCCGCGCTCTCGCAGCGCTCCAGCGTCACATTGGGGAGACGATTTATGAGTAACGTATACGATATTTTGGAAATTTGTTTAGAGGAAATCGAAAAGGGTACAGATATCGATTCTTTGCTCTTCCGCTATCCCACATACGCCAGTGAATTACGTCCACTTCTCGAGGCGGCTGCCAAGGCGATCAAGGTAGATATCGCCGATCCTTCTGAAGCAGTGGTCCGGCGCAACCGCGCCAAGGTGCTTCAGCACGCCGCGCAACTGCGCGAAGCCACAGTGCGGACAAGGCGCAGGCTGTGGTCAGTCCCATTGCGGCGCGCCCTGGTCACCCTGATCGTTATCGGTGCATTGTTCATCGGAAGCACGGGCCTCGTGCGTGCCTCGACCGTGACGCTGCCCGGCGATAATCTGTATCCTGTCAAGCGCACGTGGGAGGATGTGCTCGTGCTGTTTACATTCAACATGCAGGCACGTGAAGCCCTGGAAGTGGAACATGAGAACGAGCGGTTGTACGAATTAAGGGAAGTGTTCACACAGGGTCGCTCGGTCGAGGTTGACTTCTCAGGTTTAGTCACGCGTCAAAACGGGGATTTGTGGTTGGTTGCTGGCGTTCCGGTTGCTATCTCCGCCCAAACGGGTCTCCCGGTCCAAGCGATTACGGTTGGGGACGCAGTTCGGGTGATTGGCGTTACCCAGGCAGACGGTTCGGTTTTGGCACAGCGCATCGATATGCTTCCCAGCGGGGTGCCGCTGCCAGACATAGGGGATTACGATTCGTTTGAGCCGGATCATTCCGCAGGTTCGACTCAATCTGGTGAAGACAACTCAGGCGAAGGTTCCGGTGGAGAATCGAATGCGACAGAGACACAGACTCCGATCATCGAGTCCAATTCGGGCTCCGGATCGGAATCGGGGGACGAACACTTGAACGGAGTTGTCGAATCCATCAATGGCAATATCCTGGTTGTCGATGGACAGATCCTTAACATCGCTTTCGCCGAGGTAAGTGGGAATCCACGGGTTGGTTCTACGGCGAAAGTGGAGGGTTACTACGATGCCAATGGTGTCTTTATTGTTACCAGGATCGAATTTGAACGAAGCGGTTCAGACGATGGTGCCTCGGTTTCGGAAGATGACAGCAATCTTAACGGAGATAGCGAGGACAACCATAATGACAGTGATAACCACGCAGACGACGATCACGAAGATAACGTTAACGATAGTTCGGGTGAGGGAAGTGGTGGCGACGGTAGCGGCGGCGATGATTAGGAAAACTGCGGAGGCTCAGCCTCCACAGTTTTTTTTCTTACCGCTGGTCTCACGCATGTGGAACATGCGTAACTGAACTTTTCAACTGCTCTTGCAGGTTGAAATTCAAATCTTGAGTTTAGATACGCCAGCGGCACTCTGTAAATCCAACTTCATCTACCAGGAGTCATCCAGGGTATTTCTGTTCCAATTCCAGGGCGCGTTCCAGCAGCATGGCTGCCTTGGGATCACTGCGACCCCATTGCAGCGAGTCGAGGAAATCCGTGGGCGAGATGAGATGGCGAAGGGTTGCCTCCATTCGGACCCGAGCCTGCGGTGCTAGAGTCACATGGCACCAATAGAAATGCTGATACTCCTGCCATCCCTCTGCATCGTCCAGGCGCTGAGAGCCAAGGTAAGCCAATGCCTCAATAGTGGCATCGGCTTCCTCGAGCAGTTCGCGTCGCAGGGCTCCTTCCGAGGTTTCGCCGCGTTCGATTCCGCCGCCTGGCAACCAGCGATCAGGATCGTCCGGTCCGCCGCTGACGAGCAGGATCTCATCCCGGGAGGCGAATGCCATGGCATAAACACGCGCAGGAGTTTCAGTCGTGTCACCGATCCAGGTCATGGTGACATCCCTTCCCTGGAGATGTAGCGTATGTTTGTATTCCATCGGATAATTACCCGCGTTATTCGATCGCCTGCCAATACTGCTTATTCCTGAGATTGGCGGCGCACCAGCGATAGTGACCATCGCCGCAGATTCGCGAATAGGTGTTCGCCGAAAAAATACTGTACAGCAGAACGTAGCGATACAGCCTGCCACGGACCTGTTCGCCGAGTCGCTCGAGGAGCAACTCCAGATAACGCTCCCGCACTTGCGACTTGAGTTCATCGTACATGTCGAAGAACACCCAGCCGGTTGCCATATCGAACAGATAGTCGCCATACATTGTCAACATCCCGAAATCAAGCAGAGCGCTGATCTCATACTGATCGTCGATCAGCAGATTGCCGGGGAAGAAGTCACCGTGGATCAGGAGGTCCTCGCCGCGATACGGTCGGTCGAGCAACATCCGAAGGTGCTGCACTTTTTCTGAGAACTCTGGCACATCCCGGCTTAGATAGGGAGTCACCTGAGCCAGTTTATATGTGAGATAACGGTTAAGAAACTGATGCCAATTCCCGAATGTATGCTGACTCAAACCATCGGGGTCGAATAGTTTGTAACGCTCCAGCGTGGACGATGCGCGAATCTGCGAGACGGCGAGCGCAGCTGTCAGGTAGCGCTGCATCATCGCATCCAGCTGATCGTTCGAGAGCGCTGGCAGCACATCGGACATCCGTGTGCCTGACAGCCGTTTCTCGATCGCAATCAGAAAACCATCTTCCTGAGCAAGTGTAAGAATGCGTGGGACTGCATACGGCAGCTGCTGTCGATCCAGCGAATCGTAAAAGCCCTGTAGAATTTGCAGGTCGGCATAGGTGGTTGTGCCGGGATATAACTTCACTACTGAATCAGGACCGTAGGCGTAGACCTCTGCTTCCATGCCCACGCTCAACTGCGCGGTGGAGGCTATATGATACTTCTGAAGGATACGCTGCCGTGCAGCGTCGATGCCTGACGTGCCTGTCAACGCTGTTCCAATTCTGAATCCATCATTCTCCCGGGATCTAGCTGTCCCACGTGATCGTCAACTCATGTAATTGTGACTCCACTTTGGCTGCCAGGTCTCGAACCCCATCCGCTTCACCCAACAATCCATGGACCACGAGACCGAGGGCGCGCAGTAATTCTGCCCGTTCCAGTGAGGTGACGAATGTAGTGGAGAAGGTATTAAGGACCTCCGCAGGAAGATCGTCAAAACCTCTGCCATGAAACGCAGGAAGCCCGCGTCGGCGGCAGGCAAGGCTGAGCGCAAGGTCGCGGGCGCTGCTGATCCAGTACTCGGCATGCCAGTAGCGACCACGTTCGATACAAAAGCGCGCTCGCAGCAGGTGATGGACCGCGTAGCCAAAAAGCTCTTGTGCCGGCGGCGGCTGACTGAAGGGCTTGTCGACAGCCCTGCCGAAGAGTAATTTGAACTTCGGACCAGCAGCTCCAAAGCTGGACGCCGGTGTGAAGGACAGGTCGAATTGCAGGCAGTTGGGAAGTAAGAACACGCGATAGATGGAGGTGTCACTTGACAAGTCAAACAGGTGTGTTGCGTCGAACGCTGCGACGAGGTTGCGCGTCCAGTCCTCAAGCACGTCGAAGACGGAAACGTTGTCGGCAACGGCGAACGTTAGATCAAGATCTGACCAGCGGTCACCATCGCCAAGTGCGAGTGAACCCACCACAGCCCCGGAGACGATTCGCTCGTCAGACCNGGCTAGTTTAAGGACGTGGTCTTCAAGGCGATTGCGGTCATTAATACNGNACATACAGAAACCCTCCGCAATTTCAGATTTGAGCCTGCCTGCTAAAAATCCTTGTCTTTTTGCACTTTGATAAAAATCCCATCATTTCGTTTTTCAACGACTACTCTCCTAAGGACTTCCTGCCTTAGTTTCGCCGGAATGTGCCGCAGCTGCCATTTATGCTCTTTGGCAACATTAACCTCGGCATGAGCAGGGTCAGCCGCTGCAATCGCTTTAAGAGCATAGTAAGCACCTCCGAAGGCGTGTTGTGGGACATGCGCCGTTGCCACCGCCTGTCCCGCGGCACGCGCAGCAAAACAGGCCCCTTTATTTGCTTTCGCTTGGCGGGCGGCAGCGTGCGCTGCAAGAGAAGCTCCGCGTATATCCACCATCTTAAACACGCCTGTACGAACACAGGTTCGACATGCGTCGATGGCTTTGCGGGGCCGGTCGTCTTCCGGAAAGGCTTGCTCAAAGAA
>Ga0065705_10104789_pt1 | contig 11137 bp, 20 predicted proteins | sample SwibulcommuniRL2_FD_59092 | JGI IMG/M metagenome (GOLD analysis project Ga0065705, IMG submission 59092) | Bulk soil microbial communities from switchgrass field near Rose Lake, East Lansing, Michigan, USA - RL2 Bulk Soil v2 (version 2) | ecosystem: Environmental > Terrestrial > Soil >... | reverse complement strand
ACAGACAGGGATACTCCGATGTGTCTCTAGTTTGTGGACGACTACCTTGACTGAGGTACAGAAATTCTAAGCTGTCCATGTTGCAGCAGAAGCAGAGCGAGCAGGTGTGATCGAGCACGATGGGATGGCGTTTGCTCAGGAACATGTCCACGACGATCTGTTGGTCATCCTTCTCCCGCTTCGATGCGATGGACGCGAGTTCTTCTGTGAACGGCAGAGCCGCTTCCGTCGTCGCGATCCACATGCCGGCGTTGAGATACTTGCAGCGATGGATCGTTGGCGGGTAAAGCGATGCCTGTTCCAAGTTGGGCCAGCAATAGCATTCCGCGGCGAAGACGATCGGTGAGTTCAGGCGCTGAAACTTCGCCATGATTTCGTCCATCCCGGCGGCGAACACCACGTCGTAGGAATCGGTGAAAACGAAGTGCGTGTACTTGTCGGCGTTCTCCCGGACGAACCGCGCCTGCCCTTCGCTCTTTTTATACCACGGGATCAATTTCCAATCCCCTCCACCATCCCAGTCGGTGTTATCGAAGTTCTGAGGATCTAGTCCCTGACGCTTCGCCGTGTCGAAGAAGGCACCCAGATATTTCTTATGAGTCGGTCCCCATGTGCTGACGAGTACTGGTTTCATTCGTGGTGTTTCTGCACGATTGCATTATCCAGTTCTCCGCGGTCCTCTGACGTTGCCTTTCGTAATGACACCCATTGTCCATCAGGATGCCGATAACAAAGCCAGCCGGCCCATGCCTTAGCATCGTCGCTTACCAACAGCATTTCCTGTTTTCGAGACTGACTGTAAAATCTTATGCCTTTTGGCTCGAATACCGGCTCGGTTCGCAGTTCTGTTATCCCAACGCCGCCCATGTCCCATGCTCTATCTACAAAATTCAGCAATGCTCCCTTATTTGTGAAGACTGGTTTAATGGCGCAAAGTCTTACAACGTGCTGAAGCAATCCTGGCAGTTGTGAAATCGAACGCTCTGAAAGTTCCCGTTTGAGTTCTTCGTAGCTCATAAAATTTCAGGCCAGTCTTTGCCGATCATTTCCTCAAACCAAAGAACCGTGTGGTGCCCGACCGCATCCGGGGCTGTGTTCGTTCCAAGGTTCAACGCTCGGCAGCGTTCCGGCACCCGCGCCCAGTTTCGAGCATGACGCCATCTCACGTAATCGATCCCAAGTCCGCGATAGTGAAGCAATTTAATCTCGGCAGTAGGAGTGCTGCGAGGATTGAACTGCGCGTAGTCCGGTCCGTGCCGTCCCACTGTCCACCACATGTGCTTTCTGAAGATGGCCGGCTTACTCCAGATGCCGTCAGGAAAGCCGGTCCGCACCTCGTCGTAAATCTGACCATGAGTCGTCGGGAACAGTTTCGATACCATCGTGTAGCCTTGGATCTGCGGCACTTCGATGTCTTCGTGAAGATACCGGCGCAACACTTCTTTGATTGCAGGGTGATAGAGGAACTCGTCAGCATCGACAAATACGATCCAATCAGCTTTGCCGCGAGCTTCCTTCCACGCTTCATTGGCGAACTCCAGAAACTTGTCATCTTGGATGCCGCTCTCATGTGGCCACTCGCGCAACTCCGCAGTGTGACAAGACCGGATGATGTCCCGGGTTCCGTCAACGCTCATATCGTCGTAGAACACGAACTTTGTCACCCACGGCGCGTAGTGCTTCAGGAAATAAGGCATCAGGCGGCTTTCGTCCCTGCAAATACAAAACAGCCAGATGGAGAGTTCCTTCATGGCTTAATGAACACGATCCAATGCGACTTGAAATGTTTCCCGTAGCGGTTTCCGACCAGTGGTCGCTCCGGCGTGAGTTTCAGGATTTCAGTCACCGAGACTTCATCCTCGTTCCATTTGAAAATCAGCGTGCCCTCTGGCCGAAGGACGCGGAAGCACTCAGCGAACCCTTTACGAAGTTCTTCGCGCCAGTCGCCTTCGAGCGTGCCGTATTTCTTCGCCATCCAACCATTGTTTCCATTCCGCTCAAAATGTGGTGGGTCAAAGACGACGACTGCGAAAGAGTTGGATAGGAACGGAAGGCGAGTGAAGTCCGAGATGACATCTGGAATCACTTCAAGCTTACGACTTCCGCCGGCACTCGACACATCCGGCAGCGTGTGAGTCTCGCGGCGTTTGTCCGCGAAGATGGCTCGCGAGTCTTTACGGTTGAACCAGAACATCCGGCTCCCACAGCAAGCGTCCAATACCAGGTTCTTCACGCGAGAGCCTCAGCAATGCCGGCTTCCTTTTCCCACTCCGCTTTGCTGTGATTCTGATGCCAGGGAATCGAGTCCCCGGTCGCTCCACTGCAAATCTTGCACGATTCCAGCGGATGTCCCCTCTTCAGGAAGGCGTCCAGCTTTTCATCGGTCAGTCCTGGGATTTCCAGCCCGTCAACGGTCGGAGAGATGTCCTTCCATCGGTCCGCCCGCTTCATGAACTGCTCCGGCCAGAAGGCTGACAGCGGGCACAGGTAGAAAAATCCCTCGTGGATGGTCAGGCAGCGATTCCAAGGGCAACCGTAGTACGTCGAACCATCTGGCACACTGCGGAACACCGGCTTGAAGGCGTTGATCTCCTGCGGACGAACGAAGAAACCCCACTTCTGTCCCATCTCCAAAGCAAAAGGCACGATGTCTGGCGGAAGATCAGGATACACTGACATCCGAAGTTCCATTTTTCTCGTCGCCAACATCTCCCAAAGATCATCTCCCATTTTTTTAAGCAAAGTGCCGTTGGTCAAAACTCCACATTGGCGGGCCATCCCAGAGTCATACATGATTCCAAGGATCTCGACCAAATCTCGATTCAGGGTCGGTTCGCCGCCTTGCGCCATGAAAAGTTTTACGCGCAGATGATCCTTCATCACGCCAACATCTCGCCTCACGACTTCTGGAGTCATGTAGTAAGGTTTCGTGTAGCGGCTGCTGGCATGATTGCATGAGGCGCACGCCAGAGTACAAGATCTAGCCAGATTAAGCTCAAGACCGTAGTCAGTGAGTACCATATAAAGCCTCCTTCGATGTTTGGTTTTGTGGACGCTCAAGAAGCCACTTCACATTGTCAGGCTTCATCCAGTTGTTTCGAACATGTTCCCACGAACGATCCGAAATCTCACCGTAAATCGCATTACGAAGTTTCCTCACCTCTGATTCGGTAAGCGTTTTCACAACTTGAGTATCCCTATCCCGCCGTGAGGCACAACGCCCTTGAACGCCTTGTGCTCCTCAGTGGCGATGATTTCCTGTGTACTGACCTTTGCGTCAGCTTTCAACTCCTGCCAGAAGCGGGGCACCTGAATGCAGTCTGGCTGAGTGCCATGCGGCCCGATGTTGGCCAACGGATTGATGTCGTGCATCGCGATCCAGCCGCCCGTCCGAACGACATGCTTCCAAAGCTCGAATTCCTTAATGATGGTTTCGTAGTAATGGCCATCGTCGATGAACAGCAGGTCGATTGAACCGCCCAAGGCCGCCAAAGCCAGCGTCACGCAATCGGGATTCGTGGCGTCGTTCAGCAAATAGGTCAGATGATGCCCATAAGGACGTGACGCTTCCGTGCCGTGATCTTCGATGTCGATGGAGACGGTTTGCTTCGAAGTGATGAGCGACAGTAGGGCGCCAGTGAATCCTCGAAAGGTGCCAAGCTCCACGGTGCGCTCCGGCTTCAGTTCTTTCAAGGCCATCGCGAGAAACGTCCGCATCTCCCACTCGTGTTGCTGGATGTTGATGAGGTTGGGCTCAGCGAAGATCGCTTGAATGGCGTTTTCGAGGTAGGTGGGTAGTGGGTTCATGATTGTGGCTCGTGATGGATGCAGCCGAACTTCGGTCCGGTTACCAAATTCTCAAAGTCGCTATGTGGCGCATCCACAAAAGCAGACGAAGGTGATGTTGCCCTCACGATTGTTTTGAACAAATCCGCTCGCTCGCGGCCTTCAACTGGAACCTTCTCCCAATCCTCATAAACCACACCGTCAAGTCGATAGAAATGGACAACCTCGCACTCAGTTGTGTGTTTGTGACCGCAAATCCCCGCTCTCACTTCCGCATCGAAATCCGTCCAATGCTTGCAGGTATCGCAGGTGTTCATGCAATTTGGTACGTAGTCCGATTTCTGCCTCTGGTGCCTTCGACGATTCTGCGAATCTCGCCATTCTCCACCATCTTGCCGAGTTGCCGGCGGACATCTTTGGCTCTGGTTACATCTTCGATGGTGAACGGCTTTCCCTTTTTGGCCACCTTACGGATCGCTTCAGCCCGGGCACCGTAGACGTAATCGCATTTGCGCTCTCTCATACGCGATGAGATGCAAGATTCTGCCAAGTGAAACCGCTGCGAAGATGGTAAATCGACCCAACCGTAACGCCGTACGTTGCCGCCAGTTTCATCGGCTTTATGCCAGACTTCAGTTTCGATAGAATCGAAATCGCGTCTAATTCGGAGAGCTTTGCATTTCCATTCTTGTCTCCAAATCTATTGAGTAGTTGTGAATACTCTTTGCTTTGACGCCCTTTTGAATGGCAGTCACGGACATTATCCAGTGGAGTTCCAAGAAATAGGTGATCTGGCCGAACACACTTTGGATTGTCGCATTTGTGGCACACTAGAAGTCCATCTGGGATTGGTCCTTCAAACAACGCATACGAAAAATTGTGCGCTTTGCATTCTCGCCAGTGAAATTTGAACCTCCCGTATGGTAAAGACGGAGGCAAATTTCTACCCGCCGTCCATTCCCAGCAACCAGATGAGCCATCCTCCCGAATACTACTCAGAAATACATGAACCTTACCGGCTATCAATTCCACTTCCGTAAGTTTCCTCCACGGTTGCCCACTCTTTGTTCGGGCTTTACACAGCTTGGATTCAACTTGTTTGAGTAACTGCTGAAGATCACGAGAATCGGACACTAATTGTCGATAAACAGGAGGCAGAATCAATCTATGACTGGTAACACTCATGGTTTCGAAAATAATACCTTCTCGCCCGCGATGAGGACAGGTTTAAGACCCGTCTGCGCCATGAATTTTTCGCCGTCTGCCAACACTCCCGGAAAGTGATTACTCCAGTCATCACAAAGAAGCCCTCCACCACTGGGCAGTAGATCCCAATAGGCACTCATATCTCTGATTACGTCTGTCTCCTCGTGGCTCGCGTCGCAGTAAACTAATCCAGGAACCAAGCCGAGCCATTTAATCACGCGAGCGGCACCGATGCTGTCCATCGCCAGCGGAACGATCACATCTTGGCAGCCGTGTTCGATCACATTTGCGATGAAGCGATAATAAAGGTCGGCCCTTCCGTGGTGCATGTTGATCTTCTCTCTTGCTCCAAGCCAATGGTCAAAACCCGCATACCAAGTATCAATACATAGGATCGCGCAGTCTCGTTTTTGGGCTTTGAGCAACTTCGCCATGTGAATTGCGCTCTCTCCAACGAAACTCCCAACCTCAATGATAATGCCGGGATTGGTCATTGCGATGCACTGCGCGTAAATCTCGCGCTGGGCACCCGGATCGCCGTACCAGACGCCTTCCCATCCTCGCGGGAATCCGGTGTACGGATTTTTGCCTAGATGGATTTTATCAATCAGCAGATCAAACGGAGTCATACGATTTTCAAAAGACTGTCCGGTGTGCATTCAAAGGGATGATCCTTGTAGACTGGTTTCTGTGGAATCTCAGGAGGACTGTGACTCCAAAACTGGCAAACTTTGTGCGGCTTCGGGAACTCGCCCAGTTCTTGATTCTTCCAGCAGTAATCGTCATGAAAATGGCGCCAAGCAACTTCACCCAACGTGTTGAACTCGCCAAACTGCTGTGGAAAATCGTTTGGCCCAGATCGAATGTAATCGGCACAACTCATCCCGGTGTGTCTTTCGATGCACTCGCGAGCTTTCCCGTAGGTCTTTCGATGGTGGACGATCTGCGGTCGGCGCATGAACTCGTTGACTGACGTGCCACCAATGGCTTTCTGAACTCCATCCTGCCACATGCCGAGATTGGCCTGCTGCGTCGTCACCAGCCAATGGTATGAGCCGTAGAGCAACACCGGTTTGCCGTCGACGATGTAATCCTCTGGAGAAGTCTGTTCAACGAACAGGCAGTCAGAGTCCATGTGATAGATGAAGTCCGCCTCGCTGAAGTCGTCGGCACACATGATGGCGTACTCGTGTCGAAGAAAGCCTTTGCCCGGCCAATCTTCGTACGGCATGACTCGTATGGTTGGGCCATCGAGTGGTACTTCGTCCAGCAGCGGTGAAAGGGCGGCGCAATCTTCAACAGGAACGAGGATCTTCACCTGTCGAAAGCCGCGGGCGAAACGAACGATGGATCGAAGGCAATAACGCAACCACGGGTAGTGTTTCTGACAGCTAACTATAAGGATGTCGCAGGTCATGATGTTTGGTTAATTGAGATCAGCAGGTCTTCGAGGGATACGAATTTGTGAATCAAGATGTCGTCTTTGTCGATTTTCCTGTGTCCATCCCAACGTTCGGCGCGGAGACAGAATCGTCCGTCTTCAAGGTGAAAGCACGGAGGGCCTTGGTTGTACACGACCTGCATCCAATCTGCGTTCTTTGCCGCATTGAGTAATCCGGGTTTCATGTTGTTAATCGGTCGATGAGAGAACCACTTTTGTCTCTATGGAAGACTACGGCGGTTGTTGGGATCTGATTCAACAAATGGTTACTTCCGGGAGGGAAGTTCGGCGCCTCGCCTTCGAGGGGATTGAGTTTTCCATCCTTGATTCCCCAAGCGCAAAAGAAGATGTGCCCGATGTCCTTCACGTTGCGACCCATCTCCTCACGAGCCTCAACATCAAAGGCGTTTTCGGTGTGACTCATCGTCCGTGGCAGCAACTGAGGCGTATTGGCTGGATAGATGGCGGTGCCATTCATGTGGCCAGGGCCGGGCACCACAGGACCGCAGAACGGCTGCTGGCAGTTGTCGTAGATGTTCTGGAGCACCTCCAGCCACTGTCTCTTTAACGGGATAGCGTCAGCCTCCATCCAGAGCCAGTGACGATAAAGCTTCTGCATCGTTCTGGCCGCATGTTGCCAGGCAGCAGTTTGCGGAAATCGTGTTCCATGTGGAACGTGGTAACTCGTAGTCTGCACGTTGCAGAACACTTCCCGGGCTTTTGAAATCACCTGCTTGATGACTTCGCTGTTGGTGGTGAGATCGTACGACAACAGGCAATCGTGAGTCTTCGACATGCCAAGTCGTTTCATCCAATCGAGATTCTTGAGGAGTTGCAGAACGTCCAGATTGCAGAAGGGCAGCACGACGACAAAGTTGCCGGCCGCAGAAAGGTTGAGTTGACGTCGCAGCAGTTGCAGCAGCGTACCGTCCTTGTTGCGATGGAAAATGACGGCTTCTGGCCAGATGTCTTGAAGCTCAAAAGCGTTTCGTCTTGTCTCAGAATTACGCTGTTCGATGAAGGTTGGAGCGAGATCCATCTCACCGTAAAAGTGCTGAATGAGCTTAGTGTGAGTGGTCAGTGGCGTGATCGCTTCGGCACAGGAGACATCCCAGGCTTTGGTGGGATTTGCCAAGATGATCGGTTGCAGCAAAGTGAAAGCGTCGAACGGGTAAACTGCGATGCCCGACATGACCTGCATCACTTGCTCACGGTACATGTAGAGATAGCCGAAGTAACGAGAGCCCTGTCTCATCTTGTCGATGGAGACGAGCCATCCTCGTTTGAGCGGAATCGAGTCAGCTTCGAGCCAGAGCCAGTCTACGCCAGCAGCCTGACAATGCTTCGCGGCAGCGAGCCAAAGCGCGTTCGCTCCTTGTGGCCAGCCGGTGACTGGTGAGTCGGTGGTGACGAGAGACGCCGAATGAAAGATTTGGTTGGCAAGCGACAGCATGTCGACGCATTTGCTCCATTGTACCGCAGCATCAGCCACAAGGAGCACCTTGTATTCCTGACAGCCGCCGAGTTGTCCGATGAATTCCAAGAGCGTCAAAGCTTGGTCAACGTCAGAAGGCGAGAATGCGAGAACGACCGTCATTCTGGTGTGAGGATAGTCGGTGGTGGGTTCTCTGCTTGGTCAGCGTGAATCAGCATCGAGACGGCGATGGCTCGTGCTTCGCGAGGCTTGAGACGCATCTTGGTGATGGGCGGTTCAAAGAACATTTGAACAAACCCATCAACATGGGTCATCTGCATATTCACTGGTTGCTCGGAATCAGGCGGCTTTCCAGGGGTGTGAATTCGATTATTACTCACGGGGTTTCCTTTCGATTTTCTCGCTCTCGGCCACTCGCTCGACGATGCGCAGCACGGCAGCGCCGAACTTCTGGTCTGTTTCGTCGTGATCCGTTTCGATCCACCACACCGCTCGTCCAACGAGATGATTCATGTCTCGGGCGATCTCATTGCGCCACTCTTCAGGATGTGATTCAGAGAACTCGTGGATCGCTTGAAGACGATCATACACTTCGTCGATGGTGAGTTGTTTGGTGGCGTCGGGCATTAGGTGCCTTTGAGAATCCAGCATCTGGGATCGAGTCTGGTTTTGGTTTCGTCTGATGTGTGAGCCAAAATATGTTCTATCGGAGTCCAAACTTTGAGCCGCAGGGTACAATCACATGCTGAACAGACCGTGAGCTTCTCATCGTGCGGTGTGCGCAATTGAAGATCGCCACGTATCTCTAACTGCGTCCGAATCTTGTCCGCGATCGGTTGCGTGAAGTATTTCGTAAAATCCCCGCCGTCATTGCGTGGACACGTTGCACAGACCGACGCCCGTTTGTCTGCGAGCACATGATCGACAGGTTTCGCCCCATTACCAAGCCAATCGACAAGTACGGCGACACCGGCTGCGACTCGGTTAATGCTACCCAGCACCGCAGCACCTGTTTTTTTTTGAGCCGGTGGAGGATTATAAGATGCCGACGCTGCCCCATCGTCCTGAATGATGAAGTCAGTCCAACCTCCAGCAATCATGCGAGCGACATTAAATTGTTCGACGTCATGTTCGATCCCAGCTTGATCGAGTCGCCATCCGTGGCGCTCTGCTAAAAAAGGATTCGCATTACGTAACTTCAAAACTTGATCGCAAACGTAATGGAAAGAACCGACGAAAGGCGCGGCTTGTCCCGTTTCCGGTTGTAGAAACTGCCAACTGTGCGGTGGGTGAGCCATGAGGCTTTTCATTCTAGCCATAGGCGTCTATTCGTGCTGGTTTTCAGAGAGGGCGCAAGTCATTCAGCATGGGCGCACTGATGTTTCGTTTCGCGTGAGTGCCGTCGCTTCAGAGCGCGAATCATTCTGGTCAAGTCTTTCGGCTCTTTGCCCAGCGCCAGCAGAAGCCCATCACGAGTAGCGAGGAACAAGGCACGATCAACAGCACAGTTCGCACAAGAACAGGGCGGATACGTATCGATCTTCCACTGGAGAATCTCTATGACTTCCTCGATCTGCTTCTCGCTTTTTAAGGGCATGGCGTTATTTCGACAACGGTCTTTTCGTCTTCGGCTTTTTGTACCTTTTCAGAGATGACAGTGCCGTAGAGTTGATACCAAGCATCTCCGGGCAGAAGGCTAGCCGTGACAAGCAAGTCTTGAAGTCCCTTGATGGAATAGTTGTCCCAGTCGCAAGGTCGTACGGCGAAGACCCGATAAGTGACTTGATAGCGGCGAATAATGCGACTGCGGCCCTTCGCTTTTCGCGGTGGAGCACTGACCAATGGCAACCCTTGAGATCGTTTTGGCTCGGCGGCACGTATCCTGGAATCTCCAACGTCAGCATTGCGCTTGAGGAAGGCTTCACTGGCGTTGGGGTATCTGGCGAGGAGTTCACTTCGAGTCATGCTTCATTTGTCATGTTCGCGAGCGTATTTAGTTAAGCTTGACTTGTCAAGAGTTTTGTCTTTAGTTAACGTCCAGTGCATGATCAAGATTAGCGAAAGTGTCCCGCTTCCGAAAGGTCACCAACAACGTAAACGCCGCAATGGTCGCAAGAGCGAGCGACAGGACGCCATCAGCAAATTGGAAGTCAACCAGTCCTTTTTTTTGAATACTACCGTAAAATCCGTGAGCACGTTGATATGGTGGGCTGAAGCCCGATTTCCAGAGCGACAATTCGCTTCTGAGGAAGAGAAGGATGGCGTACGGATTTGGAGAACGAAGTAATGAAACACAGTTGCGACCCATTTTTCGATCACTACCAGAACCTGAAGAAGCAGGAGGCGTTCGTGGCTGCCTGCTGGGCATTCAAACGTCGTCAGCGCACGGAGGAGCCGACAGCGCATGAGTTCGGCATTCCTTGGTCGCTGGCTGAAGTGTTAGCCCGACAGGTGCAGAAGGAATTTGAGGAGCAAGTGCTCAGAAGGTCGGTGGCCGCTTGATCTTCGGGCGTAACTTCGTCAATGGTCATCACTTCATTTTGGTGGGTCTGTCGACCGACAACCTGAAGAAGATTCGTGACAAGAAACCGCTGTCGATTGGACCGGTGAAGAACGATCCGTTGTTGGAGAATGCGACGCTTATCATCATGTCCGCATCGACAGAGCAGGAGATCGTCGAAGAGTTGAAGAAGGCCGGAATGATTTCGCCAGACACATCGATGAACGATTTGCTGTGAATGCCACTGCTGAAAAGCCGAAGTTGGTCCGCCCACACACGAACATTTCAAAGGTCGTCGTGGAGCTAGATGGTCAACGGTACCGCTTCAGCCTGACTCGTGGCGGGTTAGTGGTGCGCCGATTTCACGCCCGAAAGACGAAGATACTGGCATTCTCCCAATTGCTGGATCTGTCGATCGAACAATTCAAACTGCTATGAGTGAACCTATTTTTCCATTAACCGCCGCCGTAATTGAGGCTGCCATCGCTGAGAAGGACAAACGTATCTCGGAATTATGCGCCGAGTTGAGGAAGGTCTATGAAACAACCAGCGCCGATCCTCGACTATTCGATGCTTATCAGGAGATTTCTAAGCTCAAAGAAATTCTCACTGGATGGACTAAGGAAGCCGAACAGCGTGGAAATGACATGGCTCTGTTAAACAGAACGATCCTGCTGCAACAGCAACGGCTCGCTGAGGCCAGTCGATTCATCGAACGCATCGGCACCATTGCTGTAGAGCGGATCGAGTGCATAGAAGCCGCCAAAAA
>Ga0065705_10104788_pt1 | contig 11151 bp, 4 predicted proteins | sample SwibulcommuniRL2_FD_59092 | JGI IMG/M metagenome (GOLD analysis project Ga0065705, IMG submission 59092) | Bulk soil microbial communities from switchgrass field near Rose Lake, East Lansing, Michigan, USA - RL2 Bulk Soil v2 (version 2) | ecosystem: Environmental > Terrestrial > Soil >... | reverse complement strand
GCCTCCACCTTTAACGGCGAATTCGACACCGAAGAATCCCGCCAACTCGATCAATTGTCGCGGGGCAGCGTCGGGGACCCCGAAGGCGATGCGCTGGAGGAGTTGGACCGCATGGGATTGGAAGGCGAGATTCCTAATACCGCCGACCTTCCCCAGACTCTGGATCACCTCGAGGCGGAACTGCAAAAACAGGAACTCGGAGAATTCACCCTCGACGAATCGACGCGCAAGGAGTTAGCGGACAAAATCAAGGACTTGAAACGCCGTATTGAGGCGGGATTGGTCGATCCGGAAAGCGCCGCCTACCAATTGGATGAGTTGAAGCTGGAAATCGAGCAGGCCTTGAGCGAGGCCGCCGCGATGGTGGAGTCTTGGCCGGACGAAATTGCTTCGGAAGCCTCCGATTTGAAGCAAAAAGCCCAAGCCTTGAAGGCCGACGGAAAGATCACCCAGGAGCAATTCGACGGCTTCGCCGCGAGATTGGACTCCATCGTCGAGAAGGTAAAAAACAAGACAACGACCTTGACAAAGGCCCGTGAGGAATTGAAGGCGGAGATGGGAACATTCAACGCCGAGTTGGCGAAAGATTTGGGCGAAAAGCAGTCCGAACGCAAGGCTGCGATCGACAAGGTCGTCGAGGCCATGGACAAGATTATCAACGAATACCCCCAGGATGGAATTGATTTTACCAATCTGGACAGCGCCAATAACGGCGAGGAAACCGCGGCGATAGTTTTCGTGGACTTCTTCACCTTCGGCCTTGGAGCCATCGGCGGAGCATTTGGAGCTCCCCTGATCATGGGAGACGGGAAGAGCTTCCCTCCGGACCGGGCTCCCTCCGTTCAGATCGCCACCGCCATTAAAACGGCGCTGCTGGACGAAGGCACCGGCACCCTCACCACGACTGGAGCGAACGGACAGAGCACCACCGTGGACAAATTCAACAGCATCACCGAAACCTTAACTGGATTGGGCGAGAATGCCTACAAGTACACCCAGGTCATCGTTAGCGCCATTTATGAAGTGACCGGCCGGAATGAGGCCGAAACGATGCGCTTGCTGAACGTTTTTCCGCCAAGCTTTCGGGCGGCCTTCGCCGAGGTGGCGCTCAGCAACGATAAATTTACCCACGATCAGAATTTCCTCGGCGACCAATACCATCTGCATTTCACGGCGGGAAAAGTCGCCGAGCTGGTGACCGAGAGCAAGAATCAGGAAGAGTACGAGCATTACTACAAGGAAATCCCCGAAACGGTCCCGCAGATCTCGGCGGAGGAGACCTTCGAGTAATTCACCGACTTAATCATAATCTATTTTCAGCAAAAACAAGCCCTGCGGCGGTGCGGTTTTCCCCGCCTGGGTCCGGTCGCGGGAGTCGAAAATCTCGCGAAACCTCTCCACTGTCATTCGCCCCAGTCCCACCTCCGCCACGGTGCCGATGATATTGCGAACCATGTGCTTGAGGAAACCCCGCCCCTTGAAGCCTATGGCGATGAGCGCTGGCAGCCCCTTCGATTCCTTGGTTTCTTGAACGGCAGTCTCCGGAAAAACCAAGGATCCCACGCCAAATAAATTTCCGAGGTTGCGCGCGATCGACTCCAGCGGAATCCGCTGTAGGCTCACCGCCATGAGCCGGCGTACCGAAGTTTTGGCGCTGGAATCCGCCGCCTTGAAGGCGTTGAAGTCATGCTCGCCTACCAGCAGCTCCAGGCAGCGGTGCATGGCGTCGAGATCCAGCTTGCCGTAGAGGCGCCAACTGGTGGCTTGCAACACCGGGATGCGATGTTCGCTGTTGAGCAGAAAGTAGGCGTAGGACTTGCTCACCGCGTTTTTTTGGGCGTGGAAGTCGGCGGCCTCCTCGACGGCGAGCACGGAAATGTCGGGAGGCAACTTGGAGTTGAGGGCCCGCTGCAGCGTTGCCGGATCCATGACGTGCTCCGTCCTGAAATGCGCGACCTGGGCCAAGGCATGCACGCCCGAATCGGTGCGGCTGGCGGAAATAATCGTCGCCGGCTGCTGGAGAATGTCCTGCAAGGCCTGTTGGATCAGGCCCTGAATCGTCGGGCCATTGGGCTGGACCTGCCAGCCCAGGTAATTGCTGCCGAGGTATTGGATGGTGAATTTGAGATTTCGCAAGATTTTCGACGCAATATAATTTTAATGACGAAGCGAGTGCTTTTCCCGTAGATATATCGGGCTCACTCCACATTCAAGGAAGGTTTCAACATGAAACGAAAACTCCCGCTGCGACTCCTCATTCTGGCCATTTTCACGCTTCCGATCCTGCCGTTCAGCCCGGGGTGCAGCGGAGGCGGAGGAGGCACGCCGCCGCCGGCTGCCACCGGCCTGCTCTATGCCCTCGACATCGTCAATCTGGCCGTCTACGTGATCAACAATATCAACACGCAAAACGGTGCCGTGGACCCGGTCGCCACCATCTCGGGAGACCTCACCTTGCTGCAAAGTCCCACCGCGCTGGCCGTCGACGGGCTGGCCGACATCCTCTACGTGGCGGACACGACCCAGCAAGCCGTCTTGGCATTCGTGCCCGCCTCGCAGAAAAACGGCAACGTCCCCCCGCTTCGGGTTTTTCCCGGCATCCAACGGGCCTCCGCCATGTTTTACGACGAAATCGACGATACGCTGTTCGTCGCCGACGATTTCGCTCTGGCGATCTTCGCTTGGGACAACATTCGGCAGCTGGAAGACGGTACTCCGCCCAGCCGGACCATTCCCCTCGATTTCGTTCCCAGCTCCGTCGCGGTCGATACCCAGCGCGATGTACTTTATGTGGGGGATCCTTCCACCCAAGCTGTCAATGAATACCTCAATGCCAACACCCTGGGCGTCAAGCCCACTCCCAACAATATCATCCAGGACTCGACCCAGCAGTTCGTCAACATCAATTCACTCACCTTGAACGTTCCCAATAACTTTCTCTTCGTGGCGGAGAGCGCCAATCCCTCCATCGAGGTGTTTGAGACCGCCTCCACCCTGGACGGCCTGGTACCGCCGATTCGCAGCCTCGAAGGCGCCAATACGAGCTTCACCATTCACCTTGGGCAGGCCATTTTCGTGGAAAACGTTCTCTACGTGATCACCAGCGACATCAGCAATAACGTGGCCATTTTTCAAAACGCCAACGGCGCCACCGGCGACTTGGCGCCGGACCGCAGCTTGCAAATAAATGGCGCGGCAGAGTTGGTTGGATTGGCCGTGGATTTAGCCCACTAAAATATAGGTCCAATAAGTCCAATAAGACCTATGTTACGGCAATCTCGGTGTTGGGATTTGAGGCACCGCGATCAAGCGGCCCTGGATGGCGATGTAAATACGGCTTCCGCCGAAGTCCCCCATGAACCAGGGGATGTCGGGATCGGTGGTGCCGGGCTGGAATTGCCCCACTCCCACGAGGATGATGTCGTATTCGTCGGTCTTTCCCGGCCGCAGGGTGACCACCCTTCCCTCTAAGTACCGGCCGTCGGCGGAAAGATAACATTTCAAGTGGGGAAACTGATCCACTAAAAATCCTTCCGGACAATCCGGACCCAAGCGCTTTTCCCGAACGACTAAATCTTGATTGGATATTCGTTCATCCGCCACCAAGGGAACTTCCGGGCCCTCCTCCTGAAATACTCGGTTGTCCAAGGTGTGCGTGGTGAAGGTGATCGTCAGGGGAGTATTTAATCGGTAATCGGGGTTGGTGGAAGGATTGCTGGCCGGCCAGATTCCGAAAATGTCCGCATGATAGGGGTTCTGCAATTGGAGTTGCACTTCGGGCATGATGAGATGCCCCGATTCATCGTCATAGGTCCCGGTTTGGCTTCGGAGGTCAGTCCAATAAAAGTAGGAACAGTCTCCCGCCTGGTAGGGCTGATTGATATTTAGAGGCTCGTTGCATTGATCGGCGTTATCCCCCGGATCGAGCCGGCTACCATCTTTGCCGATGCTCGCCCGCGCGGTGAACACGCGCAGGATTTTTTTCCGTTGCTCGACTGTCATATTCGGATCCAAAAGGTTTACCGGCGGTGACTCGATGGTGAAACTCTTGAGAGTCTCATCTTCCGTGTCGGCGAAATCGATCAGCAGCGGCGAGGGCGCCCATTCGGGCATGACTCGGAAATCGTTGGATTCGATGGGCTCGCTCAAGGCGACGTGGTCGACCAAGGCCGTAAAAAAATCAAAATGCAGAGCCATGCGCCCTTTGAGCGGGGCGACTCCCACCGTTCCCAATAGTTGAATCTCGATCTTGGCGCTGGATCCCGCGCGGTTAATTTGCACGATCAATGTGTCATCGAAGCGCATTCCGGCTCCGGGATTGAAGGTAACTTCGAATTCCATCCGGCCAGGGATAGTTCCATCCGAGGAGGGAAGACCTCCGGTGCCATTGGTTTTCACCGAAAAATTCGAGCCCTTGGCCAAGCTGAAATTCACCTGGTTCCAGGTATCCGTTCCGGCGTTTTGAAGCACCAATTTCTGGGTAAAAGGCTCCGCCATATCCAGGGGAATCTTGAGCAACCCACGATTGCGAATTTCCTTGGGTGAGATTCCAGTCGCCGTGACCTTGGAAACGCTGAACACGTCGCGAAAATCCGCCAGGGTACGGCCCGCCAATTGGATGGGAAAATCGGGGTTCTCCCCGTCGCTGATCAAAAAGACCCCGCTATCCACCGGCGCCTCCCCTCCCGAGGGCGTTTCTTGGAAATCGTAGGGGGCATAAAGCAGGGGAAAGGCGATTGAGGCGTGGGCATCGTTGGGAGGCAGGGTGCATTCCCCGCTATTGAATTTCTTTCCGCCCACCGTAACGGTCTTGCAAGTCGCTCCGCCGGTCAGGCTTACCGAACCCCGGATGAACTCGCCGAAGCCGCCGCAGAGCGGAGAACGGATATCTTCGTCGGTGTCCTGGGGTTGGCCGAGAAAAAGTGTCTTGGCCTTCGTGGAGGCATTCTTGATCGTCACGATCTTCGCGATCACGCCGCGAAATAGGGTATCGCTGCAATCCAGGATGGTCCGCCCGTTGACCTTGCGTGGAATCACCAGCGCATCGCCGAAATCGATCTTCGAGATGAAAGCCTGGTTTTCGATGGCCACCGTCAGATCCTTGGGTTGGGCCTCTCCGGGAGGGAATTCACCACCGCCGTCCGGGCTGCAATTTTCCGGAAGCTGGTCCAGCACGCCCTCGAAACGACCGGTCAGGGCCCCTCCCCCCAAGATGGAGTCTAGGGGATTCAGGGGGGAGAAATCCGTCTGTAGGGTAAACCCTGTCACCAGGACCAAGGTGCGGTCGTTCTTGTCGACGGGCTTCCCCGTCTCGGTGATGGGATGGAGATTTCCGGTGGCGGTCACCGATCCCGTGGTGAAATTCGCGAGCGGAAGCTCGACCACTCCGGGGAGAAAATTATCCGTTCCGCCCTTCTGCACGATCTCGAGGGAAAAATGGAAGCCGTCGAAACTCATTTCGCCTGTGGCAGGATCGTAGCTGCCGCTCGCCTGGGTTCCGGGAGTCCCGGTGATGCGCAAATCCGCGGCGGTCTCGGGCGGACGGAAATAGATCGTCGGGAAGCTGTCCGCCTTGAGCGTCAATTGATTGCCGTTCACCTCGATGGGAATGGGAGCGGAGATGGGAAAGGGATTGGCGTCGAGGATCTCGAATGGCCCTCCCGCGCTCGGCGGGTTGGCGCTGGCTTTGAGCTGCAAATTGGCTTGGAAATTGACGACGCAGGCGCCGCTGCCGGGTCCGGGAGGAGTCGTGCCGCCGCCGGAGCCCCCCGGAGCGGGAAGATCGGGCGTCAGGTCGAGCGGCTGGTCCTTGGCCCCGCATCCCATCAGGAGGCAAAGGAAAAGAAACAGTATGGCTCGAAACCGCAGCATCACAGGACCCCCGTCCTCGCTTGAGGCAAAACGTGAAAATTCCCCGCCACCCCTATGATTTTTCTCGGAATTTTTGGCGGAAAGTTGTGCGGAGTCGCGCATAAATAAGGCAAAGAATTCCAGTAGTTAAAAAAAATCCCCCGACCGAAAGGCGCGGGGGATTGGGTCTACTTCTTTCTAAACTTCATTGCTACTCGAGGTAGAGGCGACCCTGAATCGCCACGTACATCCGGCTTCCCCCGTTCTCGCCCATGAACCAAGGCAGGTTGGGATCGATGGTCAAAGTGGGGTACTGGCTCACCCCAACCAGGACCACGTCGTATTCGGTGGTTTGATTGGGACGGAGGGCGACCTCCCTGCCTTGGAGGTATTTCTCGTCCGAACTGATGTAGCATTTAATGTGAGGATGCTTCTCTTCCAAAGTGCCGGTCCCTGGATCATGGTTTAAGAAATCGTCCGGGCATTCCTTGCCCAGGGGCTTGCCCTTGACGTTGAGCTGACTCGCGGAGATCCGCTCATCGGGGACCATCACCAATTCTTGTCCTGAATCCTCGATGACCTTCTTGTCGATCAAGAAAGTGGTCAAGGTGATGTCAAGATCGGTGTCGAGAATGTTGGTCGGGTTGCCGCCGGGATTGCTCTTCTGCCATTTGCTGGCGATGTCCGAATGGTAGGGATTTTGGATGCGCAAGGTAATTTGCGGCAAGGTCAGGCTTCCGGAATCGTCGTTGTAAACGCCCGGAGCGTCGCCGAAGATATTGAAGTAAAAATACGAGCATTCCATCCGGGAATTCTCGTAGGGTATGGCGATATTGTCGGGTTCATTGCACAAATCGGAACCTTCGCCGGGCACCAGTTTACGATTGGGGGTTCCCCAGGTCGCCTGGGCATTCAGGATGCGAAGGCTGGTCTTGCGCTCCGCCTTCGTCTTGTCCATGACGTCCTTGTTCTCGACGTTCAGGGTGACCGACTTAATGGTGTCGTCCGCGGTGTCGGCGAAAACCAAGTCGAGCGCCGGGGGGGCCTGGTCGGGATGGGCCCGGAAATCGAGGGATTCAACCGGATCCACCGTGACGCTGTGATCGATTTTTCCCGCAAGAAAATCGACTTGGAACTTCACGTTGCCGCCCAGCGTGGGCAGACCGACCGTGCCCAATAGGCTGAAAGTCAGCGTGGTGACGCTGCCCGATGGATTGGAACTGGATTTACTGCCGACCTTCACCATCGTGACCGTCATCGTGTCGTTCGAGGAGGTTTCGGAGCCCGGGTTGAAGTTCAAGTCGAACTCCAGCCGGGCCGGATCGGTGCCGTTGGAGGCCGCCAATGTCGCGGAGGCGGGGGGCGGGACCGAGAAGGCCGAGGTGGCGTTGCCCATCGTGAATTTGACTTCTTCCCAGCTGTCCGTGCCGGTGTTCTTGAGCACTAGTTTTTGCGTGAAGGGCTTTGGATCGGTAGTCTTCAGCGGCAATTTAATGAGACCCTTGTTGTGGATTAAATTTGTCGATTCCACGCCTTCCTTGATCTTGGAGATGCTGAAGGAGTCGCGACTGTCCGGTTCGCTCTGGCCGCTGAGCTTCAATGCGAAGGTCTTGCCGTCGTCATACTCAAACAACAATGTCCCCGTGTCCTTCACGGGCTGCGCCGCGGAGGAGCCATCGGGCGTCGCCTCCGGAGTGGCGGCGGGCGCCGGAGCGGGACCGCCCGCGGGCGCGACGTAATTGAACGGCACATACATCACCGGAAAGGAAATGGAGCTGGCATCGTCCTTCGGCAGCTTGCAATCGCCGGTGAGAAATTGCTTTCCGCCCACCGTCACGCTTTCGCAGGAAGCGGAGCCCTTCACCGTGATGGAGCCGCGCACAAATTCGCCCTCCCCGCTGCACAGCGGGTCCTTGCTGTCGCCGTCGGTATCGGCCGGCTTGAGGATCTTGATCTTGCGCTCGCCGTCGGTGGTGTTCTTCAAAGTGATGGTCTTGGTGACGACTCCGCGGTTGGCTGCATCCTTGCAATCCAAAATCATCTTGCCGCCCGCGGTGGTCACGATGACGGGCGTGGAACCAAAATCGATGGCGCCGGTGTTGGCGTTGGATCCATCCGAGATGGAGAATTCTCCGGGTCCGGCGGTGGAGCCGCTGCCGCCTCCGCCTGGTGTGCCCCCACCCTCGACGCAATCCTGCGGCAGCTGGTCGAGCGTTCCCTCGAAGGCGGCCGTCAAGGCGCCCCCGCCGATCATCGTATTCAAGACCGGAAGTTCTGGAAAAGTTCCAGGCAAGGTCAGACCGATCACCAGCTTGATGGAGCGGTCCGATTGATTGAGCGGAGCCCCGGGCTCGGTGATGGGATTGAGGTTGCCGTTCGCCGTCACTGAATCGGTGGTGAAATCAACGCCGCTGAGTACCTCCTCCCCGTCGATGAAGCGGGTGGTAGTGCCCTTGTTGAGAATTTCCAGGCGGATCTTAAAACCATTGATCTCAACCTTGCCGGTGGCCGAGTCGTAGGGGCCGGAGCCGTCGCTGCCGTCCACGCCACTGAGGCGCAAGTCCGCGGATTGGCTCAAAGTGGTCAGGATGATGTCCGGAAATTTCTCGCCCATCAAAACCAAATTGGAACCGTCCACCCGCAGCGGAATGGACTCGAGCTGCACCTTCTTGGCGTCGAGTTTTTCCAAGGGCGTGCCGTTGGGCGGAGAAGCGCTGACCTTGAGCTGCATGGTGCCGTTGAAATTGACGAAGCAGCCGGTGGCTCCCCCTCCTCCGGGAGGCGGGTTGGACCCGCTTCCGCTCGGGGTCGTGGGAGGCGTGGGTTCGAACAGGGTGAAGGGCTTGTCGGCGCCGCCGCAGGCGATGAGGGAGAAGCCCAGGAATCCCATGCAGATCAAATTAAAGACCCGGCGAATTTGGGCGCTCATGCTAAATACCTCCCGCGGGAATTCGAACCTTGGCGTCTGGGTTTAACTTCGAGTCCTCGTCCGTGAAGACGAGTCCGGCAAACAGCAAGACGTCGACGTAGAGACGGCTATCATCGATGAAGACGGATGGCAAATTCCCCGTATTCCCTCCCAAATCGATCCCGGCGACGTCGAAATCGGGCAACAGATCCTTCGGCTCCTCGCCGGGCTTGGGGTCTCCCGGAAATTTTTCGGGGATGGGAATGCGAAGCTCGTTGAGGGCGGTGCAATCGCTGCCGAAGCCGCCGCGCACGATGGTGTCGAAGACGCCGGCCACCTGGGCATCGGAGGAACCCGTGTTATTTTCCAGCACTTGGACCGCCAGCATCAGGGCGCGCGCCGAGGTGTCGGAAGGCGCGACTTGAATGTGAAGGATGGTTTTTTCCTTGGCCGCGGGATCCGTGAGCAGCTCCTTGGCCGAGGTCTCTTTGTCGATGCCGCTGAACTTGCCGTGCAGCACCAGGCCCAATTTGACGCGATACAGGGGCTTGGGACTGTCGACATTTTCGGCATCCACCGTTTGCTGGGAAACCTTGTCGCCGTTCTTAGCCGGAATGGGGAAAAGCTCCTTGCCTTGGCAGAGGGCGGGGTATTGCGCGGCGTCGATGAAGGCGTCCGCGGCGAGGGAGCAAAATCCCTTATCCCCGACGGAAGCAGGGTCCTGCCACGGCACCTTGCAGTAATTCTTCACTCCGCCGAGGCTTTCCGGAATGGGCTCGTGGCGGAACGCGGTGATCTCGATGTCCCCCGCTGCCAGGCGGAAGTACTGGCCGTCCGGCTTAAAAAAGACCTTGGGAGTGGTCGCAACCGGCGAGGCCACCGGAGTCCCTTCCGGAGTTTGCCCCTCGCCGCTTCCGGCGCTGTCGTTTTCCTCTTCTTCTTTGGCGAAGGCTTCCGTTTCCTCCCGCGTCAAAAAAGTCAGGGTTGGAGGCAGACCCTTGTTCGGCCGGACCTCCAGGGAAATCGGGGTCATCTCGTCTTCTTTATCGACCAAGCCATCTTGGTTGACGTCCATCGACGGCGCCAAGTCCTTGCCACTGGGAGTCAAGCGATCCGCAGGCGTGATGGGAGGGTTGGGAGTGCTATAAAAATTGGCGTCGACGTTAAGGTCGAGCAGGCCGGAGAGGACCGCGGCGAACAAGGCCTGATTGAGGCCGTCTTCTCCCAGCTGCAGGCTGACGTTGCCCTTGGCGGAAGTGAAGCTGCTCTGCGGCGCGGGCTCCGAGGGAGATTTCCATCGCGAAACGCTGCCAATCTCGCCTTCGGGAAAAACCGCGTCACTGACGAGCTTGTTGAGCACCGTGGGACCCGGGTTGAAACGCAGCGGGATATTGCGGAGATGGATACCCAGGCTGTCGATTTTAATGTCGCCTTTCAGCAGGTTATAGGCGACGTCGAGACTCAGCGTCTTTCCCAGCAGCGCGATGTCGAAATTCAACGGCAGCCGGAAAATATTGCTGTCGTAGCCGGTGAGCTTTTCCAAGTCGACGATGGATTTGCCGAACACGCCGGAAATTTCATTATTGAGGCCGGTCTCCACTCCGCAGAGGATGGTTCCGCCGAGGATGCCGTTAAATTGGGTGAGGAGCAGGCCCTGCTGCCAGTCGAGCAGCTCGATTCCCGCGGCCAGCGGGTTCCGGGCGCTGTTGACGTAGACCGGGCGACCCAAGGGTCCGTCGCCGACGATCTTGAGGAAGGATTTGTCGGGGACTTGCCGGATGTCGAGGACGCTGCGCTCTTCGAATATGCCGTCCTTATTCAGGTCGATATCCGCCTTCTTGGGAAAGGCGACGCCGATGTTGGCCTCGAGCTCCGCGATGGAAAAGCTGATCGGCAAAAAGCCGAGGTCCATGCCGTTGAAGGTATTGCCGTTGCTCTCGGTGGCCTTGAGATCCGCCTCGCCGTGCATGCCGTGGATCTTCAGGCTAAGCTCGAGCATGCCGTTATTGGTGGTCTTGAATCCGGTCAATTCGATCTCGCCCAGCTCGAAGGTGTCCTTTAGGAAATTGATGGTCGTGTCGCCGTTGCTCTGGATGGGTTTGCCGGTGTTGGGATCCAGGTATTCGGTGCAAACATAGCCGGGCTTGTTCGCGGTGCTTTTGAAGTTATCGAGCAGCAAGTCGGTGGTCTGCGGGCGATTCAGGAACTTGATCAGCATCGTCTTGACGTCGCCCTCGAGCAGGGTCTTGTCGATGTCGAGCTGCAGGCCGCGGTTGGTGAAATTGCTCGATTGGGGAAAATCCTTGAGCGTATTAAGCTTGCCGTCCTTGAACAGCGGCATCACCGCGCCGTAGAGAAAAACACCGGAGCCGGTGGAAGGGTTCTTGCTGTCG
>Ga0065705_10002510_pt1 | contig 11153 bp, 9 predicted proteins | sample SwibulcommuniRL2_FD_59092 | JGI IMG/M metagenome (GOLD analysis project Ga0065705, IMG submission 59092) | Bulk soil microbial communities from switchgrass field near Rose Lake, East Lansing, Michigan, USA - RL2 Bulk Soil v2 (version 2) | ecosystem: Environmental > Terrestrial > Soil >... | reverse complement strand
CCCGTTGTTCACTCTGTTGAAGGCATTGACGGCGATCCAGCTCGCCGAGCGCCTCAGAAGCGACCACGGTATCCCCGCCATCGCGATCTTCTGGATCGATGCCGAGGACCACGATTGGGCCGAGGTGAAATCGTGCGGCGTACTCGATGCGTCGCTGACGCGTCGCACAGTCGCCATTGGCGATCCTCCTGGCTCGCACGTTGAGCCGGTCGCGCGCGTACGGCTGGACGCAACGGTCGATGCGGCCATCCATGAACTGTCGGCTGCTCTGCCGCAAACCGAATTCACCGAATCGCTCATTGCGTCAATTCGCTCGGCGTACGACGCGGGCACCGGCATGGTCGACGCCTTCGGACGCTGGATGGAATCCGTGCTTGGTCCTCGCGGCCTGGTGGTCTTCGACTCGGCCGATCCAGCGACAAAGCCGTTTGCGGCGACGGTCTTCACACGCGAGATTGAGCGCGCCGGCAGGACGGCACGCCTGGCGGCGGACGCCGGCGTTGCACTGGAGGGCCACGGCTACACCGCGCAGGTGACGCCGCAGGCTGACACGGTTGCGTTGTTTCATCTCAACGGCGGACGTCAGCCCGTTCGCATCCAGGGTGACGCGTTTCTGGTTGGCGATTCGATTGTCGCTAAGGATGTGCTGCTCGAGCGTGTCCGGCAGGCGCCGGCGGAGTTCAGCCCGAACGTGCTGCTGCGGCCCATCGTCCAGGACACGTTGTTCCCGACAGTCTGCTATGTGGCCGGCCCGAATGAGCTCGCATACCTCGGGCAACTCCGCGGCGTCTACGAGAACTTCGATGTACCGATGCCGCTGATTTACCAACGTGCAACGGCGACGCTCCTCGATTCCAACGCCGTACGGTTCTTGCTGCGGCACGACATCTCGATGGAACAGTTGCAGGCGCAGGATGAATCGCTACTGAACCAGTTGCTCGCGGCGCAGTTGCCGCCCGATGTCGAGGCCGCGATGCAGGATGTCAGCCGGCTCCTGCAGGATCGCATGGAGCAGCTCGCCACGAGCGTCGCGCAGATCGATGCGACGCTCGAGGGCGCCGCGCGGTCGGCATTCGGGCGGATGCACGACGACGTCAAGAAGCTGAACGCCAAGATCATCCAGGCCGCCAAGCGCAAGGATGAAACGCTGCGACGTCAGTTTCACCACGCCCAGGCACAGGCGTTCCCGGCGGGAGAACCGCAGGAACGAAGCGTCGGTTTCGTCTCATTCCTGAACAAGTACGGCCCGCCGTTCATTGATCGACTGCTCGAGGAGCTAACGACCGATATAGGAATTCACTGGGTGATCACACCGTGAGCCGAATGATGACCCGCCATCCCGCCGCCTTCAGATACGCCCTGCTCGGCTGCGCCCTGGGCTTGCTCATCGTCGGAGTGGTGGCGGCGTACTTCTATATTTCGTTCTCGGGGATCATCGACGCCCGACTGCATGGCGAGCGCGAGCGCTCGCTGCCGCGCGTCTACGCGCGGCCGCTTGAAGTCCGGCGCGGTGAGACGCTGAGTGTCGTTGACCTTGTCGCCAGGCTCAACGACCTGGGCTACGCGCAGCGGCCTGCGGTTCAGGCGCCCGGCGAATTCGCGATCGTGCGCAACGCCGTGTTCATCTCGCCACGAGCGGGGACGTTCGGCGGTAAGACCATCCGCGCAGGATTCCGCGCGACGCCCGCCGTCCGGCGTGCAGGCGGGCCCCCGCCCGCGCAACCGCGTGGCATCACAGCCCTCGAAGTCATCGATGCCGCCGGCAAACCTGTCCGAACCGAAGCCGTGATGCTCGACGCGCCGCTGCTGACTGCGCTGATGGCCGATGGTGCACGCGAGAAACGCCGACGTGTGTCGCTGACGGTCATTCCCAAGCGGATGCAGGACGCGGTGCTCGCCATCGAGGACCAGAGCTATTACTCGCATCCGGGTGTCAACCCGCTCAGCGTGCTCCGCTCGATCTTCGTGAACGCGTTCGGCGGTAACAAGTATCCGGTCGGCGGCAGCACGATTACCCAGCAGCTCGCGCGGATGTTCTTCCTCACCGACGAGTTCAACACGGAGCTGTCCAGCGGCACGCGCTCCTACCGGCGCAAGGTCCAGGAGGCGTTCATGTCACTCGTCCTCGAGCGTCGTGCGTCGAAGGACGAGATCCTCGAGCTGTATCTCAACGACGTGTACCTTGGCCAGCGGGGTTCCTTTGCGATTCACGGCGTTGCGGAGGCCGCACGTCTGTTCTTCGGCAAGGACGTCGCCAACCTGACGGTGGGCGAAGCCGCGCTCATCGCCGGCGTGATTCAGAACCCGGGGCTTCACTCGCCCTTTGTGAATCCGAAGAATGCGGTCGAGCGACGAAACATCGTTCTGCGCGCGATGGCAGACGAGGAGTTCATCACATCCGACGTCGCCCAGCATGCCATGCGCGAGCCGCTGCAGATTGCGCCGCGTAGTGTGGACAACGAAGCGCCGTATTTCGTCGACATGGTCGGGCAGCAGATCGCTGAGCAATTCCCCGGGCTGACGGCGCAGGCAAACGCCGTCAACGTACATACGACGCTCGACATCAATCTCCAGCGCCTCGCGCTCGATGCCGTGCGCGACGGCCTCGCTCGAGTGGACGACCTGCTGGCGCGACGAAAGCGAAAGGGTCGCGCGCAAGCGGCGCTGGTCGCCGTCGATCCGCAGACGGGCGAAATTCTCGCGCTCGTTGGCGGACGTTCCTACAATCAGTCCCAGTACAACCGTGCGACGACAGCCCGCAGGCAACCCGGTTCCGTCTTCAAACCGTTCGTGTATCTCGCGGCTTTCGAGCAGGGGGCCGAAGAGGGGCGGACGGACCTGACGCCGGCATCGCTGACCAACGACGCACCTGAAATCTTCACGTTCAACAACCAGACGTGGGAGCCAAAGAACTACGACGACTATGACGGTGAAATTACTTGGCGGCGCGCGCTCGCCATGTCACGCAACCTCGGCACGATTCACGTTGGCGCGGCAATCGGGTTCGACAAAGTGGCCGACGTGTGGAAACGCGTTGGCGTCGGCACACCGCCGCAGGGGTACCCGTCGATTACGCTCGGCGTGTTCGAATTGACCCCGCTCGAGGTCGCGGAGGCGTACACCGTATTTACCAATGGTGGCACCGTGCATCCGCTCAAATCGATTGACGCGATCGAAGCCGGCGAACGGCGGGTGATGGCGAAGGAGCGGCCGCCGCACCGTGTGGCGCGCCCCGATACGACGTACCTGGTCACCAACATGATGCGCAGCGTGCTGAACGAGGGCACCGGCGCCGGCGCCCGGGCCGCCGGCTTCACGCTCGACGCCGCAGGCAAAAGCGGGACGACCAACGACCTCCGCGATGCCTGGTTCGTCGGCTTTACGCCGCATCTGTTGACCGTCGTCTGGGTCGGCTTCGATGACAATCAACCGGTGTCGCTGAGCGGCAGCCAGGCGGCGCTGCCGATCTGGACGCAGTTTATGAAGAGCGCAACCGCCGGAGAACTGAGCGATGCGTTCGAGGTGCCGGAAGGGATCACGTTCGCTGAAATCGACCGCAGTACCGGCAAACTCGCCACGCCTGCATGCCCCAGCACAATCAAGGAATCGTTCTTAGCAGGAACCGAGCCCACCGAGTACTGCGAACTCCACCGGTAAACGTCGTGTGGCGAAAGCCGGACGCTACGTGACGCTATAATTTCCTAAGCAACTGACCTGCAATGGGTTCGAACGAACTCCCCGAACGATCTCGACGGCTGCTCGCAGCGCTGGTGCGCGAACACATCGCCACGGGTGAGCCGATTTCATCGCAGGCGCTGTCGCGCCATCGCGGCCTTGCTGTCTCGTCGGCGACAATTCGCAACCTGTTCGCTCGCCTCGAAGCTGACGGGTACGTGCAGCAGCCGCATACCTCCGCCGGACGCGTTCCGACGGACCGCGCGTATCGGGTCTTCGTCGATTTACTGCTCGAGGGCCGCAGGCCAGCGCGTCCTGCCGCCGGCGTTGAACATGAGCTCCGACAGCGCGCGGAACGTTCGCCGCTGATGGATGACCTGCTCGTCAGCGTGTCGCATATGGTGTCGCGGGCCGCGAAGCACGTCGGCTTCGCCATCGGCAGCACCGATCTCGCCGTTCTGCAACGGATCGAGTTCATCTCCCTCGAGGGAAGCCGCGTGCTCGTGGTTGTCGTTTCACGCGGCAACCAGGTGACGCAGAAGGTTGTCGACGCAGGTGAAACGATTCGCCCCGATGACCTCGTGCAGGCCGCAAACTACCTCAACACCGAATTTGCGGGGCTCTCGCTCTTCGATGTTCGTGAAGCGGTGCTGGCGCGGCTCGCGCAAGAACGGACCCTGTACGACGAGCTCATGGCGCGTGCGCTTCGACTCGCTCGCTTCACGCTCGAGGAGCTCCCCCGGCAGAATGCGTTTCACGTCGAGGGCGCCGCGTCGCTGCTCGATTCCTCGGCTCCCGACGCCGTCGCGCTGCCGACCCTCCGTTCGCTGCTCCAGATGATGGAGGAGAAGGAGCGGATGCTGCGGTTGTTGAACGAGTACATCGACGAACCCGGCTTGACCGTCGTCATCGGCGGCGAACACGCGTCACCCGACCTGCGGCCGTTCAGCCTGATTGCTTCGACGACAACGGATGGGAGCACGATTAGAACAGTCGGCATCATCGGGCCGACACGGATGCAGTACTCTCGCGCGATCAGCGTCGTGGACGGCGTCACACAGGCTGTCGCACGCGTGTTCCGCAGCCATTAATCACAATCATGCAGGATGACCGGACGAACGACCAGGAATCGACGGGCGCGGCGACCGAACCACAGCCCGAGCCGGAAACGGCCGAATCGCCCCTCGACGCGATGCGCCGCGAGAAGGACGCGCTGCAGGACCAACTGCTGCGAACCGCCGCGGAGTTCGATAACTATCGCAAGCGTGTCGATCGGGATAGACGCGATCAGGCAGAAGCGGCGACGGCAAGCGCACTCACCGGCCTGCTGCCGATCGTCGATGACCTCGAACGCGCGTTGAAGGCGCCAACCGGCGGCGATGTCGAAAGCTTCCGCAAGGGTATTGAACTGATTCATCAGCAGATGCTCGAGCTGCTTCGCAAGCGCGGCGTGAAACCGATCGAGGCGGTCGGTGCCGACTTCGATCCGCACTACCACCAGGCAGTCGTTCATGAAAGCAGTCCCGATCACCGCGAAGGTGAAGTCATCGAGGAGTTTGCGCGAGGCTACGTGCTGGGCGATCGCCTGCTGCGGCCGTCGATGGTCAAGGTAGCGAAGGCGTGAGCAAACGCGACTACTACGAGGTGCTCGGCGTTCCGCGTACCGCCTCCGACCAGGAGATAAAGAGCGCGTATCGGAAGCTCGCACTCAAATACCATCCCGATCGCAATCCCGGCGACAAGGTTGCCGAAGAAAGGTTCAAGGAATCGGCGGAAGCCTACGCCGTGCTCGCCGACACGGACAAGCGGCACATCTACGACCGCTTCGGCCATCCCGGACTCGGCGGGGCAGCGACAGGCGGCTTCGATCCGACCGTCTTTACCGGCTTTGAAGACATTCTTGGCGGCCTCGGAGACATCTTTGGCATCGGCGAGATGTTCGGCGGCCAGCGCCGCCGCGGAGGACCGCAGCGCGGCGCCGATCTGCGCTACGACCTCGAAATCTCGTTCGACGAATCCGCGGGTGGTGTCGAGACCACCATCCAGATTCCGAGGCAGGAAACGTGCGAGACCTGCAAGGGCTCAGGAGCGGCGGCGGGGTCGAAGCCGACGACGTGTCCGCAATGTCAAGGCCGTGGTCAGCTTCGCTATCAGCAGGGGTTCTTCACCGTCGCGCGGACGTGTGGTCAGTGCCGCGGGACCGGGTCGATCATCAGCTCCCCATGCGCGACGTGCCGCGGCACCGGACGCGTGCAGCAAACCCGAAAGCTGACCGTCAAGATCCCTGCGGGCATCGCGAGCGGGCAGCGGCTGCGTCTCAGCGGTGAGGGTGAGGCTGGCGCGGGCGGCGGTCCCGCCGGCGATCTCTACGTCGTCGTTCACGTACAGGAACACCCGTTCTTCCATCGCGATGGAAACGATCTGTTCTGCGAAATTCCGCTCAACTACACGACGCTTGCGCTCGGCGGCGAAATCACCATTCCCAGCCTCGAAGGCGAGCAGACGCTCAAGATTCCCGAAGGGACCCAGACCGGCGCAACGTTCCGTCTCCGCGGAAAAGGCATGTCCGACGTGGTTGCCGGCCGTGGCCGCGGCGACCTGCTCGTCACGGTCAAGGTCGTCACGCCAAAGAAGCTGACGAAAGACCAGCGGAAAGTGCTCGAACAGCTTGCGGAGGCACTGCCGAAGGAGAAATTCGAGCCGACGCCGCGCGACGAGCACGAAGATCGAGGCATCTTCGAGCGAGTCAAAGATATCTTTGGATAGATGCGCACATGGCCGGCGCTGGAGATCCAGCAGGCCGATGACGACGATCTGATCCAGGCGTTCCTCATCGACTTCAATCTCGCCGCAATAGAGAACTCCCGATTCTTCTTCCACGACGTCGACGACCGCGACCGTGCGGCTATCGCGATGCGAACTCAGTTTCCATACATCGACGTTCACCCAGTTGACGTGCCCGATGAGGACTGGGCGGCGCGATCGCAATCGAATCTCCGCTCCGTTAGGGTCGGCGTGCTGGTCATCTCGCCACCCTGGGATCGACAACCGGACTCGATCGTCATCGAACCGTCGATGGGGTTCGGCACGGGTCATCATGCAACCACTCGCCTGTGCCTCGCCGGACTGCAGCGGATTGATCTTCGCGGACGCAGCGTAATCGACGTCGGCACGGGGTCCGGTGTGCTGGCAATCGCGGCTCGACGATTCGGCGCCAGCGGCGTGCTCGCGATAGACGACGACCCGGATGCAATCGCCGCGGCCGAGGCGAACGTGAAACTGAATCAGGAATCGCGCATTGCGCTCGAGGTCGCAGATTTCCGCACCGCGAAGATTGGCCAGTTTGATCTCGTCATCGCAAACCTGACCGGCGCACTCCTGATCGCATCTGCTGACCGCCTGGAGTCACTCGCGATTCCCAACGGTCGTCTCATCCTGAGCGGATTGATGGATCACGAGGAGCGAGAGGTGTTGCGCGCCTTCGGGCGTTGCGCACTGGAATCGCGCGCGCAGGAGGACGAGTGGGTGTGCGTCAGTTTGATCGTCGAGTCACTGGAGCCACGGCGTAGAGGTGGACCTTCAGGCCCGCCCTAGCGCGTCGCCGAGAGCGGCTGCACGACGTAGCGCAGCAGGATGTCGAACACCTGCTGGCGGTGCCCGCGCCGCTCCTCGCTGACGTCGGGCGACGCCGTGGTCACAATCACCATGTCGAGGTCGGGCACCACGAAGATGTACTGGCCGCCGTAGCCCCACGCAAAACAAGTGTCGTGTCCTCCAAGCTCGTGCACCCACCACGAATAGCCGTACTTGCGGTCGCGCATCGGATCGACGAAGTCGGTGGGAATGCGGCGCCCGGTCCGCCCGCCGGGCCGGAACTCTCGCGCGCGTCCTTCACATGACTTCACCACCCAATGCTCCGGCACGATCTGCCGGCCGTTAAATCGACCCCGGTGCAGATACAGCTCCCCCAACGTGATCATCTGCCGCGGCGTCATCAGCATGTCGTTGCCGCCGAAGTAGATGCCCTGCGGATCCCGCGGCCATTGCGGCAGGGCGGAGCCGAGCGGCTTGAACAGCGCCTCGTTCGCGAATTGCCACGTGCTCATGGCCGTGGCCTTCGTCAGGATCGCGGACAGCAGGTGCGAGTTGCCGGTGCTGTATTCCATCACCGCGCCCGGCGCGGCAAACATCGGACGCGCAAGCGCGTGCTGCACCCAGTTNCGCGACCTCACCCACGCGCCATAGTTCACGTTGCTCGTNCCCTCGAGCCCCGAACGCATGGTCAGCAGGTCTTCGATCGTGATCGCTCGCTTGCGGGCNTCCGAATCCATGGCGAGCTCGGGAAAGTACTTGACGATAGGAGTCCGCACGTCTGGAATCTGCTTCCGTTCGATCGCGATGCCAATGAGTGCGGAGATCACGCTCTTCGAGGCCGACTTGATGTTCGCGGGCCGGTCGACGCGCCGTCCGTTGTAGTAGCGCTCGAACAGCAGCTGACCGTGCTGACTGACGAGCAGGCTGTGCAGACGCGGCAGCTGGCGCGCAGCCGTGTCGATAGCACCGCTGTCGAGCCCGGCAACGGCGAGCGCCAGTATGAGCGAGGCTGCGCGCACCACGTTAGAACTCCCTCCACATCGTAAAGAACGCTGACAGCGCGACGACGCACATCGCGTCGGCACGAAGAGTACGGCTGCCGACGCTAATCAATCGGCACACGGAGGCGCCGCGTTCGATCTCCGCAGGCGTCCAGCCGCCCTCCGGGCCGATCAGGACGGTGGCACCGCGCTGTGGCGAGAGATCCAGCTCCGACGCCGGCGTCGTCTCCGTGGCTGCATTCGGCTCGACCAGCATCAGTCCTGGCAGCGGCAGCAGCATCTGGCCAAGCGCGTCGATCAGCTCGTCGAACTCGATCGCATCCAGAATGCGCGGCACAGTGGCCCCTCCACATTGCTTCACTGAGGAGATGGCGATCCGTTCCCATCGCTCCCGACGCCGTCCGCGCCCCAATGACGCGCGTGTGACCTCAGTGCGCGCGCTGATGATTGGCTGAATCTCCGCCGCGCCCATCATCGTCGCGTCGCGCACGACGTCGTCCATCTTGTCGCCTTTGAGTACTGCCTGTGCGAGGGTGATGGCCACGCGCGGCTCCGGCGCCGCCGCCGCCACGCTTCCGAGCCGCACGCGAACGTCGCGTTTGCGAGCCTGCTCCACCGTTGCGTCGAATTCGCGGCCGCGGCCGTTGAAGACGCGCAGGGCATCCCCGGCCTTCAGACGGAGGACGCGTGTGAGGTGTTCGGCCTCATCGTCCGGCAGCGTGACGACGTCCCCGGGTTCGTGTGCATGCGGTGCATAGAAGCGCGCGTTCACGCCGCTATAATCCGTCCGTGTTCCTGAAGGGTCAAACGGTCGGCAAGTACAGAATCCTTTCTCCTCTCGGCAGCGGCGGTTTCGGCAGCGTCTTCCTCGCGGAAGATACCTGGATTCACAAGAAGGTCGCCATCAAGGTCCCGCACAAGCAGAACCTCGACTTCGCCGAGATGCTGAAGGAACCGCGGCTTCTCGCGTCGATGAATCATCCGAATATCGTGACCGTCCTGACCGCGGAAAAACAGGACGGCGTCTTTTTCATCGTCATGGAGTACGTCCCCGGCGAAACGCTGGAGCAGATCGTTCTTCGCGACGGCGCGCTCGACGTCGCACGCGCACTCGACTTCACCTGTCAGATGTGCAATGCGGTTGACCACGCGCACAAGGTTGGCGTGCTCCACCGTGATCTGCGGCCCGGCAACATGCTCGTGTCGCGCAGCGGCATGCTGAAGGTCACTGACTTCGGCACCTCGCGCTTTCTCGAAATTGCCGCGCACGGAACCACGGTCATCGGCAGCCCGCCGTACATGGCGCCCGAACAGTTCTACGGCAAAGCCGTCTTCGCCAGCGACGTCTATTCCATCGGCGTCACGATGTATCAGATGCTCACCGGTGAACTGCCCTACGCCACGCCCGCGCCGGGGGATATCGAGCGTCTCGTACGTGGGGAGCTCGTGACCGCCCCACGTGTGAAGAACAACCGGATTCCGAAAGCTATCAACGACATCGTCCTGAAGGCGCTTGCCGCAGACCTCACGCGTCGGTATCAGCGTGCGTCCGATCTGCTTGCGGATCTGCTTGCCCCCACTCCGAACCGCCGAGCGGCCGTTGCCGCGACCAGGGAGGCAAACGTCGCCGAGATTCAGTCGCGGCTTCGCGGCCGTGAGACTCCGCAGCCGCGGTTCTGCTGGCACTGTCGGAAGCCACTCCAGGCTCGAACGGCGAAGTGCCCGTTCTGCGGGGAAAGTCAGTAGTTACCATCGCGTCATTCGGTCGTTTTGGTGGGCCCGTATAAGATCTTCAGGAAGGAGTCACAAATGGCTTTTCCTGGCACGGGCAAAATCTGGATGAACGGGTCTCTTGTGGACTGGAAGGATGCCACCATCCACATCGGGTCGCATATCGTCCACTATGGCAGCGGCGTCTTCGAGGGAGCGCGCTGCTATGACACCCTGTCGGGCCCGGCCTGCTTCCGCCTTGATGCTCATGTTCGACGGCTGCTCGACTCCGCCCGGATTTACCGGATGGAGCCGAAATACGATGCCGCTGCGCTGACCGACGCCATCTTCGACACCATCAACGCCAACGGCTTCAGGGCCTGCTACATTCGCCCGCTCATATACCGGGGCTACGATTCGCTGGGCGTCAACCCATTTCCCTGCGGCATCGACGTGGCCATCATGGTGTGGGAGTGGGGTGCGTACTTCACGAAGGAGGCGATCGAGGAAGGTCTCGACGTCAAGATCTCCACGTGGGCGCGCAACGCGCCGAACACGACACCGGGGATGGCCAAGAGCGTCGCAAATTACGCGAACGCGCAGCTCATCAAAATGGAAGCGATAGCCGAGGGGTACGCAGAAGGGATCGCGCTCGACACGTACGGCAATTTGAGCGAGGGCAGCGGTCAGAACATCTTCATCGTGCGCGAGGGGACCATCTATACCCCCCCGATCGGGAACTCTGTCTTGTGGGGCATCACTCGCGATTCAGTCATCACGATCGCACATGAGTTGGGCTTCACCGTACGAGAGGAGACGCTGCCGCGCGAAGTTCTGTACATCGCTGATGAAGTGTTCTTCGTCGGTACGGCGGTTGAGGTCACCCCAATCCGTTCGGTGGACCGCATAAAGGTTGGACGCGGGCGCCGCGGCCCCATCACCGAGGCTATCCAGCAGCGGTTTTTCCGGATCGTGAAGGGCGAGGTGCCGGACGCCCACGGATGGCTCCAGTTCGTCAATGCGCCGGCCGCAGCTACATCGGGCAGCGCAAAGGGTCGATAAAGGAAGGCGTGCACGTCAACGATCTCCTGAAAATCGCCGTCGAAAACGGCGCGTCGGACCTCCATCTCAAGGCCGGCAGCTACCCGATGATGCGGGTGCGCGGCATGCTCG
>Ga0065705_10104787_pt1 | contig 11154 bp, 11 predicted proteins | sample SwibulcommuniRL2_FD_59092 | JGI IMG/M metagenome (GOLD analysis project Ga0065705, IMG submission 59092) | Bulk soil microbial communities from switchgrass field near Rose Lake, East Lansing, Michigan, USA - RL2 Bulk Soil v2 (version 2) | ecosystem: Environmental > Terrestrial > Soil >... | reverse complement strand
CGCGGATGCGACCCAGCACATACTCCCGGCTGCGGCTCTCCAAAATGACAGAGTCGATTCCCTGGAGGTGAAGCAGGCGCGCAAGTAACAATCCCGATGGACCCGAACCGATGATGCCGACTTGAGTTCTCATGTGAGTCTCCTTATGGAATCGAACGGCTTGCCGTTCAAACGTCCAGAAGCGAGCTTCTGGATTCCATAATCATGCATTCCGAACAACTGGATTGCGGATTGTGCCGATCTTTTCGATTTCCACTTCAACAACATCACCATCCTTTAGAAATATCGGCGGGGTACGTTTGAAGCCAACGCCTTCGGGCGTGCCCGTAGCGATGATGTCGCCGGGTTCCAGAGTCATCAGTTGGCTGATAAATGAAATCGTTCGGGCAACAGAAAAGATCATATGGCGCGTATTGCTTTGTTGAAGGGTTTGACCATTGAGGCGAGTTGAGATGTCCAGGTCCTGTGGGTCGCTGATCTCATTGATGACCAGCGCCGGACCACAGGGAGCAAATGTATCCAGCGCCTTTCCCGACAGCCACTGACCTGTTTGAAATTGCAGGTCGCGCGCACTGACATCATGGAATGCCATGTAGCCTGCGACATACTCGAGCGCGATTTCCTCAGGCACATCCTTGCACGGCCTGCCGATCACGACAGCCAGTTCGCCTTCGTAATCGATCTCTTCGCTTATGGCTGGCAGGCAGATCGGGCTCGTCGGCCCGGTGAGAGCGTTGCGATACTTGGCAAACAGGATCGGTACTTCGGGCGCCTTCAATCCTGCTTCTTCTGCGTGGCTCAGATAGTTCAATCCGAGGCAGATGATCTTATCCGGATCGGGGATCGGGGGACCGAGATGGACGCCTTCTATCAGATACGTATTGTGATTCTCCAGACGCGCCAATTCACGCGCGGCTTGGACAAGTTGTTCCTGTTCATCAGGAGCCAATCGAATGATCGCACGATTTGAGATCTCACCGTCATCCATAAGAATGTTGGCAGCCTTCGCCGCAATTGTGGCATCTACGACCTTGTTTTCAACTGCGATTCCGGAGCGCCATTTCCGTTGCGAGTCGTAAGTTACTAAACGCATCGAGATTGAGTCCTTTCATTGCACACCGTCACTGCGAGGAGCGTTCGTCGCGTCGACACTGGCACCCGATTTGCCCAGCAAATCGAGGTGAGCAATCTCCTGGCTTGGGTTGAGATTGCTCCGGGCTGGGTCTCGATACACAAAAAACGCTACTCGACCACCAGCCCTCGCAATGACATTTCGCTCATCAGCCCCAAACTTCTTTTGCAGTTTCTACGACGAGGCGTAGCTTCGCATCCTGTTCTTCTTCAGTGAGCAGGTTTCCTTCTTCGGTGGAAGCAAAGCCGCATTGCGAGCTCAGCGCGAGTCGTTCCATCGGAACATATTCCGAAGCCTCTTCGATGCGCTGCTTCAACTCATCCTTTTTCTCTAACGCCGGCTTCTTGGATGTGATCAGTCCCAACACAACCGTCCGATCTTCGGGCACACTCTTCAACGGCTCAAAACCACCCGAGCGTTCATCGTCATATTCCAATAAAAAGCGATCGAACTTTGTGCGGCTGAACACGGAAGAGATCGGGTCGTATCCACCGCTGGCATAATACTTGCTCTGGTTGTTGCCGCGGCAAAGATGAACGCCGAATGTCACACCAGGATGATGCCCGACGACCGCGTTATCCAATTCGATGCAGCGGTCCAGCAGGCGGTCAGGGTCGTTGCCGCGTTTGCGATATCCCTCGCGGATGGATGGATCGAGCAGTGCGGTGTATTGCGGCGCATCGATCTGGATGTATGTGCAGCCAAGCCGGATCAATTCCTCGACTTCCATGCGCAGGATGTCCACTACATCGGCCAGGTAGGGTTCGATGTTTGCATAGGCGCCTTTGGACTTTTCCGCATCGTAATAGGCCGCAGCCTGCTGGGCGCTAATAAGCGTCACCTTCTTTGGGTGCTCTGTCTTTGCCCGTAAATACGTGAACTCCTCCTCGCAAAGCGGACGGATGCGCTTCAGCTTCGAAACGACGACTGGACGTTTGAAGATTAGTTCATGGCCCTCATCGTCATGGAAGGGAATCGCCCAACCGCCGAACTTATCGTAGCCTTCGGTCGCATCGATCAAATGACCAAAGAAGGCATAACGGCGCATCTCTCCATCGGTGATCACGTCCAGCCCGGCTTTGAGCTGTGCCTCAATCGCCTCGCCCACCGCGCGGTCTTCGATCTTTTTGAATGCCGCATGGCTAATTTTGCCATCAGCCAGATTCTTGCGGGCGTCCTTTAAATACTGAGGTCTCAACAGGCTCCCAATGACATCACTACGATATGCGGACATTTTCCGGTTCCTTTCTGAAAACGAGTTTTTTCAAACGCTCCCAGGCTTCCACCAACCCACCGGGGAAGACGAGCACGATCAAAATGAACAGAACCCCAAAGATGACCTGGTGAACCTCCACCAGATTCACTGCCAGTTGTTCGCGCACCACAATAAAGAAAATAGATCCGATCACAGGTCCCGCTAATGTGCCCAACCCACCGATGAAGGTGATCAGCAGGGCATCGAAGGTCCAGACCGGGTTGAAGGGGGCAAATTGGTAATAGCTTATCTGCTGATAGGCAAAAACGCCTCCGGTGAGACCTGCAAAGAAACTGCTCAAGGCAAGGGCAAGCAATTTATGGCGGAGCACATGCACGCCCGTCGCCTGCGCCGCTTCTTCATCTTCACGCACAGCTAATATTCCCAGACTCCAGGTTGAACGCAAAAGCAGATAGGCTGTCCCGGTGGTTGCGATTGCAAGTCCCAGCGCAATATAGTAACGCGAGGGAAGGTCATAGTTTGCGATCATCAATCCAGACAAAGTAGAAATGAGCGTAATGTTCTGGCTGACGGTGATGCGCAACACCTCGGCGACTGCGAGCGTGCCGATCGCAAAATAAGCGCCTCGCAGGCGGAAGGTTGGCGCGCCGATGATCATCGCAAAGAGGACAGCTGCCAGCCCACCAAGCAGGAATGCAACTACAAACGGTTTTTCAGCGAGCCATAACGTTCGCGTCACTAAAGCGCCGATGCCGAAAAATGCGGCGTGACCTAAATTAGTCTGCCCGGCAAAGCCTGACAGGATATTCCAGCTTTGACCCAGGCTGATATGGAGACAGATAAGGAAAAATAGATTCCAGATATTTTGTTTATCGATCTGTTTCGGGTAAAAGATCGCGAACAGAATCAATAGAATGATCCCAACCGGTGCAAGCCAGCGAAAGAATGAAATGGAGGAAGGCTGACGAATGGAGTTTGCTTTCATCTACTTTCTCGCGAACAAGCCCTGTGGACGCAGGATCAACACCAGCAGGAACATCACCAGACCAACCACCTCGCGGTAGGTCGGGTCAACGAATGCTCCGCTTACAGCTTCCACTACACCAAGCAGAAGACCAGCAGGAAATGCTCCAAGAATACTCCCTGTGCCGGCAAGGACAATAACGATCAAGGCTTTGAGTGTCCATATAATGCCGATGCTGGGAGAAAGCCCATAGGTAAACGTGACAAATGTCCCCGCGATGCCAGCAAGAGATGCTCCCAGGGCGAACGTCATCATGTAGACGCGGTTGATGTTGATGCCGGTCAATTCGGCGGCTTCGAAGTCCTCCGCCGTGGCAAGAATCGCTTTGCCGGGGTAGGTGTGATGGAGGAAATAGTTCAATGCCAGTGTGACGATCAGCGCGATAAGCAAACTCGCGAGGCGGGTATAAGGCATTGTGACCCCGAGCAGGTTCAAGCCTTCTCCCGCGTAGGCGACCTGAACGGAACGTTCGTCCGCCGTGAAAATTGACTGCGCCAGGTTTTGCAGGACAAGCGTAAGACCAAAACTGACCAGCAGCGAGTTCTTGATCTTTTCCTCGCCCAACAAGCGGACGATGTGGCGATAGACCATGCGGTCCAATGCCAGACCGAGGGCAAATAATACTGGGATAACGATGGCAAGCGAGACAAAGGGATCCAGGCCGAGGGCGCTGAATGCCCAGAAGCTAACATAGCCGCCGATCATCACTAGTTCTCCGTGGGCGATGTTGAGCATTTTCATCACGCCGAAGACCAGCGCCAGCCCCATCGCGGCGATCCCGTAGATTCCCCCCACGAATAGACCAAAAACCAGTGTTTGCGCGAAGGATTCGATACTCATCTTATTTATTCAGTTGCATACCCAAGGTATGCGTGCCGGACTTCGTTGTTATGTAAAAGGTCCCTGCCTTTACCTGTGCCAACGATCCTTCCCTGCTCGAGGATGTAAGCGCGGTTCGCCAGTTCCAGCGCCTGATTTGCATTTTGTTCGACCAAAAAAATGGTTACGTCTCGTTCATTCATCAGTTTGATGATCTCGAAAATATTTTGAACGATGAGAGGTGCCAGACCCAGCGAGGGCTCATCGAGCATGAGCAGTTTAGGCAAACCCATCATGGCACGCCCGATCGCGAGCATTTGTTGCTGGCCTCCACTCATGGTGTTGGCGCGCTGGTGTTGACGTTCCCCCAATATGGGAAAGGTTTCGTACACGTGCTTCATCGTTTTGAAACGCAATTCCCTGGCACGCTTTGTGTAAGCGCCAAGCTCGAGATTCTCCAAAACAGTCAGACCGCCAAAGAGTCTCCGTCCTTCTGGTACAAGCAACACACCTTTTTCAACGATCTGATAGGCAGGTAAAGTATGCAGGGTTGTATCGCCCAATTGCATGGAACCGCCTTGAGGTCGGTGCAGACCCGCAATCGTCCGCATGAGGGTTGTTTTGCCGGCGCCGTTCGGTCCAATGAGGGCAACGATCTCGCCTTCGTCCACATGCAGGGACACGCCCCAGAGCGCCTGCAGATCGCCGTAGGAAGCATCCAGCCCGTCGATGGAAAGGAAGTTACTCATGTGCCTTCCCTAAATAGGCATCGATGACTTTTTGGTCGTGCGCCACTTTTTTAGGCGAATCGTTTGCGATCAGGTCACCCGCATTGAGCACGGCAATGCGGTCGGCAATCCCAAAGACAGCCTTGACCAGATGCTCGACCATGATGATAGAGATGCCCGTATCACGGATGCTTTTGATCAAGTCCATCGAAGTTAGGATTTCAGATGGGTTCAATCCCGCGAGGAGTTCGTCGAGTAATAGCAGCTTGGGTTTTGTTGCCAGTGCTCTAGCAAGCTCCAGACGCTTGCGATTGACCAACGTCAGACGACTTGCCTTTTCTGCTCTGCGACTGGCAAGCCCTACCGTCTCAAGAAAACCGTCGGCTTCTTTCTCCGCCCGGGCGCGGTTCTTGACCGATTCGCTTCCGTACACTCTGCCAATGGTGACATTTTCCAAAATCGTCAGTTCGGGAAAGATGCGTACCAGTTGGAACGTGCGTGCAATACCCATCCATGAGCGTTTATGCGTGGCAGTGGTGGTTATGTCATTTCCCTCAAACAGGATCTTCCCTTTGGTGGGAAGATGAAAACCAGTGATGAGGTTGAACAGGGTAGTTTTGCCTGCCCCGTTCGGACCGATGAGTCCCAATATTTCGCCTTCGTTAACATCGATCGAGACGAAATTGATCGCCATCAATCCTTTGAATGATTTTGAGACGTTATCAAGCTGTAGAAGCAAATTGATATCCTCAAAGTGACAGTCATGGCGCTATGACTGTCACTTTTATCAGATAACTGTTATCGATCTTTCCACGGTGTCGCCGGATACAGGATCTCAGCGCCAGCCTGCTCGGGGGGCCAGACGAGCGCCTGCTTGCCATCCTGCCATTGATTGATGATCGTCACGACATTCCCCGTACCGTCCGGATTGAAGGTCACATGACCGGCAACGGTGTCCATATCGGTGGCGGCAATTGCATCCCGGATCGCGTCGCGGTCCAGGCTCCCGGCACGCTGGATAGAGTCGGCAAGGATCTGGACTGCCGCATAGGCAGAGCCGGTTGTCGCCGCGGCAGGAGCGTCGAACTTCGCCTGATAGCGTTCTGCCATCTCGGCAACGCCGTCGAACTTCAAGCCCCGGTTCCAGCCCGGCATCAGCATGAAGCCGTTGCTGTCGGCTCCCAAATTCTCACCGAACGTTGGCGGATCTGCAGCACGGACAAATACATATACACCAGCGTTGAAATCTAATTCCTTGATCTGCTTCGCCAGCGCGAGTCCATCTGGCGGGTTAGGTAATGCCAACACAACATCGGCACCCGAGTCCTTTGCAGGCAGAATAATCGAAGAGAAGTCTGTTGTGCCTGGAGCATATTCATAGGTCGCTACCTTATAGCCGCGTTGGTTGGCTTGTTCTGTCCACAAACCGGAAAGTTCGGCGCCCCAGTCTGTCTTCTCGGCAAAGATGGCGACATTGGTCGGTTTGGGATCGAGCGAATCAAGCATATCGAATGTTGTCACAGAAATGGCGGGCGACTTTGGGAAGGGTGAGAAAAGATATTTGAATCCCTGCTCATGAACTTTAAAGAGCGCAAAGGCAACACCGATGTATGGGACTTTGTTCTTCTCGGCGATGGCTGCGGCGGCGGCATGAAGGTCACTGCCAAAGCCGCCAAGGTACGCGACAACGTCATCGCTCGAGTAAAGCGTCTCGAGGTTCTGTACCGTCTTGGTGGGATCGGATTCGTCGTCCAGCTCGATCAGTTCCAACGGTACCTTTGTGCCGCCGACATCCACGCCGCCAGCTGCATTGATGTCCTCAACCGCAAGTTCGTATCCGTTCTTGACCTGTCCACCGCCACCGGCATAACGCCCGGTGATCGGGATAACGGCGCCGACCTTGATCGAATCGGGCAGTTCTGCCGCGGGTGCCTGGGTAGGCGCCTCGGTGGGTGCCTCCGTGGCAGCGGGCGCTTCTGTCGCTGGGGCTTGTGTTGCAGGGGCGGGTGCCGCAGTTGTGGCGGGCGCTCCACAGGCAGCCAGAAGCAGTCCGAATATCAAAAAGATCGGAATACTTCGCAAGGCGATTGCGCTCGAGATTTGCTCATATTTCGTACTCATAACTCCTCCAAATTGCCGCTATTGCGGCACTCCGTAAGTTGGTTAAAACGATCGAAAACTCTACCGATAATTATGTTTCCGTACAACTCTCCTTTCTCCACTTATCGTCACACCTGCATGATTTGCTAAGCAAATCACGTGCGGCGCAAGTGTTGCGAGGGCGTTCGCTGCCCGAAGCAATCTCATGTACGATTAGTGAGATTGCTCACCGAGCTGGCCCCAAAGGGGCGGTGCCAGTGTCGTCGGGAAGAACACCCTCCTCGCAATGACAGAATCAGCGACCGATTTCTTCCAGACTATGGCCCGGCACCACCGGGGTCCCATAGCGATAAAACGTCTTGGCAAGTTGACTGCCAAACCAGATGCTGCTCTTCTCCAGATCGATCTCATTTGCTACATTCCACACGACCGTTTTCCAGGCAGGGTCAAAGATCAGGTAACCCGTATCGCCAAACAGTTCCACACGATTGCCGCCGGGCTCGAAGCAATACAGGAAGTAGGCTTGTGTGGTTCCGTGTTTCGCGGGACCCGTTTCAATGCGGATATCGCGCTCAGAGAAAATATCGGCGATATCGAGCAGATGTGATGGATTGCCATACCAATAAGCGACATGATGAAATCGTCCCAGCGCACCGGATGAGTCGCGCATCAATGCCAGCTCGTGGACGAGGGCACTCACGCTCAACCACGACCCGACCGTTGCTCCGCCGTCCCCTATCTTTTGCTCGCGAAGCAGGAACCCAAGCGTATTCATCGCGAAATCAGTGTTCCTGACCACATCGCTGACCATGAGATTGACATGGTCGATGCGGCGAACCGGCACACCGCGCAACGGTCGCTTCGACGGGCGGTTGCGGAGTTTGCTCGCAAGGTCGGCATCTGCCTTGAAATAATCCAGGTCCCACAACACTTTTTGGCGGTGACCATCCGGGCTGCAAAACTTGTAGGCTCGGCCGTGGGCATAATCACTCTCTGTCCAACCGGTTCCCAGGCCGGTGATTTCGATGCGAGCCGCTAATTTATCCAGCGCTTCAGGGGAGGAAGCACGCCATGTCAATTCTTCCAGCCCCGCCTCTTTTCTTTCCGTGATCTTGAGCGTATATTGATAGAAATCTTCATAGGCGCGCATGTAAACGGACTGTCCATCGCGATGACTGATCTCCATGCCAAGCATGTCGTGAAAAAATGCCACCGACTCATCCGGCTTGGGTGAGTAAAGCGCCACGCTCACAAGTTGGGCAATGTCAGTATTCATCGTTTCTCCTTACGCGTTAGGCGAACGTAACGGTGAGATCAGGTTGGCCGGTGAGCGTAAAACGGAATTCATCGCCTGCTTTCACGGGAAGCATTTTCGTGATGCCGCCGGAGATGACAATGTCTCCGGGTTCAAGGGAGACACCAAATTCAAGCAACTTGTTTGCCAGCCAGGCTGTAGATGTAGCAGGATGCCCCAGCGCAGCAGACCCCAAACCCTCCGCAGCGAGTTCGCGATTGTGATGAATGGTCATGGCGAGCGCGCCAAGGTCTATATCCTTCATCTGTTTGTCCCACGGTCCCAGCGTAAAGCCACCATAGGAGGCGTTATCTGCAATCGTGTCTACCAGCTTGATCTTCCAATCTGCAATGCGGCTGGCGACGATTTCTATGCCCATTGCACAGGCCTCGGTTGCGTCCAGGATTTGTTCAGGCGTGATGTTGGGTTCTCGTAATGGTTTCCCGAATAGGAAGGCGATTTCTCCTTCGATGCGCGGTTGCAGGAAATCTCTGGCGGGAATATTTACCTTTCCATACTTTGCGGGATAAAAACTCGATTGCCACAGATTTCCATAATCCGGTTCATTGACCCCCAATTGAGTCTGGATCGCCTTGCTGGTTAATCCGATCTTCCGCCCGGCAATCTTTTCACCGCGTTCCAGGCGCATGTTTGTCCAGTGGGTCTGAATGGCATAGGCAGTGGAGACATCTGTAATGCCATCTGATTCTGTGATTGGTGGGATTGGCGTATGGGTTCGCCAGGCCGTGTCAAGCCGTTCGGCGAGGGTTTGGATAAAAGATGGAGATGCGTTCATAGTTATTAGAGGATTAGAGAGGAGAGATGAGTGACTAGTCTCTATTCTCTACTCACTCCTCTCTCCTTAAATTTGTCCGCTAAAGAATTGAGCGAGCAATTGGTTGAAGCTCTTTGCATATTCAACCTGGATCCAATGACTGCACTGTCCAAAAATATGTAACTGCGCCTTGGGTAGGTGTTTCAACAGATGCAGACTGGTTTCCATGGGAACGATATGATCGTCGCGTCCGTGAACAAGCAAAGTGGGATGATCCATGCGGCGCAGTGCCAGTTCCGAGACAACCAGGTCATCGATCGCGGTCTGACGCGGTGCAGGGAACATCGCTTCGAACGAGCGCTGGACCTCGGGATTCATGGCGGCTTCGAAACGCGTCTGGGCGATGGAGTCGAGCCTGTCCGCTAAAAAACCATCGTCATAGACAAACCAGCGGATGAGATTACGAAAGGTCTGAACGGTTGGGTCATCATAGAATCCCCACAGGCGATCGAGGGCGGGAGTGATCTTGTGCGGCGTTCCGATCGGCCCCATGTGGACAACACGTCCGAAGCGGTCGGGCGCATCCATCAAAAGATGAAGCCCAATCGCGCCGCCCATCGAGTTACCAACAAGGTGTGCCTTCTCGATCTTGAGCTCATCGAGCAAGGCTTTACACTGGTCTACCCACAAACGCATCCAATGATGCATGCCAGGGGGCGATGGATTCGGATGATCGGTTGCACCGAAGCCAGCCAGATCCGGTGCGATGCAGTGGAATTGACTGTCAAGGGCGGGCAGGGCGAACTGCCAATTGGACCAGGCAGTGACGCCGGGACCCGACCCATGCAGGAAGAGGATTGCTTCCTTTTGGTCCACAGGACTGCTGCGCTTGTCCTCGCCACTGATGTTGGTGTAGGTGTGATAGGAGCCGGTCTTAATCTTCGTGTTCGAAACTGCCATTCGTTTTATCCTTTGTTTTGTTTCGCTAATTCCAAGGCCACATCCAGTATCCAATCTTCCTGCCCTGCCATCGTTTTGCGGCGACCCAGTTCCACGAGGATCTCCAGCGGGTCCACGTTGTATTGTTGGCCGAGTCGTTTTGCATGCAGGAGGAAGGTGGAATAGACACCTGCATATCCAATGGCAATCGAATCGCGGTCCGGGATGGGTTGAAAAGGCATGAACGGCGCAACCACGAATTCGGCGGCGTCGAGCAGACCAAACACATCCCATTCGTGTTCATAGCCCAGCTTATCGAGCGTGGCGACAAGCAGTTCCGTGGCGGTATTGCCCGCGCCCGCGCCCAGCCCGCGCAGTGTGCCGTCCACCTGATCAGCTCCCGCTTCAACGGCGGCAAGCGTGTTCCCAACGCCGAGACCAAGATTGTTGTGGGCGTGGAATCCGACCTGGATTTTGAGCGCTTGCTTCAATGCTTTTACGCGAGATGCAGAGCCATCCGGCAAAAGCGCACCTGCAGAATCCACCACATAGACACAGTCTGCTCCATAGCTTTCCATGAGTAGCGCCTGTTCAGCCAAGAACTCGGGCGGGCGCATATGTGACATCATCAAAAAACCGACAGCTTCCAAACCCATTTCCTTTGCCATGCCGAAATGCTGCTGGGAGATGTCGGCTTCGGTGCACTGCGTTGCAATGCGCACGACTTGAATGCCGTGATCGATGGCATCCTTCAATTCCTTGCGGGTGCCGATGCCGGGCAAAAGCAGCGCAGCGACCTTTGTTTTGGAAACCGCTTTGCGCGCCTCCTCGATCAGTTCCATTTCGTCAGTGCGCGAAAATCCATACTGGATGGATGAACCTGCCAATCCATCGCCATGGGTAACTTCGAGAACCTGGACGCCTGCTTTATCCAAAGCCCGTGCCACATCCCGCACCTGTTCGCGCGTGAACTGGTGTTTCATCGCATGGGACCCATCTCGAAGTGTTGTATCGGTCAGTCGTGGTGCTTTCATTGTTTCGCTTCCTGCTCGAGAATTTTTTGGGCAAACACTTCTCCCACTTGCCTGGCAGAAGCAGTCATGATGTCGAGGTTGCCGGCATAAGAG
>Ga0065705_10104785_pt1 | contig 11155 bp, 4 predicted proteins | sample SwibulcommuniRL2_FD_59092 | JGI IMG/M metagenome (GOLD analysis project Ga0065705, IMG submission 59092) | Bulk soil microbial communities from switchgrass field near Rose Lake, East Lansing, Michigan, USA - RL2 Bulk Soil v2 (version 2) | ecosystem: Environmental > Terrestrial > Soil >... | reverse complement strand
CACGGGCCATCATTCCCGGTGCGGCTCGTGGGCTGCGGCTGCCACCAGACCGGCCAATGCCTCTGGGGACGGTTCCCGCCGCGCCGCCCCGGCCTGCAGCTCCGTAACGTTGCGGTGCGCCGCGGCAGGCTTTGCGCTGCCGTTACAGCCGGACCAGGCGTCCGTACGATCGGCAGCGGGACTGGCCGCCTTGCTTTCGGCCCGATCGGGAGTCGATGGTTCCTTTGGGGGTCTGCCATCGCATGAGCCGTATTCTTGCTACGAGTGCTTTTGTTCTTCTGGCGGTTACCTCCGCGGCAACGGAACGACTGGCATTGGCTGCGAAGCCATCGGCGCCCGAAGAGCTCCCGCGGATGATGACCCCGGCGGATCACTACCTGGGCGCCCTCTCCTGTGCCAGCGCGTCGTGCCATGGCCGCCAGGACGGGGACCGAGAGCAGGGCTCGGTGAGCCGGCGCGAGTTTATTGTGTGGCTGGAGCATGATCCGCATGTCCAAGCAGCGCGGACCTTGGAGGGTGCGAAGTTCCAGAGAATTCTGAACATCGTCAGTTCAGGCCGCGCGGATGGCCAGACCGATGCGGCGGTCTATTTGCGCTGTGCGAAGTGTCATGACCCGGAGGGGATTCGCAGCTCTGCTGCGCCCCTCGCGGTCACAAGCCGGTCGCGCGGTATCGGTTGCGAATCGTGCCACGGGCCTGCGAAGAATTGGATCGCAGTTCACTATGAGCGCGATGTGAGCCGCGAGCGGCTCGTTGAACTGGGGATGATTGATACGAAAAACCTCGTTGCGAGGGCGGAGCAGTGTGCGGGATGTCACGTCGGCGACGGCGAGCGGGACATGAACCACGACATGATCGCCGCCGGCCATCCGCCGCTGCGGTTTGAGCTGTCGGCCTATCATGACCTGATCCGCCAGAAGCATTGGCCCGCCGCCGAGCGCGTCCGCACGCCAGAGTTCAAGGCCCGCCTTTGGGCGGCGGGGCAAGTGGCCGCGGCCCGCTCGTCGTTGGCCCTGCTCGAGTCGCGGGCCCAGCGCGCCGCGGCTAGCGAGCGTCTCGCCCCCTGGCCTGAGCTGGCGGAATACGACTGCTTCGCTTGCCACCAGCGGCTGAGGCCCGCATCGGGATTCTCGAGTGTCGCCCTCAAGGGGGCTCGACCCGGGTTGCCCGGTTGGCAGCCTTGGAACCTGGCGCTAGCCGAGCGGATGTTCTCGGACGAGTCAGCCCGAGCATCCATCGCCGCGGTCCGGCAGCAGATGAGCGAATCGCTCGTTACCGACGCCGCGAAGGTCGGACAGCTCGCCGCTGCCGCACGGCGCTCGATCGAGGAGCAGCTCTTGCGCGCCGCGCGCGCCCAGGAAGATGCCGATGCCTTCACCGCGGCGCGCCTAGGCGCGCTCGTCGAGCCGGCGATTCGCAACGATCAGTCGTGGGCTGAGAGCTGCCAGCAGCTCTTGGCGCTCCGCGCCGGCGACTTGGCAGCGCGCGACGGGAGGCTTAGGCTACAGCCGCCGTACGGCTTTGCCAGCGTGACCGGCGGCCGCGAGGAGCGCCGACTTGCGCCGGTGGACGACTGGGACCGCGACTGGCGCTCGCTGGCGGCCGCGTTGCGATTCGGCTCGGCAGAATTCGAGTGGCCGGCATTTGATTGGGAAGGGGTCGGTGCGCGTGAGGGCAGCTTGGACTCGCCGATGAATGCACAGCAGATTGCACGAACTCTAGCGAGCCTGGCGGAAGAGCTGCGCCAGCGATCGGAGAGCACAGCGCCATGATGACGATGCCCCGTGCAATGCTGCTGCTGGCCGGTGGACTGCTCTTCGCCCACGGCCGCACGCTTGCCCAGCAGGCCGCTCCGCCGACCAAGTTTCCGCTCGTTTCGACCGACGATTGCTTCAAGTGCCACTTCACGCCGGCCGGCAATCCTGCCTTCGCCGAGAGCCGCGACTTCTGCCACATCGAGACAGCCGCGATCTGGCAGCAGCAAGACAAGCACAGTCAGTCGCTGGCGCTCTTAGTGACCGGCGAGGGGCGGAAACTGACCGAACGAATCGTCGGCGTGAAACTGGAAGACGTGCTCCGGTTTGACATCGCGCCACTCGCGACGGAGGCGGCGGGCACCGCGCCGCCGGGAGGTGCAACACCGGATACAGCGGCGCCAAGGGCACTGGCGGTGCACAACGTCGATTTCGCCCCGCCACCGGAGGGCGCCGGACGGGCCGACTACGACCGGGGCGTTGCCACGCTCAAGCAGTGCTTCGCCTGCCACGCTCCTGTGGGCGAGCGAGTGGCTGGCGGCGAGAAGCGGAAGTCAATCGAGAACGGCGTCTCCTGCCAGGCCTGCCACGGGGCGGGAATCGCCTATGAGACCGTGCATCAAAAGCCGCTGTGGCGATTGGTCAAAGCGGAAGACAAGGAGCGCGAGTTTGGCCTCGTTGACCTGCGGAATCCGGCCCGGCGAGTAGAGTTGTGTGCGTCATGCCACGTCGGCACGCGCAGCCACGATTGGAGCTTCTCAGGCGAGCCGACCGAGCGGTTCGTCCGCCACGAGTGGTATGCCAAGGGGCATCCGCCGCTGCCCGGACTGGAGTTCGTCACTTTCGCCGCCCAGCAGCCGGCACACTGGCGGACGGTCCAGGAGAAGCTCTTTCGCGCCGAGGGTTTTCGCTATTACCGCGCCGGAGCTGACGCGGAGGACGCCAGGAACTTCCTCCAGTTCGTGCTGCGAACCGACAAGGTGACGCTGGCCGAGAGCTACCTGGCGGCCAATCCGAATAGTTTCTCGCCTGACCCCGCGCAGGACATGGCCCGGGCCAAAGAGGTTTTGGTCTCAGGGCTGGGAGCGCTGGGAACCTACGCGGCACTCGTGCGCGACGTGAATCAAGCCAGTGATGCGGGGCCGGAATTCAGCGTCTATGACTGTAGCGCCTGCCATCACGAATTGCGGAGCGATTTTCCAACCACCACCCGCGTGCGGCGCAACAACACGCCCGGCCGGCCGCCGGCTGTTTTCTGGACACTCGCCCTCGCGCGGCTGGGTGCGGCACGGGCCGTCGCTGACCTTGAGCCGGCGATCGCAGAGCTCGATGCGGCCTGCTCGGCCCGGCCGTTTGGCGACCGGGAACGGATGCACGCGGCGGCGGACGCTCTGTCGAAACTCTGCTGGGCGGCCTCGCGCGATCTGACCCGCAAGCCGCTGGATCGTGCTGCCGCAACAGCGTTACTCGCGCAGCTCGTCCATCCGCAGCAGGATGTCGATCGCGATTACCACGCCGCCCGGCAGTACGCCTGGGCGATTCGAGAGCTGGTGAAGGATTTGGCCGGCGTGCCGCATCGGAATTACACGCTGGTGGGAATCGAGTTTCCAAAGCCGCCCGCGTCGTTCGTCCCTGAGCCGCTGGTGAAGCTGCTCGGCGGCGTGCAAGGGGCGCGCGTTCCCGCCGAGCACGAGGAGGTCCGCCGGCGGATCGACTCGATCTTTGACAACGCACCCGCCGGAATGCCCGGCGAGGTGAACTGGCACATGCCGCTGCGGCTCAAGCTGCCGGCGGGCCAACAGCAGCAGGTTATCGCCAATCTGCCAGACTGGCTCGCGGCCGTTGCGACGTATGATCCCGAGTATTTCCGGGCGAAGCTCGTGCCGCTTCAGCAGGCGTATCCGCTGCCGTAGCCCATTACCTGACCGGCGGGCCGAAGGGAATCTGATAGCGTCGGGCGAGTGGCGGCGGAAGTGCCAGGGGCTGCCGCGGCGGTACATCGGCCGTGCGCAAATACACGGTGTCGTACGGATCGTCGCTCACCTCGAAAATCGGTCCCTTCCAGGCCGGCGCGGGCTCAACGCCCAAGAGCCTCGCATTCTTTGGCGTCAGCGGCTCGCGGTACATCCGCTGCTGTTCGTCGAGATTCAGCGGCCGGGCCCCCACGCGGCCAAAGACGGCGATCTGGTGCCCTGATTCATCGACAGCCCGGTCGCGGTCAAGGCCCTCGCCAACTTGCAAAGCGTGCCCCTCGTGCGGGATTCTGTAGGTGGCCACGAGCATTGGCACAGGCCGCGGGCTGAAGCCGGCGCTCCCCGGTGTGTCGGGCGACGTGAGTTGCACAACTCGCAGGCCGTTTTCGCCGTCGGCCAGATACGCGAACTGACTGGCATAAGTGATTCCCAGCTTCACGTCGTGGCAGTCGTTGATGCAGCCGCCGCCGTCATACATCTGGTCGAGCGCGGGCTTCTCGGGATTGGTCACGTCGATGATTGCCAGCCCTTCGTGACCGGCGGCAATGTAAGCATAGGTCCGGGCGACATAAACATTGTGACACTCCGCCAGCGGCACCGTCGCGCCGGCAATGGGCCGCGGCTGGTTAAGGTCGGTCGCGTCGAGGATGACCAGCCCGCGATGTTCGTCGCAGACAAACGCATAGCGGAACTGCACTTGCACGGCCACCGGATGCTCGATCCCCTGCTCGTGGCCGATGACGCTCGTCACCTTGGGATTGAGTGGATCGTCGAGATCGACGACGACGATTCCGGCGTCGCAGCAAATATACGCATAGGTCCCGACGATCGTGATATTCCGCGCACCATCGAGAAGGCCGCCAGGATTGAACGTCAAATCGCGCTTCAGAAAGTTATTGAGCGGGTCGCCGTCCAGCAAGGTCGCCGCGCCGACGAGGATCAACCCTTCGTACTTGTCGGCCACGTAAAGGTAGCCATACAAGGCGTGAACCTTCTGCTCCTTGTTTTCCGGCGGCTGGACGCGAGTCGGATCGGGGGCGAGCGTCGTCGGGGCGGCCACCGCGGTGGCGTACTGCGTCGGCACAAAGAATTGCTGGCCTACCGGCGAGACCGGGGCTGTAGTGATCCGCTCGGCAAACGCCTTGTCGTCGATAAACGCGATGTCGAAGACCCGCAGGCCACCCGCCCCGCAGGCGGCATAGAGGTATTCACCCCGTGGCTGGACCATCAGCACTTCGGGCTTGCACAGCGGGCGGCGAAGCTGGTCGAGGATATCGACGCCCGGATGCTCGTGGGCATGCTCCAGGAAGCCTTGGCGCGAGAGATGCTCCCGATAATTGTCGGGGAATGCCACGCGGTGCAGCGTGCTGCCGATGACAGCCTGCGGCTCGTCCTGCTCGGTGACCACGGGCGCCACGAGGCCATGTTCACCGCAAGCGACCCAGGCGTAGCGGCCGATGAAGTTCGTGAAGTTCGTGCCGTGCATCAAGAGCTGGGCCATCACGGCGTTGTTGTCGCCGCTCTTGGCCAGATGGCAGTCGGTGCACATCTTGGTTTCGGTAACGCCGCCGGGCATCGCGTAATTCTCGTGCGGCGTGCGGCCACGAACTGTGTGCGGCACATTCGTGCTGAAGGCGACGCCACTCATGCCGCCGCCGGAAATCGTCTGCTGCTGGATGTAGATCGACTCGCGGTTGTTGTTGTAGCTGGTGACGTGAACCGCGCAGCTCGACCGGGCCGGATTGATCCGGTTGCCCGTTACGACGCCATCGCGGGCAAGCATATAAACGTCGTCCCGCAGCGTCTGGAAGTTGTACGAGGTGTAGTTGCGGCTCACGTCCCCTTCGTTGTGCAGGCCTGGCATTTTGCGGTTGGCCCGCTGCGGCAAGTGGCAGCCAAAACAGCTCGGATTCCACGACGAGTGGCAGGCAATGCAGCTCAGGTTGCTCGTCTGATGGGCGCACTTAACACCGCTGACCATCTCGCGGCCGCTGCGGGGCTCTGACTGGCCACGCTCTCCGCGCGATGCAACCTGCCCGCCCCAAACCATCCGCACGTCCTCGCCGTCCATTTCCCAGCGGACCGTTTTGGCCATGTGCGAACGCGGGCTGTATTCGGAGCGGCTGGGATTCGTCGTGTCCTTGGTCTGCACTATCCGCCACTCGCGGCCCTGCTCGACCATCGCCCGCTGAATGAGCACCGTTTCAAGCCGCTCGACACCGTCTTTGCCGATCGTCCGCTCCGTGCGGACTTCAAAGCGAGGCTGGCGGGGCTCCAGCGGCGTACGCAAGAGGAGCAGATTGCGGCCAGCCTTGTCTGCATTTTCAGAGTTTTCCGCTGCGGCCGGGCCACTCGTCGCCATCCGGCCCGTGCGGGCGATTCTTTCAGGAATGGTCTCGTCCGCCGTGCCGTGGCAATCGACGCACGTGATCTCGATCGCCCCGCGCACTTCTCCGTAGAGCTTGCCATTGCCGTGCGAGTCCTGGATGAAGTGGCAATCGACGCAGTGCATCCCTTTCTCCAGGTGCACGTCCATCAAATGGACCGGATGGTCGTCGTGCTTCTTGCACTCAGCCAGCGTGGGCGACCGCGGATTGTCCGGCTGGGCAGGGCGATATTGCTCGCCCGGCTGGACGACAGCGCTGTAGAGCTTGGCGGTGCTGACCTGCTGCACGACGTCGCCGTCTGGATCAAGCAGGTTTCCCCGGCGATCCCTCTTGAAAACCGCTCGGAACACCCAGCCGTGGCCGTGGAAATCGGCGAATTGCGAGTGGCGCGTGATTTGGTTCAGCTCAGGCACACGGGCCAGAAACTCGGGTTCTCCCCAGCGTCCGCGGGCGGCTGCTTCCTCGGGGTTCGACATCTGTGAGCGGGTGAGGTCTTCGGCGGTCGGGTTCCGTTGCTCGCGCGGATACATCAGCTCACCGTCGGTTTCGTTGTCCCACCACATGAAGCCGAGGTACTCGTTGAGCACGTTCGTGCCGGGATGAATATGGCAGACGATGCACTGGCTGGTCGGGATGTTGACCGAGAAGCGATGGGCGATTGGATGTCCGGGCTCGACGTTGGGGATCGTCGGATCGACGTTCGTCACAAAGCCGCCGGGGCCGTCGGGCACTGGCGCCGCCAACCCGGCGTTGCCGAATCGGGCATACGGCCCGGAGTGCACCGGCGAGCGGTCATTGGCATAGACCACGTGGCACGCGCTACACCCGCTCGAGCGAAAATCGCCGGCGTGGTCGTTGGTTCCCAGGAAGTTGAGCGTTGGATCGAGAAGCCGCGTTTTCTGCAGGCCGATGAACACGGGGTCCGTCCTGTTCTCGGTCCCCAGGCCGCGATTGCTGAGGCGTGTGCGCGGACGGCCGGGCTCGTCGGCCTTTTCGGGAATTCCGACCTCGGGGCGGAAGCGGCCGCCGGGCTCGAAGATGCGGAGGATATTGCCCGGCTGGCTGATCTCGAACCGGGGCAAAGGATCGAGGAACGGAACCACACCCTTAAAGTTCATTTCATAGGCGATTCGCTCAGTCTCCTCGGGTTTCCAGACGTTTTGCACGCGCTGCGGTACGCCGGTCATGCCGTAGCTCTCGCCGAAGCGAGGCCACTTGTTGGGCACGGAGCCGTTGTTGTACAGAGCCGCTCCCCAGAGCATGCAGCCGTGAGTCATCATGCTCTTTTTGACTTGCAACACTTCTTTGGCGTGGCAGCCGCCGCAACTGATGTGGGCGATTCGCAGGTCGCCGGGGTTCACGAAGCGGATGAATTCGGGCGTTTCATGGTTGAGCAGCGTGTACGTGCGGACGGGGCTGGCCGAGCTGGGCCAGGCCTGCGGAAAGCGCGGCAGGACGTGAGCGCCTAACTTCGTCGGACACGACGCATCGCCGCCGTGGCAGTCGATGCAGCCTAAGCGCACCGTGGGCAGGTTGTGCATATCGTGCACGCCCGTGTGGCAGTTCTTGCATCCCCAGCTCTTGCGCTCGGCGTCTTCATTCGTTTGGCGATAGAGGTCTTCGCCGCTGGGCCAGTCTTTGGGGAGCGGAAAGGGGTCGATGCCGCGGGCGGAGATTGCGGATTGTGGATTGTGGATTTCGGCGGGACGCTGAGCGTGGAGCGGCTGTACCGCGCAGGCGAAAAATATCGGTATAGCGAGAGCTAATCGAGTCTTCATGTGATCCTCCCTGACGACAATGCTCGCGGTAGTCGTCGCGCACCGCGTACTCCGTACTCAGTACTGAGTACGGAGTACCAAGTGCCGCGAACGCACCAACTCACCACTCATTAACTCACCACTCATACGCCTCGCTCCGTGCTCCTAGTAGGTCAGCGCAACGTCCACAAACGCCTGGACCATCGTGTCGGTCGTCGCACGCAGCGGGTTGTACAAGTCCTTGAAGCCCTCGCCGGGGAACAACGCCGCGAACCCGCCGACGATGATCACGTTGTTGTGCAGGATCGGGCGATACTCGGCGCCGACGCTCAAATCGACGCCGATGAACGAATCGATATCGGGCTGAAAGACGAACGTCTCCAGCACTTCGGTCTGGTCGAACCAGAGGAAGTTGAGGTTGTTGATCAAGCGCAATTTGGGCGTGATGTCGGCATCCAGCCCCAGATTGAACAGGTGCAACCCCGGGTTGACGAAGTTCGTCTGGCCCTGGAACTTGCTCGAGCGGAGGTCGGGCACCAGGCTGTTCCGCTGCACGAGGTTTACGCCAAACAGGCCGATCTGCTGCCGCTGCCAATAGCTGAATCCGCCGCCGGCAAACGCCGAGCTGTCGAAAATCGTGTCAAAGCCGCGGGCCTCGCCGTCGTATGGGTTGCCGTCGCCCGAAGCGAAAAAATACGACGTGCGGAACCGAATCCAGTCGCGGTCGTACGACACCTCGGCCGCGACCATCTGGGCGTTGATTTGCACCTCGCGGCCGGCGATTGGGTTCAAATTGTCCTGCCCGACGACCCAATAGGCGGCGTGGCTGATGTTGAAGCGGTTGATGTGGCCATCGCCTGACCAGCCGAGGTAATGCGCATTGATCTCGTGCGGCGCGAACACGCCGACCGGGTCGGGCCGCACCAGAAAGTCGTTGTCATTGAACTTGAAGCTCGGCTGGTCGCGGTTGTAGTGGTAGCTGAGCTGGGCGGTGTAGCCTGGCCAGATGAAGTCCTGGCAATACAAGTTGGCGATGACCGTGTTCTGATGGCGATCATCCCAGGTGTTGAGCAGGCTGTTGGTATCTTTCTCGGTCTGGTCGAACCAGATCAGGTTGAACTGCTCGCGGTTGGCATTGAGCGTGCCAAAGAGGCGCACGCCGCGGTTGGTGTCGCTGAAGATGAAGCCGCGGAAGTCGGAACTGAAGAACTGCGAGCCGGCCCGGACCGAGAGAAAATCGTAGTTGGGACTGAGATCGGCGAGCTTGGATTCGATGAAGTACTCCTCAGTCGCGTAGTCCTGTCGGAAGCGGGCAGTGCCGCGGCGGACGTCGGGATTCACGATGCCCAGTTCGTCCACGACGAGGTGGTTGATGTTGTAGATCTGCGTGACTTTGATGCGCCAGTCGGCCGGCTTGAAGGCGGCGTCACCGTGGTTCAGCTCGAGCGAGAGCACGAGGTTGTTATTGACGAAGAACTGGTCGGGGTCGCCGAAGAATTCTTCCTGATCGGGGTCGCCGGTGCTCTCGAAGGGGGTCGTCGGCGTGGGGACCTGCCGAGTTTCGACGAGCAGGTTTTCGATCGCCGTCAGCGCGAAGAAATTGTGCTGTCCGAGAATGGGGTAGTCCCCTTTGAGCACGTTCTGATTGAACGGGTTCCAGAGCGAGCCTTCGGTGTAGGGATATTCGAAGTCGGGCGGATGCCCCTGGCCGTAGCGGTCCCATGCGGGCTGGCCGACGCGCCAGCGGTCTTCCATGGGAACGAAGTGGGCGCTCTCTTGCTCTTCGCGGGGCAGGATCCCCGACGGACCGGAATAACCCAGCGGCGAATCGACTGGCCAGCGGAGCATCAGTTCGGGCTCCTCGGCCAGTTCGGGCATGGGGACGAAATCGGGAAGCGGTGCGTCGAGAACGGGGGGACGGGGCTGCGAAACCTCCTGACTCCAAGCGCTCGCGGCCAAGAGAGCAAATATCAATGCCGCCGACCGCTGCGCGCATCCCAAGCACGAGGGCGCTTTGCGCACCCTGAGCCGGGCGTCGAACTGCGTTGCGACGTGCACGCTAGCTGATTCCCCCCGGACTACCGGCTGAGGGCAGTCTGTATCAGTTGTATCGGGCGTAGCGGATGGCGCAATAAAACCGGTGCTGTCGATTTTGCTGGCCGAATTGCTACTTCCAGGGTCCGTAACGGACGCTCGGAATAAATCCGTCGCAGGCAGTGCTCGCCACGCGCCTTTTCGTTGCCCTTCCCGACATGGCTGGGTAGTGTGCGTAAGGTAGGAAGTTTTGCCATGAGCAAGCACAGTGACCGTCGATCGACCGGACGCCGCAGCGCACTGCGCCGCGTGCTGATGGTCGAGCGGCTGGAGACGCGCGAGTACATGGCAAGCGACGCGTTGCCTTCCTTGTTGCCGCTCCTAGCGACTTCTACCCAGCCAGCCGGCCATGTGTCGAACGGGATCGATGACCAGTTGCTCGGACAACTGGCAACGTCGGCCTTGGAAAGCGGCGCCGAAGGCGAAGAACCCGCTCTGGCCCCCCTGCCGTCACTCTACGACCCCGTCAACGATCCACTCGCGAGTACGCTCACCGACGGCGAGGTCGAGTTGCTCCTCGCTCGCGCAGCCGCCGCATCGGCCAGCCAAGATGCGATTTTCGCCGTCGTCGATCGCAACGGGCGCATTCTCGGCGTCCGCACCGAGCAGGACGTCGTCGATAACTTCACGGGCGATACCGACGGCCTGGTCTTTGCGATCGACGGCGCAGTGGCCAAGGCCCGCACCGCGGCGATGTTCGCCAATGGCGAAGCGCCGCTCACCTCGCGAACCATTCGCAACCTGAGCCAATCGACGATCACCCAGCGCGAGGTCGAATCGAACCCGACCGTGCCCGATCCGCTGACCGACAACCCGTTCGATCCGGCCAGCCCGCTCGCCCGCACGTTTGGCCCCGGCTTCGTCGCGCCGATCGGCGTCGGCGGGCATTTCCCGCAAGGAATTCCCCACACACCGCCGGTCGATCTGTTCGGCATCGAACACCAAAGCCGCGACAGCCTCGTCCACCCCGGCGCCGACGGCATCAAGGGGAATGCCGACGACATCGCCCTGGCCAGCCGGTTCAATGTCGATCCGGCATTTGTGCCCGCGGGGAAGGATTTGTTCGCGCCCGAGTCGTATGGCGTGCAGTCGAACCTCGTGGCGCATGCACAGTCGCGAGGTTTTGCGACGCTACCCGGCGGGATTCCGATTTACAAATTCGTCGGTGGCAAGCTGGAGATGGTTGGCGG
>Ga0065705_10002785_pt1 | contig 11188 bp, 14 predicted proteins | sample SwibulcommuniRL2_FD_59092 | JGI IMG/M metagenome (GOLD analysis project Ga0065705, IMG submission 59092) | Bulk soil microbial communities from switchgrass field near Rose Lake, East Lansing, Michigan, USA - RL2 Bulk Soil v2 (version 2) | ecosystem: Environmental > Terrestrial > Soil >... | reverse complement strand
GTTGTCGTTGGGGGCTCCCGGTGTCAGGTGGGCAAGATCAGCGCCACGCACAAATGACCCGGTTTTTCTTGAAGTAGCAGGGGCTGGTAGGGGCGCGTCGATCACCGACTACGCGTGTAGACCGGTAGTTTCGTAACCGCGAAAGGGATTTCAGTTTTGCGCGCGGGCCTGTTTTGCGGCGAGTTAGCGGAACTGCTCCACCATCATCAGGTCATCGACAGAAGAATCCAACCGGGTATAAAGAACGGTTCGCCCGTCGGAAGAGGCGGTCAGCCCGAGGCGCACGTCACCAAGGTTCCGGCCACAACGTTAAATTTTTGCGTAGTGGAGTCGAAAAAACTGAAGCCGGCTTTCGCGTTCTGGCCGTTCGATGTAGTAGATGCCACGTTCAAGGACGACGAATGCCCTCATCAGGACGCCGTCCAACACCTTGACGGGCTCGCCTCCGGAGACCGGCATCCGCCACAAAGCACTGGCCTCCACCGGCGTCTGTGTGTAATAGACGTACCGGAAGCGCCGATTCGGCGAGCCGGTCGCTCAGGGATCTCCCCTCGACAAACTCCATCGAGATAAACGCATGGCCATCGACTTCGCCGACAACGTAAATCGTGCAGATATTCGGGTGACTCAGCGCAGCAGCACTACGCGCTTCGCGCAGGCGAGAAATCCGCGACGCTCATCCACAGGGCGCTCAAGCGCCTCGTGATAGAGCCGCGAGATCGCGCGCCAGCGTTCGGCGTCCATCAGTCGTGGTCGGGAATTGTTGGCGGGAATTCTTACAACGCCGGTAGCCAGGAGCAGGTCGATGAACATCCTTCGAGTTGCGCCCGCCGGACCCCTGCGCTAGCATGAAAAGTCACACCGCAGTGGGCCAGTGGCGCAGATGGGAGCGCGCGTGAATGGCATTCACGAGGTCACCGGTTCGATCCCGGTCTGGTCCACCAACTTCCACACTCAGGTCCCTGCCGGGCGACAAGAGCGCCGTCTACAACAAACTTTAACGATCGATCGCAGCGGTCATCGCGGCGCGCGCCGGATACGCGCCGCGCAGCTGATGCCAGCGCACAGCAAGCAGATCGAGGAATGCGCGCGCTCCCGACGTCATGTTCACTTTGCTCTCGCGGCGGTGGACCCACGTGATGGGAATCTCGCGAATCACGAGATCCGCGCGGCGCGCGAGAAAAAGAATTTCGACGTCGAAACCAAATCCATCGAGCTGCTGCAGCGGAAACAGCAGCTGCGCCGCACGGGCGCTGAACAGCTTGAAGCCGCACTGCGTATCGTCGATGCCGCGAAGGACCAGCATCTTCACAGCCCAATTGAACACGCGCCCAATCACATGACGTGACCAAGGCTCGCCGACTCGTCGCGCCCCGTTCGCTTCGCGCGATCCGACGATGACGTCGCCGCCCTGCGCGGCGGCATCGAGGAACTGTTTCAGCTCTGAAATCGGCATCGAGAGATCCGAATCGGCCAGGAAACGCCACGTGCCGCGCGCCTCGAGCATCCCGCGCCTGACAGCGGCCCCTTTTCCCGCATGTGCGGCATGGACGAGTTTCACGCGCCCATCGGACCGGGCCACTTCCGCGACGATCGCCGCCGTCTCGTCGACGCTGCCGTCGTCAACGACAATCAGTTCAACGTCGCCGCCCAGCCGGTCCAATTCCGTCCGGATGTCGTTGATTGTGCGGAAGATTCCTGCGGCTTCGTTAAAGGCGGGGACCACGACAGACAGCGCCGGCGGACGCATCGAAGTCTTGAGGGTAGCACCGGGGCAGTTCCTTGACTTCGACCACGGCAGTTCCTACACTTGCCGAGCTTACGTCGGCGCGCGTCGGGGCCGCGGTTCCTCCATTGGCTTCATGTGTCCGCTCATAGAGCGGTCTCGGAGCGCCTGAGATTCACTCAGGTTTTCGCGCATCGGAGGACACGGCTATGCCGACCGGGACTATTGCACGTCTTCTCATCGATAAGGGGTTTGGATTCATACGCGATGAGGGCGGCATCGAACACTTCTTCCACCGGAGCGCCGTACGCGGCGCCGTCTTCGAACTGCTTCGGGAAGGACAGCGGGTGGAGTTCACAGCCGAGGAATCGACGAAGGGCCCCCGCGCCGGAGACGTTCGTTTGATCGAAGGGTAATTCTCGAACACGGGCCCGGCCCCCGGCGGGGCCGGGGATCTGCACGCACTCTCCCAGCTTTCTTATTTCACACGCACGATTGCCGTTCTTAATCCGCTCGCAACTGCTGAACGCGAGCGTTCGGAGAGAGGCGTCCGGTTTCAGGCCTCCGCGCGGATGTTTCCCGCGCGCGGTCCTTTCGCCGATGGCTCTTCATCGAAGCTGACGCGCTGACCTTCGTTCAACTCCTCGAACGCTCCCGCCTTGACTGAGCTGCGGTGAAAGAACCACTCCTGGCCGCCATCATCGCGAATGAACCCGAATCCGCGATCTCGGACCAACCGTTTAATCGTGCCGTTCGCCACGTCGACGTACCTCCGCAGGCGATCGACGGATCGCCCTGAAGGCATGCCATCAATATTCATTCCACGATACGGCCGACCTGGCTAAAGGTGGAACAAACGTCGCCAGGCGGAGAACGGCTTGAGCTCACCTGTAGCGGGCTGAAGCGTCAATGTTCGTTGCGCTGCGGCAGACGCGAACGCACTGTCCGCGGTCAGCATGACACTTGTGACGCCGCGCTGCCTGACGATGCGCGCGTACTCGGCGGCAAAACCAGCGACATCGCCGGTGTCCAATGACGCGTTCGGATGTTCTGACAACAGAATTCGCGGGTCTGGCGCGAGCGCCCGGCCGAGACGCACTCGCAGCCTCGATTCGCCGCTGAGTGCCGCGACGGGCTGGCGCAGCTGATCTGAAGCGAGACCCACCTCCTCCGCCAGCGCCGCGACCTTGGTACGCACGGCGTTGTCGACATCGTGCAACGTCATCGTCAACGGCATCGTCAGGTTCTCCTCGACGGTCATGTTGTCGAGCAGCACCTGACGCTCACTGACAATGCCGAAGCAGTCGAGCGAGGACAGCCATGTGGTGGCGTCCTGAATGTCGACCGTAGGGCGTCCGAAGATCTCAATACGGCCGGTATCAGGAACCGTTGCGGCGGTGAGCAGGTTGACGAACACTTCCGCGGCCGCGCGATCGAACCCCAGCAGGGCAATGGATTCGCCCTCAAGGACGTCGAGTTCGCGTACGCGAAGCGGACGCAGCGCGTGATAGTCCTTCTGAACGTTACGGATGTGAATCGCTGGCGCTGAAGGGTCAGGCATGCGCCGCCGCATCGCGCAGCCGGATCCAATCGTCGACCGGCAGGGCGACGCCGCCGGGTTCCCATCCATGGTCCGCGTCGCCATGAAAATCGGACCCGCCGGTTGCGAGCAGTTTCAGCTGCGATGCGATGTTGCGGTACCGATCGACTGCCTCGGCGTCGTGATCCGGGTGATAAAGCTCGATTGCATCAAGCCCTGCGTTCACGTACGCGGGAATGTGTGAATCGACATCGGTCTGTCCCGGATGGGCAAGCGACACCAGACCGCCCGCGGCGTGCACGATGTCGATCACTTCACCCGGTCCGGGACCGCTTCGCGGAACGAACGCCGGACGATCTGTTGCCAACCATCGATCGAACGCCTCCCGGGCGTCGGCGACATATCCAGCAGTAATCATCGCCCTCGCGACCTGGGGCCGTCCCACCGATCGTCCGTCTTGCTCTCGGGCCTGCATCAGTAACGGTGCGATATCGATCGGCATCCCAAGCTGCGCCAGGCGCAGGGCGAGCGCCTCGACGCGTGCGATCCGCTGAGCGCGCTGCTGCGCGAGGAACGCCTCCAACTCGGGATCACGTGGATCCATGAAGTACCCCAGCATATGTACGTCGCGGCCGTTGTCGACGGCCGTGATTTCGATGCCGGCAATCACGTCGATGCCATACGCCGTCGCCGCCGACCGAACCTCTTCTATCGCCGCAACCGTGTCGTGGTCAGTGACCGCCATTACGGTCACGCCAGCGCGCGACGCACGGTCCACCAGCTCGTGCGGCGTGCAGCGGCCGTCGGACGCGGTGGTGTGGAGATGGAGGTCTATCACCGCGCGGAGGCGCGATGCGAGGCGGATGAGCCGTGACGGGGCGGCGCTTTGCGGTTGCGGCCCTGCCGCTTCACGAGGGCGCGGTACTCACGGACCAGAAGGTCGAGATGGGCGCGTTCCTCGTCGGCGAATTCGAGAAAGATCTGCTTGCCTTCCGAGTCCTCGAACCGTTCGCCGTACTTCTTGAAGAAGCGGTGCGAGTTCCGCTCGCAGCGGATGCCAATCAACAGCGCCTGCTGATCGTTGACGCCGCGCAGGAGACGATCCGCTCCTTCGGCGAACAACCCGTTTGCCGCGCCCTTGAAGAACAGGAACGTCGGGCGCGACTCGAGCTGCGGGTCGCGCGAGAGCAGCTCACGATACCGTCCTTCGAGCTTGCCCAAGTGCTCCTTTTCTTCCGCCGCGAGATCCTGAAAAACCTTGCGGCCACGTGCGTCGCGCGCAATTCGAGCGGCTCGTGAATAGAACTCGAGTCCGCTGCGCTCGGTCGCAATCGCAATGCGGAGCGCGTCGCGCGCGAACAGCAGGTCCGTGTGGCCGGGTTCCGATGCGCCGTGGCGGCCCGTCCGGCACTGTTCGCAGGTGCCGTAAATCTGGACGACGCTCTGCGACGGGCTGAAGCTGCGCGCCGTCGCCACCTCTTCGACCAGCGCCTCGATATCCGAGCTCAAGAACTCGAACGACTGGTGACACGTCTTGCAGATCAGATGAAAGTGGCGCGGCTGACGGTAAGAATGTTCGAACCGGAATCTGCCCTCGCCGAAATCAACCTTACGGGCGATGCCCGCATCCACCATCCACTGCAGAGTGCGATAGACGGTCGCGCGACTGATGCGCTGGTCTTCGCGCCGGATCAGATCGACAAGGTCGTCGGCGCTGAGGTGTCCCTCCTGCCGGAGGAAGACGTTGACGATTTGTTCGCGCTTGCTCGAGCGTTTGCCGCCGTCTGGCTTCAGCCGGCTGAGATCCGGAAGAGTGCTGTTCATCGGTACCCCGCCAGCCTTGGCCGTCGCGGCGCGGACCTTCAAGGTCCGCGGAGTTAGACGCTAAAGGAGCTGCCGCATCCGCACGTGGATGTGGCATTCGGATTCTTGATCGTGAACCCGCCACCCGTTACCGTGTCGACGAAGTCCACCTCGGCGCCTTTCAGATAGCTGATGCTCACCGGATCGATGAAGAGCTTGACGCCGTTGGACTCGAACACCTGGTCGCCAACGCCGCCGTTTTCCTCGATCATGAGCCCGTACTGAAACCCGGAACAGCCGCCTCCCTGTACGAAGACGCGGAGTCCGCTGCCGACCTTGCCCTCTTCCGTGAGCAGCTCGTTGATCTTGGAGGCTGCTGCAGTGGAAACATTCACCATCGTTTCGATTCTCCCGGGGAGAAACCCCCCAAAAATTATATAGCGCCGGGTCTCGGAACCGGCAAGCTACGCGCCGATCACCGCCAGCTCTTTCGCCGATTCCTGCTCGATTTCCTTATGCAAACTGTTGCCGTGCGCATCCATGGTCACGATCGCCGGAAAATCCTTGATAGTCAGGTGCCACATCGCTTCAGGTGTGCCGAACTCCGTCAGTGAGACGCCGTCCACGCTGGTAATGGTCCGGGCATAGAACTGAGCCGCGCCTCCGATAGCGTTGAGGTACACGGCGCCCGCCTCTTTCAGCGCCGCGAGCGTTTTCGCGCCCATTCCGCCCTTGCCGATGATGGCGCGGACGCCGTACCGCTTGATGACGTCGGCCTGATAGGGCTCTTCACGAATGCTGGTCGTCGGACCTGCAGCGTTCACCTTCCATCCGCCGGCCTCCTTCACGACTACTGGTCCGCAGTGGTAGAGGACGGCGCCGTTCATATCGACAGGTGGATCGTGCTTCATCAGGTACGCGTGCACCGCGTCGCGGCCGGTATAGGCGCGGCCGGAGACGAGGACCACGTCACCGACTTTCAGCGAGCGAACCTGTTCCTCGGTGAGCGGAGACTCCAAAGCGACCTCCCGCCCGGTGCGCTGGAACCCTGCCTGATCGGCCATGTGGATCACCGGATTGGCAGGATCGCGATACAGCCACTTCGAAATCGCTCCCGTATTTGCGTCGAGCACCAGGCCAAGCCGGCGGAACGCCCAGCAATCGTACGCAACTGAAACGAAGAAGCTGGCAGGAAGTCGGTTCTGCACGCCCACCTTGCAGCCGATCAGCGAGACGCGGCCGCCAAATCCCATCGTCCCGATGCCGAGCTTGTTCACCTCCCCCATGATCGACGCTTCGAGTTCCGCCAGCCGCGGATCCGGATTCACGTCGTCAAGGGTGCGGAACAGCTGCTCCTTCGCGTGGATGTACCCGGACGTACGATCGCCGCCGATGCAGACACCGACCGCGCCGGGCGCGCACCCTTTGCCCTGCGCGTTCCAGACAGCGTGCAGGATGCACTTGCGGACCCCTTCGAGCGTGCGGTCGGCGCGTCCCAGGTTCGAAAGTTCCGTCGGCAGTGAGTACTGCGCGTTCATGTTTTCGCAGCCACCGCCCTTGAGAATCAGCTTCACCTCGATCTCGTCACGTGCCCACTGCTCGAAGTGAATGATTGGAGTGCCCGGGCCGAGGTTCGTGCCCGAGTTTTCCCCGGTGATCGAGTCAACCGAATTGGGCCGCAGCTTTCCTCGGCGCGTCGCCTCCGCCACCGCATCCAGAATCTGTTTCCGCATCTCGATCTGGTTGGCGCCAACCGGCGTCTTCACCTCGAAGGTTGGCATGCCCGTGTCCTGGCAGATGGCGCCTTCGCAGTCGGCGGCAAGGTCGATNTTCTCAGCAATGATCGCGAGCGCCTGACCCGACTGCGTCGCCGACGGCTCCTCCGCCATTGCCGTTTTCATCGCCGCCCGAACGTCAGGCGGCAGGTCGGTGGAGGTCTTCACAACCAGCGAAAGCACGCTGTCGAAAAACTGAGGAAGCATATCCGCCAAGTATAATTTGAGGGTCGGATGCCATGCAGTTTCGAACCGAGCGCGATCCTCTCGGTGAGTACGATGTTCCCGCCGACGCCTATTACGGCATCCAGACCGCCAGAGCCGTAGAAAACTTCCGCATCAGCGATCTGCGCGCTCCCGAGGATCTGATAGTCGCGACTGTTCTCATCAAGCGCGCCGCCGCGGAAGCGAACCAGGCACTGGACCGGCTCGATGCACGCGTGGCACGTGCGATTGTCCAGGCCTGCGACGAAATCCGCGGCGGCGCCCTCCGCGATCAATTCGTCGTGGACGTCTATCAGGCCGGCGCCGGGACGTCGCACAACATGAATACGAACGAGGTGATCGCCAACCGCGCCGCGGAAATTCTTGGCGGTTCGCGGGGCGACTACTCGCTCGTCCATCCAAACGATCACGTCAACATGGGACAGTCAACCAATGACGTGTTTCCGACGGCGACGCGCCTCGCCCTGCTGATCAGGATGCGCCCCCTCGTTGACGCGGGGCGTGGCCTGGCCTCGGCGCTTCGTGAAAAGGCGGATCAGTTCACGCATGTCCTCAAGGTGGGGCGCACGCATCTGCAGGATGCGGTTCCGATGACCCTCGGCCAGGAATTCGGCGGTCATGCGGCATGTATCGAGCGGGGCGTGGACGATGTCGAGCAGGCCGCGGAACAACTGAAGGAGCTCAATCTCGGCGCAACCGCCGTTGGCACGGGACTCAACGCCGGTGATGACTATTCGCGTCTCGCTGTCTCGAACCTGGCGCGCGCGCTCGCAGTGGACCTCGTTCCTGCCGCGAATCGTTTTCGCGTCACGCAGAGCATGGGGGACGTGGTCGCCTACTCCGGTGCGATGCGGCGTCTGGCCGTGGAGCTCTCAAAGGTGGCAAGCGACCTGCGGCTGCTGAGCAGCGGCCCTCGTGCGGGCCTTGCGGAGATCGTGCTGCCCGCGGTTCAACCGGGATCGTCGATCATGCCCGGGAAAGTGAATCCGTCGATTCCTGAAATGGTCAATCAAGTCTGCTATCAGGTGTTCGGATGCGACACGACGGTGTGCGCCGCGGCCGAAGCCGGGCAGCTCGAGCTCAACGTGATGATGCCGGTTACGGCGTGGAACGCGCTTCACGCGTCGACGATTCTGGCAAACGCGATGAGCACACTCGAAATACTCTGTGTCGAGGGCATTCAGGCCGACGAGGGGCGGTGCCGCGAGCTGCTCGATCGGAGCACGGCAGTCGCTACTGCCCTGAGCCCTTATCTCGGATACGCGAAGACGGCGGAGATTGCGAAAGAATCGGTGCGCACAGGAAAGCCGATTCGCGAGATCGTCCTCGAGCGCGGTCTCATTGAATCCGCGCAGCTGGATGAGATCCTGTCAGTGGAAGCGATGACTGAACCGGGCGTACCTGGTAAGGAAAAAACGAAATGATTGTGCGCGCGAAGGCGGACCTGAAGGTCCGCCTCTACGTATTGGTTGCGTTACTGATGATCGTCGTAGAGGCGGGCCTTCAGGCCCGCCTGCAGACCCGCCCCGAACAACGCACAGGCCATCTCTTTCCTCCGGAAAATCTTGGCCTTCTCGAGAGTCCCGACCGCGACGCGTGGCAGAAGCCCGAGCAGATCATGGACGCGCTCGGCATCGCAGAAGGCTCGAAGGTGGCCGACATCGGTATCGGCTCCGGTTGGTTCACGATTCGGCTCGCGCGGCGCGTCGGACCCAACGGACTCGTGTATGCGGAGGACGTTCAACGTCAGATGCTGGAGGCGACGCGCCGCCGCATCAGCCGCGAGGGCCTGAAGAACGTCGAGACTATTCTGGGGACCGAGACCAATCCAAATCTGCCGGCGCGCGCGCTCGACGCGATTCTCATCGTCGACACGTACCCCGAGGTCGACGATCGGGTCACATTTCTCCGAAACCTTGCTGCCGCGTTGAAGCCAAACGGGCGCATCGGTGTGGTGAACTACAAGCCGGGACAGGGCGGACCCGGACCTGCGCCAAACGAAGGCGTTCGCGTTGACAGCACTGCGGTCGAAGCCGATGCGCGCGCGGCCGGCCTGCGCGTCCTGCGGCGCGAGAACCTTCCCTTCCAGTATTTAATGCTCCTCGGCCGATAGTCGTGCGCATCGCGCTCACCATCGCCGGCAGCGATTCAGGCGCGGGCGCCGGTATTCAGGCCGACCTGAAGACGTTCGCTGCACACGGTGTCTACGGCATCAGCGCCATTACGGCTGTTACCGCGCAGAACACGACGGGCGTCACGCGCGTGGAACCGATGCAGGCCGATCTGGTCACGGCACAGCTCGAAGCCGTCATGTCAGACTTTGGCGCGCACGCCGCCAAAACCGGCATGCTCGCCAACGCCGCCATCGTGGAAGCCGTCGCCGCGGCGGCGGAGGCCCTCGAAGTTCCATATCTTGTCGTGGACCCGATCATCGTCTCGTCGAGCGGCGACCCGCTGCTTGACGATGAAGGAGTCATGGCGCTCAAGAAGGAGCTCGTCGGTCGCGCGCACGCGGTGACGCCGAATATCCCGGAAGCTGAAGTTCTCTCCGGCGTGTCCATCCGCAGCGAACAGGACCTGCGCGAGGCCGCCCGGCGTCTTTTCGACCTGGGGCCGGTCCATGTGGTGATCACCGGCGGTCACAACCCGCCAACCTCGAACGGGTCCTCGGCGGGAATGTCCGATCGCATCGTGGACCTCGTGTATGACGGTGACGTGTTCACCGAGTACGCGACGCCGCGGGTCGCTGGACGCCACACGCACGGGACTGGCTGCGCCTTCTCCGCCGCTATTGCGGCGCACCTCGCTCTTGGGAGATCACTGCACGAGGCGGTACCTCTGGCGCAGGCGTATGTCGCCGGTGCGATCCGCCATGCGCCACGGCTTGGCGCCGGATCGGGACCGATTAACCACTTCTGGCGTCTCGATATTGATAAGGCTGGCCGGCTGTAAACTGCATACATGTCCGTGCCGCAGGTGGCCGTCACCTCCGCACCACTCGATTCCGGGGCGCTCGTCGCGCTGGTCGATAAGAACGGTGACGGTGCCGTGGTGACCTTCGCGGGTCTCGTCAGGGATCACAACCAGGGTCGCCAGGTACAGTTCCTCGAATACGAGGCGTACGAGCCGCTTGCCATCCGCGCGTTGCAGCGAATCGTCGACGAAGCGCGCGAGCTCTGGCCCGGGGCTCGTGTGGCGGTACATCACCGCCTCGGGCGACTGGAGATTGGGGAGGCCAGTATCGTGATTGCGGCGGCATCGCCGCACCGCGCAGATGCGTTCGCCGCATGCCGATACACGATCGAACGCGTCAAGCAGATCGTGCCAATCTGGAAGCGCGAGCATTTCGACGGCGGCGACGTCTGGCTGGAAGGCGCCACGGCGGACCCGGATGACGACGGGGCACGAAAAAAGGCGTACCGCACCGCATGCGCGTGACCGTGAGGCTGTTTGCGCGGCTGCGCGATCTGGCGGGGACCGGCGAGCTGATGCGCGAGCTGCCACCTCACGCCACGGCGCGACAGGTATGGGACGACCTCGTCCTCGAGTGGCCCGAGCTGCGCGAGTACGAAAAGACGATGTCGGTGGCGGTAAACGCGGAATACGCCCGCATGACCGCGGAGGTGCATGACGGCGACGAGGTCGCGTTCATGCCGCCGGTTTCTGGTGGACTCAGGTAGGGGCCGGCTTTAGCCGGCCCAGGAGAGCGATGTTCGACAAACTTCTCAGCGTTGAGAACAAATACGACGAGCTGATGACGAAGCTCGGCACGGCGGAAGTGCAGTCGGACGCGGCCGAATATCGGCGGTCCGCCAAGACGCTTTCGGAGCTCGAGCCCCTCGTGCACAAGTTTCGCGAGTACAAGGGCGTCGAGGAGAACATCAACGGCGCCGAGGAGCTCGTCAACGGCAACGACGCTGAGATGCGGGAGCTCGCGCGGGAAGAGCTGAAAACGCTCGAGAGCCGGCGCGACGCCCTGTTGCAGGAGCTCAAAATCCTCCTGATTCCCAAGGACCCCAACGACGAGAAGAACGTCATTCTCGAAATCCGCGCCGGCACGGGCGGCGACGAGGCGGCGCTCTTTGCCGCCGATTTGTTTCGCATGTACAGCCGATACGC
>Ga0065705_10002513_pt1 | contig 11190 bp, 7 predicted proteins | sample SwibulcommuniRL2_FD_59092 | JGI IMG/M metagenome (GOLD analysis project Ga0065705, IMG submission 59092) | Bulk soil microbial communities from switchgrass field near Rose Lake, East Lansing, Michigan, USA - RL2 Bulk Soil v2 (version 2) | ecosystem: Environmental > Terrestrial > Soil >... | reverse complement strand
GCTCGACGGCAATCGCCGCCTCGCGGTCGAGTTCGCCATCCAGATAGGCGACGATCTCTTCGTCCATCGATTCTTCGGCCATCGTCGTTCGGTTTTCGTCGGTCATGGCTGGCTCGCCTATTCCTCCTCATCCTCGTGGGTCGGGGAGTTATTCGGCGAGTCCTCGGGCTTGATTCCTTGCTCGATGTAGGGAGTGAGGATCTCCTTCAAGTTCACGCGGGCCCGGGACAGCAGCGACTTGATCGCCTGCACCGACAGCCCCATCGTCTCGGCAATGTCCTGGTAGCTCATTCCCTCGAATTTCGAGAGCAACAGCGCCATCCGTTGTCGCTCGTTGAGCGACTTCACTGCCTCGCGGACCATTTCCGCCTGCTCGGCCTTGTCCAGGGCCCGCGCGGGCATCATGGCGCTGGCGGCCTTGGCGAGCTGGTCGAGCTGCATCGGCGCACTGTCGCTGCCGTTGTGCCGCTCGGGAACGCCCACCTCCTTGCGCCGGGCATGACTGCGGCGGGCATTGCTCGCCACGTTGTTGGCAATGGTGAATAGCCATGTGCTGAACTTGGCCCCCGGCTCATAGCGGGCCCGCGCTCGGAACACCCGCAGGAACACCTCCTGGGTCAAGTCCTCCGCCTGCTCGCGGCTGCCAACCAGATGCTCCAGAATCGTCAGCAGGCGGTTCTGATAGCGCAGAACCAGCTCCTCGAACGCCGCGGCATGGCCATCGCGCACTTGCAGCATTAGCCGCACGTCAGGATCGTGCAGCTCGTAGCGCAAAGGTTCGGTGGCTACAGCCACGGCGGGTCGCTCTTGCGGTGGGCCGGGCAAAGGAGACGCACTTTCCGTAAGTCTAGGCAAACTCGCGAGTTGGGGCCAGTCTGCGGCCTGGCGATCCGACCTATTGAACACCGCGCTGGCGGCGATGTTCCGAGGCGACAGGGCCGGTCCCAATGCCTCCCTGTCGTCGCGGCTGGCCAGCCAGCGGCAAAGCTTGACAGGCGACGCTCGCTTCTTGACACTGGACGAAGGTTGGCTCGCGTTGCCCTGCGCACCGGCTTGCTAACCGCCCGCCTGGCAGCCTACTGCTGACCCCTTCAGCACCCACCGCAATTGACCTTTCTCAGCTTCACCGGCCGTTTTGAGATATTCCTCGGGATGTCATTGCTGCGCACCTTGCTATGTGCGATCGCCATTGTGACTAGCGCCGCCGTCGCGCTTGCTGGGGATGACCAGCCCGCTGCTGCCACACGCAGCGTGCCCAGCTTCGAACTCGACATCCTCCCCATCCTGACCGCCCGCGGTTGCAACCAGGGGGCCTGCCACGGCAAGTCCAGGGGGCAGAACGGCTTTCAACTTTCGCTCTTGGCATTCGATCCCGAGTTTGATTTCCAGGCGCTCACGCAGCAGGCCCGCGGTCGGCGGGTATTTCTGGCCGCGCCCGAGCATAGCCTCATGCTGCTCAAAGCGACTGCGAAGTTGCCGCACGGTGGCGGCCTCCGCCTGGAAACGAGCAGCGACGACTACCGCACGCTGCTGCGCTGGATTGAGCGCGGCGCTCCCCGACACATCGACAATGAGCCGCAGCTTGCGGCCGTTTCCGTCACCCCCGCGCAGCAGTTTCTCAAGCCCAACGAAAACGTGCAGATCGCCGTTACCGCGACCTATTCCGACGGCACCACGCGCGACGTCACGGCCCGCACCCAGTATCAGTCGAGCGAAGCCGGGCTCGTCGGCGTGGAGGCGACGGGACTCGTGAAAGCGGGGCCAATTGCAGGCGAAGCCACGATCATGGCCCGCTACATGAATCGAATCGCAACGGCAAGCGTCGCGATCCCGCTGGAGGGCGGCGTTCCCGCAGAGCTTTACGCCGCGTTGCCCCGCAACAACTTCATCGACGAACTCGTCTGGGCAAAGCTCAAGTCGCTGAACATTACCCCTTCGGTGCCCGTGGATGACGTGAAGTTCCTGCGCCGCGTACACGTCGATATCATCGGCCGTCTGCCAACCCCCGAAGAGGTGCGGCGCTTTGTGGCCGAGGGCGACTCAAGCAAACGCGCACGCGTCGTCGGCGAGTTGCTCGAGCGGCCGGAATATGCCGATCACTGGGCGGCGAAATGGGCCGATCTCTTGCGGCCCAATCCCTATCGCGTCGGGATCAAGGCGGTGCTCAACTACGACGCCTGGATTCGCGACAGCTTCCGCCAGAACAAGCCCTACGATCAGTTTGTGCGTGAACTCGTGACCGCCAAGGGAAGCACTTGGGACAACGGCGCCGCTGTCCTCTTTCGCGATCGCCGCGAGCCAGCCGAGATGACGACGCTGGTCAGCCAGCTCTTCCTGGGCATACGCCTCGAATGTGCCAGATGCCACCACCATCCATTTGAAAAGTGGAGCCAGGACGATTTCTATAGCCTGGCTGCCTATTTCGCCCGCGTGGGTTTCAAAGGGACCGGCCTGTCGCCCCCCATTTCCGGCAGCGAAGAGACGGTGCTCGTAAAAAAGTCTGGTTCGGTCGAACATCCGCTCACGGGCAAATCGCTCTCGCCCCGGCCGCTATTTGGCAACGCGCCCCAGATCAAGGCATCCCAGCTTGAAGGCAACGCCGATCCTCGCGAAGCCCTGGCCGCCTGGATGACCGCCGACGACAACCCATTCTTCGCACGGGTGATCGCAAATCGCATTTGGGCCGATTTGATGGGCCGCGGGCTCGTCGAACCGATCGACGACTTGCGGGCCACCAATCCGCCGACGAACGCCGCCTTGCTCGAAGCACTGTCGGCCGAGCTAAGGAAACACCGATACAACCTGAAGGAGCTCATCCGCGCCATTTGCACGTCGCATGTCTATTCGCTCAGTTCCCTCCCCGGCGAGCGCAATAGCGGCGATCGGCAGAATTACTCGCGGCACTACCGCACCCGGCTGCGGGCGGAGGTTCTGGCCGATGCATTTGCCGATATTACCGGCGCCAGTGAGCAGCTCCGCGGCACGCCGGCCGGTTCGCGTACCAGCGAAATCTGGACGACCAGAGTGGAATCGGTTTTCCTCGACACATTCGGCAGACCCAATCCGAACCAGGACCCTCCCTGCGAGCGGACGAGCGATACGACGGTCACCCAGACATTGCACCTGATGAACGCCCCACAGCTCCATAGCCGCGTCACTGCGGACGGCTCTCGAGCCGCACGTCTTGCCGCCAGCGACCTTTCGCCCGAGCGGATCGTCGGGGAGCTGTATCTCCTCGTATATTCTCGTTTGCCCGATGAAGCCGAGCGTGACATTGCCCGGCAGCTCTTCACCGAGCCCAACATGACCCGTCGCCAGGCCACGGAAGACCTGATGTGGGCCCTGCTCAACACTCCTGAGTTCATGTTTAAGGACTGAGCTCTTGCTTAAGGACTAGACCATGAAGCTGCATCGCAACTGCGAAGGATTCACCCGCCGCGACTGCCTGCGGCTTGGCCTGACCGGCCTGTTTGGCGGCGGTCTGGTCGGGGCGCTCCGCTCGCGTGCCTGGGCGGCTGTGAATCCCGCGCGCCAGGCCAAGGCCTGCATCCTGATCTGGATGGATGGCGGCCCCTCGCATTACGAAACCTTCGATCCCAAGCCCGATGCCCCGCAGGAATTTCGCGGCCAATTCGACGCGATCGCCACCAAGACACCGGGCGTCCGCTTTTCGCAGAACATGAGGCGGCTGGCCGCGACCAGCGACAAGTTCGCCGTGATCCGCTCGATCCGCCACGATCAGGGGAACCACGGCGCAGGAAACCACTACATGATGACCGGCGCGCCTCCCCGGATTCCGGTCGGCTGTGGGGCGTTTGTCAGCTATCACCCGAGCCTCGGCTCGGCCGTCGCTCGCGAGTGCGGCGCTCCTCCGGGATTGCCGGCCTATTTTTCGATGCCCGAGATGTCGCGCTCGGGCGGGCCGAACTTTCTGGGAGCGCGCTACGCACCGTTCGTGGTCGAGGAGAACCCGGATAATCCCAATTTCCGCGTTCGCGACGTGGCCATCCCACGCGAGCTGACCGAGGGGCGTTTTCAGGGCCGCAAGGACCTGCGCAAGCTCGTCGATCGGATGCAGCGGATCCAGGACGACGCGGCTGCCGACCCGGTCCGCGACATGGACCAGTTCTACCAGCAAGGTTACTCGCTGGTCCTCTCGAAGGACGCCCAGAAGGCGTTCGACATCCATAGCGAACCGGCGAAGACCCGCGAGCGGTATGGCCACACCGGATTCGGGCAGCGTGCCCTGCTCGCCCGCCGCTTGGTCGAAGCGGGTGTCCCGTTCATCACGCTCTACGATGGCGGCTGGGACCACCACACCGACCTGTTCAACGCCTTCAACAAGCGGATGCCCGCCTGGGACAACACGGTCGCGACGCTGATCGAAGATCTGTCCGAGCGGGGACTCCTGGATTCGACAATGGTGATTGCTCTGGGCGAGTTTGGCCGGACGCCTCAAATCAACAAGGACGCCGGCCGCGACCACTGGTCCAACGCGATGAGCGTCCTATTCGCGGGCGGCGGCACGCCCGGTGGGCAGGCGGTCGGCGCCACCGACGCCAAGGGCTTCGCCGCAATCGAGCGGGTCCTTTCGCCCGAGAACTTCGCATCGACGATTTACACCAAGCTTGGCATCGATCCCGACAAGATGTACTACACGCGTGAAGGCCGGCCGGTCCACCTGGTGAGCGACCCGACGCCGATTCGGGAGTTAATGGGGTGAGGGAAGGGGACAGGAGACAGGGGACAAGAGACAGGGCTGTAGGGAACGCCCACCTTGGCGTTCCGGAATGAGGAGCGACCGTTGAATTTCGCAAGAGTGCCCTGGGCGTTTCGATTTGCAGCTTTTCCTGCGGCTGCGGTATTTGCGAGCGTCGTTTTCGCCGCACCGCCGAAGGTCAACTACTTCTTTCCAGCAGGAGGCCAGCGGGGGCAAACTGCGAACGTCACTGCCTCGGGCGAATTCTCGAAGTGGCCGGTGCAAATCTGGTCCGACCGTCCTGGCGTCTCAGCCGCGTGCGAAGGAGAAAAAGGCAAGCTGGCGATTACCGTCGCCGCGGATGCCGCGCCGGGCGTCTATTGGCTGCGACTGCACGATGCGGAAGGGGCCTCGAGCCTCCGGCCTTTTATCGTGGGAATGCTGCCCGAGCTTAGCGAAGTCGAGCCCAATGATTCGAGCGGCAAGGCGATGCCGACGGAATCGAAAGTCACGATTAACGGCCGGCTGGGCAAGAACGGCGATGAAGATTGCTTTTTGGTATCGCTCGCCAAGGGCCAAACTCTTGTGGCGTCGCTTCAAGGCAACTCGGTGCTGGGATCGCCGCTGGACGCCGTGCTGCAAATCTGTGAGACATCGCCGCGCACGGATCCCGTGACACAGCAAACCACGACTGAGGCCTTTGTCGCCGCCCAGAATCACGACGCGATCGGCCTCGATCCGCAGATCGCATTTACAGCTCGCAAAGACGGTCCACACCTCGTGCGGCTATTCGCGTTTCCCGCGGAACCTAACAGCACCATCGGTTTTGCAGGGGGCGAGAACTACTTCTATCGGCTCACGCTTACGACGGGCGGATTCGTCGATCATGCCATGCCGCTGGTCCTCTCCAAAGAGGCGGCTCAGGTCCAACTGGCAGGTTGGAATTTGCCAGATCCAGCCGTCATCGACGTTCCGGCCGGCGATGAGCCGCTGGTGTGGCTATTTCGCCCTGATGCGGCTTGCGTTTGGCCGGCCCTGCGGACCGCGCGTGCGACGGTGGTCGCTGCCGATGCCAGCGATCCATCGCAACCGCAGCCGGTGCAGCTTCCTGTCACGATCAGCGGGCGTCTGGAGTCCGCAAACGACGCTGACGCGTTTTCATTTTCGGGGACAAAAGGTCAAAAGGTCCGAGTGCGGGTCGAGGCTGGCAGCCTGGGATTTCCGACCGATGCCATGCTGACCCTGCTCGATGCGGGCGGCCAGGTGGTCACCGAGCAGGACGACACGGGTCGCGACAACCGCGATCCCACGCTTGCGGCGACTCTGGCGTCGGACGGTCAACACCAAGTCGTCGTGCGCGATCTGGCCGGCCGCGGCGGCTTGCGGATGGTCTATCGGCTGACGATTGAGACGCCTGAGCCCGACTTTGAACTGTCGCTTGCCGCGGATTCGTTTGTCCTTGCTGCCGATAAGCCGCTGGAGATCCCGCTCACAGTAACTGGTCTGGAGGGGTTCGCTGAGTCCGTCGAGGTTCGCGTGCTCGACTTACCGGCGGGAGTCAGCGCCGAACCGCTCAGCGTCCAAGCGACCGGCGCGAGTAGCGGCCTGGGAAGCGGCCGCCGCGGCCGACGTCGTGGCGGGGGAGCGCAATCGCAGCCGGCCAATGCGAAACTGATTCTGAAGGCCGACGCTGCGGCAGTTCAGCCGGGAGGTGGACCGATCCGCATCGAAGGCCGGTTCAAAGACGAAGAGGGAGAGCTGGTCCGCGTTGCTCGATTCCCACTTGGCCTGCCGCTTACCGACAAGCACTCTGCCGTTTGGTTGACCGTCACGAAGTAGTCAGGCGACGCTCATTCGCGGAGCTTTCCAGCCGGTCGGCGGTTCTTGCCGGTTCGGCAAGTGAGCGAGTCGCCCAGATCATCGCGGGCGCGCTCGCCTAGCGCTTGCAACCTGGCCACGATGTCGGGATGCTCCGCGTCCACATTGGTCATTTCGCCAACGTCGGTTGCCAGGTCGTAGAGTGCGAGTTCCGTTTTCAGGTCTTTGTACGGCCCCGGCTGGCCGTCCTTGCCGGGCGGGCCATCAAGCGAGCGATACGCATGCGGAAAATGCAGCTTCCAGTTTCCGCTGCGAATCGCTTCCAGGCCGTAGTCCCAGTAGTAATAGAACGCTTCGTGTGGCGATTTTGCTCCCATCTCGCCCGACAGGAGCGGCCAGATATCGCGGCCATCGATGATCCGGTCTTGCGGCGCCTGTCCACCGGCGAGCTTCGCAAACGTTGGCAGCACGTCGATCGTTCCGCACAATTCGTCGCACGCCGTATTCGCCGGCACCTTGCCCGGCCAGCGCACCACGCACGGAACGCGATGCCCCCCTTCCCACACCGTCCCCTTCCCTTCTCGCAGCGGACCAGACGAGCCGCAGTGATTGCCGTACGAGAGCCACGGCCCATTGTCGCTCGCGAAGAGAACAAGCGTTGTGTCGTCCAGCCCTTGAGCCTTGATTGCCTCGAGGATCTGTCCCACGCTCCAGTCGATTTCGGCAATCACGTCGCCAAACAGGCCCCGCTCGGTCTTGCCCTTAAACTTGTCGGAAACGAATAGCGGTACGTGCGGCATATTGTGCGGCACATAGAGGAAGAATGGCCGCTCGCGGTTTTCCTCGATGAAACGGACGGCCCGCTCGGTGTACCACGTGGTGAGCTGCGTCTGATCCGGGTTGTATTCGACCGTCCGATCGCCGTCGATGAGCGGCAGCGGAGGAAAAGTTTTGTTCGTGGGATGGAGCGGCCACATGTCGTTCGAGTAGGGCAGGCCGAAGTAGCGGTCGAAGCCGTGGCGCCTGGGCAGGAACTGGGCATGATGACCCAGGTGCCATTTGCCGAAAATCGCGGTTGCGTAGCCGCGGGCCTTGAGGATCTCAGGCAGCAGCACCTCGTCGTCGTGGATTCCGATCTTCGCCGCCGGGCCAAGCGCTCCCAGAATTCCCACGCGCTGCGGATAGCAGCCGGTCAGCAGTGCGACCCGCGACGCGCTGCATACGGCGGCGGCGACCTCAAAGCTCGTCAGCCGCATTCCCTCCCGGGCCATGCGATCGAGGTTTGGCGTGGCATAGCCCTTGGCGCCGAACGGGCCGATATCGGCATAGCCGAGGTCGTCGCAGTAAATGATGACGAAATTTGGGGGGCGAGCGGGGCCGCCTTCTGCGGACTCTGTTAGCCGCGCGATGAACAGAATCGAGACGACGGCAATTGCCCACGTCCTCAATGCAGTGCTCTTGGAGAAGAACGTGGCCATCGGTTGTGACCTCAATCGCTGTATTGACGGAGATGGGTATGATTTGGTCGATGTGAGCCTAGAGCATTCGATCAAGGGCATCGCCGATCGCGCCGACAATCTGTTCGAGGCTCCCCCGCGCGACGACGGCGATCTCCTCCTGATAGATCCCGCGGCCATAGGCGTCGGCCACTGGAATGTAACCAGGCTGCCAGCCGCCAGCGATGGTCGCGATGACCAGGGGAAGCTGCGGAAAGCGTTCGCGCAGAGCCTTTTGAAGGAGCTGATAGTGCTCGCCGGGAACGAATACCCACAGTGAGTCGCCCAAGCGGGCAAGCTGCACATGCAGCGGAAAACGACCCTGCGGCAGCTCGCTCAGTTTCCACAGTTGCCGGACTATTCGCTCGACGCGGGCATGGGCGTCGCGCGCCAGTTCGGCGTCGCCCTTCGCAATTGCTTTTTTCTCTTCCTCCCGCCAGCGCGCGAGTTCTGCTTCGGTTGCTGACTTGGTGGGCAGTTCCGGCCGATACGCAAGCGGAATCTCCAAGCGGTCCAGGCGCCAGCACTCATGAAGTTGGCGGGCTGCCTTGCACACGACCTCGTGACGCCACGTGCCCAAGGTCGCTCCCGATACGACTGGTCCGGAGTAAGCGAAGTGAGTGCCCGGCGGCGGCAGCGATTGCAGGGCAGACAGCGCAGCGAAGGCGAGTTCCCTGCCGTTGGCGTCCGCCGCTTCCGCGTTGCCGACGAAGCCCTGCCGCGGTCCCAGATCGCCTGACGCGCCTTGCAGAAAAAGACATGGTGCGGGGATAACCTGCTCGATCGTTTCGCGCAGTGCGCCGACGTAGTCCGGGCTGATGAGGGTATTCTCCCAGGCAAGCGTCGTCGGATGGCAGGCGTAGTTCACGAGGGTCGCCAGCGGCTCGCCTCGCTCGGCGACGATTTTGCCCACGAGGACCGTGTCGTCGGCCGGACCGTCGGGGTTGTGTCCGCAAACGAATCGCTGCCGCTGGGCATCGAAAAAATCGCGATGCGAAGCCAGCCGGCAGCGCCCCGTGGCATACAGAATTGTTGCCGGCTGGGCGTGTTTGCGGATTGTTACCGCCAGGCTGCTGATCTTGACTCTCAGGTCGCTCAGGTAGGGGGCAATCAATTCGCCGCCGGGACTTTCACAGCGCGAGCGGGACAGGAAGCCCGCGGCATGGGTGTGCGAGAATGTGACCACTACCTGCGACAGCGCGATGCCGGCGGCAGTTGCCGCTCCGCTCTGTAGATCGGCGATGTCAGCCGTGTCGAGCAGGCAATGGTCGAGGGCGACGATGAGCAGCGCCTGTGTCGCATCCCCGTCAACGGGCTCGAGCCAAAGCAAAGTCGCGAGAAGCGGTTTGTGAACGCCGGTGGAACGGTCGTGCATAGCCGCACCCCACATGCGGTGGTAGCATCCGACCGGCGGCGTGATGTCGCAGCGGACAATTGCTGCACGGCAGCGGGTTTGAGGAGTTTCGACGACGGTCATGTGCGGGTCTCGGCAACGGCCCGATCTAACTGCACCATCAGGCGTTCGACTTCGGCGGCCGTTTCAGCGTCGAGTTCCCATGAATTTGGCCGGCGCCGGCGGGTCGTCGCGAAAACGCCCTGGCGAACTAGCAGGTACTTCTCGATGGCCAGAAAGCCGTCGAGACCGGCCTGCAATTGCAGTGCGACCAGGGCGCAAATGGGATAATAGAGTCGATAAGTGGCGGCTTCGTCGCCGCGCTTTAGAACTCGCCACAAGGCGACGATTCCCGCGAGCATCTCCATGCCGGGCATCGTGCCGACAATGCCGCGGCGATAGCTATCAACAAGCAGAATGCCGCCCGAGCCTTCGAAAATCCGGGCTTTGCCGCCCGTCGCATCGCGCAGGGCCGAGAGGTTCGGGCCAATCGGCGCCGCCTCGGGCTTGAAGACGATCTTCTCGTTTCCGTAAAGCTCGAGGAGCCTAACATAGACAGCAATCGGAATGGCCTGGCCCACGTAACCGCTGGCGTCCTGAACGATGAGCGTCAGGTTTACGCCTTCGGCCAGGGCACGGAAGTAGTCAATCAGTGCCGGTTCGGGCAGCCGCGTCGTGATTGGGGGAACCGCCATAATGGCGTCGCAGCCGGCACCTTCGGCAGCCTTCGCGTACACGAGCGCCTGCTGGATGCTCTCGGCGCCGACAGCGGCGAAGACCGCGCCGCGGCCGGCCGCCAGATCGACGATGCGTTTGGTCAGATCGACGCGCTCGACGCTCGTGAGGCGCAGAATCTCCGAGACCATGCCCGTGCCCAGTCCGTCGGCGCCGGTGGCGAAGGCGAAATCGATCTCGCGACGCAGACTGGCAGCATCGATCGAGTCGTCGTCGAGAAATGGCGTATGGACGATGGGCAACACGCCGTGAAGTCGTTTGGGCATCGATCGAACTTTCGAGGACTACACAGGGAGCTGACGCTCCCCGCTCGCCATTACCAGTCTCCCACACTGCCGTCTGCGTAAAACACGCGCTGGAGCACTTCCTGCGCAAACGGGTGCTTCTTGACTTCGGCCTCGTTAATCGTGATTCCCAAGCCGGGCCGCGTATTAGGGCGGACGATCCGGCCCTTGGGCTCGATCGTGAAGCCCTCGGCGACGACGTCGGCCCGCCAGGGAACATCGTTCGTTACCGTCTCGCAAATGACATAGCTCGGCTGCGAGAACCCAAATTCAAGGGAGGCAGACGTGCTGACGGGGCCCTGAGGATTGTGCGGCGCCAGTGCAATGCGATGGGCTTCTGCCAAGGCGGCGATGCGCCGAGCCTCGGAAAGCCCGCCGCAGTGCGTGATGTCGACCTGGCAAACCTCGCACGCACGGGCGTTAAACAGGTCACGAAACGCGGAAAGTTGCGTCACTCGCTCGCCGGTAGCGATGGGCGTCGCCACGGCTGCGTTAATGGCGGCCAGCCCCTCGACGCTCTCGGGCCAGCAGGGTTCTTCCAAAAAGTAGAGGCCAAACGGCTCGAGCGCTTTGGCAAATTGCAGCCCCATCGCCGGCGATGGGCGGGCATGGCAATCGACCATGATGTCGATCTGGGGACCAACCGCGTCGCGCATCGCGGACACCGCGGCGGCCGCGGCTCGAATGGGTCGCTGCCCTTCCAGCGGCATCGTCGGCGGGGCGGCCATCGACTTGAAAGCCGTGTAACCTTGCTCGACTGCCTGC
>Ga0065705_10104784_pt1 | contig 11191 bp, 12 predicted proteins | sample SwibulcommuniRL2_FD_59092 | JGI IMG/M metagenome (GOLD analysis project Ga0065705, IMG submission 59092) | Bulk soil microbial communities from switchgrass field near Rose Lake, East Lansing, Michigan, USA - RL2 Bulk Soil v2 (version 2) | ecosystem: Environmental > Terrestrial > Soil >... | reverse complement strand
ATGATGTTATTTACGGGTCGGTTGAGGATCTGCTCGTAAGAAGCGGAGCTCAACCTGGAGAAGTTGTAATTGTTATGAATCCGCCCGGATATTATGTTAGAACCGGTCGCCCAGCGATCGCCATTCCTTTTGGCGATCAATCCACATTGTTGGCAGTAGCCCAGCGTTACAATGCAGAATTTGTTGTGATTGAAGAAAATGTAAAATTTAAAGACATTCGGAATCTTTATGATCAGCCTCAGGATAATCCGTCATTCATTTATATAGGAGAAGTGGATAGTGCGCGTCTCTACCGCATCGAACCCGCGCCTTGATTCGCGCCTCATCATCGCTGTTGTCGCGTTGCTCGCGGTGTTATTCTATTTGCTCGTCAGCGCGACCATCTTCCGTATTGGATTTCCACTAGATGACACATGGATCCATCTCACCTACGCGCGCAATTTCGCCGAACACGGTCAATGGGCATTTCGTTTGGGTGAGCGTTCCGCAGGTTCCACCGCGCCATTTTGGACGTTCCTGCTGGGGATCGGATATTTCCTTAAGCTTGCTCCTTACATTTGGACCTTCTTCCTCGGTTGGGTCGTTCTAACTCTCGTGGGCATCCAAGCCGAACAAACAGCCCGCGCACGCCTTCCTTCCTATAAGGCACAAATACCATGGGCGGGATTATTCTTCGTACTCGCCTGGCATCTGACATGGTCAGCAGTCTCAGGGATGGAAACGCTGTTGCATGCATACCTCATCTTTTTGGCGCTTACCATGCTTCTCAGCGGATCGCGTCGCTACCTGGCGCTGGGCTTGATCGCTGGATTGAGCATCTGGGTCCGGCCCGATGGGATGACCCTCCTCGGTCCGATCTTATTTACGGCAATTCTCGTCGAGAAGAGTTTTAAGTCACGTGGCGAGGCGGTCGCCAAGGTATTGATGGGTTTCGGCGCGTTGTTTGTTCCCTACCTGCTGTTCAATTTGGCACTCTCAGGGAATCCGATGCCAAATACCTTCTATGCAAAGCAAGCGGAATATCAAGCCTATTGGTTGTCGATGTCCCTGGGGCAGCGAATCAGCTACTACCTGACGCCGATGATTGCCAGCCCGTTCGTTGTCTTGATTCCCGGTGCCATCGCCTGGCTCACCAAGAAGATTCGTATGCGCAATTGGGCGGCAATTGCGGGTTTGCTCTGGTTCTTTGGATACATCCTCATTTACTTCATGCGCATTCCTGCCTATCAACATGGACGCTACATCATCCCGGCGTTTCCGATCATGTATCTGTGGGGCATACTTGGAATGATTGAGTATGTTTTTTCTCCAACCGCAAATAGACGGATTGTGTTTGTCTGGCAGATTTTGTTGGGTATCTTGTGTCTTCTATTTAGTTACATTGCCGCTCGACAAAATGCATATGACGTCTATTGGATTGAAAGTGAGATGGTGGAGGCAGCTCGGTGGGTGCAAAAAAATATCGCGCCAGATGCGCTGTTGGCAGTCCATGATATTGGAGCTTTAGGATACTACGTGCCCAATCCAATGCTGGATATGGCAGGGCTCATCACGCCTGATGTTGTCCCCGTCATCCGGGACTCGGCAGGGCTCGCGCAGTACCTTGATGACAACTCGGCGGACTATCTGATTGTGTTTTCGGGACAATATTCGAAGCTGGTTTCGCAGAGAACCCCACTCTTCATAAGTGGATTGCAGCCTGACCTCCTTCAAGGTGGCGATCACATTCAGGTCTATTCCTGGAAATAGGACTTGTTATGAAGATGAAACGTCGTTCCGATTTGACAAATTGCCCGCTCATGCCTACTGTGCTATACTCACGACAAAGACTTGTTCAGGGAAAAGGCAAGGATGAATGAGATAACATTGATAATCGCTGACGATCATCCGCTATTTCGCCAGGGGGTGGTAGATGCTCTTTCATTGGAGAAAGATTTCCGAATTGTTGCCCAGGCTGCAAATGGCGTGGAAGCAATTGAGGCAATTCGCACACTCAAACCGAAGGTGGCAGTCCTCGACGTCAATATGCCGGGGATGAATGGACAACAGGTGACCCACCAGGTCACCTCTGAACATTTGCCTACCCGTGTGGTTCTGTTGACCGGTTACGACGATATTGAGCAGGCGATTCACGCAGTACTGGCTGGGGCAGTTGGTTATTGTGCCAAGGAGATTGGTCCGGATGTCCTCGCACAAACCGTGCGGGCAGTCGCGGATGGGAAATATGCTGTAGCGGGTAACATTTTTACTCGCCGCGAACTGGATCATTGGATCGACGAGCAGATGGACGGGGCAAGGCGCTCCTACAGTGAACCAGGCTCTCCATTCCATCCCTTATCGGATCGTGAAATGGAAGTTCTTTCCTGCGTAGTGCGGGGTATGAGCAATAAGGAGATCGCAAGTCTATTGGGTATTAGTCACCAGACGGTCAAGAACCACGTGACATCTATTCTGCGGAAATTCGGCGTGGAGGATCGCACGCAGGCAGTCGTATATGCTTTAAAGCGCGGGTGGGTCAAGCTGCAGAACGACCAGGTGAAAAATCAGGAGTAATTCTTATGGCAACTGACATCGTTACTTCCGCGGGTGGCTTGGATCTACAGGCGGAGTTGGAAGAAACCGAAAAGGCACTGCGTGAGATCACTTTAATGATTGAACAGAGTCAAGGTGAGGTTTCGAAATTATCCCAGCGTAATGCCGCGATCACGACACATCTCCAGCAGGTGCAAACCCAAATGGATCGCATGCCACCCCAGGAAATCCGCAGCGTATATGACTCTGCACTGGATGCGCAGCAACGTCTGCTTGTGATGCGCGGCCAGCTGGAGAAACTTCAGAACGAAAAGCAACATCTGGAACGGTTCAAATCCACGCTTGGGCAGGCACTTAACACACATGGTTCGTCTTCACCCGCAGGACTGACTGCCGGTGGTGCCAAGAATCCCTTTGCGAGCGTGGAAATGCTGGTCAATGCGCAAGAGACGGAACGCCAGCGACTCTCAAGGCAAATCCATGATGGACCAGCGCAGGCGCTTTCCAATTTTATTTTGCAGACTGAGATAGCCATGCGCCTCATGGATGTCGATGCTGCACAAGCGCGCGAAGAATTGAATAACTTGAAGACGTCCGCGATGGGCACGTTTCAAAAAGTCCGAAATTTCATTTTTGAGCTTCGCCCCATGATGTTGGACGATCTGGGTCTGGTGCCAACGGTTCGGAGATATTCCGATGCATTCAAGGAGCAGGCGGGTCTGGACATCAATGTAACTGTTACGGGGAATGAGCGCCGACTCGAGCCCTATCTGGAAGTAATGCTTTTTCGCGCGATTCAGGAACTCCTGGGTAATGCCGCTCGTCACAGCCAGGCCAGTCAGGTGAAGATCGTCTTGGATCTGGGTGAAGACCGCATCCGTGTCAGCGTGGACGATAATGGCCGCGGCTTTGACATCGATTCCATTCAACAGAGTAACAACCTGGGGCTGAAACTGATCCGTGAACGGGCAGAAATGCTCGGCGGGAATTTTGAAATAGACAGCAACATTGGTCGCGGAACGCGCGTTTCATTCGCAGTCCCGGCCCGTTCCTGATCCTGGCATTTCAGGATCGATAGCTCGAAATAACAGGATTGCAAACCTGGTTTTAAGGTTGTTCTTGCAAAATTCCCTGGTTTAAGTAAAATATAGCTAATCTGAGGATGGTCCTCAGGATCAAATTTTTATTCGGAAAGGAATTACTGCCATGTTGTTCGCTCCAAAAGAAAAAGGTCAAGGTTTGGTTGAGTACGCGATTATCCTCGCTCTGGTCGCCATCGTCGTGATCGCTATTATGCGCTTGCTTGGTCCTAAGATCGGCAATACCTTCAGCACCATCTCCAGCTCGCTGCCTTAAGGTTCTTAAGAATCGTTTCCCTGGGCTCTGTCGTCGACAGAGCCCTTACTTTTTTATCAATTTGTTATTATTCAATATGGGTTATACTGTATAATGCTAGTATCTAGGTGCCTGCCCTGCGCGGCAGAGAAGTAAGAGAGGAGACATATTCTATGCGTCGCGGACGAATTCTTATATTTCTTGTGCTCATTGTTGTAGTTGGTTTGGGTTTGCTTGCTCTCTTGTGGACCCAGTTTCGTGTTACACCTCCGACAGCCACACAAGCCGTATTGACTGATGTGTTTTATGCTGCTCAAAACATTCCTCAGGGGACGACGATCACCCGTGAGATGCTTGGTACATTCTCAATTCCCCCCGAAAATGTTGCAGAGGTCATGTTCACTGCCAGCGAGGAAACCGCAATAGTTGGGCAGACCGCGCGCCTTTCTTTGGATCAGGGGACCCTCATCACTTCATCGATGGTCGGCTCGGGTCCGGTGGAGCTATCCGGTCCTTCATGGGCCGTTCAGATTCCCTCCGGAATGGTGACCTCCACTATTCCGACAAATCGTCTGGCGCTGGGTGGTTACGCGGTCAATGATGGTGCCCACGTCAACGTGAATGCCTGTATGCTCTTCGTGGATGTTGATCCGGCGTTCCAGTCCATATTACCCAATTTCACCTCGGTGCTCACCGGCACTGGATTCCAGGAAGGTGCCTTGCCGGTATTATCGGTCGCTGCAACGACTGGTGAATTACCTTCGCGACAGGGACGAATTGAACTCGATCCCACACTTCAACAGCCTTTCTATGCAGTGCCCGCTGAAACCCAGAGACCGCGTTTGGTTTGCCAAATGATCCTGCAGGATGTGCTCGTTATGAAGCTGGGCAATTTTGCGCTGTTACCGGCTGTCCCCGCGGATCCCAATGTGACTCCGTCGGCTGCCCAGACGCAACAGCAGGCCTCGCCGGATATCGTGACCCTGATGGTCACGCCCCAAGATTCGATTTCGTTGAACTACTTCGTTTATAGCGGCGCCATGCTGAGCTTGAGCCTTCGAAATCCGAATGATACTTCACGGTTTGCAGCCGAGTCTGCGACGTTGACAAGCCTGTTGACTCAATACAACATTTCGTTGCCGTCCAAGCTTCCTTACGCCTCGCAGCCCCGGATCGATGTGTTGACACCTCCACTGCTGCCGAATGATATTGTTACTGTTCAGCCGCAGCAATAGCATTACCAGGTACAATTTACAGAGGTACTAATTCAGTATGCCCGCTGGCGATAAGATTAGAGTCATAATTGTTGATGATGTTTCTGAGACTCGGGAAAATGTCAGGAAACTGTTGCAGTTTGAATCTGATGTAGATGTCGTTGGAATGGCTCGCACAGGCAAGGAAGGCATTCAACTATCTGAAGAGTTGAATCCAGACGTTGTTCTGATGGACATCAACATGCCAGACATGGATGGTATTGCGGCGACGGAAGCGATCCGATCCAAGCAGCCGGCAGTTCAGGTTGTCATTTTATCTGTGCAGAGCGACCAAAATTACATGCGCCGTGCCATGCTGGCCGGCGCACGTGACTTCCTGACAAAGCCGCCAATGGGCGATGAGCTGATTTCTGCGATTCGCCGTGCCGGGGCGATGGCACAATCGGAACGATCGAAGAACGTACAGATCCAGGCATTGCCTGCCGCCGGGAACCTGGGCACCCTGATGGGGTATTCAGCGCCAAAAGGTAAGATTGTCACGGTATATAGCCCAAAGGGTGGCACGGGCTGTACGACTGTGGCGGTTAACCTTGCCCTGACACTTCATAATGAGGACACCCGCGTCGCGCTCGTGGATGGGAATCTGCAATACGGCGATGTGGCAGTCTTCATGAATGAGCAGGGAAAGAATACTATTGTCGATCTAGCTCCACGCGCCGACGAACTGGATCCCGAAATTGTGGAAGAAGTGATGCTCAAACATGCTGCTTCTGGAATCCATATTCTTGCAGCACCCAGCCGACCCGAGTATGCAGAAAAAGTTTCCAGCGCACAATTCTCCGGAGTCCTAGAATATCTGCGACAGATTTATTCGTATGTTGTGGTGGATACAGCTTCGCTGTTGACAGACGTGACATTGGCGGCGATCGATGTGAGCGATATCATTGTGTTGGTGACAACCCAGGATATCCCGGCGATCAAGAACTGCCGCCTGTTCCTCGATTTGTCGCAGACAATGGGGATAGAGCGCAGCCGCATCCTGTTCGCCATGAATCGTTACGATAAGCGAATCAATATCACCCCGGAACGTGTCGCCGAAAACCTAAAACAGGAAGTCTCCTCCGTGATACCTTTGGACGAGGCTACCGTCATGAAGGCAGTAAATCGCGGCGTCCCCTTTGTGCTGGAAAGCAAGAATCAGCCCGCTTCACGTGGAATTTTTTCCCTGGCGGAAAGCGTTCGAGCTCGAATAGCCGCGCAAGAATCTGCCGACGAGCCGAATCGCGCAGGCAAACGCTAGTCACTTATCGGTAATCTTATTCGATTACCAGGAGATCAGGAACGATGTCTCTCTTAAAGCGTATTGAACAAGGTCATAGTGGAAATTCGTCCGGCCAGACGCCCCCCGATAACCAGGGTGGCGAAGGCTCGCGTCTATCGTCCCTTCAGGCACGTCGCGTCAATGCTCCAATTACATCGCCACAGGCTGGTTCCTACTTCGATTTAAAGACGCGCGTCCAGAATAAGCTTCTCTCTGAGCTTGATCCGTCGATGGACGTGACGCGGACCGATGAGGTACGGCGCACTATTCAGGATCTGTTTGAGCAGATACTTGCTGAGGAAAATATAGTTCTTTCCCGTCCTGAACGTGCCAGACTGTTCGAGCAGATCGCCGCGGAAATTCTGGGTTTCGGACCCCTCCAGCCGCTGCTCGAAGATGACACGATTACCGAAATCATGGTGAATGGTCCCAAGAATGTTTACGTGGAACGCAAAGGAAAGCTGCACCGCGTCCCTGTGACCTTCGAGAATAACGATCATGTGATGCGCATTATCGATCGTATCGTGGCCCCGCTCGGGCGCCGCATCGACGAGTCCAGCCCCTATGTGGATGCACGTTTGCAGGATGGCTCGCGCGTCAATGCAGTGATTCCTCCGATCTCCCTCGTGGGTCCGACGCTGACTATTCGTAAGTTCTCTAAGAATCCGATCACAGTGGATCAACTCATTCAGTTCGGTTCTATCAGCGCCGAAGCGGTTCAATTCGTCAAGGCTTGCGTGGAAGCTCGGCTGAATATTTTGATTTCGGGTGGTACGGGTTCCGGGAAGACTACACTGCTTAACGTGATGTCGGGTTTTATCCCAGGCGATGAGCGCATCATCACGATTGAGAACGCTGCAGAGTTGCAGCTGCGTCAGGAACACGTTGTTACACTGGAATCCCGCCCACCTAATATTGAAGGTCGCGGCGAGATCACCATTCGTGACCTCGTTATCAACTCCCTTCGTATGCGTCCGGAACGCATTATCGTTGGAGAGTGTCGTGGTGGTGAAACCCTCGATATGCTCCAGGCGATGAACACTGGTCATGACGGTTCCATGACCACCGCCCACGCAAACAGTCCGCGCGATGCGATCGCCCGCGTCGAGACAATGTGCCTGATGGCTGGTATGGACTTGCCTGTCCGTGCCATCCGTGAACAGGTCGCCAGCGCCATCGACCTGATCTGTCAACAGGAACGTATGCGCGATGGTACCCGTAAAGTGGTCAGCGTCACTGAGCTCAGCGGCATGGAAGGAGATGTCATCACCATGACCGACATCTTTGTGTTCGAGCAAACCGGCATGGAAAATGGCAAGATTATTGGACGGCTGCGCCCAACCGGCTTGCGCCCGAAGTTTATGGATAAGATAGAGACCGCAGGAATCAACCTTCCGCCTTCAATTTTCGGCATTGGAGAGCGTCGTCGATACTAGGTAAAGGAACTGGCAGGTAGTCAATATGGACCCTATGTTATTGATAATCGGGGGTGTAGTCATCATCCTGATCCTTTTGATCATTGGAGTGGTTGTTGCTGTTGGAAGTGAACGCTCTCTCGTCGAGCAGCGATTAGGGCGCTATCTTGAAGATGACAGACCACAGGAAGTAGATCGAGACAGTGGGGGGGGAATTGCCACCGAATGGTTGAACCGCCGGGTTGCCAGCTCTTCGATGGGTGATCGTGTTTCGCGCGAACTTGCCCGTGCAGACCTCAAATTCAAAGTCGCCGAGTATTTTGCGCTGGTATTCATGGCAACGGTGGTCACGGCCTTCCTTGCATACTTGATCCAACCAATCATTTACTCGGCTTTGATCGGCGGAGTCATCGGCTTCTTCCTGCCGCGGTTTTACGTAAAACGGCAGCAAGCCGTCCGCCTGGTCAAGTTCAATGATCAATTATCAGACATGCTCAACCTGATGGTTAATGGCCTGCGAGCAGGATACTCCACGATGCAGGCGTTGGAAGCGGTCAGCCGCGAACTGCCAACCCCTATTAGTGATGAATTTCGCCGTGTTGTGCAGGAGATGCAGATCGGGATCTCGATGGAGAAAGCACTGGAAAACCTGTTGAGGCGTATCCCCAGTGAAGACCTGGATTTTGTGGTCACTGCCATAAACGTGCAGCGTGAAGTCGGTGGGAATCTCTCCGAAATCCTGGACACGATTTCATTTACGATCCGGGAGCGCGTGCGCATCAAGGGAGAAATTCGGGTTATGACTGCCAACGTCCGAACATCGGGCGCAGTCCTTTCGATGATCCCGGTCTTCCTGAGTCTCGCGCTATGGTTCGTGAGTCCGGAATACATTGGCAGTTTCTTTGACCGAGGTCCCCTCTGTGGCTGGCTGGCAGTGGGCGTGATCGTGAGCATGATTGCTTCCGGCTACTTCGTGATGATGAAGATCGCGGATATCGAGGTGTAAGATGGGATTGATCGTTTTTGGCGCGGTTGTGCTGGTTGGTGCAATTGCCATCATCATCTTTAGCTTGCGGAGAAATTCGCAGGGTGATGACGATGATCCATTGCAGGCACGTCTGGCTGAATTTATTCAGCGCGGCGACGTAAAATCTTTAGAAGAAATCGAGCTCTCGCAACCATTTGGTGAGCGAGTCATCGTTCCCCTAATCCGGCGGGTTGGTGAATTCTCTGCGCGCTTTACACCACAAAAAGCAATTCAAGATACCTCCCGGCGGCTGGAGCTGGCAGGCAATCCCTGGCCAATTGATGCTGCCACCTTCCTTGCCATTCGATTCCTTCTTGCCGTTGTGCTCGGTGGTTTTCTGACGGCCGTGATCCTCATTTCGCCGCCGTCCAGTGCCTCGGATAACTTTCTGTACATTGGCGGCGCGACCTTTGCAGGGTTCTTCCTTCCGCATCTCATGCTGACCAGCAGGATTACGAGACGTCAGAATGAGATCCGCAAGGCAATGCCAGATGCCCTGGATTTGCTGACGATCTGTGTTGAAGCGGGCCTGGGTTTTGACGCTGCGATGTCAAAAGTGAGCGAAAAGTGGGAGAATGAACTATCCCTTGCATTTGCACGCGCCATTCGTGAGGTTCAGCTCGGAAAGGTGCGCCGCGAGGCGCTCAAAGATATGGCGGATCGTCTTGGGATACCCGAGATGACGAGCTTCGTCGCGGCGATCATCCAGAGTGAACAGCTGGGTGTAAGCATGGCGAAGGTTTTGCGTATTCAGTCTGATCAGATGCGGATGAAGCGTCGTCAACGCGCTGAAGAGCAGGCTCATAAGGCACCGATCAAGATGATCATCCCGATGGCTTTGTTGATCTTCCCCTCCATCATGATCATCATCCTGACTCCCGCCGCCATCCAAATCATGGAAAATCTTGGCACATAGTTTCCAAAAATTCACTACACGTGACCAACATACCCTGGTCGCATCGTTTGTCCCGAGTAGCACGGAGCGGATTGGATTTGCTCTTTCCGCCCCTTTGTGGCGGATGCGGGAGGATAGGATGGAACTGGTGTCCCGATTGTCAGAGTCGGGTTCCGCGCCTCCAAATGCCGTTCTGTGAGAAATGCGGTATACCAACTACAGGGACTGACCTCTGCGACAAGTGTACGGTAAACAAGCCCGCCTATCGAATGTTACGTTCGTGGGCGGTTTTTGATTCTCCGATTCAGGATGGACTGCATGCCTTGAAATACCGTGGCAATATTGGTGTGGGAGAAGCACTGGCATTGCAGATGGTGGATTTTCTACGTTCTTTGCAGTGGAAAATTGATCTGATCGTACCCATGCCGCTGGGACGACAGCGGCTTAAGGACCGAGGTTATAATCAGGTTGCTGTAGTCGCACAACCACTCGCGTATTTTTCCGGCATCATGTATGCGCCCCAGGCGCTGTGGAAATCACGCGAAACGCGATCTCAAGTCGGCTTGAACATATCCCAGCGCCGTGAAAATGTGCAGAATGCCTACCAGGCGGATCCTGAGCTTGTACGGCAAAAATCAGTTCTTTTGATGGATGATGTCGCTACGACAGGATCCACTATATCTTCCAGCACCGAGACATTGTTAGCCGCGGGTGCGGGTGAGGTGTATGCAATCACAATCGCCCGGGCGCTTTCCCATCACAGTCTGAATCGTGTTTGACAATTGCCCGTTGGGTAGTTGATTATCCATTCAGGAGGCACCATGGCTCAAAAGATCGAGATCGTCGCACGCAACATGAGGCTGACAGAAAATATCAAGGATTATATCGAAAAGAAGGCCGCCAAACTTGAACGTCACCTCCAGGACATCGAAGAAATACGCATTGAGGTGTCGCATGTGAAGACCGCTCGAAGTGCGGCGGATCGTCAGGTTGCGCAAATGACGGTCCATGGAAAAGGATTCATCCTGCGGACCGAGGAACGAGCCGATGACATCCACGCAGCATTCGATACTGCGCTCGATAAGATGCAGCGACAGGTGGATCGCTTCAAAGGGAAGCGACATCGTGGGCGCGGCGATGGTCGATCCGCAGCGGAAGTCGTTGAGGATCAAATGCCGTTGGATGAGGAAACGGGCGAGTTACTACCGCTCATTGCGCGGCGGAAAAAATTCATTGTCATGCCGATGGGTGAGGAAGAGGCTGTGGAGCAGATGCGCCTGCTTGGGCATGACAACTTCTTCATTTTTTTCAATGCAGAGCAGAACTCCATCCAGGTCCTATACCACCGTCGAAACGGCACGTACGGTTTGATCGAGCCTGTTGTTGGATGAAAATAACAACACAAACCAGTGGCGCTCGAGCGCCACTGGTTTATTATGGGAGTGACCATGG
>Ga0065705_10104783_pt1 | contig 11191 bp, 12 predicted proteins | sample SwibulcommuniRL2_FD_59092 | JGI IMG/M metagenome (GOLD analysis project Ga0065705, IMG submission 59092) | Bulk soil microbial communities from switchgrass field near Rose Lake, East Lansing, Michigan, USA - RL2 Bulk Soil v2 (version 2) | ecosystem: Environmental > Terrestrial > Soil >... | reverse complement strand
CACAGCATCGACCCCAACAACTCTTGCATGAAGCCATCTATCTGTGCCGGGGTCATCACCGGCGCGAGATTAACCTCAGCCGAAAGTTCCAACATCTGCCGCAATCTTTCCGCCACCACACTCGGCTCATCCATGACAACAGGAATCACATAGCACATACAATGTGGATGATACGGGGCAATAAACGCACTGCTCATCCCGTAAGGTGGACGCAGCCGTTCTCCCCCAATGCCCAATGTCGCGTGCTGTGGACAAATCGGACACGTCACATCCCCATTCCGACTCCGCGCTACATCAATCCCCTGCACGTATGGATTGAGATACGCCGACATAAACGCCGCCTGATTAGCAGCATGGGCGATTTCCGTTCTGCCTAATCGCATCCCGTCGAAACTGCCATCCGTCCCATAAGGTCTATTCGTGCGAATCGCCGCCCGTCCGGGGATAAGAAATTGTTCAATCAGCCGCGCAATCTCCCGCGCACCTGTGCCGGAGGCAATTAAATCCTGCATCAAATCGTTGAGTTTGCGCCGTGTCTCTTGGTCGGTCCGCCAGATACGGTCACTCAGATTGTAGCCGCGTGGGTCCACCCATGTATGTGCAGCTTCAAATTCTGCCATCGGATTCGGCTCGAACAAGCGCAAATCACGCACAGCCCGAATATCTTCCTCGCTCGTCAGCAGTGGAAACCGCGCCCGTATTTCATCCAGCGTCATCAACTCCGCAATCATCGTCGATGACTTCTCCCCTCGCCCATCGGGAGAGGGGTTAGGGGTGAGGGCTATCATCTCCCTCACCCGTCGCGCCGACATATCCAGCCAGCGCCGCACATCACCGGGCATCACCTTCCGCAAATACTGACTATGTGCCGCCACCACGTCATACGTCACACGCCCGATTTCTTCCAGCAAAATTCGCGCATACGGCGACAGCGGTAGACCATCTTTGCGAACAGCCGTCCGCCCATCGTTCGACACAAATAACTGGTCGATAATCCGCAGGGCTTGAATCGTCACACTGCCCGAATCTTCAATCGGAATCACACCCTCATCATTCGCTGCACGCAAAACCAGACCGCTAATCTGTTGAGCAGCCTGTGTCATCAGCACCGTAAATCGCTTCTTAAATCGAACCTGTGCCTGTGGCATCGCCTTCGCGTGGCGGATGGGATTACTCATCTTATCACTATCCCGCCAACTTCTTTGCGCGTTTAATAAGTTTTCTGTCGGAGGCTTTCAGCACCTGCTCCACCGTCACACCATCGCGCAGCCACAGCAGCACCGCTTCACCAATGCGCTGAATCGGAACGTTCTTCGCTTTCAGATAGGCTTTAGCAATTCGCATCCGTAGTGCCGCGACTTCCTTGTTCGTCTGCAAGAAGGCTTCTGGACCTTCACGGTCAAATCGAATCATCAAATCCGCGAACACGAATTGCATGATATTGGCATAACTCTCGCGGTTGTAATTGTCCGGGTTGTAATTCGTTTTAGCTTCACCCATAGACACTCCTAACTCCAAATGACAACGGCTGCTGGCTCATCCTCATGATGCCCATTGCCATTAGTGTACATCTGGGCATCAGGTTTATCAGTGTCATCCGCAGGATTATCCGGCTGATTCGCGTCCTGCTGCATCGCATTATCGAACTGCTGACCATCGGTAACCTCTGGACGATTAGCCTCAGCTTCAGCCTCCAATTTCTTGAGCATCTCTTCGGGATTCTCAATCTCGACAGGCATCAAGCGTACTGCGTTCTCATCATCAATCAACCCGACACTAAATGCCCATTTGATTGTGTCCAGTGTCAGACGATTATCTTCATCGGTCAGTTGCGCCCATTGCAGTTTGACCTGCAAATCACCACCGCGCTGCATCAATGTCACGCGCAGAAAAGCAGCCGCCAGTTTCGCCAATTCCAACACCCAATACTCATTGAGAGATTGCATCAATTCGATGAACATCACGAAGGGTGGCATCTGCACCTCAGCCGACGCTTTACTGGATGAAATCGCTGTACCCATCAAGAACTCTGGCATCTCCGTATGTTCGAGATACAGATAGTACAAGATTTCCAGATATGCCACAGTATCGCCCGAAGATGAACCCGGCGACTTGAATTCAGCCTCAGCATTTGCCAGCGTGACGATGCCATTCATATCCACATCAAGATACTCATTCGTCCCGGTTGTGCCATCGGTGTTCGTGTACGTTTCTATTTTCCCGTACCGATTCCAGAAAGCATCCATGCTGCTCACCTTATCGAATTTCAGCAGGAATGGCGGTCTGCCCTGTTTGATATTCCCATCCAACCCGGCATCCAACACCTGACCATAATCATGCAGCAGGGGTAACATCGCCTCCGCATAAGGTCTGCCAAAGCGGTCATTCACGCCGCGATTAGCCGCGACATGGATAATGGGTATTATCCCAAGCGGGTTACGGAAAACTTCCGGCTCTCCCACAGGTGTACCGTCAATCTGTTTGGTACGCACGCGCACGTCCACAAAATATTCGTCGATAATCCGCATCGTTTTCGCATTCATCGGATGTGCATGAGTAGCCACCACCCGCCAGCCAATGATTTTGCTGTAGTCAACCTCATTGAGATTTTGTACTTCATCTTCATCCGCGACAATCGGATACACAATATCCGGTGGCAGTATCGTCAATGTCCCATCCCCATTGAACACAATGAAGCAATCGCCCAGATGCCCCGACTCCATCATAGCAAATTGAACCTGACTATGAATCTCTGACCACCAATTATTCACATCCGTTTGTAAATCTTCATTGTCCTCAATCACAATCGTCGGCGCACGTCCCATCATCCACGCCGTAATCTTCGAGACGACAGGCTTCAGCAGCAACCCTGACTTTTCTAGCCCCTCTGCCTGACCACGCCGCAGACGGTCATAGAACGCATAATCCACCCGATTCCAATCGAATGCCGGGCGGTGCGACCATATAGAATTAGTCCATGTCTGGATGATTCGCCGCGACGCACCAATCAACTCGCTGATGCGCTGCCGTACTACACGTAGAATATTCATGATTCCCTGCTCTCTAACCATGCTCTGACTTTCCGAACATGATGCTTTAACCAATTATTGGGTACATAATTAGTTCTCATTTCAGCCAGCAATTCATCGTCTTGTATAGGTCTAATATGGAGGTATGTGTAACCTTCTTCATTAGAAAAATATGCTGTCCATTCCTCAGTGATAGGCGAGAATGACAGTGAGTTCAGAATCGCACCAAAAACAACTCCAAAGTGAAGTGCCATCGAAAGGGCATCATCAAATCCCAACGTCATCTTATCTCCTCTTCCTCTTGTATTGCGAACGTCCCCAATTCATGCTGGTCTGCCGCATTTCAGCTTTATCTTCTGCCAACACCGGGTCATCGAAGTACATACATAGATAACGAAGCGAATCGACTCCGTGGTCGTCAGCTTTAACCGGCTCTTCTTTTTTCGTGGCATCATTCCACACGTAGCCGCCAATTTCTTCCTGTGTCGAAGTCGGTTTACCCGCTTCTTTCAAATCCATATCCACCTGCACCCGCGCCCCGCGCACGATGAAAATCCGCGCTCTGCCATCTTCCTGCACACGGATTCGCTGCTGCACCGCTTGAATCCCATTCATCACCGCCTTATTCGCAGGTTCAGAACGGATGCCATATTTCTCTAATGTTGCTCTGTCCTCAGCATCATGGTCGGCAACCGTCCCGTTAATCGGCTCATTCTCGCGTGCCAGCGCCCACATATCGCGCCAGAATTGCCCATCAGGTTCAGCAACATCGTTGTATTTCGCCTTCATCGCATTGACCTTTTCACGGCTCAATCCCGCTTCCAGTCGCACAATCTCAATCGCCGCATCCGATACCAGCAGCCGCGTTTGGTAAATTTCGCGGTAGAGATAAAGTCGGTTATCCGCGTCCTCACCCCACCACTGGCACACGAACGGATTCCGAAACCCGAAGTCGATACTCCGCCAGCGCCGGACGAATTGAACACCCACAATGTCCGCATCAATCAGATGAATATCCTCATTCCACTCTTCGTAAACCGCGCCCTGACTAACCGACCACTGATTATCCAGATACCGTTTGCGCCGAACACCTGTCAGCCGTTGCAGCTTCCCAAGGACATACCGCTTTCCCTCTTCGGTCCAGTTCTCACCATCCCAATAATTCGGATTGTCCTTGTGATACGTGTTCAGCAACTTGACCATGTTGTTATCAGCCCTTTGTTTCAGCCAGTGGTCAGGTCTATCGGGATTCGTATCGGCAAGTAATAACGGATAGGGATATGGACCAGAGCGCAGCCGCATAATGAATGTTTCCCAATCCGACAATTCAAATTGCACCGCCTCAGCCGGATAAATGATGTCATATTCGCTCGATAAAATTTTGCCCGGTCTATCCATGCCACCAACGACAATTTCCGACCCATTGGGATAAACATAAGTCTTGCGATATTCGCGCTGCACCGTGGCGACAATCGGATTATCGAAGCCCATCACATCCCGCTCGTAAGTCACCAGCGTACTGTGTGCGAGGTCTGCTCTCACCTTCCGCACAATCAGCACTCGCGCACCGGGATACTCCCAGCAGACCCAATTGATGAAATACAAAATGCGGAGTGTCTTACCCGTTCCGGCAGCCCCGCATAACAAAATCTCATCGTAGGTCTGTACAGCCTCATCGAAAGCTGCACCCATATTGCCGCGAAATTCAAAGTTCCAGTTGCATCGGCTCCGCGCCAGCCGCATCATCGTTTCGACTTTAGCGCGTTCGAGCCTACCCTTATCGCGCCACTGGGACTCCCGCTTGTTGGAATAATTGTGTAGCGAGGTCATGTCCAAACTCCGCAACTAACGCCTCATAATCAACTTCACCGCTGCGAATTGCCAGCACCGCCTCAGTCTGCCAATCCATCACTTCAACTCTGTCAGTGAAGAGTTTGTAATACCGTCCAAGCTGAACAGCAGCAGCCTGTGGGTCATGAAGTTCAACTTCGATTTCGTGGATAGTGGTATGTTCGGTGATGACCGTCCGATGCCGCATTTTTTTGACTGTGTTCGTCACACCGTTTCTGCGTGCGACATTCATATCCGGTACACCATCTTCATCCAACACATAGCGCATATCACCGAGAGCATGAACACTGAGGATGTGCAGTACCTGATTTGCACTCAGCGTACTCTCTTGCAACCGCTTATCAATCGCCTCGCGCACATGCGACTTTCTGAGGTTTTCAGAACTAATTGCCGCCGCCGTTTGCCGATTTTTAACCTTATACCCGGCTTGAATCACTGCCTCTGTGCCATTCATGCCGCACAAAAAGTATTGGTTGATGAACTCAAATTGCTTGTCAGTTAATCGTGCCATCGTTCGCACCTTTCATATCCAGCAGCGCAATCCCCACATCCGTCAGTCGATACCCCGCCTTATTCCCCAGTGGACGATTGACCAGATTCAACCCCTCCAACTGCCGCAGGTAATAGCGCATCGAACGTTCCGGGATTTCCATGTACTGCGACAGCAGCCGCGATGACATAGCATCACAATAACGTTCCCGCCAGCGCATCTCACTCAGCACACGCATCTGGAACGGGTCAATCTTCAGGCGCATCAATCCCGCCTCAGCCCACGCGCACACCTTCATCGCCCGTGTTCCATTGACCTGATAGCCACTCTTATCACCGACTGGACGATGCACCAATTCAGCATCTTCTAACTTCTGCAATCGTCGCTGTATCGTGCGCGGCGACACATTTAAAAACTGTGGTAAAGCCCGTCCTGAAATCGGCAAAGCCCGTCCCGCCAATAATCGCAGCAACCCCACATCCAGCGCGTTCAATGTAGAGGCTTGTCGCTCAATCGAGTCGCGTGCAGCCAGCGAACACACCACCCCTTGAATCGCACTGTATCCCGAACGTTCGCCCTCTGGACGAAACAAAAATCCGGCATCCTCCCCACGTCGGAGATAATACCGGACTGTTCTTGGCTTCATTTTCATTTTATCAGCCACAATCGCTGATGGAACTAACCCGCGCACTTCATCTTGCAGTTCCCGGATGACGCGCACAAGCCGCATATCGAAAGGTGACATTTGCACTAAAGGTTCAGCTAACATTGTGCCCCAATTCCATGTGAACATATCAGCTAAATCCTAATAAATATGCGCCACAACATAGGCAATAACCCATCACAAACCAACTACGCTTTGCGCTTCATCTGCCAATAGACTTCTATTGTCGGTTCTGTGTAAACACAGCTACACACTGGACATTCAAATTGCGAACCATCTTCGGTCTCGCCAACATACTCGCACTTCCCATTGCAATTGATACACTCACAACTCACAAACCGTCGCAGACTGCGTATCCGTTTGTAATTCCATCTTGCACCTGAAACGATAATTGATGCCACGTTAGCCTCACTATTCTCAACCACCATTTAGATAATCTGTGTTATCGCAATCCCTCAATCTTCATCTTCCGCGTCTTCATCTTCATCTTCATCTTCGTCGTCCCAGAAGCCAACATAGTCATCATCATCCTCGTCCCAATCATCGTCATCGTAGCCACCGTCTAAGAAGATGCTGCTATCCCAATCGTCCTCAGCATCGTAGTAGCTATCGTCCATACTATTGCTATCTGATTCGACTTCGCGGGGACGCGCCGCACTACCAGCACGCATGAACTCAGCAAATCTATCGCTCTCCATAACCCGCCATTCGTTCATTTCATCCAGCAAGTGCAATATCGGCAGCATAGCAGTCGCTTTGTAAGCATCATGCCAGAACTGCGCCGATAATGCGTAGCCGCGATTGACGTATTTCATGGCACGCTCAATGAGTTTTATCGGCGTACTGGTGACACGCACGAAGTTGATACGCCCATTCAACGTGTCTTCGGGATACAGCAGATAAGCCACATCCAATTGCGGCAATGCCACAGCACTAATCGTCAGGTCGAAGTCTTTGAGGATGTTATACGGGTTCGACCAATCTTCATCCGTCAGGGGTTTGAGAACATTGATTGTGCCATCGACTAGCGGCACGACGTAGCCGCGCTCATTCTCAGACAGAATGAAGTACGAGTCGTGGATAGCCCGACAAGCCTGATACAATTGTTCGGAATGGCAGAATACGTCAACATCATTTGGCTGCCACTTTAAAGCAGTATTATCCTTGTAGTTGCTCATCTGCCACAGTGCAGCACTACCCGCGATTGTTCCGTAGGCATGTAACTGACGATATACAGTAGCAACAAACGATGTCGCGCTACATTCATGTGGTGGCAACTGAATCGCCTTACCCGGTAGTGGCTCATAATCCTCACTCACACCCGGCACATATCCCCCTTGTTGCTTCAATCCATCAACAACCACAGCCAGTAGAATCTCGCGCTCACTGCCCACGACACGCTGTTGCTCAGTCCCCAAAGTCGCAACTTTAATATTTGACATCATAGGAGTCTCTTCTGCTCCAGCTTCTTGACCTTCAACGCATCCAGCAAATATCGCGCCTGAACACCATTCCACTCCGCCTTATAAATCTGCTCACAGCGCCAACGTGCATTGATGTATGGCAGCCCCAACGCATCGAACACCGTCAGTTCATCCGGCAAAGATAACTTGTGACTATACGTAGGATGCTCACCCACATAATCGCACAGCCACCCGTAGCCTTCATGAAAGCGCATAGCGGACTTCTCAATCATCATCCGCGTCACGACATACTTATTCCCATCAGCAGGACCCGTCCGTAACCAGTGGAGATAACCAAAATTATCACTATCCCCAATCGCCAACTCGACAGTCACCCCGCTCAGCACAAAGCAGCGTAGCCGCTCACCCCACCGGGGACGCATCGTCTCTTTGCGTTTCGCGTCCACATGCCGATACAGGGCTTTGTGAATCGTCCCGTTCTCAACGAGATTATCCAGCATCACCCCTAGTGCAATTGGATTATGCGGCTGACATACAATCTCAATATCACCCACAGTTTCTTTCTCGCGGCGGATTGAGCCAGCAATTTCAATCTTGTCGCAGTACGTCTCAAGCCACGTCACCACACCCTGCGCCAACACCTCAGCATATCCCCGCTCCACTCGTTCACCGTCGCTCATATCAAGCATCCTTCGTCAAATCAAAACCGTGCATCAGAATCACCCCGCGCCGCAGCACCCGCCCCTTGCGGTCCCGGTTCACAATCGCATACCCGAAATGTTCCAGCACAGGGAGCGCCGTCCAGATTGTCCCGAATGCCAGCCCCGTCAAATCCATAATCTCATGAATACTCGGTCCAGTCGGATTCTCATCAAACCAGCAATCCAACGCCTCCACAATCTTGATTTGGGCAACCGTCAATCCCTCACGCCATGCCCGGTCAATCGCTGCTTTCTGAGTTGCATGTAATCTCGTTGCCATCTCACCACCTCCACTAAAGGATGGGCGCTTCTATTCACCCACCCCGGCGAGTCCGGGCTATTCAATTCTGGAAGCCCTTCCCCATTCATAGAAACATCTGTCAGACTAAGACAGTCATGACTCATCATTAGGTGATTGCACACCACTACCAAGCAGTGTCAGTTTTTGCTTCTCAACAATCATTTGTGCCACTGTGTGATTCTCATCTACCAATAAATACTGCATGAGCGGGTTGCTATACGGGTCATGAATGCCAGTCGCAAATGCGGTTTTGAAAAACTCGGCACGGTTGACCAACGCCATTGCCAGCACACGATTTTTCTTCTCAATAGTTTCTTTTCGCATGGGAATCGCGGCGATGTGCATTCGTCCCCGCGCTCCACCTGCAAATATGAAATCGACGATGAAGCCATAGCGAATGACATCATTACCAGCAATCGTGTTGTTAAACTTCACCGGAATCATCCCCACCACGATGCCACCATGCTTACCGAGCCACCGCGACAATTCACTCTGTGCAGCTGTTACACTGCGAGTCGTCCGCGAGTTCGGTGCATTCTCACCAGTTGCATCTTCCAGAAATGGCACCTTGATTTCTTCAAGTACATCGCTGTCAATCTCAAAATCCCAACTCATAATGTTTTCTCTCGATTCTTTTTCCACAAATATTCCAGCGGACGGCTGACCGCAAACATCGCCTGTTCACGAGCGATACGCGCTGCCCGTACTTGGTCCGCCTCGTACACCTTGCTATCGACCACATGCCCCTCGATAGCCCGATACCCCGTCCCATCGAATGCCACCAGTCCCACCTCGACAAAATGCTTCAGGTGACGGCTGGCTGTTGTACGATGACAACCTACCGCAGTCGCAATCTCGGCTGTGCCGAGGTTAGCTGCCCTTGACGTAATCCCATTTTCTTTTAAAAGATTCAAGATGCGCTGTGCAAAATGTCCACAGTAGTTACTACGTAACGAAAACTGCTGTATTAGTGTGTCCTTTTGCACCATAAAAAAATGACCCGCATTCATGACGAGGCTGCTAATCCGCCACAAGGTAGCAGTCGATGTATCCTGACCCACTGCCTCGACAAACCCAAGGCACTTCAGACGTTCAATGCTCCGATAAATCGTCCGCCACGAATTGAACTTAGCCAGCAGCATCAATTCCCGATACGATGCCCGGAACACACCATCCCCATGTCGATGTGCATCTTCTTTCCGCCGTTGAATCAATGCCGCCATAACGCGCTTATCCGTATTCCCTGTGCGTCCAGCCCACTGCATCGTCTCCACAAACGCATCCAGCGCAGCTTGATTATTCTTTTGCTGATAATTCCCCTCTCCCAGCGCAGCGTTCGGGAGAGGGGTCAGGGGTGAGGGCTTCTTGAAGGGGCTTAGAATAGTCGCCGCTGCTTCCCGCTCACTCAACCCACTGGCGACAGCCACAGGTAGCAAATCATGCAGTGCCGCATCCGTCCCCTTGCCCACAAATTTGTAATCGCGTGCCGCATCAAACAGCCGTGAATTGCGCGTCCCCTGTGCCAGCTTCGCCCCACGTTCAAGATAATCCCGTGTCTGGTCATGCAGTCGCCGTTCGCCCGTGGACGTTTTCAGCTTCACCGTCTGCCCATCAGCACCCACAAGAAAATCAATATCGTGGATGCTCACAGTCGGAATATTGCGCGGCGGATTCCCCCTATCCCAGCGATAATACACCCCCGATTCATGCCGCGTGGGAGGCAGCACCACCAGCGCACCATCACCCCGTATCTCGACACCCGCGACAACTCCGGCTGCAATCGTCTTGACCGCACCCTCTCGCGCCCGAAGATACAGATGCCCACCGCGGCTGCTCCAAACCGTAGGTGCATCAATGCCCCGCGCCCACAACTGCCGCCGACATTCATGCAGGGCTTCAACCGTATCGCAATCAATCACAAACAGATTTTCCGATGGACGACCACACACGACAGCCAATCCACCGCCACCCAATGCAAAGAACCGTTCCAGCATCCGCGTTCCACTATCCGTATCCAGCAGCACCCATGTTTTCGTGTAGCGTAGTCGCGCCCATTTATAATCCGGGCGCTTCATACCCTGCGGGATAGGGATAATGCTCATACTCAGCAGCGCGTAATCCATCCACTCCACGCTCTTCATCTTCTCAACAAACATAAAATTGTCCCTGTAGGGGCATGGTGTACCATGCCCTCTGTTTACGTATCAATCTTTGCCACCATCGGCACACGCAAATAGACCATCACCAACCGTCGCACCTGCGCTTACTGCTCTGCCAACGGATACAACTCATCAGCACGCGGCTTGATAAGCTGCACCTCAATCACATCCGGTAGCTGCACATGCGCGTATGCACCAAGATATTCACACGGGGCGAAGAACAGCGAACGTTCTGTCAGCTCGACGAGATATGCCTGTTCCGTCCCTACATCGGTCACAAGCTGGTCACGGAGTCCCATTATTCGTCACCCCAAATGGCTTTGAAGCGTTGCTCTACTCGTTCGAGCGTCGCATTCATGACATCTTTAGCGTGTGCTTGACACTCATCCAGCAAGCGACCCAACAGGTCATCATCACCAATTTCTATCTCACACAGTTGCTCGAATGCGTCAAAGGCCTCTTTATTACCCACTTCCTGAGCGCACAATTGAACAGCTTGAATCAGGTCGTAATCCGCACTGAACTCCGCTATCACCCGCCCCGTATCAGTAGGCACAGCGTCCGCCCCATGC
>Ga0065705_10104782_pt1 | contig 11199 bp, 14 predicted proteins | sample SwibulcommuniRL2_FD_59092 | JGI IMG/M metagenome (GOLD analysis project Ga0065705, IMG submission 59092) | Bulk soil microbial communities from switchgrass field near Rose Lake, East Lansing, Michigan, USA - RL2 Bulk Soil v2 (version 2) | ecosystem: Environmental > Terrestrial > Soil >... | reverse complement strand
CGCCGGCCGAGCCGCCCGCGGAACCCCCGAAGCCGCCGGCACTCCCGGCCGTTCCGGACAAATACGATTTGAAATTCGCGGACTCGACGCCGCTCGACCCGAAAGGGGATCTCGACAGGATCGCCTCTTATGCGAAGGCGAATGGACTGACGAACGAGCAGGCACAGAAGCATCTCGACCACGTTCAAGAGATTGCGACGGGTTTGCAAGCGCGACAGCAACAGGCGTTTACCGACATGGTCCAAGCGTGGGAAACCGAAACCCTGGCTGACAAAGAGCTGGGTGGCGAGAACCGCGTCAAGACCGAAGCCAACATCAAACGCGTGATGGACAAGTTCGGCACCGAAGGTTTCACGAAATTCGTAGAAGAAAACGGTCTCGGCAACCATCCCGACGTGGTGCGCTTCTTGAATGCGATCGGTAAAGCTATGGGCGAAGACAAACCGCTCAACTCGTTTATCGGCAGGGGCCGCGGGATCGAACCGCCTCAACCCTTATCCCGACGGATGTATCCGAACGAGCCGAGCTAAAAGGTTTCACCTCATCCCACGGACGGGGTGACGCCATAACCACGGAAGGACAGAATGGCAGCATTATCCGCACAGAACCCGACCCTTCTCGATTACGCGAACGCGATGGACCCGAAAGATCAGATCGCGCCCGTGATCGAGATACTCGACGAGCAAAACGCCTTGATGAAAACGGCGGTCATGCTCGAGGGCAACCTCCTGACCGGACATCAACACAAGATCCGCACGGGCATCCCCGAGCCGACCTTTAGAAAACTCTACGGCTACACGCAGCCGTCGAAAACGGAACGCGCGACCGTCACCGACAACACGGGACAGCTCGCGGCGTATGCCGAAGTGGACATCGATTTAGCGCGACGTGCCGCCAGCATGTCCGCCTTCCGAACCTCGGAAGCCCGCGGGATCATCGAAGGTTTCGCGCAGAAAGCGGAACGTTATGCGTTCTACGGAAATGAAGGAACGGAGCCCGAAGCCTTCACCGGATTAGCTCCACGATACAATTCCCTCTCCGCCGAAAACGCCGAGAACATCATCGTCGGCGGCTCGGTCACCGACTCGGTCAACACCTCGATCTGGCTCGTCGTCTGGGGCGAAGACAAGGTGCATTTGATCCACCCGCAAGGCTCGAGCGCGGGACTATCGCGAACCGATCGCGGCCAGCAGACGCTCACGGATTCCTCGGGCGGGCACTTGGAAGTCCTGCTCGAACTCTTCAAATGGGACCTCGGTTTAGCGCTGGGCGACTGGCGTTATGTCGTTCGAATTCCAAACATTCAGGTTTCGGCTCTGACGTCTGACGCCGCAACCGGCGCGAATTTGATTACGCTCCTCACGAAAGCCGTCGAGCTGCCGCCAAACCTCCGATCGGGCCGCGCGGTCATCTACTGCAACCGCACGATCAAAACCTTCCTGCGCCTGCAGATGGTGGCGAAAGTGGTCAATTCCACGCTGACGATGGAAATGGTCGGGGGCAAACCCGTGATGAGCTTCGACGGCATTCCGGTCGAGCGCTCGGACGAAATCCTCAACACCGAAACGCTGGTTGCCTAAGGGAGAAGGGAAAACACTATGGCACAACTCGATAAACTTTGTGAATTTTGCGACGCGACAAGCGTTGCCGCCGCCGCGGGCACGACGCTGATCGGCAGCCAGATCCCGCTCGGCAACTCGCGGGATCCCGGCAATGGCCGGCCCGTGTACTTGAACATCACCTGCGACGTGGCGATCATCACGGGCGGCACGGCGGGACTGATTCAGTTCAAGCTCGCTTCCGACTCGACGGCGGTCATCTCGGCCACAACCTCGACGATCCACCTCATCACCCCAAACCTCGTCACCGACGATACGGGAACGTACTCGGTGGGCGGGACGACGGGCGTGCAAGCGGCGATCGGGGACATTCTTTTTAGCGGACCGATTCCGGTCGACGGCCAGAATCCCTATGAGCTCTTTCTGGGATTGCTCCTCGTCGTCACGACCACGACCATCACAGCGGGATCGATCTCAGCATGGCTGGGATTCCATCCGCTCGGTGGCCGGATCTACCCGAACGCGATTTAACACCAACTGATGGAGCTGGGCCTCCGGGCCCCGCTCCATATTTCGCCCATCGTATGGAGGATTTATGCAGATTCGAGTGCGCGTGACGAAGCGGGGGTTCCTCGGGGGATCTCTCCGCGAAGAGGGTGCGGAGCTGACAATCGACGACAAGCAATTCCACGAGTCGTGGATGGAGAAGGTCGACCCGAACGCCAAACCCGCGGCCAAGCCGGGCGCGAAAAAAGTGCAAGACAAGGAGCCAATCTAGTGCGGCGCCTCGGGTGGCTCCTCGTGATGCTATGGGCGGTGCCGGCGTTCAGCGCGGATCGGTTCGTCTCGCCTGGCGGCAATGACCTCAATTCCTGCCTCGTCGGCCTGCCGTGCAAAACCCTGGCGAAAGCCTTGAGCGTGCGGTTACCCGCAGAGCGGATCTTTCTCGCGGCGGGGACCTATGACTTCTCGAGCGTCGAGAAGGTCACGTTGATCGGGACGAATGTGTTCATCGTGACGCCGACGGGAACCGTCCCCTTGGATACGAAATTCACCCTCTATCAACCGTTTCCGTCGCCGTTGACGGCCGACGTGCAAGTCACGTTGAAGCCCGGCCAACGGTTACAGAATGTCCGATGGACCTACCGGAAAACCGACAGCTCCGAGACGGTCTTTTGCACCGTCAACAAATCCACCAAAGTGGAGATCGTGCGATGAAGAAACTCCTGCTCGTTCTCGTGCTCTTCGCCTCTCCGGCCTGGGCCACGACTTACTACGTGAACAAATCCGGATCGGACGCCAACTCGTGTGCGACCGCGCAATCCGCCACCGATGCGAATGCGAAGCTGACCATTGCGGCTGGCCTCGCCTGCCTCTCGGCGGGGGCGGGCGATACGCTGAACATCGGGGACGGCACTTATGCGGAATTCGTCGACAATGCGATCCCATCGGGCATGAACTCAACGACCCGAACCATTGTCCAGGCGGAAAACCGGCAACTGGTCCTGGTCAACGGCTGCACGGGGAATTCCTACGTCATCGAAGTCGAGAACAAGAACTACATCACGATTGACGGTCTCGTGATTGACGCCGCCGCCTGCACCTTGGCGGGGATCACGATCGGCGACGATGCGGGAGGATTGGGCGGAGCCGGATCGACCTATGTCACGCTGCAAAATTCCGAGATCAAAAACGCGGATGTCTGGATCTGTGTCAGCTTTCACCAGACCGGGTCTTCCGTCCTCACCTCAAATATCACCATCCATAACAACATCGTTCACAACTGCGGGACCACCAGCCCCACGACGGATACCTTTGACGGGCATGGAATCTACCCCAGCATCAAGAATTCCACCATCTCCAACAACATCGTTTATGACGTGGGTAATAACGTCGTCGCGGGCGGCTCGGCAGGTGGGGAGGCGATTCACCAATACCACAATGGCGACACGGGGATGGACAACAACGTCTACAAGAACAACACCTGCTACAACAACTACGGCGGGTGTATCGGCATTCGGGGTGGGACCAACGATCTCGTCTACAACAACATCTGTTACAACAATGCGCTGTACGACGAAGGGGCGGGGTGCATCACGATCTCGGGGGGCGGCAATGGCGCGGTCGTGAATGCTCAGGTGTACAACAACACCATTTACGACAACAACGGTGCGGGCATCTATATGGCGAACTGCACCTCGGTCACGATCCGGAACAACATTTATTATTCCAACGGCAGCCCGACAACGGGCTCCTGCACCACAACGACCTCTTCCAATAACACTTCCAGCGACCCCGGCTTTATCAGCGCGGCCACCGGGAACTTCCGGCTCGCCGCCTGTACGGCAGTGGCGTGCGACCAGGGGACGACGGTCGCGAGCGTCACCACCGACGCCGACGGCATCTCGCGCCCTCAAGGCGCGGCCTACGATATCGGCGCGTTTGAATTTCAAACCACGCCGACGGGCGCCAGTGTGAACATCTTTGTCCCCTCGAGGGTCCGATGAAGAAACTCCTGTTCATCGTTTTCGCGTTGCTCGTCGCGAGCGACGCCCTCGCCCAGGGGGGCGCCTCCATTGCGCTCGGCAAAACCTATACCTCGAAATTCCTGATGACCTTTTCGGCCACGGGCACCGAAATCGCCGCCGATGCGACACCGACCTGCAGTCTCTACGAAGAGACCACCGCCTCGCCCTTGAGCATCAGCGGGAACATGACGCTGATGTCGGGAACGACGAATGTCTACTACATCCAATATGTGATGAGCACAGCGAACGGCGCGGAGGCGGGCAAGTATTACAACAATGTCTGTACCGCCACGGTGGGCGGACTGACGCAAAACATCACGAACGATCACTTCAAGGTCACCGCAACGGAAGGCACGACCGGCTACGACCCGATCGATATCACGGCGCTCACGGAGCTCGCGCAAGCGGCGCCCTCGGCCACGCCGTCGTTGCAGGCGGCGATCATGGCGCTCTATATGGCCCTGCGCAACCAGGTGCTCGTGACGAACACCTTGAAAAGTTTCACGAATGACGCGGGCACGGTGATTTACAAAAAGACCCTGAGTGACAACGGCACGACATTCACCGAAGCGGAGGCAGTGTCGGGACCATGAGCCTCTAAGATGGCCGACGAGAAAAAGAGACGTGCCAAGCGGGATGTGCCGTTCGGCATTGCGCCGACGGTCCTGCCCGATGGATCGATCGGGGCCGACGACCGCCGGCAAGTGGCGGGCGATCTCGGCACGCTCGTCAGTATGGATTCCTGGAATCCGGCGCTTGTGGCGCGCCCTTTAACGAGGAGAAACGAACTCGTCATGTTCAATTCGTATTTTGCAGTACAGGTGGGCGGCGGGGCCGCGGCGGGAGACATGAATTTCGTCTACACGCAAGGCCAGTCGAACCCGCCGAGTCAGACCTTGACCGTGAGTGCCGTCGATTGCGGTCCCGGCACGACGCCCAACCCGTTCGGGGCCATCACGGTGCAGTTGGCCGATAGCCAGACCTGGTTGACCCTGACGCCCTCGTCCGGAGCGACGCCGTTCAGCGTTCAAGTGTCGGTCGATCCGACCGGTCTCGCGGTGGGCAACTACTCCGGAGTGATTACGGTGCAGTCGGCCACGCCGGGAACGCTCTGCAATCCGAGCGTTCAAGTGCTCGTGACCTTGAATGTGCAGGCCGCCGCCGGGTCGGGCCTGACCTATGCGCAAAAGATCGCGGCACAAGCCGGTCTCGTCCGGGCGGTCAGTTTCCAGGCGAGTCATTTGACCGGAGTCATCGGGGACGACATTGCGTTCTTCATCAATGCGGGCAATACCAACCCGGTCGCAGCGGTCCTCGATACGGTCGTCAAAGCCAGCGGCCAGAACTCGGTCAAGTTTACGATTCCGTCCCAATCGAGCGCCGGCTCTTCGGGACAGCTCACCATCAACTTCAGTCAGAATCGGCTCACGCAATTTGGAGCGAATCAAACCTTCTGGGTCCAGTGGATGCAGAAGTTCGATCGCTTCTTCTTTGAGCATGCGTTTGCCGGCGGCGGCGGATGGAAGCTCGCGATTGTCACTTCCGGGGATCCGCCCACCACCTGCAATCCCAGCAACACGGTCACCTGTGCGCAGTCGCACTATCAGGCGGTCGTGACGCAGAACTCGTATCAGCGGGGCTTCCTGCAGATGTACTGGTATCCCGCATCCACCGGACTCGCCACCCCGTGGGAAGACCCGACCACCGTACCGGGCGACATCCTCTTGCAGAACGCAATTCCATCCCCGTACTGCCGCTATTCCACCGGCCCCACATTTGGGGGATGCTCGAAGTTCAGCGATGGCCTTGCCAGTCCGAGCGATCAGACGACCGGATGGGCGACGATCACGCAGCAGTACATCATCGGGCCGAGAGTCGGGAATGAATACGTCAACTCGCATGTGAATGTCTGGATTTCCTGGGCGGGTGCGGCCGCAGTGAAATTGTTCGACTGGGATTTATCGCTTGCGGCGAATGAAGTGGTGGACACCTACGGCAAGATCTGGTTGCTGCCCTACCACACGAGCAAGGACCCGGCGGAAGTCCATCAACCGACCTATACCTGGTACGCCAACTTCATTGTGGCGACTCAGGCGATTCCTTTAACGACACAAGATATATGAGCACTACAGCAAACACGTTACGATTTGGCGAACTGGCGCGGGAAGTGTATCCAGGGTGCCATGCACATGTTGAGTACATGCTTGATGAAGGTGGCGTTTCGCCGTTCTTCTTAGTGAGAATTGAACCACCCGATCCAGATGCACACCGGATCGAATGGAATGCACTCATCAGCCGAGACCGTTTCATCGCCATGTCTGATGACGATATCCGGGCACTATTGAATGGCGTGACCTTTACGAATGTAACTAGACCGGACCACGGCACTTCCGACTACCGGCACCTGCATTACAACCCCACCATGAATGCCTGGGAAAACATATGAGCACCATTAGCGCCCTCGCCGCATCTCTCAGTCCGGGGCAGTGGGGAAACCTGAATCCCGGCAACATGACGCCCACGTTCCACAATACGGGAGGGAACTCGAACCTGTTGTCGGGCTATGCCTCGATCTCCGTCTGGGATTCGGTCCGGCACGAGTGCCATTTCATCGGGTCCGATCACGGCAATTCCGACTACCGGCACCTCCGCTACAACCCCACGACCAACGGCTGGGAGAGTATCGGCCTGCCGCAGTGGTTCACGTATGGGGGCACGCCCGAAACTCGGTTGCAGATGGACTCGCACGGCTACCACAGCACCGCGATCATGGTCTCGCGCCGTAGGCTCTACCGCGCTCCCTATGGGGATCGCGACCGCGTTTACGTCTGGAATCTCGATTCTCCCGACAGCACGACCGGGTGGACGAGCTTTACGGAATACGGCTCGGTCGGCTCCGGTGGCGTGCCGAGCATCAGCGGATTTCCCGACCGGGACAGCATCATTCACGACCGATCGGACTTCTCCACGATCGAAGAATATCTCCTCGCCACGGGTGCCGTGAACACGCCCTCCCGCGCGAACAATATCGATTTTGGGAGCACGTTCAACGTCACGGAATACAGTGCGGTCAAGCAACTCGTCTTGTGCGTGTCCGATGACGGCGCGATGGGCAAGTACAGCGCGGCCGGCGTGTTCACCTATCTCAGCGATCTGACCGTCAGTATTTATGACGGCTCCGGCAGTGCGGGCTCGATCGTGGCCGAACCGAGCGGAAAGTTTTTGATCATGGCGGATCAGGCTTCGGGCCGCGCTCTCTACGAGTACAACATCGACACGCAAGTCACCACGCTCGTCGCCAATCAACCCCCGTTCCTGCCTCTGGGTGGAGCGAATAACAACTGCATCCCTTGCGCGATCGATGAGTACGGCGTGGTGATGTACACCTTCTGCGGCTCCGATGGCAGCAATGGTGCGTACTTATACAAACATGCAGCGACGGCGTCGACCGGGCCGTCGAAAATCGTCTTCACGATAACCTGATGAACACCACCATCGAATTACGTCGGGTCGCGGATCGGACTCCCCGCATTGGGGAGGAGGGGTCACGGGCTCGCGGTAAGGAAGTGGCGAAAGCGGAAGTCCAGCGCTTCGGCCATACCTATGTGTTGTCGCAGTTTGGCGATATTCTCGCGCCGGAAGGGGCGACGAGCTGCGCGATATGGGTCGATCGCGCCGCGATCCTCCATCGGCCCTCGACCGATCCGCTCGTCACGATGGAAATGGACGTCTCGCTCGACGGGGGACAGACCTTCGGCGGCGTGTTCATCGATACTGCGGACGGGCAGACGCCGCTCGCCTATTCGCTCGAAAACAAAATGGGGACGGCGGGCGCCGACGGCGTCGTGTTCCGGAGGGGCATCGTGGCGGACGCCATTTATGCGGTCGCGCTGCCGCCCGACCAAGGGCACGGTGTGTGGATCCGGCCATCCGTCGGCGGCAAAGGACCGCTCGATATCGGGATCAAGGTCGCCTTCGGCTTTGAGCCTCGCGCGAAGCGGCAGCTCCTCAAAGACGTCCACCACTCCGTCGCCTTCGATGCTGCCAGCGCGAACCAAACGCTGAATGGCGGCAGCAGTCTGTCGTTCGCCTGCGCGAATGTGGGGACAAGCAACCTGATTGCGATCGCGTGCATCGGTTGGACGAGCTTTCCGACGCGTCCCACGTTGGACACACTCAGCTATGACGGCGTGTCGTTCCTTGCGAATCTCGTCAAGAACCAGCAAAGCGCAACGATGCAAACGAACTTGCCGGGAGACTCGAGGCTCTACGAACTGCCGGCTCCGCATACGGGCTCCGTTACCGTTTCCATGATCTGGAGCGCGGCCAATGTGTACACCGGCAGTTGCGCCGTCATCCTCGCGACGGGCGCGAAGCAAACGGCACCGGCCTGTTTGAATGCGGCGGGCGCGAATGGGAATAGTCCCACGCCGACCGTCGACGTGACGAGCACGACGGCCGGCAATATGGTCATCCAGCAAGTGGCGACGAATGGATCGGCCACCCTGGCGGCCCAACAAACCCAGCGCGTCAGTGGGACGGGCGGCGGCGGTCAGCGGGGTGCAGCGCAAACCGCAGCCGCTGGCGGAACCGTCACGATGGGCTGGACGAGCGACACCATCGATTGGGTCACGGCCGCCGCCGAAATTCCCGTAGCGGTGGTGGCCTTGTTGTCCGCCGCTCCCTTCGCGATCTCGGGACGGGTCGGCGTCACCGGATCGTCACGGCGCCTTTCCTTTTCGCCGTCGCAGGAAGCGCGGACGATGTACACGCCGCAAACCGCCCTGCTGGCGAATCCGCAAAGTTACGAGCCAGGACGGGCTCCTTTGCCGCGTCGCGCGGGCTTGCCGCACGATCTCGAAACGATCTTTCCGCCGCCGCCCGCGTTCACGGCGCTTCCGGAAATCAACCAACGTATCGGCGCCGCGGTGCCGCGCAGCTACTCCTTTGCGGTGGAGACGCAGAACATGTTCACGCCCCCGGCCATCTGGAATCCGGACACGTTCTCGGGTGCGCGCCATCCCGGCCTCAAGGGGACCGTGCGGCAATTCGGTGCCTTCGCCTGGGTGGGCCCGCTCCTGGTCCCGGAAGATATCCCTCCGCCGCCGCCGGGCAGTGCTCGCGGAAGGACGGTCACCATATGCGGATGAACGGAAAGAGCAAAGTGCTTGTCGTGTTTCACTTTCAATCAACGGACTGTTTTTCAACTGATCACGGAGGATCAAATCAATGGCTAAGTACAGCGTAGATGGGCAGGATACCAACACTGCCGCAACCACAATCTTAGGTGCGAGCGCGGACGCGACCCGTCCTCGCCGCATCAAAGCCGCCTACCTCACCCTCGGTTCCGATGCGACGCCGGCCGACAACGCGGCCGAATACAATCTGCAGCGCTTCACCGCTGCCGGGACCTCGACCGCGGTCACCCCGCAGCCGTTGGATCCTGCCGACGCGGCAACCGAAGCCGATGCCGGTGAAGCTCATTCCATCGAGCCAACATACACGGCGAACGCCGTCATGTTGAACTTCATGGCAAATCAACGCGCGACCTTCCAGTGGTACGCGGCGCCGGGCTACGAAATTGTCGTTCCCGCTACCGCTTCCAATGGCTTGGGCGTGCTCTCCGTCACGGTCGGCGGCTCGGCGGTCAACGTCGGCTGCACGATCCATTTCGAAGAGCAATAAACGCGTGGCCGCTACGGCAATTTACGAGGAGCGGGATTGCGAAATCTGTGCGTCCCGCAAGGATCAAACCGATCCGCTGACGGAGAAGCGATTCTCCGTCTGCGCGGATTGCGGTGAGCGCATCCCGACGGAAGCCACCGACTACGCCTACAAAAACATGGGCGGGCAGGGCTTCCAATCCCACACGTCCGATCACCGGCACACGAAAATGGTGGGCGGGATCGTCGGGTTCGGGTTCGCGCTACGCCAGCTCTGCAAGAAGTGTTATCGCCTGGATTTCGAGAAAGCGTATCCCGGTGCGGACCTTCCCATCTGAGTTGGTGCACGGGCTCGGGACGTTCACGCCCTCGCATCTCGAGGCGGGAACGATCCATGTGGAGCTCGACCGGTGGTTGCGCGATCGCGGCGTCACGGGCGCGCGCCTGCAGCCGCGGGGGAAACTGTTGCCGATCGGGGTCCGGGGTCCGGCCGAGCATCTGAAGCTCTGCCAGGATCCGGTGATCTCGAAGTGGCATCGGGACGGGTTGACGGACCCGTTCGATCGCGAGGCGATACCGGGAACGCATTGGATGATCATCTGGTCCAACGGCTCGGCGTCGGAGTTACGGGGGCGCGGGTCGCACTGGATATTCGATCCAGGGGCCGTGATCCTGGTCGACAACTTCCGCGTGTGGCATCGGGCGCCGCCTCGAGAAGAGGGACGCTGGTTTGCGCGGTTGCTCGATCCGGAATTCAGTTCGTCAGTCGGATAACGGGCGTGCCGGGCGGGACCACAATCGTCGATTTCTGGAAACCCATCAGTTCGATGGTGAGGGTCGCGCGGCAACCGGAGCAGAAGATGACAACGAACGTCCCGACGGCGTCGCCATGTTTCCATTCCATCGTGGCGAAGTTGCACCGGATCGGATCGGCGAGGCAGTGGGGGCAGGTCGGATAGATCTCTTTTTTTGTTTCGGACGAAGCTTCATCAGCCACGGAGGGACTGTAACACAATGGCCCGCATCGTCGACCCCTACGACCCCGACCGCTATTACGAAAATGCGGCGTGGGTGCGTAAGCCTTCGGGCTCGATCGTGGTCGACGGCCGCGAGGTCGCCTCGACGTTGCAGTGCCGGCATTGTGGCGCGCACTTCATCTACAGGAAAACGGATCGCTACGTCTGCGTGAACTGCGGCGGGGATATCTGCGGGCAACGGCAATGCGTCGAGCATTGCATGGCGATCGAGAAGAAGCTCGATCTCTACGAGAAGGGTAAGCTCGGAGTCCTGCGATGAGATGGATCGTTCAAGGAACGGTCGCGCCTCTGACGCAGGCCGCGCCCGCCGATCAATCGGCCGCTCCCACAGGCACGACCCCGCGGCTCACCCGCAAAACCGGGTTCCCCGTCCGTCTCGCGCAGGGGAGCGTCCGGACGCCGACGCAGGCGA
>Ga0065705_10104781_pt1 | contig 11203 bp, 8 predicted proteins | sample SwibulcommuniRL2_FD_59092 | JGI IMG/M metagenome (GOLD analysis project Ga0065705, IMG submission 59092) | Bulk soil microbial communities from switchgrass field near Rose Lake, East Lansing, Michigan, USA - RL2 Bulk Soil v2 (version 2) | ecosystem: Environmental > Terrestrial > Soil >... | reverse complement strand
AGGGAACTCGATATAACCGAGTCGAGCCGACAGGGCCGAAATATCCCAAATACTGATATTGCCATTCTCATCGGCAGCCACGACGCGGGTGGCATCCTGGTTGAATGAGACCGCGGAACCGTTCGCCTCGAGCGGAAATTCCAGCATTTCGCTGCCTGATACAGGATCCCAGATGCGGACGACCCGGTCATACCCTGTGGAGGCGATCCACTGTCCATCGGAGCTGACCCTCACCTTTTGGGCAAAATCGGTGTGAGACATACGCAGTCGTTCCGTGCCTGTGGCTGTATCGAGAACGCGGACCTTGTTGTCGTCTGATACGGTTACATACCACGATGGATCCGGTCCGAAGGCAACATCCTCCACCCAGTCGCCATGCGGCACAGAATATTGGACTGTCCCGTCGCGCCTGGTCAGGCGCACAAGGCTATCTCCGCCTCCCGAAACAAGCCAGTTGCTGTCCGGACTGAAGGCAAGAGCAACATAATTGCTCTTTGGATGTTTCGGACCGTTGTAATAAAAATTGCTCGCTGCCTGCCAGAATTTTACGGTCCCATCCACCATGGCAATCGCCAAAATAGTCCCGTTGGGCGAAAACTTAACGCCATATACAGAGGTTGGCTGTTCGACATTCACAGGTTTCAGATCGGGACTGTTCAAATAAAAAAGGGTGAGGAAGCTGTCGTCTCTGGCAATGGCAACGACCGAATTGCTGACATCCAGGTCGTTCACAGCCCCTTCGAAGGTCAATGTCTTGCCTTCCTCAGGTTTCCCCGTGGCTGCATCCCAGAAACGGACTGTCTTGTCCGCGCTTGCCGTGACCAGGTATTTTCCGTCAAGTGTGAAGATGGCGTCGTTGACATCATCCTTGTGTTGAACACAATAGACCTTGTCACCATCGCTTGCACGCCACACACAGGCTGCATTGATCGCATTCGGATCTGAAATGTCATGCGTATTGCCGGTGACAAAATACTGATAGTCCGGACTCCACTCGATATTCCAGATCGCGCCATCCTGCGACATTTGATGCAGAGGGATCGCCATCTTGCTCGAATTGGCGCGGATTAGGTCCTCCGCTTGGAACGAGGGAACGCGCAGGTAGGAGTCAATCGCCAGAAGTGTGCTGGTATCCAATTCGCCGGATCGCGCCTGATAGATCTGAGACTGCGCGGCGCTGCGGTTCGCAATAGCAAGATTCGTTTTTTCCTCCGCCTCGTGCCTTTGCTCATCGGCCTCGCGTTTCTTCTCCTCAGCGATTTTTTCATTCTCTTCGGCAATTGCCTGTGCGGTCGTTGCCTCTTCCTGTCGCTGAATCGCAAGCGCCTCGCTCCGTTTGGCGGCTGCCTCTGCGATTTTCGCGTTGTTGCGTGAGATGGCGGCGAAGATGCTGAGAATGATGCTTACCACTAGAGCCAGCGAGACGCCAGCTAAAAGCATGCGCTGACGGCGGTTGGCATACTTGCGGCTCAAATTGATGTATTCTGCCTGGAGGGGGACGATTTGGCGGTTGGCATGACCCGATGCCTGCGCAACCCAGCGTTCCGCTTCCTCGAGTTCAACCCCGTACAAAAGGAAACTGTTGTTGCGGTTCTTTCCATTCCATTCCATTGCCAGCTCAAGCAGGCGTGTGTGCTCACGCACCCAGCCCAGATCCGTGTTGATGGATTGGATCAGCCGGGGGATTGTCTCTTCGAAATTATCCTGATCGCGTAAATAGACCCAATTTGTCGATGCGAGCTTTTCGTGCATCTGCGATGTTTTGGTCGGTTCTCGATACAGAATGGGAATCAGTTTCTTGTTGAGCTTAAGACCGAGTTCAAGCTCATCTGCGCAGATTTTTGAGTCCAATGAATCAGGACTGATGATGAAAAGGAACGCGTCATTGCCCTGGATGGCAGAAGAGATCGTTGCCATCCAGTCGGATGCCAGCTCGATTCCCTCCCAGTCGACCCATGCCTGGACATCGGCGTGGTCCAAGGCATCGTTCAGCTTTTGGACGAATGCCTTATCCTTACGTGAGTATGAAATAAAGACTTTGCCGTTCGCACCCTGATTCGTTTCAGCCATGAATATTCCTGTAGATATGCAATGACATGTTACATCCCTTGACCAAGGCTACGCTTCATTTCTGCTGGGAAAATGTGCCAGCCTCGTATTGAGTTCATGTCTGGGTGTGATCCTACTAATCATCATCTGTTCAATTTTCCGGGTAATAGGCGCGAGACAACTATTATCGGGCGACGAACCAGGCTGCAACGTAACCCTCTGTTCCTGTCGGATCTTTGACCTTGAGCCACTGATCGTTCTTGCCGACTTTGGCTTCCGCATTGAGTTCAGTCACTGTAAACTCGGTTCCTAAGGGCAGCCGTTTGATCAAGGTTGCGTCGCTGACGACAGGCTGCTTGCGGAGAGCAATAGCCTCGGCAGTGGCTTTGACTTTCAGAGGTCCGCCATTGACGGGGGCTGAGGTGGCAGCTGTAGTCGTGGTGGGTTGTGAGCCGCTCGCATATTTGACATACCATGCCGCGACGTATCCCTCCTTGTTAGATGCATCGCGCACTTTGAGCCATTGTCCTGTCACGCCGACTTTCGGAATTGCCTGAGTAGCAGGTTCGACACACACCAGGGTTTCTGTCACCGGAACGCGGCGAATCAGGTTCGATGGATCAATTACGGCCTTTGAGCGGAACGCTAATTCCTCGATCGGCACAAATGCCAGGGATCCAGGTGGCACTTTCACCCCCGGAGCAGCCGGCTTGGCAACAGCTGTACTGCCAGCTGAAGGCTGTCCCTTTGTTTCAGAAACAAACCAGGCGGCGACATATCCCTGATCGCCAACCGGGTCCTGAACGTTGATCCATTGTCCATTGACACCGATCTTTGTCCTGGCTGTTGCCCTGGGTTCCAGACAAATCAATTCTGTTCCCATCAGCATGCGCTTCCAAAGAAAGCCACCTACGGATGACTCAGCCCGCAATGCGAGATCATCCTCACAGCCGTAGAGCAGGTACTTATCGGCAGGGACGGGAACCTTGGTCATCTTGGGCGGTTCGGGTGGCGTGGTGCTATACGAGTCAAACCAAAGAACTGCGCTAATTTCTTTTTCAGCGGTGGCGCCATTGAATTTGTAACGTGTGGTCAGCAACACTTCCTTGTCGGGGCTATCACCGCCGTATTTGAAGGGATCGTACAAAACATAATCGTTGCCCTTCTTTTCTTTGACAAGTACGAAGTGCGTCTGGATGCCTGCCTGCTTGTTCCAATCTACCTGCAGGATGACCGGTTTTCCGGCAGCCACCGCCGCGTCGATGAGAGCGAGGGGAGCGGGCGAACTCTCACACGGCTGCATATCGCGGTATGCACAATTGGGCCAGACATAAGGCAGGACAGACGGCATAAACAGGGCTCCCTGAAATCCCCCGGCTTTTTTCATCTTCTCATTTACAGTTTCAGGTGTTTCGTTGTAACCAATCCCATTCAGCATCATCGTGGCCGATGTGAGCAAACAGCCCCAATTGGCTATCGTTTCAGTTGAATTCCCAAGCTTGGTGCTTTTCCACTTTTCGTCGTTCTGGTACAAATTCTGGGTCTTGAACATGTTGCTGCCTCCTCCGACGTTAAAAAGCCTGCAGATCAAGTTTGTGGTAAAGAGTACTTTATGGTTAAGCTATTTGGATTGTACACGACCTCAAGCCAGGTATGTTTCTTAATTCTGTTAAGTAGATGCGCCCCGCGCCCTTCCGGGCATTCCTTATCTAAACCCAAATCCGCTGCATCAGTTTCCATTCTCAGAGGCTGTGCCGGCGTCCCACCAGCGCGAAAGATGCTTCTCCGGGCGGTGGGGATGATCGGCATAATGAGAAATATCGTTGAACAACATCAAGCGCGCATGGACAGAATCCTTAAAATCCAGGATGTTCAGGCACGCCGGAGCCTGGTCAAGCCGGTCCCGATAGCCGCGCTCATCGAACCCCAGCAGGCTGCTCAGGAGGAGACGTATCGTCGCCTTGTGGGAAACGACGGCAATATTTTTATCCCTGTGCGAAACAACAATCTCCCGAATAACAGGTAGGGCGCGCGCCAAAACACTGATTCCCGATTCGCCGCCCTCAGGCGCAAAGGTAAATGGATCCGATTCCCACGACATGTATTCGTCACGGAAGTTCTCTTCCACATCAATTCGCGCCATTCCCTCCCAGTGCCCGTGACTGATCTCACGCAGTCCATCCCGTTGAACGGGCGTCAGCTCATGCGGTCTGGCAATGATATTCGCCGTTTCTATCGTCCGGTCCAGTGGACTGGCGTAGATCGCGGCGATGTTGTCGTCTGCCAGCCTCTGTGCAAGCCGTTCTGCCTGGGCGCGTCCTTCCTCGGAAAGGAAGACATCTGCCGCGCCAGAGAAGCGATCTTCGGCTGTTAGTTGCGTTGCGCCATGCCGAATGAGATAGAGACGGGTTGTCATAGCTGTTCAGCCTCTTTGTCCGGATTTTGAGTGAGTATAGTTTACCCGTTAAATCCAATTGGATGGAAGAAGTTTTCAGCCTGAATCAATGCCGCAATGGGCGTCTTATTGGTCGAGTTTCACGTACCGGTCAAAAAACTCGATACTGCGTTGCATGGCAGTGCTGAAATAGTTTGAGATGTTGTGGTTATCGTCATCATACTTGTATAGCTCCACATATTGATTCGCATCCAGCATCTGGTAGAAGAGTGTTTCCGAAAACTCCAGAGGCACCTCGGCATCAGCCGTCCCATGATGGAGCTGGAGTGGACCGGATATGTCGGTTAAGTACGAATTGGCAGAGACGGAATTCCAGAACTCCGGATTTTCTTCCGGGGAACCAAACTGTTGAACGAGTGAGAATCTCCATGAACGGGGCGATGGAGTGGGTGTGGGCGAAGCGCCCGGACCGCGGCGCCATTTTGTCAGCAGGTCGGGGTACGAGGCAACGACGCCGCCCCATATGACACCAGCCTTGATGTCTTTGGTGATGACCATCGAGCGGAGCGTAATGTAACCGCCCATGGAATGTCCCCACATACCGATGCGATTTGGGTCTGCGTCGGGATAGCGTTTCATCGAGGAAACGGCGTTCAACACGTCGACCGTGTAATCGGGTCTGCTATAGGCGCCACCCGCCTCGCCTTCGGAATCGCCATGCCCGCGGTAATCGGAGCGGAAAACTATGTAGCCACTGCGAGCGATCAAGTCAACATAGGCGACGTAACGCTCCGTGGAGACATAGACATCCGGTGGGATAAACCCATGATTGAAGATGATCACGGGCCAACCGGTGGCAGGCTTCTCCCCGCTGGGAACAGTCATCAGCGCGTAAATCTTCAATCCTTCGGATCGGTATGAAACATAATATCGGTTGTAATTCACACCTGGATCCAGCGTTTGTTCTATGACGATGTCGCTACCGGGATACTCGCGTGCGCGCATCGCCCGAATCTCGAGTGGATAGGGAACCGCGGTCGCAGTGGGGACCGGCGTGAACGTCAGCGTCGGCGCCGGAGTCAGGGTGGGCAATACTGGCGTTGTTGTCGAAATGGGAGCAGCCGTGGGCACTGTGGGCGAAGCGACATTAGGTCCGCAGGCAGACACAAGGAACAGGAAAGCGAAGATCCAGTACCGATAATTATTTGATTTCTTCATGGGGTACTCTCTGATAACGCTAAGTCTTACCTTGATTCTAATTGTCAATGCTTAGAGCAGTTTTAGTCTCTGCAGATGATTCTGCTGTGCCTCAGCGTTTCCGCTCACTGTTTTCAGTGTGCGTTACTCAGGAATACACAATACAACCGCGCTTTTCGAGTCGACGAATCCAGGACGGGATGGGCTCAAATTGATTCCAGCGCAGGTCCAATTTTTCTAGCCCGGTCAATTTCGACATGCTCTCCGGTAAGGTGGAAAGTTGATTTGCGCGCAGGTCGATGAACCGGAGATTCTTAAGACTGCCAATCGAATCGGGTAGCGATGTGAGGTGATTGAACCGCAGGTCAAGGTCGGTTAGGTTTGAAAGCTCGCCGAGCGCACTGGGTAGCGATGTGATTTGATTATTTTCGAGCATCAGCTTGCTGAGATTTTTCATTTTGCCGATCGACGCAGGGAGCGATGTGAGCTGATTTTTCATCAAATACAGTTCGCGAAGACTCTTCAGCCTGCCCATTGCTTGAGGAAGGGACTGGATCCGATTGTTGTAGAGCCTGAGTTCGATGAGCCTGGATAATTTGCCGATTTCGTCCGGGAGGATTGCCAGCTGATTGTCGGTCATATTCAAGTACTGCAATTCCTTCAGCTTACCGATCGATGGGGGCACGGAGTCGAAGCCGTTGTCACTCAAGTAGAGAAAACGCAGTTTCTTTAATTGACCGATGGACTTGGGTATGGATGCCAGACGATTGTGCCCGAGGTCGAGCATCCGCAGATTCCGTAGATTGCCGAGTTTCTCGGAGAGCTCTGAAAATTGATTGTTGCCCAGATTCAACACTTCCAGTTGTGAGGCACTCCAGAGCTCGCCAGGCAGCTCGCGCAAACTCTGATTGTATAAATTCAAAGCTTTTTGTTCGCTTGAGTTCCTGAAAACAAAATCTTCAGGGTGATTTTGATGGTTCATATTTTTTTGGATTTTGCGGCTTTGACCGATTGGCTGATCAGCTTCTTCAGAACCTTCCTGTCCACATCCTCCAGCTTATTGATATAAAGACATCCCTTGCCTTTGGAATGTTTTCCAAGTTGTTCCATCAAATCCTCAAACTGCATGAAGCCACCCATCGAGTAGAGCGTCAGGTTTTGTTTACGCGGCGAAAAGCCTGTGATGAACCAGTCTGCTTCACGGCCCGATGCGTAGGCATAATGGTAATCGCCAAATCCGATGATACTCGAACCCCACATTTTCGCCTTTGATTTGGTAGCCGTTTCCATCATTTTCAAAAGCTCGTAGCAGTCTGCGCGCTTCTTTTCATCGGTGATTCCCTTTAGGAACTTGTCCACATTCATTTTGCTCGGTACCGTCTTGAGCTCCGCCATGATGATCTCCTCTCGACAAAGAAAGATAGGGCAGGGATAAAAAATTATAGCATTACAGGTAACGCAGCCACCATGTCGTTGGATGATTCTGTCTGACCTTTTTGTACCATAGACAAAGCGGGTACAAAGCTACGATGACGATCAGCCAGATGATATAGACCTTTTCAAGCCCGTAGCCGAAATTGCTCAGCCTCCCTGACATGATTCTCTGCGCCGAAAGGATGTATTCCTTCCAATCCCAGCCTGCATAGATCAACGACAACATGGCAAGTACGTGAATGAGATAAATATGGAGCACATAAAAGAAGAAAGGCACACTGCCGAATACAAGGAGCGGATGCTTTTCGCGCGGCTTCAGTCCCTCACTGAAGGCGAGAAATATCAGCGCCGGTCCCATGGTCATCAGCAGGAATTGCAGAGACGGAGGATACTTGGTGGTGTTGAGGAACGATATCAAGCTGAAGATTGCCGAGTCTTGAGTCTGCCAGCCAAGAGGCTCACCGTAGAGATTGAATGCACGCAACAGGATGAAAAGAAGAAGCGCCACAATACCGATGGATAAAAGCCATGCCCGTCTTCGCTGTTGTGGAATCTCAGGCCGATAGAGATTCCCAGATGCATATCCCAACGCCATGAGTCCAATCCACGGCAGGACCGGGTAAACGAAGCTGATCATGTGCTGATCGAGAATAACCCTTTGTGGCTGGTGAAGGGCATACCAAATTAAATTGGGGACGGATTCCCCTGTCACGTGGAGTGGATCCAGCAGGTTATGCCCAATCACAAGTATTACTCCCACAACCAGGATGATGCGCTTCGGCAGGAATACCAAAGCGGACAGCGCGATCATGCTGATGCCGATCGCCCAAATCACCTGCAGGATGAAAAAGCTAAATCTGGCATCGAAGGTCCAGCCGAAGGTGATGATCACGAGCTCGACGAAAACCAGCCAAATGCCACGTGTCACCAAATACCTTGCGGTTTGCCTGATATTCTGCTTATGCATCTCATACAGGAACGCCGATGTGCCCGCCAGGAAGACAAACACCGGTGCGCAGAAATGGGTGATCCAGCGTGTGAAGAAGAGCAGGGGAGTAGTTGTAGCGAGGTGGGTGGGTTCCGCGTACCAGGTGCCGTATCCAAAATACATGCGCACGTGATCCAGCGCCATGATGACCATCACGAGTCCACGCAGCAGATCGATGGATCGAATCCTCGAGTCCGTATTTTGGGGAGCGACGGTCTGCATTCCCATGTTTTACCACGAACTGCAAACAAAAACTGCGCAGTCGTTGCCTGCTGCGCAGTTTAGTATTGATCTCTGCTACGGACTTATGTTGAGTCCAGGACTGGATGCCGGTACGTGGCTGCCAATCCGATGACGGCACCCAGGGTCAGGATCCCGGGAGCGAGGACCGGGTTGGCTCCCTCCAACATTGCCCAGACCAACTCCGATGGAGTTGCATTCGGTTGGATCTCCATCTGAAACGCCAGGTTGTTTGCCATATGTCCATAGAAACCGATCAAGCTGCAAATAGCAATAATGATCATAGCCCAGCGCAGCAGAACCAAGGTCGAACGGCTTGGACGAAGATACGCCATGATCAAGGTGATGAGTCCCAGTCCGCTGAGAGCGAACGGCAGGTACTGTATCGTTTCGCTCCAGTGTGACAGGAAGAATAGCTCAGTTACCGTCATTACGAAAACGCCCGCAGAAATGATGATCAGAAACTGCCGCAGCCGCACCAGGGTCGCTTCGGCGTTCATATTATTGATCCAGGTAGGTCTTCGCGATCGTCAACTCGTCGGCTGAAACCAACTCGCCCAACTTGGCGAGGAAATCGTCCACGGTAGCGTAGGGACGTCCCGCCATCAAAGTTTCTGCTTCTGTTGTATCAAGCCCCGGGATCTGCTGGAGCGTTGCAGAATCTGAATCGTTGATCGCGATCGGCACATAGACATACTTTTCATACTCGGCAACCTGAGCATCCTCTACATATTTGCCAATTTCCCGGCGGAACTGCTGGATGCTGATATAGGGTCGATATTCCTGGAATTCGCGAACCATGCGGTTGCCCAGACCTGGAATTGCAGCCTGGAAGTCATCGCCGCTGCCGGTGTTCAGATTGACCTTCGTTATCGTTCCCGTGTTCACCGTCGTATTTGACGATGAACCTCCGGGTGTACTTTGCGCAGCGGATGCACAAGCGACCAGAGACATTATCGTCACCAGTACCATTAAAAGATATATCAACTTTCTTCTCATGTTCATCTCCTGAATGAAATATTCGCCAAGTATATGGGCTCATTCCACAAGGAAGGTGAAGACAATATGAAGAAAATATGGGTTTTCTGGTTTGATCCTGAGTGTCTACGGCCCCTTGAATTTCCAAAGCTCGGCGCCTGCACCATCGTTGGCATTTGCCTGGAAGTACAGCTCGTTGTTGAAGGCTGTCAAATAGGCGGGATTTGCATTGCCAGCTGGATTAATATCAGCCACGCGGCTGGCCGTTGTCCCATCAAATTTCCAAAGCTCGAAGCCAGCTGCATCGGCGTTGGCGCTGAAGTATAGGGCGTTGTTGAATACTGTCAGGTACGTGGGCACAGAATCGGCTGCACCGGCATTGATATCGGCTGCGCGGCTGGCTGTGGTTCCATCAAATTTCCACAATTCCGTGCCAGCGTTGTCGTTACCATTAGCGCTGAAATACAAGAGGTTATTGAACGCGGTCAGGAAGGCGGGATTCGAGCCTCCAATCCCAACATTGATGTCCGCAACCCGGGTTGCATTGGCGCCATCAAATTTCCAAAGCTCGGTTCCGGCGCTATCGTTGCTCGTCGCACTGAAATAAAGCACATTATTGAACACAGCCAGATAGGCGGGATTTGAATCGCCGGTCCCGGGGTTGATATCTGCTGCACGAGTGGTGGTCGTGCCGTCAAATTTCCAGAGTTCGTTCCCCGCATTATCACTGCCTCTGGCGCTGAAATACAATACGTTGTTGAACACGGTGAGATACATTGGATTCGCGTCCGCGGTACCGTTGTTGATGTCGGTAACGCGGCCGGCAGCACTACCGTTATAGCGCCATAATTCGACCCCGCCACCGTCATTCCCGTTTGCCCGGAAGTAAAGCAAATTGCTGTACGGCGTCAGGAAGGCGGGCTCGGATCCACCTGCGCCTGCATTGATGTCTAACACGCGCGAGACAGCTTTTAATCCGCTATCGTATTTCCAGAGCTCTGCGCCGGCGCCATCATTGCCTGTGGCTTGGAAGTAAAGCTGTCCGTTGAACACACTCATATGTGAGACGTTTGAGTCGGCGCTGCCCGCATTGATATCTGCCACCCGTTCTACAGGAGCGGCGGGCGCTTGCGTGGTGAGCGTCACTTCCAGGGTGTATGGCTTGGTTGTCGCGCCGAGCGTGCTGACCAGATCGATGAAGTGATCGCCGTTTGCTGTGAGGGTTCCACTCCAGGAGGCTGTAGTATTGTCCAGCGCCTTCAGTATTTGGTTGTTAGGTCCGGTCACAGCCAACCCAACGTCGTTTGAGGCAACCGTCAGCTTGATCGTTAGAATTTGGCCTGCTGAGCCACTGAACACATAATGGATGGTTTGCGGCGTGCCGATATTGCCCTGCTGCGTCACCTTTGGACTGGTTGACGAGAAGGTCAATCGGATCGGTTGATTGCTTGGTGCTGGTGTCACTAATCCGGATTTTGCATAAAACTTGGAGTTTATCGGTATCACGATTACTTTGCCGCTCGTCAGTGTGACTCCAGGGTTCGCCGCGATCAAAACGTCGACAGCTGCATTGTTGCTCGGGTCATTCGCGATTGAGTCCCACGTATCGCCTGATTTGACTGTATAGGGCTTGATGCACGGCGGACCAAAGATCGTGCTCACGCTGCCTGCATTGGGAATGGTGACGTATGTATTTTCGAAGATCAGATTCGGATCATCCAGTTGCGAGTTGGCGATTAGAACTGCGTTGAAATCTGCGCCATAGCAACGGGTGATTTGCCATAGCCATTCCCCGGGCTTTACCAGGTGCGGCACGGTGGAGCCGCGGGCGATGGTGCTACTAGCGCCAGGGATAGGTGTGCACGTGGTGCAGCCCGTATTGTTGATCGTGATACTTGCCGCCTGAATCGTGCCCGCGCCAG
>Ga0065705_10104779_pt1 | contig 11214 bp, 23 predicted proteins | sample SwibulcommuniRL2_FD_59092 | JGI IMG/M metagenome (GOLD analysis project Ga0065705, IMG submission 59092) | Bulk soil microbial communities from switchgrass field near Rose Lake, East Lansing, Michigan, USA - RL2 Bulk Soil v2 (version 2) | ecosystem: Environmental > Terrestrial > Soil >... | reverse complement strand
CCCCGGGCCGCTTGCCTCGCCGTCAGGCCGCGGCCGCTCCGCCCCTTATTTGCCGTCCTCCTTCCGCCAGTCAAAGTAGGCAGTCTGCACCCACCGAGGCTGAATTGAGACTGACCATGGCGCATCCTTGAAAAACCGGGTGAGCGCGCAAGCTGTGCACTCCGCGCGAAGCCATTCGCCATCCTCACGACGGATCTGTCCATGATGTACGCATTTTGTTTTCATACATATATATTAGCGCATGCGTATGAAGAATGGCTATCCCCCAACTGGCCTAATCTACCCCATGGCGCGCGCGCGTTAAAGAGCGGTAACAAAGTAACAATGTGCCTAGCCCTCCCCCCATTTAGCCACAAACTGATTGTTACCCCCCCCCCTATATGGAGGTAACAATGGAGAGAGAAACACACCATTGTTACCGTTGTTACCGTTGTTACCGCTGTTACCGTTGGGACCGTTGTTACCTCAATACAAACCCCTCTCTCCCTGGAGGGGATAGGGAAGGCGGTACTTCCCTCGGGTCGTCCTCACAAGCTCTCCATCCTCAACCATCTTCACCACCAGCCGGCGGATTGCTCCGTAGGAAGCACCGAGGACCTCGGCAATCTCCTTCGGCCCGAGGTCCTCATTCATGTCTCGCATGAGCTTCATAATCGCTGCTCGCTGTTGTGAGACCTGATGAAGGGCGGCATCGCCGAGCATCGCCCATGATCGAAGGTCACTGTCCCATCGCAATGACCACGCCTGGGCGCTCACGTCGCGGCCGATGAAGTGCAGTGTCGCCTCCGGTTGATCACGCTGGCGCATCAGCACCATCAGACCGTCAGCCGCGGCGGTCATGCCCGCCGATCCACTGATGAGGTCGAACGGATCGTCAGCAGCCATCTTTCGCGTATGGTGGAGCGCCAGGAGTGCCACACGCCGGGGCAGTGCCAATCGCTGGAGCATAGCCGTAACGCGATAGTCATCATCGTAGGGTTCGGAATTGCGGGCTCGGGGAGGGCGCACTTTCTGAAGCACGTCGAGGATGATCAGCCGCGCGTCAGCATGGACCTCCAGCCATTCGGCAACGCTCTCCTCGAAGCCATCGCCCAGCATCGGCCACTCGATGGCCAGATCGAGGCCTGGCGGTGCCTTCTCGCCCTGCAAAACATCCTGCATCCGGTCTTTGAGACGGCGCTCGCTGTCCTCCAGAGCAAGATACAGAACACTGCCCTTCTGGGTAGTGATCTTGCCGAAGAGCCTTCCTCCTGCGGCGACCGCCACCGCTGCCGAAAGGGCGAGATACGATTTACCTGCCTTCGTTCCTCCCGCCAGAATTGTGAGGCCTTCGCCGATCATTTCGGGGACGGCCCAGCGCATCGGGGGGAACTCCTTGCTCATCAGGTGCTCGGCACCGATCACCCAGGTTCTTCGCGGCGGCAGGAGTGCCTGTTTGACCTCCGCCTCACTCCGCCCTGCGATCCAATCCGAAACGTCTTGACCTTCGAGCAAGCCGGGAAGATTGACGCGATGGGCCCGCAGGCCGGCGCCCGTCAGTGAGGCGAACACCGAGCGGGCGTGTTCTTCGCCGGGTCGCTTGCCGTCTTTTCCGACTGGATCGAAGTCAGCGATGATCGCGAACTGGCGGTCAGGAAGATGCTGCTTCAACCATGCGGTGTGTTCGTCCCTCCAGCTCCCGGCGCCGTGGGGATTGGTTGTGCTGATGATCCCCAGAGCCGCCAGTGCGAGAGCGTCCTTTTCTCCTTCCGGAATAGCAATCAGATCCTTCGGTTTTGATTGCAGCAGCTCCGGCAGCCCAAAGAGGGGCCGCCTGAGTCCCTTGGTGCTCCAGAGCATGCCGCCCATGGCATCGCGTTGATAGGCGAGGAACTTCTTGCCGGGAAAGCGGCCGATGTAAAACAAGATCCGGCCCTGCTCATCCCGATAGGGGTATTCCCGGTCAGGCGGGCCATAGTGGGTGCCGTTCGGCCCAGCCGGCGGCTCCTCGCGCTTCAGGCCGAGGCTTGCCATGATGTCTCCGAACGCGCAATGATGGCTTTTGCATTGCAGGAGCAGCTTCCCCTCGGCCCCCTCGTTGATGGCTAGGTTGTGGTTCCCGCCTTGATGACAGGGACATTGTGCTCGGTAGCCCCGGCCCTGCTGGCGATAGGTAAAGCCGTGCTGGCGCAAGGCGGCGAGGAACTGCTCGACCGCCGTGTTCATCGCATCTGCCTTCCGATGAATTCCGTATAGGCAGGCGGGATGGCTTGAGTCAGTTCGTCGCGAGTCATCCAGTCAATGCCCATCGCCCGCCGGGCGAAGCGCATCTGGGAGATGTTCCCGCAAACGGAGATAAAGCCGTCTTCGGACAGTCCGCGTCTTCCGGCAGGCGGACAGGGCACCTCGTGCGCCCGGTGGGGAATTTGCATCAGGAACTCACTGCATTCAAACAGCCGGTGCCGGTAAGTCCGCAGCCCAAACATCAGCCCGCATAGGACGATGGGGCTAATGAGCGGAGCGCCCACAACGTTTTCGATGATGAATGGGCTGCCGGTCCTTTGCAGTTCCTCGCGGACCACGCCGACCAAATCCGGATATTTGCGCCCGCGCCGCGGCAGCCGGCTGTACGCCTGACACGGCGGCGAAGCGTGGATCAGGTCGAAGTCGCCCGGCCGGACGCCTGCCAGGAACTCCAGAGCATCCGCCTGAACGAACGGAAACGGATACCGGGGCTGTGGCTTGATGTCAACGCCCAGCACCTCGAAGCCGGCCCGGTGGTAGCCCATGGCACTTCCGCCGGCTCCTGAAAAGAGATCGAGCAGGCGGGCCATCTCATCCCACCTCCAGGTGAACGTGATCGAGTTGGGCTGTCACGGCCTGGTCGATGCGCTCGGTGCCGCATCCGTGGGGACAGAAGGGCTCATACATCCGTTCGGGCAGCTCCTCGCCGGGAGAGAGTGGAAGTTCCAACAGCTTGAGCGTCATCCCATAGTTACCACAGGCCGGACAGGTCCCGACGCGATGGAGCGCCAGAGGGAATTGCAGATCGGGGATGGCCGTCATGTATTCAGCCAGGCTTCGTGTCATGTGGGGCTCCTAAGTGGGAAAGGAGCCCCCGTGCTTACTGACCGGGGGCGAAAAAAGACTCTTCGTAAGGTGAGGTTCAGGTAAGACAGCCCGGTGCCTTGCCACAAGCCTCCACGAGGGCAAGGGGACGACTATGCAGGATGAACAACACCAATGCCCATTCTGCATACGGGAACGCAGGGAAAAGGCTGGGGGGGTGTCTAGGGTAGGGCCACCCGCCCTCGTGTGGGTTTTTGTGTTTTCGTAGGCACGGCATTTCGCGCCGCTGGGCAAACGGGAGTGTCGATCAGGAGCACCGTCTCCCAGAACGTCATGGGGAAACCGTCCCAGGACTGACGGCACGTCTCCCAGCAGGCCCCGCAGAGATCCATCCAGAACGCGGGCGGGTGCTTGTAATCGAAGTCGATATCATCACCCAATGCCCGGTGTCGCCGCAGTGTCAGTCGCCGTCCGGTGGTCCGCTGGTACTGCTCTTTCCAGTAGGTGAAGGGGTGCCGGAAGCTGAAGCAGCACTCGTGGATGGCGGGCGACGGCTGCTGGCACCGATCGCACCGTCGCTTGTCTTTATCTTGCTTGACCTGTCTCGCTTGCATCAGGACGCCGCCTCCGCCTTACCACCGGCGAGGAACAGGATTGGCCGTTTCGTTGGCGACCATGACCGGAACCAGCACAGGTTGACTTTGCAACCATGACAGGTACAGGGATAGTCGCCCTCGGGCGTCCCCAGCGGAACTGGCATCACTCCGGTGCAATCAGGATGGGGGCAGGCGGCGATTGGGTGCTCGCTCGGTGGTTTGCTCTCTTTGCACAGCGGCTGCATAGGATGTTCCCCTCCGCGTTCCGGTAACAAAAATGCCTCCAGACCAAGTAACGGCATTCAGGACATTTGAACCACTTTGCGTCCTCCTCGCTGGGGACGTCGTGCGTGATGCGTTGATACGTCATGCCTCCGCCTTCCGCTCCTCGATCATCTTCAGGCCGGCCTTGTACTGGCGGGCGTGCTCCAAGCAGAACATCGGCCAGCCCGCCTGCATGCAGCCGTTGATCTCGCGCTCGCTCAGGATGCTGCCGCAGTCCTCCACGGTGCAGCATGGCGCTCCATCATTCCCGTGGCCCACCACCCCGTTACTCGTGCCAGCACCCGATCCGGCTGCCGGCCGAGGGATCGCAGTGCCCACGGTCGGGGATACCGCCGCCTGGCCATTCGGCTGGCGGCCCGGTGTCGCTCGCGGTGCTCCATCCTCGCGCTCATCTTCCACTCCTGGCCCCAGTTCCTCCACTGAAGCCATCCCTACATTCGTCGCTATCCGCAGCATTCGGGCCGCGGCCCGCGTCTCCGCGTGTCGGAGATAGGCACCGCGCATCTGGCTGTTCCCCGGAGACGCATCTCCGTGAGCCGACCAAATAGCTTCCCCGTACTCGCTGCGGAACCGCCCGGTGGAGCGGACTACCCACACGTCCTTCTCGGGCTGCGAGAGGTCGAGGAGTACCTCATTCTCGATGGCTATAAGGCCGCTCTGGTGGCCCAGGTCAAGCAGGCCGGCGAAGAGGACGAAATCCTTCTTGCCCTGCTTCGTGTTCATAGTGATGATGAATTCAGGCTTGACTGGCATCACATCACCTCCCCGGTCGCTCGAATGCCATGCCCGCACTGCACGCAGAAGTTGCCGTCCTCCCACGTCCAGCGCTTGCAGTGGTCACAGCGGACCTGTGCCGCCTTGCCCCGGTGCCGGGCCGCGTTGACGTGGCCATTTTCGCAGACGTCCAGGTGATACAGCTCCGCCATCCGTCGCTCTGCCTTCATCGCCACAGCACCTCGATTGGACTACCAAACTTCCGGTCTCTCTTCTCGTCGAACCGCTTGCCGACATAAACGGCGCACATCCCGGCTGCCCCCCAGCCGCAGATCAGGAGGGCGACACACGTCCAGATTACTGCGGTCATGACTTCTTCTCCGGTCGCTCTACAGACAGCCGGCCGCCCCGCCGAACATGATCGGCAAAGTGTCCGAAGAGCCAGACCAGTTCCTCCGGTGCTGGCTGCGACTGCGGGGCGGGCTGCGGCTTGGGTTGGTTTGTGTCTTGCATTGTGTTGTTCATCGACCAATCTCACAACGACGAACGACCTTCAATCCCAAAGGAACACCGTGTTCGAACAAGCTCTTGAGGGAGCACTTCAGTTCTCCGGCTACCTCTTCGGGTGTGAGTGGGCGGTCGCAGTACTCACGAAGCACCTGCTCGAATGACTTGCCGTGCTCTCGCTGGATGCGGTCGGGCAGTTTTCTTCTTCCTGGTCTGTTCATCGGTGGCTCCTTTGGGAAAGTTTCCGTATCTGCATACATCATACCGAAACGGCCTGAAATGTCAAGCACCCTACAGGTGTCAAATTTTCTCAGTTCGCACCGGATATTGATTTAGCCTATCCAGACATGTTAAACTCCTGCTGGCAGATCAAAGCTGGTAACCAATCAAGTGGAGGTCGAGGAGTAGTACGCGATGCCAAGTCGAAAGACGGAGTTAGACGCATCGGTGGGTAGGCGGATGGAGCAGCACGCCTACGGTCTGAGATTGACCGGAGAGCAGGTGGCGGAGCAGATGGGGGTCACGCAGGGGACCGTATCGCGCTGGTTCAGCGGCAAGAGCACCCCCTCACGCCGCATGGTGCAGTTGTTCGCCCGGCTGTTCGATGCGAATGAGGAGTATCTACTGCTCGGAAAACGGAACGGCACCCCCGAGGAAGCGTTCGAGAAATTTGCGTTCCTGGTAGCCAAGGGGGTGCCGGTTGAGACGGTCTACCGGGAGATTCTCGGGAAAGAGGCATCCGCGGAGACGGCCGCCCGGTTACGCCCCGCCGCGGAGAAGACGGTCGCCATGCTCAGGGAGTACGCGGCTCGCGAGCTGCATTTGCATTCCTCGGAGGAGCTGCTCGACCTTGTTGCGGTAGTGTTTCGACATCTCCAATTTCCGGCGGCGGTTCCGTGATCGGGTATGACAACACGACCATCAGCCGGGCGCCGCCGCTGACCGCATCGCGAAACACGTCCATTATCACCTGCACCGCCTCCAGCCACTCGGTTCGTGGCTTGATGGCCGGCAGAGATTCCTTGTTCACAGTGTTACCTCACTTCTACGGACTTCCTATCTTGCTAAGATTCTCGGGGTTTTAATCCGAACACAATAGATGCCGGTTGCTTCCCGGCGCAAAATCGGTATACTCCTTGCAGAGACTGCATCTGGAGGGAGAGCCGATGGCTGCCGACGACCTGGACATCACGTTTGAGAGCAACTACCACCCCGAGCGCAACGAAGCCTGTCTGCGCCGGCTGCTGGAGATCGGCGCGGAGATGGCCGGAGTAGAGGCAGATGGCGAGGATAGGGATATACTGCCGGGTGAGCACTCTGGAGCAGCAAGACCGGGGCAGCATCGAGACGCAGGTGCAGGCGCTGAAGGCGTGGTGCCGCGTCGGGCATCACGAAATCGCCGGGGTGTATCGCGATGAGGACGTGTCGGGGACGATTCCCCTTAACAGCCGTCCTGAAGGAGCACGACTTCTACGCGATGCATCCAATGGGCGGATGGACACGGTATGTGTCTACAAACTCGACCGCCTCTCTCGTTCTGTGGTCGGGGCGTATCACGCCATCGAGCAATTCGAGCAGGCTGGAGTCTCTTTCGTCAGTGCTACCGAGCCCCTGGATACCAGTAATCCTATAGGCCGCGCCCTCCTCGGGCTCCTCGCCGTGTTCGCAGCCCTGGAGCGCGACCAGATCCAGGAACGCACCTATGGTGGGAAGATGCGCGTCGCCCGGGAGGGCCGATGGCCGGGAGGCCCTCCACCCTTCGGCTATCGCCTGGCGGACCACCTCCTGCTTCCCGCCGAAGATCCGCTGCCATGCGGCTACAGCGAAGCCGACGTCATCCGCCTGATCTATTGCCTTGCCACCCACGACAACTACTCCCTGCAAGCCATCTGCGATTACCTGACCAACCTGACCATTCCCCCACCCGCCTACTGCCGCCCACTCCGCCGCGGCCCCCCTCCAGCGCTGCACTGGCGCTCGAGTACCGTGGCCGCGTTGATCGCCGCTCCCACCTACCGCGGCCGGCACGTCTACGGCTCCGTCGAACGTGACTGCCCACCGCTGGTGGACCGCGAGACCTGGGACCTCGCCCAGGCCAACGTCGAGCAGCGCCGCAAGTTCTGCGGCCGCGGCAGCTCCACGCACTCGTTCCTGCTCCGCAACCTCGTCCGCTGCGCCTGCTGTGGCCGCTCCTACATCGGCGCCACCTATCGCCACGGCCGGCGACTGCGCGACGGGGAATGGTTCTACGCCTGCGGCGGCAAGCGCCGGCATCTCCAGCTCGAGGGGCCGGATCGCCCGCGGTGCAAGTCGCCCGACGTCCACGGCCCAACCTTGGAGAAAGCCGTGTGGGCCGAAATTCTGCGCCTTGCCGGCCGGCAGGAGGAAACACTCGCCGAAATACATCGGAACGCTGCTACGGTCACCCAGGCCGCTTCAGCAAGGCTGCTGGAGGTTGACCGGCTGAAGCACTCCGAGGCAAGGCTCGACAACCAGCAGGACAAGTTGAACGAAGCGTTCCTCACCGGGCTGATGGATGAGGACGAGGTGCGCCGCCAGAAGGAGCGCATCGCCCGGGAGAAGGTCGCCCTCGCGGAGCAGATCGCCCAGGCCGAGGCCGAATTCCAGCGAGCCTGCAACGTAGAGCGGCAGGTCGAACGCGCCACCCACGCGCTGGAGACGCTGGCCGAGGTCATCCGGGGCGATCCCAGCCCGGAGCAGCAGCGCCGGGTGATCGAAGATGCGGTGGAGGTCGTCACCGTAGACCGGCGGGAGGATGGCCGTCCCCGGGTGCACGTCAAGTTGGTACTCCGTGATACCGCAGAGACGGCAATCCGTTGGTGCAGCCGACCCTGCGGTATCAGCCTGTGGAGCGTGGAGCGAGAAATCGCCGCCTGACCGATAGATTTCCACTGGGCCAGCAGACTAATTCCTGAGATACATACTCATTGCAGGAAGTGGGCTGATCGCATTCCATGCCCATCTTCAGCATACCTGACGACGAAGAACCGTTGTCCTACTCCAAGCATGAGCGCCTCTTCCCCTCGGCTCGGCACCGTGAACAGACTCCCCACACCCAGGTTGATGCGCGAGACCTGGCGAGCGAACAGCATCCCTGATTCTGTGAGTTCCTGCGCTTCGACTGGATCGGCATTCTCGCTCGTTTGACGGAGAACGAACCGCACCAAGTCCTCAGATGTCGGGTTGTTGACAGCGAGAAAGACGCCTAGCAAAGTAAGGCATAGGCCGATCAGTTTTCGCGTTTTCATCAGCCGCTGCCGCAGCCGGAGACGAGTAGGACAAAGAGCAGAGAGAGTAGAAGAGTATAGCGTTTCATTGTAAACTTCCTTTCGCTTGGAATTATTGGTCGGCCGGCTGCGGACTAGAGCAGCCGGCCATTCTTTTTACGCCCCTACGCAAAAACGTTTCGCAGCTCCGCGTCCCGCTCGATCGCATCCTGCCGGCGCCGCCTTTCTATCCGCAGCGCCCCACCAATTTCCGGGCTGACCGGACCATACTTCTCCAGGAGCCCGGCAAGCTGCTCGTCGGTGCATCGAGCTGCCTTCTCCAGCAGCTCGATGCGCGGGGCCTGGGCCTCGACCGCGACTAGATGCTTGCAGCGAGCGTTGCGGTACTGGTTGTGAGGGCAGGAGCAGATGCCCTTGGTCAGGTCCACCACGTAGCTCTTATCCTCGCTGAAGCTGTCGATTTCGTATCGTCCATCCGCTCGCCGTCGTGCCGCTGTCGCCATTAAAGTGCCTCCTCAAGTGAAGTCTAGTGTCACCTCCATTATACCTGCATCGCGCAATTCGTCAACCCCTAATCGGCTACTTTTTCAAGCGGCTTTCTGCCACGCGGCGATGGTCGCCAGTGAGCTAGGGATGCCGCCGATACCGCCCATGCCCGTTCTCCGATCTTGTGTGCCAGCAGGTGCCCATCCTCGCAGGCTCGCCTAATCGTGGCCACGTTCACCCCTGCCATAGTCGCCGCCCGATCTGCAGAGAGCCATTCCCTGGACAGTTCAACAACTCGAGCCTTCTTTCGTGTCATAGGATCAGTATAGGCCCAAAATAAATTAACGTCAAGGCGCAATTATCCACTTGACGAATGCGCGGCATCGCGCTATACTTGAGATGTAAGTAGGACGAGCGACCAAGGGGAGACACGACAATGACCAAGCTAATTTTTGAAGTGCAGGCCAAGATAGCCACACAGCAGCCGTACGTGACGAAGGGTGAATTCTTCCGCCAAGAGAACGCCGAAGGGCTTTACAACGAGTTGCAGCAGTCAGGCGAATACGTTGCCGCTCGCATTCGAGTGATTACCCAGGCTCGGGAGTGGAAGGCGTAAGGGCTTCGGCTCTTCCCTTCTCTAACAGCAGAACGAACAACGCAAGGAGGATAGTCAGATGGAGCACACTCTTTTTACCGTATGTTGGCAGGCAGTCCTGCTCCTGGCGGGCTGCATCGCGGGCATCCGCTGGCTTTTCGCCCAGTGGGGATAATGTCGAAACGGCATAGTAGTTGCTGATACTGATAGAAGGAGCGGACGATGAATAGCGGATGGACGATTGAGGAATGCGGCTGTTTTCAGGATGACTGGGGCCGCCCGGTGGGCTGGGCGGTCGTGGACGCGGACGGCGAGACCATCGAGTTCTTCCGCAACGAGGAGGACGCCATCGAGTGGCTGCTGACCAAGTTCGGGATAAGGGCAGGGGGAGCGTGATGACCTGGACATGTGACCGGGGCGAGTTCTGCCGCGAGGTGTTGATCGATCCGTTCAGCGGTGAGGATCTCGGCCCGCAGCCGCCCCGGCTGCTCTGGCCGGATCACACCTGCCGCTGTGGGGCGGCGCTTGAAGGCGATCAGCGGATTACCGGTGAATGCGAGCCGTGCGGAGAGTGGCTTGCTCTCTGGGAGCGGATAGAGGAGGAGTAAGATGACATACCCCCTGCGAACGAGCCAAAGCCCTCGTCAGCGCCGCGAGAACCGACGGCTGCGGCAGGCGCGGTGGCAGATGCGGCAGATGGCGAGGGAGATTGACGCACTGCGGAAGCGGCTGGAGGAGAAGCGATGAACGCGTGTGAGTTATGCGGTTCAGGCCGCAATGAATCTCGGGGACTACCCCGAGCCCCGGAGTATGGTACTGATGGCCGGGGCGACCTGCCCCCGCTCAAGCTGTGCGGTGAGTGCGAGCGCCGGTTCTTGCGGGAGTTGGTGCGAGCGGAGAATCTCGCTGATCTGGAATGTGTCCTCGACTCGATGCGGAAGGAGCTGGAGGAGAAGCGATGATGCCTGAGCTGATCTGTCCCGACCACGCCACGCTGGTCTACCTGGAAGCGCTGGACGCCCGCATCACCGCGATCCTGCGGCTTTCGGGCGAAACCAACGCCTGGCACCTACTGCACCGGCTGCGGCAGGAGGTGCGGCAGGAGATCGCGGCCGGCTGGGCGGGGCTCGACCAGGTGGCGGAGGAGATGGAGGCGGCGGACCTGCGAGAGAGGGAGATGCTTGCGGATTGATATGTGGATGCAGTATACTTCTTTTAGCTTTGCAGCTATCCAAGCATACACACTCCCTTACGTGTTAGCCCTCGCGCGCAACGAGGGCTGTTTCTTTTCAGGTGGTGGGCGGCACGTCGGGGAGGACGTTCCCGACGCCGGCGATGTCCGCTTGCAGATCCGAGAGGTCTTCGTCCGTGATCGGGGAACCTGCGGCCAACTGGTCGCGCAGATCCTGAATGGCCGCGGTCACCTGTTCGGTCTCCGCCGCGATCGCCTCTTTGAGCTGGGCCTTAACCTTGTTCAGTTCATCTCTTGTAGCGATGTTACTCACCTTTCTCTCTAGACCATCCAACCGATGGTCCAAGTGCTTCCGCAGGTCGTTGAGGTCGTGCATGTCATGGTGTGTCGGGAAAGGGCTTGTCGCTTACGCGAATCCACCTCCGCCCAGCCGGGGTGTTCGTCGAGAACGTCCCCGTGCCTGTTTCGAAGGCTGCCAGTATCTTGAAGAGTAACGGAAGGTAACGCAAAACGTCCGCGCCACTCACCCCGGGCGCGGCTGCC
>Ga0065705_10002448_pt1 | contig 11216 bp, 7 predicted proteins | sample SwibulcommuniRL2_FD_59092 | JGI IMG/M metagenome (GOLD analysis project Ga0065705, IMG submission 59092) | Bulk soil microbial communities from switchgrass field near Rose Lake, East Lansing, Michigan, USA - RL2 Bulk Soil v2 (version 2) | ecosystem: Environmental > Terrestrial > Soil >... | reverse complement strand
ATTGTGGATTCGGTTGCTGCTCGCTGTGTTCGCGCTGTTGGCGGATACGGTCTTCTTTGCGCATCTCAGCCTCCGTATGTCGAGCTGCTGTGTTGTTCTACCGTTGCAAGCCCGGAGCCGTCGGCGGTCGACGGGACGGGCTGGCTAGAGCCGCCCCCTACGTGATGAGGCTGGCAAAATTACGTGGCGTCCGGCTTCAGCCGGACCAAATCGATCTCGGTATGTTGACGATCATCAGCGCGAACTTGATCGTGATCGCGTTCGAGATCGAGACCTGGCGCATGGCGGCACATCGCATCGGGGCACATCATGTGCAACCGGCGGGTATGCAGCTTCGCGAGTGAATGGGCTGTAAGTCAGTGTTGAGCAGGAGGCCGCGATGATCCCCGCATTGGTGACGAATTATCTCGAGCAGAACCACGCTTGCTACTCCGTCATCCCGCATCGTCCTGCCTACACGGCTCAGGAGGAAGCGGCCGCCGCGCACGTTCCAGGTGCGGCGTGGGCCAAATCGGTGGTGTGCATGGCGGATGATGAGCTGTTTCTTGCGGTCGTGCCGGCTCCATGCACGATCGATTTTGATCGCCTCAAGCGCACGATAGACGCGGACTCCGTGCGACTGGCGCTCGAGTCCGAGTTCCTGCCTGCTTATCGCGAGTGCGAGCCCGGCGCGATGCCACCATTCGGGCCGTTGTTCGGACAGCGGGTCATGGTCGATGCGGCACTCGCCAGCGATCCGGAGATCGTGTTCAGTGGCGGGTCGCACGGCGACGCGATTCGAATGCCGTATCGTGAGTTCGAGCGTCTGTCGCGTCCGACGATCGCCAAGTTTGCAACGGGCCCCTCGCTGTCGGTGCCNGCGCGCCTCACGAGANTCATTGACCCGGTTTGCGGCACCGAGATCGAAGAGCACATTGCCGTCGGNTGGTCCGAACACCTGGGNGAGCGTTTCTATTTCTGCAGCGGGACCTGCAAGTTGGAGTTCGACGANAACCCCTTCTCGTATACGCGCGGGCGTCTCTAGCGGGCTGACCGACGATTGGCGGGAAGGCGATCGCTGCACGAGCTGACATTCTCGGCAACAACGCCGGAATCTACTTCTCGGGCTCGACAAGCACGCGACCCTGTGCACTCAGGTAGACGTGGTACTTGTGACCGTCCTTGCACGATGCATCGTAGTCGTTGTCGGCCAGCACCTTAACGGAGACAACCTCGCCGCACGGTAATCCGTGGAGAGCGATCACCGCCGTCAGATCCTTCTTGAGCGCTTCATCGTCCTGTGCACGCGACGGAACGACGACAAAGGCCATCGACAGGGCGAATGACAAAGTGAGATTGTTCATGAGTTGCTCCTTCAGACTTTAAGGGAAGCAAATTTCGCCGGGTCCGAGAGCAGACCCCAGATTGCTTCGCGCGAGGACACGATGTCGGATGCCAGCTTCTGGTCTTTGTCCTGGACCAGCGATAGCAGCTTCATCACCAGCAGGTCGTAAGACCGGCGTAAATCGGTCATCGTTGATGTCGTCTCCCCACGGTGGTACCTGCGGAATCGGTCCAGCAGATCGTCCATCTGGTTTTTGAGCGTCAGCTTGCTCAACAAGCCGATCGCTCTTGTGGCTTTGAGCTCCTGTCGGAGTCTGTTGAGGTCGAGAGGCTGGACGGCCGCCGTCTTTGCGATAGGCGTGGCGCTCGTCGTTCCCGTCTCAGAAGAGACTTTGGAACCTGGCGCCGGCTTTACGGGCGATCTGGCGTTTGGCTTCGCCGGGTGCGTCGGTGCCGCCTTCGGAGTCGGAGCGCTCGTCGGTGGCGCCCGAGAGGGCTCGGCGCGTTGTGGGGCTGCCGGCGCCGGCGGTTCAGCGTTTTCCTGTGGAGGCAAGGTCGTTGTGCGTGGTGTCGGTGCAGAGCGAGCTTCTGTCTCAACCGGCCTCGGCGCCGCGGGTTCAGCCGCACGCGGCACCGGTTGGGTTGCGACGGCGGGCGTCTCGGAGACCTGTGAGTGGCGCTTGACGTGGCCGTAGCACGCGGCAAGCAGCAACAACAGCACCGCAACAGAACTGACGAGCGTCGCCCGCCGTTTCGCGGTTCGACACTGGTACGAAACCATCCTGCATAGAAATGCGCAACTCCAATACCAGTGTTATGTACTCAATGAGCGGTCGTTTGGCCTTGTGGATGCAGCCAGCGTTGGATTGAGTCACATATGCTGGTCGCGACGGTACAATCTTCAGCAGACGCTGTGTTTCGCTTCATCGCACTCGCTCTCGTACTCTTCTTAGTCACGACGCCAACGGCACAGGAGCGCCCGCTGCCGGACTTCGCCTCCTTTGCCGCACAGGTGAAACAGAAGCTCGCGACCGACGAGGAGCGGCAGGGCGGATACATGTTCATCGAACGGCGCACCGAGCAGAAGCTGGACGGATCGGGCCGGCCGACCAGCGAGTCGGTGAAAGTGTTCGAGGTGTACCCGGGACTTCCGGGTCAGGACCGGTATCGACGTCTCATCGAGGAAGACGGCAAACGCCTGCCGCCGCACAAGCTTGCGGAAACGGATCGCGAGCGCCGGCGCGATGTCGAGGCATACGCGAAGAAAACGGCCGACGCTTCGGACCGGCGGAAACAGGAGCAGCAGCTCGACAAGGCACGCAGCCGCTACAGCGCCGCGATCGACGATCTGTTCCGCATCTACGACATTCAGATGGTGCGACGCGAGCCGATCGAGGGGCACGACACGATCCTCGCGACGCTGACGCCGAAGGCATCGGTGAAGCCACAGACAAAGGATGGCGACATCATGCGGCACTTCAAGGCGCGCGCGTGGGTGAGCGAATCGGATTACGAGCTGGTGCGCGTGGAAATCGAGGCCATCGACGATTTGTCGATTGGGATGGGACTGCTGGCGCGGATCCACAAAGGGACGACCGCGACGTATCAGCGCCGCAAAGTGAACAATGAGATTTGGCTGCCCGCGCAGGTCACGTGGACGGCCGGCGCGCGCGTGTTGCTGGTGAGGCGGCTGCGCATTCGCGGGATCTCGGACTTCTCGGGCTATCGAAAGTTCACCGTCGACACCTCGACGACCTACTCGACACCCTCATCCTGAGCCGTCTTCGTCCTTCGAACTTTCCTGTGCGGGCTGCTCGCGCGCGAGCTCGCGTTTGAGCCACGCCCGTGCATGCGCCCAGTCACCTTCGACGGTCCGGACAGAGACGCCGAGGTGCTCGGCGACTTCAGGGCTGGACATGCCAGAGAAAAAGCGGAGCGAGATCACCTGGGCCGCCCGCGGATCGATCGTTTCGAGCCGGGTGAGCGCCTCCTCCAGCGAGAGGAGATCCTCTACCGGCACTTCGTGAGTCGCGGCCGCCTGCATCAGGTCGTCGAGTGCGACAGGCTGTGCGCCGCCGCCACGCTTCTGCCGCTTCTGATGCCGGCCGTGATCCACAAGCAGCCGTCGCATCGCCTGCGCGCCGAGCGCGAGGCCATGCGTGCGCCCGTGCCATGGACCGCCGCGTTCGTTTTGCAGCCGCAGCCACGCTTCGTGCACGAGTGCGGTTGGCTGCAGCGTATGGTTCTTCCGCTCGCGTCCGAGGTATCGGCGGGCGACGCGCCGCAGCTCGCCGTACATCGTCTGCCGCAATTCGTCGGGCGACCAGGATTTTGTCATGAGCGTCTCGGCGACCTACCGCAGGGTGGCTTGCTCGCTGCGGGCCTGGTTGACAACCCCGAGTTCCGCGTCAGCGGTCTTCCACAATGTCAGGAATTGTTCGTACGACTTTCGTGCGGTCGCGGTGTCGTGTGCTAACGCGGAGGCTCGCGCCAGGCCGAGATGGGAAAGTGGATAGAGCATCGAGGCCGGCACCTCGCCTCGATGCGCGATGATGTTGCGAAATTCTGCCGCTGCAGCCGGTCCATTTTTCAGCTGCAGGTATGCCTGGCCGCGAAGATACGGAGGCCAGAACTCGGCAGACGGGGCGTGGTCGAACCGACGTACGGGTTCCAGGAGCTCGATTGCGCGGGCGGCGTCGCCGCGCTCAATTGCGATGGCNGCGGCCGTNAGCGGAATCTGCAGCCTGTTCGTGAAGATCGCTTCGGGAAACTGNTTTGCCAGCTCGCTCGATANCTCCAGCGCCTCCCGTTCGGCTCCGCAGANCGCCAGCGCGCGGCCGGCATGCTCCAGCGTGCCGTTGTCGTGGCTCAGCGCGAGTCCAGCGGAGACTTCGGTGCGAGCTTCCCTGCACTGACCGACGATCGCGTGGACTTCGGCGTCTTCAATAGTCAACTGTGCTGCGACCTCGTTGAAGTTGCCCCGTCGCGCCGCCTCTATGCCGTGCCCGAATTCGTCGTGCGCCTGTCGGATGTGCCCCTCGAAGACCGACGCCTGCGCCTGCCATCCGGCCGCGTTGGTTTCGCCGGCGCCGAGCGAGGCCTCGAGCTCGCGCGCCATCGTCGCCGAGTCGCCCTGCACGAACGCCAGCAGATACGACAGACGACGCGCACCGGCGAAATCGAGCTGTTTGGCAGCGGCGTCCTGCAGCACCGCGCGTGCTTCGGTCGGACGATCGAGAGCGAGCAGTGATGCCGCAAGGTTTCCGTAGGCGGGGACGAATTTCGGATCCAGACGAATCGCCTGCCTGAATGATTCGACCGACGCGTCGAAATCCCCGAATCGGATGAGCGCGGCGCCGAGGCTGTTGAACGCGAACGCTTCGCGTGGATATGCGGCCGTCCACGAACGCGCCAGCTCCAGCCCCTTGTCCCAGGCCTGCACGGCATCGCGGTAATACCGCCACGAGATGAAGAACCGCTCGCGCTCGCTGACGCGGTCACGCAGCTCGAAGGCACGCTTCGAGTACGCCGGCGCGAGCGCGGACTGATAGGTGTTCACGTACACCGCGGACAACTGCGCGTGCGCCATCGCGAAGGTCGGGTCCAGCTCGATCGCGCGCTTCAACTGCGGGATTGACTCGATTCTTGGAACTTCGCGTCCGTCAGACAGCGCCAGCGAATAGGCGTGCAGCGCGTCGAGCGAAGGCGTCGTGGCGCGCGGCAGCGGAGTGTCGAACTGCTGCACCGAGGCGAGCGATTCGCCCAGCCGCTCGCGGAGCCTTGCGGAGGCCGCGCCAAGTGACGTCAGCACCTCCTCCTTGCTCGTGGCTTCGGCTTGTTCGCGCGCCATCACGTCGCCGGTGTCGGCGTTGACCGCCTCGAGCGCGATGACGTAGTTGCGTCCGAGGCTCGCGATCGATCCGCTAATCAACGCCTTGAGCTGCTCGCGCCGCGCGATGTCGCGCGCCAGCGCGCGGGTGATGCGCTCATCCGGCGAGCGCTCCATCAGGCGCAGGGTGTCGCGCGCCCGATCGTCTGGAAACACCTTGAAAAAGGGCGACTGCTCGAGCGCGACAGCCAACGCGACCTTGAGCGCGCCGTCGAACACCGGTTCATTCGTCGTGTTCTCGAAATCCGCGATGACGATGGTGTCCTGGGCCGTGAGGGTACGGGCACCGGCACGCGGTGAGACGAAGAACGTCAGCGCCACGGCGATGATGCCGGCGACCGTGGCGATGGCCGGTCCGATGATCCACCACGACAGGCGGCGCCCGCTCAGAGGTACGGCTGCGCGGCTCGTGTCGCTCGCAGGGCGGACCACGGGCGGCGCAAGGCGCGCAGCGAACTCCGTTGCAGATGCTGGTCGAGCGATGGGATCGATCGAAAGCGCATCCATGATCACGCTCTCGAGTTGCGGGTCGACGCTCGGAACAATCGACGAGGGAAGCGCCGGCAGAACCCCGCGGCCGCTCTGCTTGAACGGATGCTGCCCGACGAGCAGCTCGTACAGAACCAACCCAAGTGCGTAGATATCCGTTTGCGGGGACAGCGTCGCACCGATTTTCCGTTGCTCGGGCGCCATATACGCCGGCGTCCCGGTGAGCGAATGCGACACGGGTTGTCCCTGCAAGATTGCGATGCCGAAATCGGTGATGCGAACCTGCCCGTGGTTGTCGATCAGCACGTTGCCGGGCTTCAAATCGCGGTGCAGCACTCCCTGGGCATGCGCGGCCGCCAGACCGCCGCACAGCTGTCGTGCGATGTCATTGACTTTCTCCAACGGCAGCCGTCCCACGCGCCGCACGAGCGCGGCGAGGTCTTCACCATCGACCAGCTCCATCGTGAAGAACACCACACCGTCGGCGTTGCCGACGTCGAACACACGGCAGACTGCGGGATGGGTAATCTGCCGGGCGACGCGAACCTCATTCAGGATCCGTCCGGCCTGGTCATTCGCCGTCGCGGGGATCAGCTTCAACGCGACCGGCGTCTGCAGGATGACGTCGTCGGCGCGCCAGACGTCGCCCATGCCGCCGCGGCCGATTCGCGCCACCATCCGGTAACGCCCCGCGAACATCTGGCCCGGAGAGAAGTGTGTGTCGGTCTCCTCGCCCTGAGCTTCGGGTTCCGCCGAGCCGGTGGTCTCGTGAAAGTGCAGCAGCGATTCGACTTCTGCGCGGAGAGCGGTGTCATCGCCGCAGGCGTCGGCCAAAAACGCACTTCGATCCGAGCCGGATTGGGCAAGCGCGACGAGGAACACGTCCTTCGCCCGCTGGTGCAGCGACGACATTGTTGGAGACTACGAGTTTACTACCTGATCCGAACGTATTCCTGGCGCGCTTCCTTCAATATGGCCGCGTTCGCATCGGCGCTGTCCCACACATCCAGCAGCCGCTCGTACAGTCTGCGGGCGGCTGGCAAATCGCCAGCGAGAGCGGCGGCACGTGCGCTTCCTAGAAGTGAGAGGGAGTACAAGGGCGAGGTGGGCCCCTCTCCGCGATGTTCGATGATGCGGGCGAACTGCGCGGCCGCGTCGCGCGGCTGCTTCAATCTCAGATACGCCTCTCCGCGGAGGTATGACGGCCAGAACTCCGCTGCTGGAGCGTGGTCGTAAGCAGCAACGGGCTCGAGCAGGCGGAGAACACGGGCCGGCTCGCCGGCTCGCGCTGCGACGATCGCCATTGTTACCGGCACCTGCAGGTTCATGGTCAGCGTGGCCGATGAAAACCGCTTCGTCAGTTCCCGCGTCAGCGTCGTTGCTTCTTCCGCGGAGCCACAAAGGGCAAGCGCGCGGCTGACGCGCTCGAGCGTGAAATTATCGCGGGAGAGCTCGAGTGCGCTGGCGCTCTGGCTTCTGGCCTCCTGGCAAGCTCCCGAGAGCGCCATCGCCTCCGCATCCTCGGCGCTCCATTGCGCAGCCAGTTCGCCATAGCCGTCGCCACGCGCCTCTTCCATCGCCCGCTGATACAAATCGTGAGCGGCACGAAAACGCCCGGATCCTGCTGCGGCACGCGCCTCCCATGTAATGGCCGACGCCGCGTCCGCTGTTTTGCGCGCCATGGCGATCGCGCCGTCCATTGCTACGCGGTCGTCCATGAGGTAACCGAGCAGATAGGTGGTCCGCTGAGTGCCGTTGGTGTTGATTCCGTTGCTGCCCGCGAGCTTCAGCGCGGCGGTCACTTCGTCGAAGCGGTTGAGGCCCAGCAGCGAACCCGCCAGATTGCCGTACGGAGGAACGAACTTCTCGTCGAGAGCGAGCGCCTGCCGGAACGCGGTGACAGCGCGCTCGTGCTGACCGAGCGTTCCCGATGCGAGTCCGAGGCTGTTGAAGGCGAACGCTTCTCTTGGATAGGTCTGCGTCCACTCCACGGCCAGATCCAGCGCTTTGTCCCACGCCTGTTCGGCATCCACCAGGTAGCGCCAGGAAATGAAGAACCGCTCGCGCTCGCTCACGCGGTCACGTAACTCGAATGCCCGCTGCGCGTATCGAGGTGCCTCCGTAGACCGTCCCGTGTTGGCGTAGACCCCTGACAGCAGCGCGTGCGCCATGGCGAAGTTCGGGTCGAGCTCCAGCGCGCGCTGCAGGTGCGGAATCGCCTCCACGCGAGGCACCACGCGTCCTTCGTCGAGCGCCAGTGTGTACGCATGAAGAGCTTCGAGTGACGAAGTGGTTGCGCGGGGAAGGGGAGCATCGAAGCGACGTACGGAGGCGAGTGACTCTCCCAGTTTTTCGCGGAAGCTGGAGGTCGCCGTGCCGAGTGCCGACAGCACTTCTTCCTTCCGGGAGACCTCTACCTGTTCTCGCGCCATGACGTCGCCGGTGTCGGCATCCGCTGCTTCCAGACTGATCACGTAGTGGCTGCCGAGACTCGCGATCGACCCCACCACGAGCGCCTTGAGTTGTTCGCGTCGAGCGATGTCGCGCGCCAGGCCCCGCGTGATTGGACTGTCCGGCGTCCGTTGCATGAGACGCAGCGTGTCTCGCACCCCCGCGTCGGGGTAAACCTTCAGAAATGGCGACTGTTCGAGCGCGACCGACAGGGCGACCTTCAAGGTTCCATCAAAGACTGGATCGCCTGTGCTGTTTGCGAAATCAGCCAGAACGATGGTGTCGCGGTNAGTCAGCCCCGAGACGTGCGGGAGCAGCCGCGAGGAGAGAACAGCGAGCGCCCCGATAACAGCCGCGAGCGCTGCGCCGGCGACCCACGGACTCCGTCGTGCGGCCACGCGCGCTCGCGGCGTCCCCTCGAGGGCCGCACGCATGGCCAAGGCGGATGGCGGACGACGGCGGGGATCCGACGACATCGCCTCGAGGATTGTGTTCTCAAGGCGAGGGTCCACCGCGCCGATCCGCTTCGATGGTAAATCCGCGGAGGTTAACGAGGTGGATCTCGGCGGCGGTTCGCCGACCAGAAGTTCGTATAGCAGAACGCCCGCGGCGTACAGGTCAGTGCGCTCCGACAGCGGCGTTCCAGGGCTGAGCTGTTCGGGCGCCATATAGACGAGCGCGTCGGGGGGCGCCTGCTGCGAGGGATCGTCTGCCGGAATTCCGATGGCGAAGTCGGTGATACACACCGCGCCGTGCTGATCGATGAGGACGCTCGCAGGGCGCAGGTCGCGGTGCAGCACCCCTCGCGCGTGCGCGGCCGCCAGTCCTGATAGGACCTGCTGTCCGATATCGCTGACTTTCTCAGGGGGGAGCCGGCCGACGCGTTTCAGGAGCGTGCCCAGGTCTTGCCCGTCGATCAGCTCCATCGTGCAGAAGACGTCATCGCCCGCCTCGCCGACGTCGAAGACGCGGCGTACAGCGGGATCCGCAATCTGCCGTACCTGCCGGACCTCGTTCAGGATCTGCCGGCGCGTGTCGGCGGAGGGCGCAAGGATGATCATCAGCGCCACCGCCGTTCCGAGGACGAGATCGTCGGCCCGCCAGACCTCACCCATCGGCGCCACCCCCAGCCGCGAGACCATCCGGTACCGGCCGGCAAACACGTCGCCCGTGACGAAGCGCGGTGCTTCAAACGGCGCCAGAGGCGAGGACATTGTTCGCGAGTCTACCGGCCGGCGTTGTTTGAGTCGAGTCGTTGAGATGGGTCCGACCCCGGTGACGAGTGGTAGAGGGGTCGGACCCCGGTGATCGGGCGCAACGGGGTCAGACCCTGGTGATGGGGCGACTCAAGGTTGCGGGAGTTTCGCCAAAGTGACGCGTTACAGAACAGTGGTCATGAGATCCAAGTCCCAATCGACGTTCATTGCGATGTGCTCCGCGGCCGCCCTCATCGCGCAATTCATTGGCGGAAAAGCGACTCGCGATGCCTTATTTCTTACCTCTCTCGACGCGACCGCGCTGCCGGCGATGCTCATCGCCACGTCCGTCTTCTCCATATTCCTGGTAGGTGCCTCCGCTCGATGGTCGGCTCGGGTCAGGCCAGCCGTTTTCGTTCCGCTCTCCTTTCTGGCAAGTGCCTTTCTATACCTGTTCGAGTATGCGGTCCGCTCCCTGGCGCCATCGGCTACGGCGATCGTGGTTTACCTGCATGTGTCCGGGGTCGGGCCGCTGCTCGCGTCCGGCTTCTGGCTGATTGTGAGCGAACTGTTCGACCCGCGGAGCGCGAAACAGGATTACGGTCGAATCGGTGGGGCCGGCACTCTGGGCGGACTCGCGGGAGCCATCCTGTCGGAGCGGGTGGCGGCGCTGTTCGGCGTCCCCGCGATGCTCCTGGTCCTTGCCGCTCTCCAGATACTGACGGCGTGGGCGGTCCGGAACCTCGCGCTTGCTTCTGAGGTACCTTCGAGAACCCTTGAAGGCCGATCGGATCTCAGCGTTGCGCCCGCGCGCTCCGGGCTTGCCACGATCGCGGAGCGGCCGCACCTGCGCAACCTTGCCGCGTTGGTCCTGCTCGGCACTACGAGCGCCGCACTTCTCGAATATCTCTTCAAGGTGAAGGCGGTCGAGGCCTTCGGACCCGGCGATCACCTGCTCCGGTTCTTCGCGGNGTACTACGCGGTCACCAGCNTCCTGACGTTCTTGCTTCAGACCTCGTCGACCACCGCCGCACTGCANCGGTTCGGCCTCGGTTTGACCACGAGCACTCCGTCCATNGCGATTCTCGCGGGCAGCCTTGGCGGCTTAATCGTTCCGGGCTTTGGCGCGATGGTCGTCGCCCGTGCCGCCGAAGCGGTGTTCCGCAGCTCATGGTTCAGGACCGGCTACGAACTGTTCTACACGCCGGTTTCTTCGGCGGAGAAGCGGGGAAGCAAACCGCTTATCGATGTTGCGGTGGATCGCCTTGGTGACGCCGTTGGCGGCGGCATCGTCCGTCTCGCCGTTGTTTTCCTCCCGGCGGCGCCGTCCACCACGATTCTGGGCGTCGCAATGCTCATTTCGTTGTGCGCCATCATCGTCGCCAGCCGCCTGAATCGTTGGTACATCCGTGGGCTCGAGACCAGCCTTGTCGCGCGCGGTGGGGCGATTGACCTCCCTTACACGGAGGACTACTCGATGCACTCGGTCGTCGCGGCAATGCGGGAGGTGCGCGCAGCGGCCCTCACGGTAGGCGATGCCGGAACGGCGGCTACGACCCAGGCTGTCGACCCAGAACTCGACGACATCGTGGCCCTTCGTTCGCGCGATCGGAATCGCGTCCTCGCGGTGCTTTCACGAGAGAACAATCTCGGAGCCGCGCTCGTCCCGCACGTCATCCCGCTACTTGCGTGGGACCCCGTCGCCGATTACGCGCTCGTTGCGCTCCGGAAGGTGGCCGAGGAGCGAATTGGCGAGCTCACGGACGCTTTGCTCGATCCAAATCAGGACGACATGGTTCGGCGCCGGCTCGCCCGTGTCTTTTCGGTGGCAGTCTCGCAACGCGCCGCCGATGGCCTGGTGCTCGCCC